>Ga0310691_10007496_pt1 | contig 11349 bp, 11 predicted proteins | sample 176DNAGHGlowgp2_FD_203887 | JGI IMG/M metagenome (GOLD analysis project Ga0310691, IMG submission 203887) | Sheep rumen microbial communities from Palmerston North, Manawatu-Wanganui, New Zealand - 1766 DNA GHGlow gp2 (v2) (version 2) | ecosystem: Host-associated > Mammals > Digestive system >... | reverse complement strand
CAATTTACCAAGTAACTGATTCTTAACAGTTTCTTTTCGTTTGTAAACTATTCTTGACACAAATCAATGGCCTCTGTTCGCGAGCACACATTTTCAGCGCCACAAAGGGGCAAGCACTTGGAAATACACATTAAAAGGTGTTCACACTTTTCATTCAATCCTTCACCGAGGAGTTAACCGGCTAAATGACAGTAGTTTACGGTGAAGGATTATTATGGTCAGGATTACGACAACGCGGTGGTGGAACTATAACGGAGCAGAGGCACCTCTGCCGGCCTTTGCTGACGTAGGTCAGCAAAGGCTGGCGGCCCTCAGCAGCAAGCGAGCCACTGAACAGAGCGCACACTGCAGACACGGAATTGGCCCAACCACAGACGAGCGATACGCGCAGGGCAGTAGCGCGAACAGCATATCATTCACCGCAACCCGCTGTCAACCAGTATATTGGCTGCCTCGTGAAGGATTTATGAAAAATGCTTGAAATTAATTCTTTAAAAACTGACGCTTATTTCCGAAAGTTTTTGTACTTTTGTAGCCAGTTTATAATTCTAAAACCCATCAGAACAATGAAAAAACAAACGAAACAATGGTTACTGGCCGCCATGCTTATCCTCTGTAGTGCCATGACCGTACAGGCCCAGGTGATGAAAACCGCCGACTTGGAAAAGTATGCCAAGGAGCGCTATGGGGAGAAATGGCTCGATGCCGCTCAGAACTTAGCCGCCAACCTCACGCTCGACAAGAACGAAAGTCTGACTTACCAGCAGGTCGTCGAAGCTCCGGGCAAGACCCGTGAACAGCTCTACGTGGCACTGAACTACTGGGCCACCGCCACCTTCAAAGACCGCCAGGCCATCACGCTGAACGACAAGGATGCCGGCTGCATCATCATCTCGTCGACCCTTAAGAACATTGTCGAGCACACCGGCACGCTGAACAAATACTCCGTCAGCATCACCCCCGTCATCCGCCTCGACATCAAGGAAGGGCGTGTGCGCGTGACCTACACCGTGCAGACCTACGACGTGCTGGCCGACATCAGCGGCGGCTGGCTCAGCCCCTCCGACAATGAGCACAAGACTTATGGCGACTCGAAGCGCAAGGCTGACGACAAGACCAACGCCAACCTCTACGACGAGCAGTGGGAGATAGCCCGCCACTACCCCTTCGTGGCCAAGGATGCACAGAAGCGCACCTGCGCCAAGGCATTAGTGATGACCCACGCCTACTCCAACGCCATCATCGACAAGGTGGAGGAGGCACTGAGGAACGGCATCGTGGGCAATGACGATGACGACTGGTGATCATAATGAAGAATGAAGAATGAAGAATAAAGAATCATAAGAAAAAATGGAGTACAGAGAGCTTGGCACAACGGGAATGAAGATTTCCCACTTGAGTTTTGGCGCCTCCTCGCTGGGCAGCGTCTTCCATGACACACGCCTCGACGAGAGCATCAGCGCCGTGGAGACCGCCATCGAGGGCGGCATCAACTTCATCGACGTCAGCCCCTACTACGGCTATTACAAAGCCGAGCAAGTGCTGGGGCAGGCCCTAAAGGGCATCGACCGCAACAAATACTACCTGAGCACGAAGGTGGGCCGCTACGGTGAGGACGGCCACAACACCTGGGACTACTCAGCCGAGCGCGTCACACGCAGCGTCTACGAGAGCATGGAGCGGTTGGGCGTAGACCATATCGACCTGATCAACGTTCACGACATAGAGTTCCAGAGCCACCTGGAAGGCGGACTACAGAAAGTGGTCGACGAGACGCTGCCGGCCCTCTGCGAGCTGCGCCGACAGGGCGTAGTGAGCCATGTGGGCATCACCGACCTACAGATAGAGAATCTGAAGTGGGTGGTTGAGCATGTGGAAAAAGGCACCGTGGAGAGCATCTTGAACTTCTGCCACTTCTGTCTGTGCGACGATGCGCTGACCGACCACCTCGACTTTTTCGAGCAGCACGGCGTGGGCATCGTCAATGCCTCGCCGCTCAGCATGGGTCTGCTCAGCCAGCGCGGCGTGCCCGGGTGGCATCCGGCACCAAAGGCTCTCGTAGAGGCTTGCCAACGAGCCGCCAGCCACTGCAACGAGCGGGGCTACGCCATTGAGCGGCTGGCCGTGCAGTTCTCCGTGAGCAACCCGCGCATTGCCTCCACACTCTTCTCGTCGGCCAACCCCGACAACGTGCGCCGCAACATAGCATGGGCCAACGAGCAGCCCGACTGGCAACTGGTGAAGGAGGTGAAAGACATCATCGGCGACCAGCAACGCGTGACATGGGCGAACACATGACCTATTTCTGCCACGTCAACAGTAAATTAAGAGAATGACAATTATCGATGCACATAGCCACCTGTGGCTGAAGCAAGACACCTGGGTGGACGGCCGACGCATACTGAGCCTGAAGAACGGGCGCAGCATCTTCATGGACGAAGAGGTGCAGATGTTGCCCCCCTTCATGACCGACGGGCGCAACACCGCCGAAGTGTTTCTCTCCTGCATGGACTACGCCCAGGTGGGCGGTGCCGTGGTGGTGCAGGAACTCATCGACGGCAACCAGAACGACTATCTCACGGAGGTGCAGGCGAGCCACCCCCACCGTTTCTTCTGCATGGGCATGGCCTGGACCCTCGACGAGGCGAAGGCCGTGAGGCAGGCAGGACTGAAGGGCATTGCCTTCCCCGGCCACCGAATGAAGGAGAGCCTGACGAGCCTCATGCCTATATTCAAATACATGGAAGAACAGGGGCTGGTGCTCTCGATGTGCTTAGCCGACAACGAGCAGCAGATTGGCCAGATGCGCGAGGTCATCGAGGAGTGCCCACGGCTCAGGGTGGCCATCGGTCACTTCGGCATGGTCACCACGCCGAGCTTCGAGCAGCAGGTGAAGCTGGCACTGGCTGGAGAGAACGTCATGGTAGAGAGCGGCGGCATCACCTGGCTCTACAACGCCGAGTTCTACCCCTACCCTACCGCCATCAGGAGCATCCTTCAGGCCGCCGACTGGGTGGGCTGGGACAGGCTGATGTGGGGGTCGGACTATCCGCGCACCATCACCGCCATCACCTACCGCATGGCCTACGACTTCGTGAGCAAGAGCCGCGAGCTGACCGACAGGCAGAAAGCACTCTTCCTGGGCGAGAACGCCCGGCAGTTCTACGGTTTCGGAGACCTGCCCGACCTGCCCTATATTAAGAACATGAGTGAATAAGAACCATACACCACAATCTGAAATGAAAGCAATACAAATCAGTCACAGCCAAGAGCTGAACATCATCAACATGGAGAAGCCTGGCCAGCCCGGCCCCGAGGAGGTGCTGCTTCGCCTGCGCTACGTGGGCTTCTGCGGCAGCGACCTGAACACGTTCATGGGTCGCAACGGCATGGCCCTGAACCCCGTCATTCCTGGCCACGAGGTGGGAGCCACCGTCGAGGCCGTAGGCAGCCGCGTGCCCGAAGGGCTGAAGCCAGGCATGGTGGTCACCGTCAACCCCTATACCAACTGCGGCAAATGCGCCTCCTGCCGCAACCAGCGCGTCAACGCCTGCCAGCACAACGAGACGCTGGGCGTGCAGCGCAATGGTGCCATGCGCGAGTTCATCACCCTGCCATGGGAGAAGGTCATCCCCGCCGGACTGCTCACCCCGAAGGTATGCGCACTGGTGGAACCGATGAGCGTAGGCTTCCACGCCGTCAGCCGGGCCGAGGTGACCGACATCGACGTGGTGCTGGTCATCGGCTGCGGCATGGTGGGCATGGGAGCCATTGTACGCTCGGCCCTACGCGGCGCTACCGTCATTGCCGCCGACATTGACGACCACAAGCTGCTGCTGGCCCGCCAGATGGGAGCCTCATACACCATCAACACCAAGACCGACGACGTGCACAGCCAGTTGCTGTCGATGACAAGCGGCTTCGGACCCGACGTGGTCATCGAGGCGGTGGGCAGCACGCCAACCTACCAGATGGCCGTCGACGAGGTGGCCTTCACCGGCCGCGTGGTGTGCATAGGCTATGCCAAGGCCGAGGTGTCGTTTCAGACGAAATACTTTGTGCAGAAGGAGCTTGACATACGTGGCTCGCGCAATGCCATGCCGCAGGACTTCCGTGCCGTCATACACTATCTGGAGCGGCTATGGGCCAAGCACGAAAAGGTGGGTGGAAGCGAAGACACCTTAGGCATGAGGGAGGACAACGTCATTGACAACCTCATCACCTCGGTCATACCACCCGAAGAGGCACTGAGCACCATGCGCTGGTGGAGCGAGAACCCAGGAAAGGTGTTCCGAATACTCGTGGAATTCTAAGAAAAGATTCAAGAAGAAGACAAAGACAACTTAGGACAACATCAATTCTGGCAAATATCAGAAAAGAGGTTGTCCTAAGTTGTCTTTGTTGTCTTCAGAATTGCGGACGGGCTACTTCTCCTGCAGGTCGAGCTTCAGCTGAAGCTCTTCTAACTGCTTGGGGTCGAGGGTGCCGGGAGCATCGAGCATGACGTCACGCCCGCTGTTGTTCTTCGGGAAGGCGATGCAGTCGCGAATGCTGTCGAGGCCGGCCATGAGGCTGACGAAACGGTCGAGGCCAAAGGCCAGACCTCCGTGAGGGGGTGCACCGTACTTGAAGGCGTTGATGAGGAAGCCGAACTGAGCCATGGCCCGCTCGGGGGTGAAACCGAGAATCTCGAACATCTTCTCCTGCAGCTTGCCGTCGTGGATACGCAGCGAGCCGCCACCCACCTCGACACCGTTGCACACGAAGTCGTAGGCCACGGCGCGCACCTTCTCAGGCGCCGTGTCGAGCAGGGGAATGTCATCGGGATTGGGCAGGGTGAAGGGATGGTGGGTGGCCATGAGGCGCTGCTCCTCGTCGCTCCACTCAAAGAGGGGGAAGTCAACAATCCAGAGACAGACGAATTTGTCCTTGTCGCGCAGGCCCAGGCGGTCGCCCATCTCCAAGCGCAGCGTACAGAGCTGAACGCGCGTCTTGTTGGCATTGTCGCCACTGAGGATGAGCACGAGGTCGCCATCCTTGGCACCCATGGCCTCTTTCACCTGCTGCCACACCTCGGGGGCGTAGAACTTGTCGATGCTTGACTTCACCGTGCCGTCGGTGTTGAACTTCACGTAGACCAGGCCCTTTGCACCCACCTGGGGACGCTTGACGAAATCGGTCAGCTGGTCGAGCTGCTTGCGGGTGTAATCGGCACAGCCAGGCACGCAGATGCCACCGATATACTCGGCATCGTTGAAGACGGAGAAGGTGCCGGTACCCTTCAGCTGCGGCATCAGCTCGACAAACTCCATGCCGAAGCGAAGGTCGGGCTTGTCGGAACCGAAGCGGCGCATGGCCTCATGCCACGTCATGCGCTGCAGCGGAGGCAGCTCTATGCCACGCACTTCCTTGAACAGGTGGCGGGCCAACGACTCGAACACCTCGAGAATGTCTTCCTGGTCGACGAAAGACATCTCGCAGTCAATCTGGGTGAACTCCGGCTGACGGTCGGCGCGCAGGTCCTCGTCGCGGAAGCACTTGGCAATTTGGAAATAGCGGTCGAAGCCCGAAACCATAAGCAGCTGCTTCAGCGTCTGCGGACTCTGAGGCAGGGCGTAGAACTGTCCGGGATTCATGCGGCTGGGCACCACAAAGTCGCGGGCACCCTCGGGCGTGGAGCCGATGAGGATAGGTGTCTCCACCTCGATGAACTGGCGCGAGTCGAGGAAGTTGCGGATAAGGATGGTCATACGGTGGCGCAACTCCAGATTCTTGCGCACAACCTGGCGACGCAGGTCGAGATAGCGGTACTTCATGCGGATGTCGTCGCCGCCGTCGGTCTGGTCCTCAATGGTGAAGGGGGGAGTGAGGCTCTCGCTGAGAACGTTGAGCTGCTTGACAAAGACCTCCACGTCGCCCGTGGGCATCTTCGCGTTCTTCGACTGGCGCTCGCTCACGGTGCCCGTTGCCTGAATGCAGTATTCGCGTCCCAACTTGTTGGCACGCTCGCAAAGGGCAACGTCGTCGCTCTCGTCGAACACCAACTGTGTAATGCCATAGCGGTCGCGAAGGTCGACAAACGTCATGCCGCCCATCTTGCGCGTCCGCTGTACCCATCCGGCCAGCGTCACCTCGCTGCCGGCATCGGCGAGCCGCAACTCGCCACAAGTCTTACTTCTGTACATCTTTATATATATTAGATTTCTTTCGGCTTGCAAAGGTACGAAGAAGCAAGCAAAAAACAAAGGAAAAAGGACGAAAAATACTTGGCAGAATGATATTTTGTTTGTATCTTTGCCGAAAAATAACTAAACCTACTCAAACAAATGAAAAGAAAGTTTTTCACGCTACTTGCAGCACTGCTCTCACTGCCCATGCTGACAACAGCACAGCCCACTGCCGACGAAGTGATGAACGTAGCACGCCGCGCTAACGACTACTTCATGCAGAAGTATGAAGACCCCACCCTGCCCACCAACTGGAAGCGCGTCAGACCGTCGAGCTTATGGACACGCGCAGTGTACTATGAGGGGCTGATGGCCCTCCACGACATAGACCCGCAACAGAGATACTTAGACTACACCGACCGATGGGCAAACTACCACCAGTGGACACCGCGCAACGGCACCAGCACCTGCGACGCCGACGACCAGTGCTGCGCGCAGACCTACCTCATGCGCTACAAGCAAATGAAGGAGAAACACATGTTTGCACCGACGAAAGAGAACATCGACCAGCAGATGAAGAAAGGCAACCCGAAGGGAGGAGGCTCAATCTATGGCTGGTGGACATGGATTGACGCCATACAGATGGCCATGCCCATCTACATGCAGATGTACCGCCTGACAGGCGATGCACGCTACCGCAACCACGGCATGCAGATGTACCGCTGGAGCCGAAACGAGTGCGGAGGGGGATTGTTCAACGTAAAGGAGGGACTATGGTGGCGCGATGCCGACTACGTTCCACCATATCAGGAGCCTGACGGCCAGCAATGCTACTGGAGCCGGGGCAACGGATGGGTGTATGCCGCTCTGGTGCGCTGCATGAACGAACTGAGCCCGAAGGAAAGAGCCTACAAGGAGCTGAAGAAAGACTTCTTGCTGATGAGCGAGGCACTGCTCAAATGTCAACGCGAAGACGGATTCTGGAACCCCAGCCTTGTATCAACCAACTACGCCATGCCCGAGACCAGCGGCACAGCACTATTCCTCTATGGCATGGCATGGGGCATACAGAAAGGATACCTCAAGGCCGAAACCTACCGGCAGGCCTGCGACCGCGCATGGACGGCCATGGCTACGAAAGCCGTACACCCCGACGGATTCCTCGGATGGATGCAAGGCACGGGCAAGGACCCATCGGCAGGACAGCCGCTGAGCTACACCCGGATTCCCGACTTCGAGGACTATGGCACGGGATGCTTCCTCTTAGGAGCTACGGAGTATTACAAACTACTAACATTGTATAAAAACTCTTAACTCTTTGCTGCGAACTATTAACTTTTTCGTACTTTTGCGTCGAAGAATAAAAACAACAAAGCATAAAAGACAATGAAAAAGCTATTACTCTTTACCATGATGTTCATTTGCGGCATGACCGCCGCAATGGCGCAGAAAGCCAAAGAGCCGGCACAAATCAAATTTGACAAAGTGTCGCACGACTTTGGTAAGTTTTCGGAGAAAGACCCAGTGGTGACCTGCGTCTTCACGTTTACGAATGTAGGCGACGAACCTCTGGTCATCAATCAGGCTGTTGCATCGTGCGGCTGCACGGTGCCCAACTACACTAAGGAACCCGTTCAGCCCGGCAGGAAGGGTGAGATTAAAGTGACCTACAACGGCACTGGCAAGTCGCTGGGCCACTTCAAGAAGACCATCACCGTGCGTAGCAATGGAGCCATCGAGATTACACGGCTCTACATTGAGGGGGACATGACGGAATAAGTCCTACTGACACGGAAAAAGGCGGTCGAACAGACCGCCTTTTTTCGTTATTCATATCGCCATCAAGGGCTTACTTGGCATAGGCCACGCTTCGCGTCTCACGGATGACTGTAATCTTCACCTGTCCGGGATAGGTCATCTCGTTCTGAATCTTCGAGGCTATCTGTCCGCTAAGTGCCTCAGTCTCGGCATCGTCCATCTTGTCGGCACCGACAATGACGCGCAGCTCACGTCCTGCCTGGATGGCGTATGTCTTCGTCACGCCAGGATAGCTCATGGCAATGGCCTCCAGGTCGTTCAGACGCTTGATGTAGGCCTCGACAATCTCGCGGCGCGCACCGGGACGGGCACCGCTGATGGCATCGCAGACCTGAACGATGGGAGCCAGGAGCGTCTGCATCTCCATCTCGTCGTGGTGGGCACCGATGGCATTGCAGATGTCGGGCTTCTCCTTGTACATCTCAGCAATCTTAGCGCCGTAGAGTGCATGAGGCATCTCGCTCTCCTCGTCGGGCACCTTGCCGATGTCGTGAAGCAGGCCGGCACGCTTGGCCTTCTTCGGATTAAGACCTAACTCGGCTGCCATGACAGCGCAGAGATTGGCCGTCTCGCGGGCATGCTGCAACAAGTTCTGGCCGTAGCTGGAGCGGTATTTCATCTTACCGATAATGCGGATGAGCTCAGGGTGCAGACCGTGGATGCCCAAATCGATGGTAGTGCGCTTGCCAGTCTCGATAATCTCGTTGTCGAGCTGTTTCTTCACCTTGTTCACCACCTCCTCAATGCGTGCAGGATGGATACGGCCATCGGCCACCAACTGGTGGAGAGCCAAGCGGCAGGTTTCGCGACGCACGGGGTCGAAGCCACTGATGACGATAGCCTCGGGAGTGTCGTCGACAACAATCTCAACGCCGCAAGCTGCCTCCAAGGCACGGATGTTACGCCCCTCACGACCGATGATGCGGCCTTTCACCTCGTCGTTATCGATATGGAAGACAGAGACGCTGTTCTCGACGGCTGTCTCAGTGGCCACCCGCTGGATGGTCTGTATGACAATCTTTTTGGCCTGAGCATTGGCATTCAGCTTAGCCTCGTCCATAATTTCATTCACATAACTGGCAGCAGCGGTCTTGGCCTCGTCTTTCAGGCTTTCCACAAGGCGGTTGCGAGCTTCCTCGGCACTGAGTCCAGAGAGTTCTTCCAACTTCTCGCGCTCCTTCTGCTGCATCTTCCCCAACTCTTCCTGCTTCAGGGCCAACGCCTTTTTCTCGTTGTCGATGCGCTGCTGTTGGGTGTCGAGGTCGTTCTTGCGACGGCCCAACTCCTCCTGACGCTGGTTGAGCGACATCTCGCGCTGCTTGAGCTTGTTCTCGCTCTGCTGGATGTGCTGGTTGCGCTGTTGCACTTCCTTCTCCAGCTCGCTCTTCTTATTGAGAAATTTCTCTTTCACCTCAAGGAGTTTTTTCTCTTTAATGACATCGGCCTCCTTGTTCGCCGCGTCAATCATTTCATTGTACTTCCCCTTGATGACCTTGAGGAATACAAAGTATCCGCATGCCACGCCTAAGACAAGGGCGGCAGCGGCAATGATAATCGCTAAAATTGTACTAATCATAAAGGTATATATAAATATGTTAATATTCTCTTGCCTGAAAGGCACAACAGCAGCATGTCATTTTAGGGCATCCTCAATTTCAGAAGTCAGCTGTCGGAGAATATTATCATAGGGAGTAGTGTCGTTCTTTCCCAACTCTTTCTCATACCTGAGGGCTATCTCGATGAGGGTCATCAACCCTATGATATGATCGCTCTTACGCCCTTTGTACACCTGGGCGTAAGCACCGTAGCGCTCAGTGATGAGTTTGGCGGCTGCACGATAGTACACCTCATCCTCGCGGTTGTGGAGCACCATTGCAATGTCTTCATCGTAGACGTGCAACCGTATATTGAGTTTCTCTTTACTTTCTTCTGCCATCGTCTTCTGCCTTGAATGCTGAAGCTACCGTCTGTACTATTTCTCGTCGCTCAGCACAGCAATACACTTGTTGATGCTTCGTATCAGGCCTGCCAACCGCTCTTTGGCTCCCTCCAGGTCGCCGTCGGAGATTTCGAGCATGCGAGCTGCCTTCAACGCTTGGTAGTCACGCTCCTGTTGTTCCAGCTTTGCCTTGAGCTGCGCTATCTGCCGCTCGTTTTCGTCAACCATGGCGTATAGCTCTACGTTCTCCTGCTTCAGCTCTTTAAAGCGGAGAATCATCTGCCTTACACGCGTCTGGAAGGTAGCTAAATCTTTCTCACTTTGGTTCATGACCACAATTTTGCACCACAAAGGTAGATATTAAAAACGAAAAACGGGAAACGAGAAAAGAGAAATGGCAACAGATTAACAAGGTTTAACCTTTCAGACCTTTATTTCCCTTTTTTCTCCCCATTTTTTCTTACTTATTGTCTACGTCATTCCTCTTGGGTTCCTTTTTGGCCAGCATAACCACACGATAGACGAAGTCGGTAGACCATTTCTCGGAGAAGTTGAGCCGTTTGTTATACTCACGCACGGCCACCACCGTCTTCACCACGCCAGCATCCTTGTAATCGTTCTTGTTATAGATGTCGTGGACGGTCTTCGCCGTCATACCGTAGAGAGCCTTCTTAAAGAAACTGGGCATGCGCAGTTTGAACTTCATCAGGTTGCCGGTGAGCATCATCATGTCCTGGACAAAGGCCTGGAACTGCAGCAGATAGGGCTGCACATCTTGCAACTTGCGGCAACGCCGACTGATGCTTTGGTCTATCTCCTTGAAGAACTGGTCGTCCATTTGGTACATATCCTTGAGCATCTTCTTGCAGCGGGCTTTCTCGCCCACGCCCAAACGTCCCTGCTGTGTAGGCACTTTCAGCGTCACCTTGAAGGTACGCAGGTCGGGCAGCGCATTCAGGTTGGTAATGTGCAGGTCGGCAGCCATAACCGCCTGAAAATAAACACGGATAAGGGTCATGAAGTCCTCCATGCCACCCACTCGAATTTCATTATTGGCCTTCTTCCGGCCAAAGATTTTGTCAAGTATTCCCATAGTCAAGTTTGTTAATTGCATGCAAAGGTACAAAATAAGTGGCACAACCGGCGTTCTTTAACTCCTTTTAACTCCATTAACTCTGTAAACTCCCCAATTATTTGTACCTTTGCAGGCAAATTATAACACACTATGAAAGGAATTATCTTGGCAGGAGGAAGTGGCACGCGTCTCTACCCTATTACCAAGGGAATCAGCAAGCAGTTGATTCCCATCTTCGACAAGCCGATGATATACTACCCCATCTCGGCTCTGATGTTGGCGGGCATCCGTGAGATTCTGATTATATCCACCCCTCACGACCTGCCAGGCTTCCGCCGTCTGCTCGGCGA
>Ga0310691_10007495_pt1 | contig 11353 bp, 8 predicted proteins | sample 176DNAGHGlowgp2_FD_203887 | JGI IMG/M metagenome (GOLD analysis project Ga0310691, IMG submission 203887) | Sheep rumen microbial communities from Palmerston North, Manawatu-Wanganui, New Zealand - 1766 DNA GHGlow gp2 (v2) (version 2) | ecosystem: Host-associated > Mammals > Digestive system >... | reverse complement strand
AGCCGGAAGATACGGCGCAGGAGATAGGTGAATACCTACAGAAAAACTGTACGGCCATTGAAAAATTCAATGTGGTAAAGGGTTTCTTGAACCTCGTCATTGCTTCTACAGCATGGGTCCAGCTGCTCATGGATATCGACAAAGATGAGAAATGGGGCTATCAGAGTGCGCACGAGGGTTCTCCCCTCGTGATGATAGAATACTCTTCTCCAAACACGAATAAACCGCTACACTTGGGACATGTGCGCAACAACCTGCTCGGCTGGTCTTTAGCACAGATTATGGAAGCCAACGGCAACAAGGTTGTCAAGACGAATATAGTCAACGACCGCGGTATTCATATCTGCAAGTCGATGCTCGCCTGGCAGAAATGGGGCAACGGTGAAACGCCAGCATCTAGCGGAAAGAAAGGCGATCACCTCATTGGCGACTACTATGTAGCGTTCGACAAGCACTACCGCGAAGAGGTGAAGGAACTCAAAGCGAAGTTCATCGCGGAAGGACTGGATGAGGAAAAAGCAGAGGAACGTGCCAAAAACGAGGCTCCACTCATCGTCGAGGCTCACGACATGCTGGTGCGTTGGGAACAGAACGACCCTGAGGTACGCGCCCTGTGGAAGAAGATGAACGACTGGGTGTATGCCGGTTTCGATGAGACCTATAAGGCTTTGGGCGTTTCGTTCGATAAAATTTACTACGAGTCAGACACCTATCTTGAAGGAAAGAAGAAGGTGGAAGAAGGTCTGGAGAAAGGACTGTTCTTCCGCAAAGAAGACAATAGTGTATGGGCCGACCTCACCAATGAGGGACTTGACCAGAAACTGCTGTTGCGCAGCGATGGAACCAGCGTTTATATGACTCAGGACATCGGTACGGCACAGATGCGTTTCCAAGACTACCCCATCAACAAAATGATTTATGTGGTGGGCAACGAACAGAACTATCACTTCCAGGTGTTGTCGCTACTGCTTGACCGCTTAGGCTTTGAGTGGGGCAAGGAACTGGTACACTTCTCTTATGGAATGGTGGAACTGCCGAACGGCAAGATGAAGAGCCGTGAGGGTACCGTAGTCGATGCCGACGATTTGATTGCCGCCATGATTGCTGATGCCCGCAAGACCAGCGACGAACTGGGTAAGTTCAATGATATGACGGAGGAAGAAAAGCAGGAGATTGCCCGTATCGTGGGACTGGGTGCGCTGAAATACTTCATCCTGAAGGTCGATGCCCGCAAGAACATGCTATTCAACCCAGAGGAGTCTATTGACTTCAATGGTAATACGGGACCTTTCATTCAATATACCCATGCTCGTATCCGCTCAATACTTCGTAAGAGCGAGGGAACGAGGGAGAGAGAGAACGAAGGAACGAGAATAGAATCATCTTCTGAGTCTCAAGCAGAAAGCTCTAACCGCGCTTCCTCGCTCCCTCGTTCTCTCGCTCTAAATGAAAAAGAAATCGACCTCATCCAGAAGCTCAATGAGTTTGGGGCTACTGTTGAACAGGCAGGAAAAGACTATTCGCCCAGCGGCATTGCCAACTACTGCTATGAGTTAACGAAGCAGTTCAACCAATTCTACCACGACTACAGCATCCTGAATGCTGACACTGAGGAACAGAAATCTTTCCGTCTGGTGTTGGCACGAAATGTTGCGAAAACCATCAAGAACGGTATGGCACTCCTCGGTATTGAAGTGCCGGAGAGAATGTAAGAAGGTTGATGTATGAAGTTTCCTTTAAAATAAATAGGGTTTGCAAAAATTGCAAACCCTATTTGTTTGGATATTAGAATACCAACGTATTGGTACATTCTTTGCCGTTAACCTTTTCGAGGTCTGCCTTTGGCACTTTGCCCTTGAAGGTGATATCAACCTCTTCGCCAGCTGCTTTGGGGAACCATTCTACGAGCTTCTTCTGATTCTCCTCATCAGCAACCAGTTTAATCTCAACGTCCTTGTTGTCTTCGTCACGACCGCTGATCCACAGTTCGCTGGTCTCACGAGCCTCTTTCACCTCGGTCTTGTCACCATGTTTGATTTTTACAGTAGCTGCAACATCCAACATATCACCTTCGCCTGTTACCTCGAAGCTGATAGGTGCGCCTAATTCTGGGAGGAAGCAGTTTGGACCAGTGGTACCAGTAATGTTGTTTTTAACTGAGAAGGTAAATCCTTCTGTTGCTGCTTTCTCGCCTTCTCCTTCTGTTTGCTGCTTGTTGCCACAAGAAACCATCATAGCAACAGCTGCCATCAAAAATAAGATCTTTTTCATAATTGATTATTATTAGGTTTGTTCTATAAAACATAGAATTAACGGAGGAAAACATGAATTATTGTGTCAATATTTGTTTTTTGGGTACGATTTGCTTAAGATAACAAATTTGCGTATCCAATTTTTTTTTCTAACTTTGCAGCCGTAAATCTTAATTTTAAACTTACAACAATGATAGAAGAAAGAAATACAGAATTCCATCACGTGATGCCTCTGCAAATACGTTTCAATGATGTTGACAAGTTCGGACATGTCAACAATACCATTTATTTTGAGTTCTACGATACCACCAAAACAAACTATTTCGCCAGCGTCTGTCCACATGTTGACTGGGAACAGATTGCCATTGTGGTGGTGAAGATTGAGGCAGAATTCATGTCACAGATTAAAGCCAACGACCATATCACCGGCCGTACGCGGGTGGTGAAGATTGGCAATAAGAGTTTCCATCTGGAACAGGACGTTATCGATACCCATACAAAGGAAGTGAAAAGCCGCTGTTTCTCCATCATGGTGCTCTACGACCTGAAACTCCAGCAAACAATTTCCTTCCCCGATGAATGGCGTAAAGCCATCAGCGAATACGATGGATTAGCATAGAATATCATAACCAAGTTCTGATAAAACAAAGAGGGAATTGCCAAAAGCAATTCCCTCTTTTATGTTTATGATCGAGGATGATTACTCCTCTTCTTTCTTTTCCAAACGGTTTTCAATCTTACGACCCATAACCATATATGCAACTGGTGATGCAATGAAGATTGAAGACAGGGTACCGAATACAACACCGAGGATCATCGCGAACGAGAAGCTGCGGATGCTCTCACCTCCGAGGAAGAAGATACACAAGAGTACGATCAACGTAGAGAATGAGGTGTTGATGGTACGTGCCAACGTCTGATTGACAGAGTTGTTGAACACGGTCTGCTTATCCTGCTTCGGATGCAGTTTCAAGTTCTCACGGATACGGTCGAATACCACCACCTTATCATTAATAGAGTAACCGATCACGGTCAAGATAGCACCGATGAAGGTCTGATCGATTTCCAGTGAGAATGGTGCCCAACCCCAACAGAGCGAGTAGATACCCAATACAACCAGTGTATCGACTGCCAACGCTACGATAGAGCCGACAGAGAAGCCGACATTGCGGAAGCGCAGGAGGATATAGAGGAAGATGAATACCAAAGCGAGAAGCACGCTGATGATAGCGCCATAGGTGATGTCCTTTGCTACAGAAGGACCTACCTTCTGAGAACTGATAATGGAACCGCCCTCACGAACATCTGGGTTCTTGAATGCTTCCACATTAGCCTGTGATACGAGGTTGGCTTTCTTCAGTGCATCGTAAAGGATTGTCTCGGCCTTGTCGTCCTCAGTAGGATCGTTAGACTCGATATTCCAGTTGGTAGATACACGAATTGTCTTTCCATCAGTACCCAACGCAATCACAGTAGTATTAGCTGGCTGTCCTGCATTCTCGCCCTTCGAGTTGACGAAGGCACCATCGAGCACCTTACGAACATCCTCTACGTGAGTAGCCTTGTTGAGGGTAACCACATAGTTGCGTCCACCAGTGAAGTCGATGCTCTGGCTAAGGCCGCGAACAAAGAAGCTGGCGATGAAGACAACTGCTGCGATGACTGCGATTGTGAATGAGTATTTGAAGAGACTCATGAACTTCACATCCATATTCTGCATGAGGTTCTTGGAAATCTTCGTGAAGAATGTCTGCTTGAGCCAACGGTCGTGCTTGAACTGATGCTCGTAAACCAGACGTGTCAGGAATACTGCGGTAAAGAATGAACAGCAGATACCGATGATCCAAGTGGTTGCGAAACCGCGGATAGGACCTGTACCTGTTACCAGCAGGATGACACCTGTGATCAATGAGGTCAAGTTAGAGTCGAAGATGGCAGAGAAAGCATTGCTGTAACCTGCCTGCAGTGCTTGTTTGATGTTCTTACCGCCACGCATCTCTTCCTTGATACGCTCATAGATAAGCACGTTGGCATCGACAGCAGTACCGAGTGTCAGCACGATACCCGCAATACCAGGCATTGTGAGTGCCGACTGGAAGGATGCAAGGATACCCAACGTGAAGAAGAGGTTGAACAACAGTGCAATGTTGGCCATCATACCTGGGATGAAATCATACATGATGAGCATGTAAACCATCAGGATGACGAAGGCGATGACGAACGACCAGAGTCCCTGCTGAATAGACTGTGCACCAAGGGTAGGACCAACGACCTCTTCCTGTACGATACGTGCAGGTGCAGGCATACGTCCAGATTTCAAGGTGTTAGCCAAGTCTTTGGTATCTTCAATGGTAAAGTTACCGCTGATAGATGACTGACCGCCGCTGATTTCCTGGTTGACACGTGGAGCAGAGTAAACAACACCATCAAGAACGATGGCGACTGCCTTACCAACGTTTGCCTTTGTCAGCGCTGCCCACTCGCGAGCACCATCAGAGTTCATCGTCATCGATACCTCAGGCTTACCGAACTGGTCGTAAGTATCCTTGGCGTCAGTGATAACATCACCCTCCAACGGAGCGCGACCATCTGTTGTGGTCACCTTCAGGGCATAAAGCTCATAGATATTCTTGTTCTCCTCGTTCATTGGCTTTGCACCCCACAACAGTTTCAGGTCTGAAGGAAGAATGCGCTGAGCCAGCTCAGAGTGGAGAATCTGGTTGATTTCCGCTGTATCACGAACATGAGCATAACCTACGAGTGCCAAAGCATCGTTCGGAATAATCTGCAACATAGAGAGCAATGGGTTCTCTTTCTTAGCCTGTGCCAACTGGGCAGCCTCGGTTTTCTTAGCTGCAGCAGCACTTGCTGTCTCCTTGTTCTCGTTCTTCAACTGGAACTTGGTTTCAGGAGTCTGCTTCTTCTCAGCGGCGGCAACCTCTGTCTTGGCAGTATCAGTCTTGGTGGTGTCAACCTTGGTGTCACCACTTGCCAGACGAGCATTGAGCTGCTGGAGATACGGATTGATTTCCGTATTGTTATAAGTTACCCAGAACTCCAGGTTTGCACTACCCTGCAGGAGCTTACGCATACGCTCCGGCTCACGGATACCAGGCATCTCGACCATGATACGACCGTCCTGTCCTTCCAGTTTCTGGATGTTCGGCTGTACAACGCCAAACTTGTCGATACGGTTACGAACCACGTTGAACGAGTTGTCGATAGCGGCTTGAACCTCCTCGCGGAGAGCCTTCTCAACTTCTTCGTCGGTGCTCTGAGTGTTCACCTTGTTCTTCAACTGCTGTGTGGCAAAGATTGTTGCCAGACGGCCACCATTTGAATTTTTCTTGTAAGCATCGATGAAAAGAGTGATAAAGTCTTTCTGACTATCCTCTTCCTGCTTGCGGGCTTCCTGCATAGATTTCACGAAAGCCGGGTCAGTCTTGTGATCTGCCAATACCTCGATTACATCTGGTACTGAGATTTCAAGAATGACGTTCATACCGCCCTTCAGGTCAAGTCCGAGACCAATCTGTGTCTCCAAGCACTTCTGGTAGGAGTAGATACCCAAATACTTCACAGAGTCCTTGTAGTTCTCTGCAGCAATAGGGTCGGTCTTCTCAATCTCCGCAATCTTTCCATCATAGTAGCTGGTAGCCACTGAGAAGGACAGATAGAAGATGCTTGCCAACGTCAGGAGGACGGCAACAAAAATTACTAATCCTTTGTTTTGCATTTTGTTAATTTATTGTTTGATTATTAAATTCTTTCGTTCCATTCTTGGCACGAAGCCAGTTGCTATATGCAAATTAGCGTGCAAAGATAGTGATTTTTCTGTAGTTTGAAAAATTTCTGTCGGTTTATTTTATGTTTTTACTTCATTTTCAGCCAACAATACACTGGATAGTGGTCGGAAGCGGTCACCTTCGTGTCAACTTTTGCACCATAAGGCTCCCATTCGTCGGAGCAAAGAATGTTGTCGATACGAACCCGCATCCCACCTCTGGCGTAACTCCATCCTGGTCCTTTTCCGCTTGATACATAACAGTCGGTAAGGTCTTTAGCGATGGTACGATGGGTATAGGAAATGGGATTGTCGTTGAAATCGCCACAGACGATAACACTTTTTCCTTCATCACGGCACTTGGCAATATATGCAGCAACAGCCTCAGCCTGTGGGGCACGTTTTCTGACGGCATCGCGCAGACGATCGAACAGCACACGCGACTCACCTTTGGCTTCTTCGGCTGTCAAATCACCTTTCACCATCTGTTTGAAATTCTGCTTCACCTCCGTACTCAGCCCATTACTTTCTAAGTGGTTGTTGATGATGACAACCTCTTTGCCATGATAGTCTATTTCGAACGCAACACTGGCATTTCCTTTCGATTCATATTCGATGGATTCGGACTTTAGAATCGGGAAACGGCTAAATAGTGACAACGCAGTACCCTTATCCTTTACTTCCTCTTTGGAGAATTCATACTTCTTTTTCAGTACGTCATTGACACGGGCATCAGCGGCTGAAATGCCGCCTTCTTGGATGCAGATGATATCGGCATCGCTATCAATCAGCCAACTGACCACCTCGCTGGGTTCATCATTCGGCAATCCTAATGCACCATATCCGTATCCTGCTACATTGTACGACACCACCTTGATGGCTCCTTCCGGCGGTTCTGAAACAATATTAAAAGGTATATACGTGCGTATGGGGAAATAGCAGATCAAATATCCCACAAAAGGGATGATGGCTCCACGCCAGTAGAAGAAAAGCCAAAAGACAAGAAACAACAGGTTGATCACCAGAAAGACGGGGAACAACAGGGTTGAGCAAGCCAAAATGGGATGTTCCACAGGGTTGAAGTAGCCGGAATAGCCCAAGAGAAGCATAATCAGCACCGTTGCCACATTGGCTCCTGCTATCACCCGAAGGGTAAAAGTCTTGAAGCGTTTCATCTATTTCTTGCTGCTTTCAAAGAGTTTCTGTTTCTCTGACTTCGACAAACTGTCATAACCACTTTTGCGAATCTTGTCAAGGATGCGGTCGATTTCTGCCTGCTCCGTCTGCTTACGCTGGTTATATTCCCAGTCGCTCTCGTGATGTGGAGGCTGTGTCGAAGTCGTTGAATGGAAGATGCGGAAATCGCTGAAATTGACTGTATTGCTATGAGGATGCTTTTTCCAATATCTGATGAGCAGGAAGCCAAATAGCATACCACCCAAATGAGCGACATGGGCCACACCGTCGCCAGAAGAACCGATAGCCGAGAACAGTTCTATGGCCACATAGATCATCACAAACCACTTCGCCTTGATGGGGAAAGGAATCGGAATGATGAAGATGCGTTGCTCAGGGAAGAGCATACCGAATGCCAACAGAATGGCATAAATGGCTCCTGACGCACCAACAGTTGTCCAGAGGTTCAATAACGAAGCATTGCTGTTAGCAACTACAAATATCTTGCCGATTGTAAAGTCTACTATCTGCTCATTAGCAACGATATATAGCTGTACGAACTGTGCAATTTCTTGGCATAAGCCTGCACCGATTCCGCAAAAAATGTAATAAAAAAGGAATTTCTTCGGTCCCCATACATTTTCGACGACGCAGCCAAACATCCACAAGGCAAACATATTGAAAAACAGATGTGCCCAACCACCATGCATAAACATATAAGTGACAAGCTGGTAAAAGTGAAAGTTTGGGGCCAGGAAGAAATGCAAACCAAAGATATCGTTCATCCGACTGGTACCCAACATGTCCACATGACCAGAAAACATGCTGATGAGAAAAGCCGCAACATTGATAATGAGCAAGCTTTTAGTAACGATAGGTATATTTCGCATACGTTTTTGTCATTTTCAATAATTTGGCGCAAAATTACGAAAAATATCCGTTAAATGGCATAGAATATGCCCTTTTCAAGTTTTTTTTTACTGTTTTCTTCAATTTTTTCTTTTTTTTATTTGGTTTATGAAAACAAACTTATATATTTGCGCAAGAAATTTGAAAATTTTGTTTCACTTTAACCATTTAATCACTTAAATTATGAACAAGTCTGAATTAATCGAGAAAATTGCAGCAGGCGCAGGTCTGAGCAAAGCAGATGCTAAAAAAGCATTGGACGCAACAGTTGAAGCTATCAAGGGTGCTCTTATCGCAGGTGATAAGATTCAGTTGATTGGTTTCGGTACATTCGCTATCGCAGAGCGTCCTGCACGCGAAGGTATCAATCCTGCAACAAAGCAGAAGATTAAGATTGCTGCTAAGAAGGTTGCTAAGTTCAAGGCTGGTGCAGAACTCGCTGAGGCAGTTAACAAGTAATTTGTAAAGAAATTACAAAAAATAAAGGCGACTCACATGAGTCGCCTTTTCTTTTTCCCCTTCTCTCCTTACTCCTTCTCTCCTCCTCTACTCATACTTATCCGTTCGCATCAGGAGGATACCGATAAGAATCCAGATGATTTCGCGTACACGGCAAATGATGCTTTCGAAGATACCAACAGCTGGTTTTAAACCCAAGGCTGCTGTAGAAACGACGATTCCACCCTCTTGTACACCCAATTGCATGGGCAGGAAGCCTATGAGATTGGCCACGAAGCTGGTAAAAGACAAGATGAGGATGGAGTGAAGATAGGTCAGCGTCAATCCGGACCATCCGCCCCCGCAGTCAATATCAAAGAGCAGGAGCATGAAGAAAAACTCTGCACTTTGTACTACGCGGGAGAAATACTCCAGTATTAGCGAATAGTAGAATGCCTGCTTGTGATGCTTGTAGAGTTCGGCTATCTGACGGTCTATCTTGTGCAATAGCGCAGAGTGGCGGTCTTGTATTCGTCGACTCCAACCTTTCAAACCTGGAATCTTAGCTATCCAGCGCAATGCTCTGACGGCCATTCCCCGTTTAAAACCTCTGGCGAAGAAGATGAACGCCAACACAAACAGTACACCGATGCTGCTCAGCAAGATGGTCACCGTTGTGTCGAGTGGTAGGTCGCCTACCATGACCAGCGCCAGATAGATGAAGATGGAGAGAAACCAGAACCAGAAATGGGCGAAGATATGCATCATGGCATAGAGAATCACCGATGATGAGGCGCGCTCCTTACCGATATCCTTCGAGAGTTCCATGATACGATACGGTTCGCCACCCAGTCCTCCTACGGGTGTGGCATAGTTCAGCGCATAACCCGTAATCGTCAGTTTATAGATACGCCAGAAACTCACATGTTCATCTTTCTCGGTATTTCCTTTGATAACCCACTGCCACGACCATGCGTTGATCGCATAGATGATAACCCATACGCCAATGATCGGTACCAACCAGTAGCCAGCATGAGTGAGATGCTCCCATAGTTCGATGAAACTCACGTCAAACGTCAGCATCATCACCACAACAGCAGCAATTCCAATAAAGAAAAAGAGGTTATTGAGTTTTTTCTTGGTCCACTTCATAATTGGGAGATTGAGAAATTGGTCGTTTAGGGATTATTTGTTTGGGCTTCTGCAATCTGTCGGCAGAATCCTTCATGACGACGATTCACATAGTGTGCCAGAAGGGTTAATCCGAAGATTTCCAACACGAAACAAAGTACGGGGACGTCCAACAAACAGGTTGTAGTGAGAATCAATGTTCGGAAGTTGAACATCAGCATCAATACATATTTCATCAGCGGCAGCGAGTTGCGATGTACCTCGTCGAACACCTCCTGCGGGATATGGTCTGTATCGTTGTATTTCTCCTTCAATACGGCACGAAGATGCTGGAACTCAGGTGTAACGGCTTCCTGTGCACGAGTGTAGTCAACGTATGTCTTCTGAAAGAACTTCCAAATCCTATTCTCCTTCCACGACATCTCTTCGTAGATCTGTTTCTGCTGAGCATAGGTATCTAATTCGCTACCCTTCGCCCCTTTCAAGGAAAAGAGATGAATCTGGATATAGTAGTCGGCAAGACGCTGCTGACTGGCCAATCCATAGAGACCTGAAGCAAAAGCCATCACCAACACGATGGCAGTCGCAATATAGACATGCGTATCGGTTTCGCTGATACCAAACAAACCAAACTCAATGTCGTGATGGATGTAGAAGCGGTAGGTCAGCCCGAAATAAATAGGGATGTACCACATGAATCCGGCTACACCATCGAGGATCCGTCCCAGACGGCTCTTCTTCCCTGTCAAACGCGCCAGCTGACCGTCCACACAATCGAACAATGCTGCCCACATCAACAGTAGAATAGCAATGATATTGAAAATCAATCCACTTATTCCTTCATAATAAAAACTGCCATGTGCGAAGAAGATACAGCTTCCGCCACCGATAATCATCGACAGCACGGTAACCATATTGGGATGCACGTTCAAACGGGCGAAGAGTTGTACCCATAGATAACTCAACGGACGCATGATATGCATATCGAACCAGTCTTCTGTCTCAGCAGATTTTAATGTCGCAAATACTTTTTCGTTCATCTGATTATTATTTTTTCCACCTTATTATATATATAGGGGCATAAATTCGGGTGCAAAAGTACACAATTTTATCCGACAGACAAAAATATCGTCGGAAAATCAGCTATTTGCCCTGTTTGAACAGTAGCACATCGAGTTGAAAAAGGAACAAATAAAAAGACCTGCAAACAACTGCTTGCAGGTCTTTATTAAAAGGAAATTATTATTTCGGCTGCTTGCCAATGTAAGCAAGAATACCACCGTCAACATAGAGAATGTGGCCGTTGACAGCATCTGAAGCCTTAGAAGCCAGGAATACTGCAGGACCGCCCAGCTCAGAAGGATCGAGCCAGCGACCAGCCGGAGTCTTTGCGCAGATGAAGCTATCGAACGGATGACGACTACCATCTGGCTGACGCTCACGAAGAGGAGCTGTCTGTGGTGTAGCGATGTAACCCGGGCCAATACCATTACACTGGATATTATACTCACCATACTCAGAGCAGATGTTACGGGTTAGCATCTTCAGACCACCCTTTGCTGCTGCGTATGCAGAAACGGTCTCACGACCCAGCTCAGACATCATTGAGCAGATATTGATAATCTTACCTTCCTTGCGCTCCATCATTTCGGGCAGAACGGCA
>Ga0310691_10007494_pt1 | contig 11353 bp, 6 predicted proteins | sample 176DNAGHGlowgp2_FD_203887 | JGI IMG/M metagenome (GOLD analysis project Ga0310691, IMG submission 203887) | Sheep rumen microbial communities from Palmerston North, Manawatu-Wanganui, New Zealand - 1766 DNA GHGlow gp2 (v2) (version 2) | ecosystem: Host-associated > Mammals > Digestive system >... | reverse complement strand
GTGATACTCGCCCAGAAAGTAATTGTAGAAATCGTCACCGGGATTGAGGTATCGGATGGCATGCGCAAGGAAATGGGAGGCGTTCGCCATGTATTGGGGAGCATACTCGCGATCGTTGCAATAGTTGGCCCAATACAGATAAATATTGAAGCGTGCCTGATGATAGAAGAACAACTGCTGTCGGCTCAGTGCTGTCGTGTCCACCTGCTCCAGGTTGCTAAGTGCTTCGGTATAGAGACCGCCGATGGCAAGAATCTCAGAGCGGCAGATGGAGAACTGTGCCACGTAGCTGGCATCCCGCCGCTGCCGCGCCAAGGCGAGTCCGCGGTTGGCATACACCATTGCCGAGTCGAATTTAAATACTTTGTATTCACGGAAGATGTCCTCCGTGAGTTTCATCATGCGGTCGCTGTCGCGTTCTGCAGCCAACTGCTGCTTCAGGGCAGCAATAGTTTCTTCCTTTTGGCCGACGTAGTTGCCTTTTTCGCTAATCACTTGATCGAGTTCGCGAAACAGCTTGCTGTTATCGGCACGGCCATTTCCTGCCTGGAGAAAGAGGGCAAATATGAGTAATAGGGTCTTCATCATGGCAAAGATAATGATAATTGTTGGTTTTCGGAAATTTACTACTGAATATTTAACAACATTTATAAATCAATGATTTCCAATGAGATACGATTAATTTAGTTTCTCCTCAATTTACCAAACATTTACTATGAGCTACAACCACGTGAAATCATGATTACCTTTGCAGCAGTTAAAATGATAACTAACCCGACAAAACGATTAACATGTACAAAATGAAGCGACTTCTGAAAGAACGCCTGGTGCTTAGCCTGCTGACGCTGCTGATGCCACTGGGCCTGCTTGCACAAGACATCAAGGTGCAAGGCGTTGTGAAGGACGAGACGGGCGAAACCGTCATCGGTGCCTCTGTAATGCAAAAGGGAACCACGAATGGGGCCGTCACCGACATCGACGGCAACTTCTCGCTGACCGTTCCCTCGAAAGCCACGTTGGTGGTCTCCTACATTGGATTTACTACGCAGGAGATAGCCGTTGGCGGGCGCACTCAGCTGGAAATCACCCTAAAGGAAGACGACCAGACCTTGAACGAGGTTGTCGTCGTGGGTTATGGTACGATGGACAAGAAGGAGCTCACCTCTGCTATCTCGCACGTGGGCGAGAAGGACTTTCTGACCGTGAGTTCACTCGACCCCTCGATGATGATTCAGGGCAAGGTGGCAGGTGTCTCCATCACCAATACCGGTGCCGGCGACCCCAACAACCAGGCCAGCATCCAGATACGTGGCGTCAGCTCGCGCTCGGCAGGCCTCGGTCCGCTCATCGTGATTGATGGTGTGCCTGGTGGCAACCTCACCAACATCAACCCCAACGACATTGCTTCCTTCGACGTGCTGAAGGACGGTGCCGCCTCCGCTATCTATGGTACGCGCGGTTCGAACGGCGTCATCGTCGTGACCACGAAGAAAGGCAGCAAGGACGGTCAGGTGCATACGTCCTACAGCGGCCAGCTGTCGCTCGACGTCATCAACAAGGAGTTGAAGATGATGAACGCCCAGGAGTTTCGCGACGTGCGCCTCGGTTGGGGCGACACGGGTGTTGACCTTGGTGGCAACATCGACTGGCTCGACAAGACCAGCCGCACCGGTGCCACAATGCAGCACACGCTCACCCTAAGCGGCGGCAACGACAAGAGTAACTACCGCGTGAGTGCCGACTACCGCAATGCCCACGGCATCGACTTGCGTTCGAAGCGCGAGGAGTATGGTGCACGTGCTGCCATCATGCATACCACCAAGAACGGACTCCTCACGATTACGGCCAACGTGGCTCCGCGCGTCATTTATCGCGACAATGCCGACTGGAGCGTGTTCAAGGATGCCATCGAGGCCAATCCCACCACACCACTGATGGATCCCGACGACCCTGTTCGCTACTATAACTTCCAAGGTCAGGTCGTGGGCAGTAACCCCGTGGAGCGTCAGAAGCTGGAGAAAGACCACGCCGACACGAAGCTCCTCGACTGGGATGGCACCGTGAAGTTGAACCTGCTGCCCCTGCTGGCCAAGAACGACAAGGGCAACCAGACGCTCACCACGCAGGTGATGTTTGCCGACCACCAGTACAGCAACGACAACAGTTGGTTCCGGCCGTCGACAAGCACGCAAGCCGTGAACAACGGTCGTGACGGTGAGGCCAGCCGCTCCTATGCGAAGGAGAGCCAGTATGTGGCCGAGTGGCTCACCAACTACATGGGCAGCTTCGGCCTTCACAACGTGAAGGGTATGGCAGGCTACAGCTACCAGTACTCCCGCTACTCAGGCTTCAATGCCGAAAACAAAGACTTCCCCAACGACGGTCTGGGTTCCGACAATCTGGGCTCGGGTGAATATGCCAAGGAGGAAGGCGAGGTGCTGATGGGCAGTTATAAGAACGATGCCAAGCTCATAGCCTTCTTCGGCCGCGTCAGCTATGACTACGATGGTCGCTACCTCTTCACAGCTTCGCTGCGCCACGAGGGTTCGTCGAAGTTCGGTGCCGACAACAAGTGGGGTAACTTCCCTGCCGTCTCAGCCGGTTGGCGCATCTCGTCGGAGAAGTTCATGAAGGACGTCAAGTGGGTGAACGACCTGAAGCTGCGTGCCGACTATGGTGTCACCGGCAACCAGGATTTCGGCAGCTATCTGTCGCTGAACACGATGACAGGATTCGGCTACTATTTCTATAACGGCCGCTACTTCCAGGTATGGGGCCCGTCGAAGAATGTCAATCCCGACCTGAAGTGGGAGAAGGGTAAGAACTGGAATGTGGGTCTCGACTTCTCGTTGTTCAAGAACCGTCTGTACGGCTCCATTAACTACTTCAGCCGCCGCCAGCAAGACCTGCTTGGTAACTATAAGGTGAGCGTGCCTCCCTATCTGTTCGACGAGACCTTCGTCAACGTGGGTACGATGAAGAACACCGGTTTCGAGTTCGACCTGAACTTCCGCGCCGTCAATACCAAGGACTTTGGCTACGACATCAGCCTCGTCGGTACTACCATGCGCAACAAGTTCGTTGACTTCAGCAACTCAGAGTACGTTGGCCAGGACTTCTACGACGTTGCCGGCACCGAGGATCCCTATCCCTTCTACAACCTGCAGCGCATTCAGAAAGGCGAGTCGCTCGGTAATTTCTATATGTGGGAATATGCCGGTCATACTACTGAGGGCGAATGGCTTGTCTACGACAAGGATGGCGACATCATCCGCGCCTCGCAGGCCAGCGATGAGGACCGCCGCGTGGTGGGCAACGGTATGCCGAAGTTCACGCTCTCGTCGAGTCACAACTTCCGCTATAAGAATTTCGACCTTGCCCTGTTCTTCCGCGGAGCCTTCTTCTACGACATCTTCAACATCCACGACTTCTATTACGGAACCCGCAACTTCACCGGCAACCGCCTGCAGAAGGCCTATGCCAAGAACTTCCCCATTGCCGGCACGGCCAACCCCGTGGTGTGTGACTACTTCCTGGAGCGTGGCGACTACCTGAAACTCGACATGCTGACGTTGGGCTACACATTCCAACCGAAGGACTGGCGTTTCCTCGACCGCGTGCGCATCTACGCCACGGGCAAGAACCTGCTCACGCTGACAAAGTTCAGCGGCGTCGACCCAGCCACCTATCAGGTGAACGGACTGACACCAGGCGCCCAAGGCTCACGTACCTACTTCCCCTCTACGCGCCAGTTCATCGTTGGCCTGCAGGTTGACTTCTAATCAAGGTAACAAAGTGACAAAGTAACAAGGTAACAAAGTTCACAATATGAAAGCTATACATTATTATATATTGACTGCAGCGTTGTGTTTCTCGACACTCACCAGCTGCACCGACCTGGACGAGACGCTCTACGACCAGGTGGGCACACAGAACTACTATAACACGAAGAGCGACGTCGTGCGTGCCGTGTTCCGTCCGTTCGAACACGCTTTCTGGAGCATCCAGAGCCGTCACGTACTCAACGAGCTTACGGCCGACCAACTCATCACCCCTACTCGCGACGGTTGGTGGGACGACGGTGGCAAGTGGCGCCGCCTGCACTACCACGACTGGAATGTGGAAGACGGTGGCGACGCACAGTCGGAATGGAACGGCTGCTTCCAGGGCATTATGCAATGCAACTACGTGATTGAGGATCTGGACGGGCTCGACGCCTCGCGCTTCGGCTTCACTGAGGCCGAGTTCCAGAACCTGAAGGCACAGTGCCGCGTACTGCGCGCCTGGTTCTACCTGCGCTTGCTCGACGGATTCCGCAACGTACCGTTGGCTGTGAGCTTCGGCGACGTCAGCCAGAACACTGAGACGCAGGTCGAGCCGAAGGTGGTCTTCGACTTCATCGAGAGCGACCTGAAGGAATGTCTGCCCCTGCTGGCCGAGAAGTCGTCGCTGGGCGGCAACGGCGCGCTGCAGGGTCAGTGGACGAAGGCTGGTGCAGCCGCCCTCCTGGTGCGTCTCTATCTGAATGCTCAGGTCTATATTGGCGAAGACCGCTATAAGGAATGTGCCGACATGGCACAGGCCATCCTCGACGGCCAGTACGGCCGCTACCAGGTAGCCGACCGCTGGGATGCCGCTTTCGACTGGAACAACGACGCCTGCGACGAGGTCATCTTCGGCTTCCCCGCTGCTCCCGGCTACAGCTATTGGCACTATCAGGGCGACACCTATTGGTGGACGGTTCCTGCCCGTGCACGCTACTACCTGAACGACGCCAAGTGCAAGGCCGGCGACCACAACACGAAGTATGCTGCCTCGCCAAGCTATGCTCCCAATGGCGAACGCCTCAACTTCGAGCTGGGCATGCCCATCGAGCGCTTCCGCCAGTATGATGGCGACGTGCGTCTGAAGCTCTATCGCAACCTTGGCAACAGCCAGCGCGAGGGAATGTTCTTCTTCGGCTATCTGGAATACCAGGACGAGAGCGGCCAGACCAAGCGTGTGCAGGCTCCTGAGGTGCCTTACGACCTCTACATCCGCGATGCCGTAGGCAAGTTCCAAAGCCTGGCGCCCGACCGCTGGCTGACAGCCGCGAGCAGCACGTTGCGCGACGGCGACCACAATTCGGGCTGGCACTTTGCCAAGTATCCCTTCTACAGCGACGACGATGCCCACCAGATGGAGAGCGACTACACGGAGATTCGCCTGCCGGAAATCATCTACTCGCTGGCTGAATGCCGCCTGCGCGAGGGCAAGAAGGCTGAGGCTGCGCGCCTGCTGAACAGTGTTCGCCGCCGCAACTACGATGCCAACCACCTGCAGGATGCGCTCTACACGCCTGAGGGCAGCGCCAACCTCGACATGCAGGAGATGCTCAACGAGTGGGGCCGCGAGTTCTTTGCTGAGAGTCGTCGCCGCATCGACCTCATCCGCTTCGACAAGTTCACCAACGGCACCTGGTGGGATAAAACTCCCGATGCCGATGCTCACACGAAGATATTCCCCATCATGCGTCCAATTCTGAATGCCAATCCAAAGTTGGTGCAGAACCCGGGATATAATAGTTAGGTTATATATAATAGATTATAGATTAAAAGATATGAAACTGAATCGTTTATTTTCCGCAATAGCCGGCCTAGTGCTGGCAATGGGTCTCGCCTCGTGCGACAGCGAGAAGGATCTGAACATCATTGAGGGCGAACTGCCTATCAAGACACAGACGCTCTATATGGTAGGCGATGCCACGCCTAATGGCTGGGACATCGGCAATCCGACACCCCTTGAGGCAACGGGCGACGATGCTTTGGTGTTCTCATGGGAGGGACAACTCTACAAAGGAGAACTGAAGCTTTGTCTGACTACGGGCAGCTGGGATGCTCCGTTCATCCGTCCTGAAGTGGGTGGCACGCAAATCACCAAGACTGCCATCAGCAACGCGAAGTTTGCCATGCATGCCGGCGATCCCGATGACAAATGGGTGATTGCCGATGCAGGCAAGTATCGCCTAACGTTCGACCTGCGCCACTGGACCATGTCGACAGAATTCCTGGGCGAGCCCGATGCACCCGTCATTGAGCCTATCGAGGCTGAGGCCGTCTACATCGTAGGCGATGCCACACCAAACGGCTGGAACATCGATGCACCGACACAACTCGAGAAAAAGTCACAATACGTTTTCATCTATGAGGGCGTTCTCACGGCTGGCGAACTAAAGGCCTGCACACAGACTGGCGACTGGGGCGTGAAGTTCATCCGTCCGACCTTCGGCGGCTGCAAGATTGGCCAAAGTGGGGTAGAAAGTAAGGACTTTGTCTTCACCGCAGCCCCCGACGACAAGTGGCAGGTCACCGAGACAGGGCAGTACCGCCTCACTTTCGACCTGCAGGCTTGGACATTGCAAGTAGACTATCTGGGCGAGGCACCTACTCCCGACAAGCAGCCATTGGAGGCTGAGGCCGTCTACATCGTTGGCGATGCTACGCCGACCGGCTGGAACATCGATACGCCGACACAACTCACGAAGCAGTCACAATACATCTTCATCTACGAAGGAGAACTGGTGCCTGGTGAACTAAAGGCTTGCACGCAGACTAGCGATTGGGGCGTACAGTTCATCCGCCCAACGTTCGGTGGCTGCAAGATCAGCCTTGCTGGCGTGGAAAGCGCAGATTTCGTCTTCACCACCTCGCCAGACGACAAGTGGCAGGTCATCGAGGCAGGACAGTATCGCCTGACGTTCGATCTGAAGAATTGGATCATTACCGCAGAACCACTCACCGCTAAAGAGCCCCTGGAAACTGAGGCAGTCTACATCGTTGGAGATGCCACGCCTAATGGTTGGAGTATTGACACACCGACACAACTCACAAAGCAGTCACAATATATCTTCACCTATGAAGGCAAACTCACAAAAGGCGAGTTGAAGGCTTGCACGCAGACAGGCAGTTGGGATGTGCCGTTCATCCGTCCCACGTTCGGCGGCTGCAAGATTGATAAGAGCGGCGTCGAGAATCCTAACATTGTCTTCACCACCTCGCCCGATGACAAGTGGCAGGTGCATGAAGAAGGCCAGTATCGCCTGACGCTCGATCTGAAGGCTTGGACTCTGAAAGTAGAGAGCATGTGATTTTGATAATTGAAAAATGATAATTGATAAATAAAGATATGAAACGGACTATTATTCTGCTGACAGGCCTGATAGCAATGATGCTTAGCGCCTGTACCAACGATATCGAAATGCGCTATCCGCCAAAATATGAGCTACCCGACCTGCCTGTTGTTGAAGGCATCCACGACGGACAGAAGGCACCCCTCTATTGGAGCATCTACGAATATGCCTACGAACAGGAGCAGGCTGGCGTAAGCGGTTCCGACATGGACTTCACCGAAGCACAATGGGATGAAGTTATCGACTGGGTGGCCACGAACCTGAAGCCTTATGGCTACGACATGGTGTGTACCGATGGGTTTATTCCCATGCTGGCACAAGATGCTTCTGGTTACATGACCCACTATGGATCGATGTCGCTGAAGGATCTTGCCGCCAAGTGTAAGGCTAAGGGTCTGCGTCTGGGTGTCTATGACAACCCGTTGTGGATACACGGTCCACTCTCGACATCCATTGAAGGCACGAGCCGCACCTTCGGGCAGATTGTCTACGATGGATCTACAAAGGTGCTGAATCCCAATGCTCAAGACCAATGGTTCACATGGGTGGTGAGCGAGAAGGAGGGCGCACAGGAGTATATCGATGGATTCTTCCGCCACTACAAGGAACTGGGTGTTGACTTCATCCGCATGGACTTCCTCTCCTGGTATGAGGATGGCAAGGACCGCGGAGCAGGAACCGTAGGACGTGGTTATGGACGTGAAGCCTACGCCAGAGCCTTGGCTTACATCGCCCAGTCGGCAAAGAAGTATGGAGTCTTTACCTCACTCGTCATGCCACATCTGAACAATGATGCAGAGGTAGAGGCACGCTATGGAAATATGGTGCGAATAGTTGCCGATACGGGCAATGGTGGTTGGCGCCACACGTCGGCTCACGACAAGGGAAGCTCATACACATCATGGCCTAACTGTATGAACCAGTTCGACGGCTTTACTTATTGGTCGCATATCACAGGTCGTAACAAGGTCATCCTCGATGGCGACTTCCTGCGACTAAGCCGCTATGAAACCGATGCAGAGCGCCAGACGGCAGTTTCGCTGCAACTCATGGCAGGCGGTCCTGTGGCCGTAGCCGACCAACCGTCGACCATCGGCAACAATCTCGGCTTTTATATTAACGACGAGTTGCTACAATTGCGCCGCGATGGCTTCGTGGGTCAGCCCCTGAGCGATAAGCTCGGCGATGGTGACAGCGAGGTTTGGTATGGCTCTCTCTCCAACGGCAACTATGTTGTAGCGCTCTTCAACCGAGGCGACCAAACTACCACAAAGACTATTGCCATGAGCCAGCTCGGCATCAGTGGTGAGTGGAAGGTGCGCGACCTATGGCAACATGCAGATGAGGGCATGACCAGCACGCTTAGTGCCACCCTGCCCGCTCATGGCTGCAAGGTTGTCATGTTGACAAAGTGACAAAGTAACAAAGTAACAAGGTAACCAATTGACAAAGTAACAATATGAAGAAAATCTTATTTGCAACAATCTGCCTACTGCTTACACTGACAGTTCGTGCTAGCGAAGTGGCATCACCGAATGGAGAAGTGAAGCTCAGTTTCTCTCTCGATGAATCCGTGCCGACCTATCATGTAACCTTCCGCGGCCAGGACATCATTCTTCCCAGCCGCCTTGGCTATGAACTGCTGAATAGCGACAATCTGCTCGATGGATTCACGCTGATGGCTGAAGAGACCGCAACATTCGACGAGACGTGGCAACCCGTCTGGGGCGAGACCCACGACATCCGCAACCACTACAACGAACTGCTCGTAAAATTGGAGCAGAAACAGACAGAACGACTGATGAACATTCGCTTCCGCGTCTACGACGACGGTGTGGGACTGCGGTACGAGTTCCCTCAGGAAGGCCGGCTGAACTACTTCATCGTGAAGGAAGAGCGCACGGAGTTTGCTATGACCGGCGACCATACGGCTTGGTGGATAGCCGGCGACTACGACACGCAGGAGTATGAGTACACGCGCTCACGCCTGAGCGAAATCCCCAGACTGCTGCGTGGGGCCATCAGCGGCAATCTCTCGCAGACCGTGTTCTCCGATCATGCCGTACAGACTTCGCTTCAGCTGAAGACCGACGACGGCATCTACTTGAACCTGCATGAGGCTGCGCTGGTGAACTATCCCGCCATGCACCTTGAACTAAACAACTCCTTCGTCTTCCAGAGCCACCTCACTCCCGACGCTCAGGGAGCGAAAGGCTACCTGCAGACACCCTGCCAGTCGCCTTGGCGCACCATCATGATTGCCGATGACGCCCGCGAGATTCTAGCTTCTAACCTCATTCTGAACCTGAACGAGCCTTGTAAGATTGAAGACACCTCTTGGATTCATCCAACAAAGTACGTCGGCGTGTGGTGGGAGATGATCAGCGGCAAGGGCGACTGGGCCTACACCAACCAGTTCCCGACAGTGAAGCTAGGCGAGACCGACTACAGCAAGGCGCGCCCCTCGGGGCGCCATTCGGCCAACAACGAGAACGTACGCCGCTACATCGACTTCGCTGCCGAACATGGCTTCGATGAGGTTTTAGTAGAGGGTTGGAACATCGGATGGGAAGACTGGAGCGGCAACAGCAAGGAATATGTGTTTGACTTCGTCACCCCTTATCCTGACTTCGACCTAAAGGCATTGAATGACTATGCTCACTCGAAGGGCGTCCGCATTATGATGCACCATGAAACCTCGTCGTCGGTCATGAACTACGAGAAGCACATGGACCGCGCTTACCAGCTCATGCGCGACTATGGCTACGATGCAGTAAAGTCGGGTTATGTGGGTAATATCATTCCTCGTGGCGAACACCACTACTCGCAACTCGAGATCAACCACTACCTGCATGCCGTGCAGCGGGCTGCCGACTACCACGTGATGGTGAACGGCCACGAAGCAGTACGCCCCACAGGACTCTGCCGTACATGGCCGAACCTAGTTGGCAACGAGTCAGCACGCGGCACGGAGTATCAGGCTTTCGGTGGCACACGCCCTGGCCACACGGCCATCTTGCCCTTCACACGACTGCAGGGAGGTCCGATGGACTACACGCCGGGTATCTTTGAGATGGATTGTGCCAATGGCTCTCACGTCAACTCCACCATCTGCGGACAACTGGCCCTCTACGTCACGATGTACTCGCCACTGCAGATGGCAGCCGACTTCCCCGAGAACTACATGAAGCATGCGGATGCCTTCCAGTTCATCAAGGACGTTGCCTGCGACTGGGATGAGTCCCTCTACCTCGAGGCCGAACCGATGGAGTACATCACTGCAGCCCGCCGAGCCAAGGGCACCGACAACTGGTTTGTTGGGAGCGTCAGCGGCGAGCAGGCACACACCTCAAATCTGAAACTGGACTTCCTGGACGCTGGCCGAAAGTATGTCGCCACCGTCTATGCCGATGCAAAGACGGCCCACTACAAGACGAACCCGCAGGCCTATGTCATTAAGCGAGGTGTGGTAACTGCAAAATCGGTCTTGAAACTAACGGCGGCAGCTGGCGGCGGCTATGCCATCAGCATCGTACCAGCAACAAAAGACAACTTGAAAGGAGTGAAAAAGCTGCCACAAAATTGCCAGTAAAAGGATTGTTTTTAGATTCATACATTAGTTAGGTAATAATTGTTTAGGAGGAAGGCACGATGTTCACGTAATATCGTGCCTTCTCATTATTACATGCACCGTCCATGTCCGTAGCTATGGCCTTGCTGACGCTCTTCTTTCACGTCCAGAGCAATATCGAAGAGATTTCCTTTCACTCGCTCAGACTCATCGGCTTTTAAGAAGGGGCGTGAGGCATTGAGTACTATGTCTGCAGCTTCCTCCTTGTCAGGCTGGCTATTCATGTAGCGTTAAATGTCGCCCTTCTGAAGAAACGTGAAACTACGGGAGCCAGAGTCAACGAATTCTATAACCGCTTTAACAGCACTACGTAGAAGTTCAGAGAGGGTTGACAGATAATGCCTAAACCGTTCACGACAACCTGTCCTATTTCTCTACCACCTCCCAATAGCCACCTTTGTCAGGGCCTATACGTTTAATTATTCCCTTTTCTTGTAAAGACTTGATATGTTTAGCGACAGTTCTACGAATAATTCCAATCGAGTCTGCCATTTCCTGCGTTGTCACATAGGGATTCTCACGAATTTAATCTAATATTTTCTGTGTACTTTTCT
>Ga0310691_10007493_pt1 | contig 11356 bp, 2 predicted proteins | sample 176DNAGHGlowgp2_FD_203887 | JGI IMG/M metagenome (GOLD analysis project Ga0310691, IMG submission 203887) | Sheep rumen microbial communities from Palmerston North, Manawatu-Wanganui, New Zealand - 1766 DNA GHGlow gp2 (v2) (version 2) | ecosystem: Host-associated > Mammals > Digestive system >... | reverse complement strand
ATCCATTAGAAAAAACATGGATGTTTCTGATAGCTTTATTTTATTATATGAGTGTAAGAGTGTTTGGAAGGTTTTATTTTAATTATAAATAGATTATGCAAGCAAAAGTGGATTACCATAGTTTTACAGGAATGCAGCAAGATGTTGCTGTTTCCAAACATCCTGCCAACACGCTCAGTGATGCAAGGAATATAAGACTCACTAAAAGAGAGGGAAGTACACTTCTCACTCTTACTAATGAGAAAGGCACACAGTGGACACAAACTGAGCTTAGTGGTGAATATCTTGGTCATTGTCTTCTTGGAAGCAGTCTTGTATTGTTCAGCAAAAAGGAAACAAAAGATGAGGAAAATGTTGTGCAGGAATCCATTGATTACATACAGGTTGTTGAACTTGATGATGGAGAGAAACTCACACCCACTCAGGAAAACCAGATAAAGACTCTTTTTACTGGCAATCTTAATTTTCAACTTGACCACCCAATAGAAGCAATAGCTTCTTATGAGAATGAGAGTATCAGGAAAGTGTATTGGACTGATGGCATCAATCAGCCAAGGGTAATCAACATCGGAGCTAAAGGTACTGATATTGAAGAAGTGAAGCATACTGAGTTTTCTAACTGGCAATACATTCCTTATACTGGATATGATTTTGCAAGAACACTTCAATTGAATGAAAAAGTTACAGTAAGAAAACTTCTTGGTGCATCAGGTATGTTCCCAGCAGGTGTACTTCAATATGCTTTTACTTATTATACAAAGCATGGACAAGAGTCAGCAATATTCTATACCACTCCCCTACTCTATACATCATATAGGGAAAGAGGTGGTTCTCCTGAAGACACTGTTGAGAATGCTTTTGAAATCACTGTGCAGAATGTTGACAGGAATTTTGAGTTCCTTAGGATATACTCTATCATGAGAACAAGCATCAATGGAACTCCACTGTGTAAAAGAGTGCAAGATATAGAGATAACAGCAAACACACTCACCTTTACAGATACTGGTACAGAAGGTAACACTGTTGACCCTACAGAACTTCTATATAAAGGTGGAGAACAGATTGCTTGTGAAACGATTGAACAAAAAGATGGTACTTTGTTCCTTGGCAATCTCACACTCAAAAGAGAATCACTCAGGAAATGGAAGGTGGGTGCAATAGAGGAAACAGAAGAACCTATATCCAATCCCTCTCCAGAGCCAGCAGATGCTTTGGATGACGATGATGAGTTACATGGTTCTCCAAGTGAGACTGTGATTTCACATGATTGGAATATCAAACACCCTATAGCTATTGAGTGGTCTAAAGACACTAACCCTGGAACCAGTGGTGGTAGTGAAGGCTCTGGAGGAGGTAATAGCTCATCAGGTAATACAGAAGGTAATACTGGAGATAACCAAGGTGATGAAACACAAGAAGGTAACATTGGCTCAGATACTGCACAAACTATATTTGGTGGAAGAATAACCAACAATATATCAGAAGGTGATACCTTTGAAAAGATGGTGAAGAAAACCACTGAGATAAAGAACTCTACTAGATCTTTTTTCTCACCAAGAGTATTCAAAGGTAGCTATGATTACTCTAATCAACTCACAGCTTATGATGCTACTGCATTTAGCACTAGAAAGTACAACTATGTTCCTCCAGCAGGATTCAAGAAAGGTGAGACTTATAGATGCGGTGTGCAGTTTCAACATGAGACTGGTGTGTGGAGTGACCCTATATGGATTGCAGATGTACCTGTAACCAATCAACCTTCTATAAACAACAATGACCAAATAGCTGTACCTACAATTACTGTACCTACTTTTGAAGCTAAGTTGAAAAAAGAAACAGCTGAATGGCTACTCAGTGCTGGATATAGGAAAGTGAGAGCTGTTGTAGTGTTCCCTGAAATGCAAGACAGGCATATTGTATGCCAAGGAGTTTGTAACCCTGTTATAAAAAAACCAAATTATAATTTGAACGATTTGGAAAATATAGAGACAACACTTCAATCTTCTTGGTTTTTTAGATTTTATGGCATCAATCCAGGAGAGTCTTTGGTAAATAATGACAAGTTTGTGATACCAACATTTAGTGACAAGCTGAAATATACAAACAGTGATGGTGATCCAGCAAATTCATTAGTTCCTGGAGAAATGAGACGTGTTGAGATACAAGGATCTTTCAATGAAGCTAATCAAATGGGTGTAATGTGGGATGTCAATACAATGCATTCACCAGATATTGTGTTTGAAGATACATATTTGTTAACTGATTTTACAAATATGAGTACAAGACAAGTTGGAAAATCCACTGTAGCATATACTTTTTCAGACATTAATATACAAACAAGTACTCCAACCATAAAGGATTTGGGAAGTGGGTTTATACATAGAATGGGTACTCATGATAAGTCCTATGGTATTGTATCAGGTTTGTTTTATGAGGACTTTCTGGTAGATGATTATAATGATGGGTATGAAGCTATACGCACAATGAATTTTCCTGTAAACTTTCTTGTGTATCCTTGGCAAAGAAGTGGGTCACTCAACAATGATGTAAAGAGGCCACAAGGGAAAGGTATAACTACAGCTGAATTAAAACAGAAAATAATATCTAATTTGAGGTACGCTAATACTGAATACTTTGAAACTGTTGGCGAAGATAAAGCTTTTAGCAACAACAATTTCAAGACAAGTGTGTTCAGTGGAACTTATGATGAACTTATAAGAACAAGTATAAATAATAATAACATAAAATTTTACAAAGGGAATGTTGACACACTACTCATTCCTGATTACAGAGATGGTTCTTATTTCGCTTTTGATGGTACAAGTATTTCCACAAAAGATGAACCTAATACTGGTTTCAAGAGTAATGTTGCACTTAGAACAACGGCAGGTTCTTATGATGGACAAACACAAACTGATGTAGCAGCTAACATTTGGGGGTATGACTTTACAGAAAATGAGTGGGTTGATAAACACATGACTAATATGGGAATTGGTGAGGATGACCACTCACTTGGTGCTCAGAAAGGAAGTGTTAGAATGAAATACAAATCAACTCCACATATTGTTTTTGATAACAGATATTTTGAGTCTGGAGGTGTTGTGTCACATAGAAACAATTTCGACAGTTTGATACATGGTTTACCTGTTCTTGAATTTACACAAACTCCAATCAATCCATTTGGAGGTACATCTGAGGATGCCCTCAAGGCAAACATCTGGCTTCCATGTGGAGAACCTGTAAGACTTGATTATTTTGTCAACAATGAATACGTTCCCTTCTATTATTCTTATGGTGACACTTATTACCAAAGATGGGATTGTCTGAAAACTTATGCTTATGCAGAAGATGACATCAATCAGATTGTAGAGATTGGTTCCTTCATGCTGGAAACCCACATCAACATTGATGGAAGATATGACAGAAATAGAGGACAAGTGAATAATCTATATATGTCTCCACGCAATTTCAATCTTCTCAACAAAGTGTATTCGCAAAGAGATAACTTCTTCTCTTACAAGATACTTGACAGCAGTTATTATGTTAACAACGCTTTTCCAAATCAAGTGACATGGACTAAGGAGAAGAAAGCAGGTGCTGATACAGACCTTTGGACAAATATCACACTTGCATCTACTTTGGATATGGATGGCTCTAAAGGAAGAATAACATCACTTAACTCTTGGAACAACTATCTGTTTTGCTTTCAGGAAAAGGGAATCTCAGTCATCAATTTCAATGCAAGGGTGCAGATACCAGTGTCTGATGGTGTTCCTATTGAGATAACAAATGGGTACAAGGTTGACGGTTACAGGTATCTTAATGACAGCATTGGATGCTCTAACAAGTTCTCCATCAAGGAAACACCATCTGGAGTGTATTTCATAGATTCCATTAAGTCTGACCTCTATACATTATCTGAAGGGATGACAGACCTCTCTGAGGGACTTGGTATGAGGAAGTGGTTCTCAGAGGGAAATCCAACTGGTAGCTCTAAAGTTCTGAGAACACTTTATGACAATGTACATAATGATGTTTATTGTGTGACTGATTCAGAATCTCTCTGCTTCTCAGAAGCCATCAAGAACTTCACATCATTTATGGATTATGATGACATCAAATTGATAGAGTCTTGTGGTGGTGAGATATATACTTTGAAAGGCAACAGGATTTACAAAATGTTTGCTGGGAACTATAACAATTTCTTTGGTGATTATTATAAGCCAGAAGGTTTGGGTTGGATAATAAGAGATAATTACAAGCCTTGGTGGTTCTCTTTCATCTCCAATGGTTCTTCTGACAGCATGATGACACTTGATAAGATATTCTCTAACTTGGACTACAGGCTTGATTTCTTTGATGAGTATGATAACTATTTGCCAGATGAAACCTTTGATTACTTCAAAGCTTGGGATGAATACCAACAGACAACTGACAAGAACCCTGAAGACGATGAAGCGAAAAACCTCAATGGACTATCAGGTGGTATCAGTTTGGCAAAACCTTTCACACAAGGTAATCCACAAAAGAAATTCAGGATGTGGAGATTACAAGTTCCAAGAGCATTGAAGAATGATAAACCTTCACTTGACAGAATAAGGAATCCTTGGTGTCAGTTTACACTTGGTAAACTCAAGCCCTTGAATTACAAAGCAATCTTACAGGATTTGTCTGTAATGTATTACATATAGAATTGTTTTCACTTTGTGGACAATCATTGTTACTTGGGTATAAGGGATTTCCTTATACCCCTTTTATTATGCTTTTGATGAACTAACTTCGCAGACAAAGTTAAAACGTATATCTTATGGACAAAGACAAACTTTATACAGTAAACAAGTGGAACAAGTTAATGTTTGGGAACAGATTTGACATAGGTGGACCTACAGGTTTTCTTGGATACACATGGCCACAGATTACAAATGCTTACAATAATGCTTCTGCATATTATGATGCTCCAGGTATAAACCCCTTGTTGGCAAACTACAGAATGCCTACAAGTTCTGACATACCAGCTGATATGAATTTTCAGTTGGATTATGCTTTCAATAAAGGAGATACACCGTGGGATAGGCTTGCTAATCAAAACAAAATGTTGGTTAATAACTACATGAATTCCAAGAACTTTTTAGGCATCTCCAAAGCCGACAACCTTTTCTCAAGAGGTAATATGGCAGGTGGTATTAAACAAATGGCATCAACACCCATTGGCAACATTGCATTAGGTGTAGGTTCAAGCATTGGCTCAAGCCTTGCTTACAAAGGTCTTAGTGATGGTTATTCTACAGATGTAGGAAGTGGCATTGGCACTTATGGCAATATGATTGGTTCTGCAATCAGTGCTGTGAATCCATTGGCAGGTGCAGCGGTGTCACTTGGTTCAGGTGTTGTTGGAGGTCTTGTTAACCATGGTTTCGGTATCAAGACAGATAAGAATGCACTCAATAATTACAATAATGCTCTTGCTTCTTGGAACAATTATACAAGCAATGCAAGTACTTATGACCAAATGAGAGGTCCTGAGAACTTCACATTCCAAGACATCTATAAAGGTGGATGGTTTACAGGTGGCAAAGCAAGGAGAAGAAATAGGGAAGCTCTTGACAATTTCAATGCAGCGAGAGGCTTTGCCAACAGAAGCTTTGAGAACAACGCAAGGTATATTAACAACAATCAGTTTGCTGGATTCCTAAGGAATTACTCAGCTTATGGTGGATCACTTGGTACTGTATATGATGGAAGAGGAGACAAACCTAATACACTTGATACCTACCAACCTTATAACGAAGGAACTATGTTGAGAGATAATCAAGGCAATCTCTTAGAAGCTGTTATTACAGCACCTTATAAGTATGATACCACTTACTACTCTCCATGGGATAAACAATGGTATTATGTTGACGCGCTTAAAAGAAACAAGCCTTTATTAGGTACTGGAACTGCTTCAGGTTTAAGTGGCCAGAAATCTTTAGGTGGTAACTTGTTTGATAAAGGTGGAGGAATTCCACCAGTGGTAAATGATGTTATGAGGAGTTTAGTAGAGTCGTATGGAGAAGAAGTAACTAAATCTCTAAAAAAAGCTGCTGACAAACAAGGTTTAACAACAAACGATATTAGACAAAGATTATATGACAATGTTGCTCCTTATGGGTATGAAGCAAGTGATGCTTTTAATCTTGCAAGAGTTAAGGACGCTGTTTTGAACAACAATAAAGATGAAACAATTACCAATCATGGTTACTTTGGTGACAGAGATGATATTTGGGCAGAATATTTAGATATTCCTAGTTCACGCAGACATACGAAATTAAATCCAAATTTTGATGTGGTTAAAGTTATTGATAGCAAATATGCTCCTACAATAGGTAAAGAAAGAACTAAATATAAAACACTGGTTCACCCAAACATGGATGAAATTTCAAAACAAATCATAAATTATTCTAATGATTTAAGTTTTGGTAAGAATATGGTTGATAATATTGGAGACCTTAGTGCACAACTTGGAGCTTATACAATAGGTAGAGGTGTTGACCCAAAACTTGGTGAATACAGAAGTTGGTATGATTTGTGGGATCTATCTCCAAACAGTAGATATGGAAAAGATGAAAGTGCAGGTATAGGCACTCCAGTTCCTTTCTATGATAGAATTTATCTTGATGATTATTATGGAGTTCCTACAGAGAAAACTCTCCCCAAGTATGGGGATTATTATGGTGGATATATTCCTGAGGTTACTATTGATGGCAACTCACATAAGTTTGGTGGAAGCATCCATATAGACCCAAGTAAGAAAGGTACATTCACAGCAGCTGCTTCAAAACATGGTATGGGTGTGCAGGAGTTTGCTTCAAAGGTATTGGCTAATAAAGATAACTATAGTCCATCTATGGTAAAGAAAGCTAACTTTGCCCATATATTTGGAGGAAGAAATTATGCAAATGGTGGTCTTACATTCCTTAATGATTTCTCTAATGACCCCATATCAGCACTTGCTACATACAGGCAAATGCAAGCTGAAAGAGTAGCACAAAGAGAGGCTATGGAAGAGGAGAGAGCAAGAGAGCAACAACAACTTGACTTACAAAACAAATTAAATGAACTACAGACACAATATGATACTTTACAAGCACTCTATGGCTCACAAGCTGATGCCATTAAAGGATTGCAAGACACATACTCACAAAGCCCCACAATTCCTCCAACGATATTAGGACCTTATGCACCAATGTCTGCATTATCGAATTTTGTTGCAAAAGGAATGCCAAGGGATTCAAATGGAAATATAAAATATGAAAGCTCTCTTCCTAAAAACAACAAGAATTGGAATTACATTAAAAGAAAACTCAAGGAAAGTGGTAAGTTTACAGATGTGCAAATAGAAGGCATAGGCTTAAATCTCATGAGAGAGTCAGGCTTTGATTTCAACGCTGTTGGAGATGGAGGGCATGCTTTTGGTTTAGCACAATGGCACAAACCAAGACAACCAAAAGATAGAAGTCTCGATGGACAGATAAATTATATTATCGATACATTGGCAGATTATGATGGAAACCTTCACTGGATAGGCAAAGATAACTACAACAAGTTCATGCAAGCCAGAACACCAGAAGAAGCTCATTACTACATTGCAAATGGTTGGGAAAGACCAGATTCAACTGTAATGAATAAAGTAAGAATGCAAATGAATAACAGTTTAAGAAATGCAGGATTTGCCTTTGGTGGAGAACTTGGCACCAATGGTACAGATTGGTATAATGGGCTTCTTCAAGTGAATGAGGGAAGCTCACATGAATTGAATCCTTATGGTGGTGTTCCTATGGGTGTTGACCAGCAAGGAACCCCTAACCTTGTAGAGGAAGGTGAGACGGTGTACAAAGGTTATGTGTTCTCTAATAGGGATGAAAATGAAGGTGGATTCAATGTGCCTGTTGAGACACTTGCACAAATTGGTATCAAGCCAACAAAGAAAGAGTTGAAAGATGGTATTTCTTATGCAGATGCAAGTAAGAAGGTGTCTGATGAGAGTAAGGAGAGACCTAATGACCCTATGAGCAAAGCAGGGCTTGAGCATGCTCTTGCAGTGCTTGCTGAATCACAGGAAATGCAGAGACAAGAGAGACAGGCTATGGAGCAGATGGCACAGCAACAGCAAGGATATTATGCAGCTTGTGGTGGTCATCTTGCTAATCCTTATGCTATTGGTGGTAATATGTTTGTTCAAGGTGGAAGTACTTACAATGATGATAATCCACCAGTAAGAGAAGACTATGATTCTGAATTGGCTTGGAGAGCAGCTTTACAACAATGGGCACATGACAGAACTTATGCTGCCGCTGATTCAGGTCAAACACAAATAGTCCCAACTTTGGATCAAGTGATTATAGATAACATAAACAGACAAGCAAGACAGAACTTATATAGAAGTGCTGATTTGTTTAATCAAGGTATGAGTGGACAAAGTAGTACTGTCAAAAAGAAAGTAGAAAATAAAGGAAATCAAAATGGTGGTCAAAATATATCTCTTACAGATGATGTTCTATCTACTGTTAATAAGAATGGATTATACAATGTCATCAAAAGACTTGAACGTGGAGAAACTGTTGATTGGAACATAGGTAACAATCAAATAAGAGTCAAACCATCAGATTTACCTAAACTTAGAAAAGTTTTTAACCAAAGAACACAAGGAGTTACTCAAGGAGGTAGTGTAGGTGGTGGAAGTCGTGGCACTAAAAAGAAATCAACAAATGTAAATAATATTCCTAATGTGATGAGTGGTTACAGAGCCATGGGTGTGGGAATAGGTAATAGAAACACACTTCCAACACAATCTCAACTACCACAGCAATTACAATATTATCCAAACAGTATTGAACCAATGCCTTATAATAACAAAGGTAATGCTGTGTGGGGATTTAATGATACAAGTTGGACACCAAGTTACAACAGTGCAAACAATAATCCTAATCCTTCATCTCCTTCCAAAGCCACTACAGCTTCTACTAATCAAAATGTTACGAAAGCTCAGAATAATGCATCAATGAGCACTGGTAATACTAAAAAGAAAGCAAGCAATCAAGGTACAGGTGCACCTAAAGTTGCAAACCCTGTTGCTTCCACAAATGGCACATTTGATAGTGCTATTAACACAAATGGAGACAATACCCCAGTTGTTCCAAGTTTGGCTACAGAACCTTTCATTGGTCAAACTTGGGAAGCTTGGAAAAACCATCCTTTTGGTATGACTATTGGTGTCAATGATTCTCCAACCTATCAAGCTGCAAGAGATATTCTTGGAATAGAAGGAAGGACACCAAGTGCAAAAGATATTTCTAATTCATTCTGGACTACTGCAAGAGGTGGAAATGGCTCTGGAGAAGTAGAAAGAGAGAATGAACCTATCAAACCATTACCAACATGGATGAGATATGCTCCAATATTCGCAAGTGGTACATTGGCTCTTACAGATGCTTTGGGTATTACAAACAAGCCTGATTATGAATATGTCAACAGACTTGAGGCTATGGCTAATAGGATGGGATATGTTCCTGATGTGCAACCAACCCACATTGGTGACTACATTGGTTACAGACCCATGGACAGATTGTTCTACGAGAACCAAATGCAGGCAGCACAAAGGGCAGCTGATAAAAACTTGATGAATGTATCAGGTGGCAACAGGGCTACAGCACAGGCTGGAATCCTTGGTAACAACTACAATGGATACGTATCACTTGGACAACTTGCAAGACAAGCTGAAGAATATAATTTGGCACAGAGACAAGCACAAGCTCAATTCAACAGAGGTACCAACCAGTTTAATGCACAGCAAGACCTTGAAGCACAGAGAGCAAATGCACAATATACTCAAATGGCAAGAAATTATATGTTGAGTGGATTGGCTCAGGCTTATGGTATAAGGAGTGCAATAGACCAAATGACAGGTGCTACAAGAAGTGCAAACCTCACTAACTTGATACAAGGACTTGCTAACATTGGCAGAGAGAACTTTGCAGTCAACCAAATTAATTCAGATTATGGATTTGACTACGGTATAGGTAAAGGTGGCTGGAGTAGATATAAATATGGTAACTATGGAAATAATCCTTATCCTTTGTATTCTTTCTGGAACAGTGATAATAACAATAAGAAAAAGAGATAAGTTATGGCAAATATAATATTGACATCTAATGCACAGTTCCAGCCCTTCTCTTATCAAGAGCTGGCTGTGCCTATTATGCATCAGCAGCAGGTGCATGATGCAGTTGCAGAAGAATATGACAAGCTGAGTTCACAAGCAGATGTGCTTGAGGCTATGGCGATGAGGGATGGTGACTCTGAGGCATATAGGAGATACAAGGCTTTCAGTGACTCTTTGAGGAATGCTGCTGACAGGCTTTATACCAATGGACTTGATTCACAGACAAAACTTACAATGCATGGGCTCAAGAGGGCATACAATACAGAGATTGTGCCTATACAGCATGCATGGGCTAAAAGGGAGCAGGAGGCAAAGATACAGCAAGAAGCATGGTTAAAGAATCCAGACTTGATGTTCTCAAGAAACGCTGGAAACACAGACCTTGATTATTATATGAGTAATCCAGAAGGAGGATTTGCAGTTTATGACAAAGGTGCAATCCAAAAAGAAGCATCAGCTATGTTCTCAATGCTTGCAAACAAAATCAGAAGTGGTGAGACAAAAGACATTGACCCATTTACAATGAATTTCATACAGAAGTATGGAGAAGACCCAAGTCTCTTGAGTGCATGGTTACAAGACCCAAGCATTAGTCCAACACTTACCAATATGATGAACGGCATTCTTGGCAAGCATGGAATCACTGTTGAGAGCATGAAAAATATTCCGAATGGCGAAAATATTCTTAGAGAAGGTATTGCAGCAGCACAAAGCGGTGTATGGAGCGCTATTGGTAAAGACACATCTACACAGATAGAAAAATTCAAGAACCGTGAAGATTACAAACACATGCTTGACTTGGATAAGATAACCAAGACAGCTGAAGCTAAAGGCAAAGATTCACCTAATGATGTAAAACTCATGGAAAGAGGCGTTGGCATTGAAACAGAAGATAACTATAAGGCAAAACATTACAATAACGTAATGAGTCTTGTACAAGGAAATAGGTTTGCTGGAAAATACTTTGGCGCAGCAAGAGACGTAAATCCAATGAAGCTTTATGAAGCTTATCAAGAAGAGCTTAAAAAACCAGAGTATTGGGATGTAAATTATTATACCTATCCTACTCTTGGAGGTGGTACAACCACTCCTCAAAAAACTCTTAAAAACGATGCAAAAGAAAAAGCCAAGAAGGCAGTACTCAATAAACTTTCA
>Ga0310691_10007491_pt1 | contig 11358 bp, 8 predicted proteins | sample 176DNAGHGlowgp2_FD_203887 | JGI IMG/M metagenome (GOLD analysis project Ga0310691, IMG submission 203887) | Sheep rumen microbial communities from Palmerston North, Manawatu-Wanganui, New Zealand - 1766 DNA GHGlow gp2 (v2) (version 2) | ecosystem: Host-associated > Mammals > Digestive system >... | reverse complement strand
GGATGAAGGGAAGACGGATGCACCCGCTTCTACTGCGACAGCTACAGAGGCAAAAACAGATACCACAGAAGTAAAGAAGGACACCGAGGCGCAGAAGGAAACCGAAGCAGAGAAGGACACCGAGGCACAGAAGGAAACCGAGGCGGACGCATCGAAGGATGAAAACGGGGATGTACAGGCTGAGGAGAAAACAGAGGCTCAGGCTGACCAGGGTCAGAATCCGGCAATGAATATCATTGGTACATGGGCGCATGAGCGTGCAACCATGACGGTTACGGCCAATGGCGACAAGGGCGCAGATTTCTACATTACCTGGTCCAGCAGCGCTGCCGAGCATGCAGAGTGGACAATGCATGGTGAGTTTGACGGTGATGATAAATTCTTTTACTATGACTGTGTGAAGAAGCATGTTACCTACAGCGAGGATGGCTCTGTTGCCGAAGAGGTTGAGGAGTACACAAAGGGTTCCGGCGCTATCGTTGTCATGGTGAACGAAGGCAAAACAGAGCTTCGCTGGGATGATGACCAGGAAAACGCTGGCTCCGGCTTTGTATTTGATTATGTAAACTAAGAAGATCCGGCATAAAAAAAGACCGGCGGCGCCTTCCGGCGCCCCGGACTGTTACGGCTCCGAACATGACGCAATTTATCAAGAATCAGCAGCGAAGTTTCGCAAACGACTTTCCACAGCTTCCGGATGTTTGAGCGGAGCAAGTTTCGTATTCCCTGATTTTGCGAAGCAAAATCCCCGGAACTTGCGCAGCGAGTTACGGAAGCGTAAGAAAGTCGGCGGAACAAGCGCTCTGATTCTATAAATTGATCGTGCGTTCGGAGCCGTAACAGTCCGGGACACCGGAAGGTGCCGCCGGTCTTTTTATGACTATCCATCGCAGGCCTTTTTTACGACCAGGCTTCGCACGCTTGTGACTTCAGTCATGTGAGGCAGCGCTGACCGGCCGCAGAGAACCTCATTACAGAGATTTACAGGGAAAGTGCCTTCTCGAAAAGGGGAAGGGCTTTTTCAATCTGTTCTGTAGGTACGCAGTAGGAAATCCGGAAATGTCCGGGACAGTCAAAGGAGTCACCGGGCACATTGATGAGCCCCAGCTCTTTTGCGGCAGACCAGCAGAAGCGGTTGGCATCCGGATCCGGACTCTTGGGGAACATGTAGAAGGTTCCCATGGGCTTTACTATGGAGTAGCCCATGCGTGTGAGTTCCTTATACAGCAGCTCCGCATTTGTTTCATAGATGGAAATATCACTGGTCTCATCCAGAACAGGCTCAACAGCCAGCTGCATCAGCGATGAGGGGCAGTTATGTCCGGTAAAACGGGAAATCTGACCGCACATAGGCACGATATATTCTGCATCCTTCGCCTTGGGATTTACCGCAACATATCCGATTCGTTCACCGGGGATGGATATGGACTTGCTGAAGGAATAGCAGCAGATGGAATTATCGTAATAGGCCGAGACGAAGGGGTGCTCAACGCCGCTGAATACCAGTTCGCGGTAAGGCTCGTCCGTGATCAGGAAGATCTCATGACCATATTCCTTTTCCTTTTCGGTCAGGATCTCAGCCAGACGGCGGATCGTTGCTTCGGTGTAAACAATACCGGAAGGATTGTTGGGGGTATTAATAAGAACGGCGGCAACATCCGGAGCAAGCATATCCAGAAAAGCATCGAAATTAATCTGGAAGGAATCGGTATCCGCAGGAACTACCTTAAGGGAAGCACCCGTTCCGGTCACATAAGGAATATATTCCGGGAAATAGGGGGCGAAGGTGATCACGCTGTCGCCTTCTCCGGCCACACAGCGGAGCGCATGCGCAATGGCGCCGGCCGCACCGGAGGTGGGGAAAATATGCTCGGGACCATAGTTCATGCCGAACCGGCGGTTCAGGGAATCGGCGATGGCCTTTTTGGTGGAGGGCTGGCCCAGAGTGGGGCTGTAGCCGTGAAGGGTGACGGGATCCTTCTCCTGCATGAGGCGGATCACAGCATCCGTAAAGGTCCGGGGAGCCGGAACCGACGGGTTGCCGATGGAAAAATTATAAACGCTGTCCGGCCCCAGCTCGGCTGCCCGGGCGCGGCTGTAATCAAAAAACTGACGGATCACAGATTCTTTTCCTGTCATTTCCTTATAAAAAGATGATATCATTTTTGTTTTCCTTTCCGCTGAAACTTGTATAACCTCTGAGAATTGAGTATACTACATATGCCGGACGATTTCAAACCCCGAAAAAACCCTGGATATGGGGCATGTACAGGATGAGAAATAAAACGGAAAATGATAAGATCAGAATATAAAATCGGAATATAAGATCAGAATAGAGAATGACAATAGAAATGCTGCAGAAAAGAGTAATAAACAGAAGTCAATAAACAGAAGAAAGCAGCAAAGGGTAATAAACAGAAGAGAGTATTGAGAAGGAAAGAATACAGAGTATGGAAGGTTATCTCAGTGACCCAAAGGTGACGATCGAGGTTTTGCAGCGTCACAGCTTCCGGTTCAAAAAGAATTACGGGCAGAATTTTCTGATCGACGACCATGTGATCGGAAAGATCATCCGCGCCGCCGGCATTACAAAGGAAAGCCGGGTGCTGGAGATCGGTCCGGGAATAGGCACGCTGACCCAGCAGCTTTCGGATGCGGCCGGGGAGGTTACGGCAGTGGAGATCGACGGAAATCTGCTGCCCATACTGGAGGAAACTCTTGCGGGTAGAGAGAATGTACGGGTGATCCACGGGGACATCCTGAAATGCGATATCCGCGAGCTGATGGGAAATGAACCCTTTCTGGTGGTTGCCAATCTTCCCTATTATATTACCACGCCCATTATCATGCAGCTTCTGGAAAAGGGCATCCCTGCGGAATCCATTACGGTCATGGTCCAGAAGGAGGTGGCCGACAGGATGGCGGCAGGGCCGGGAACGAAAGATTACGGCGCGCTTTCTCTTGCCGTGCAGTATCATGCGGAGCCCTATCTTGCGGCAAATGTACCGCCCAACTGCTTTATGCCGAGACCCAATGTAGGGTCGGCGGTGGTTCGTCTGGACCGCCGGAAGGAGAAAAAGGTGCATGTGGCTGATGAAGAGCTTTTGTTCCGTCTGATCAGAGCCGCCTTCGGCCAGAGAAGAAAAACCCTGGTGAACGCACTTTCCCATGGGGCGGAGCTGCCGAAGGATATGATCCGGGAGGTGCTTATGGAAAATGGTCTTTCGGAGAATGTACGCGGAGAGACCCTGTCGCTTGAGCAGTTCGCGGCGCTTACGGACAGCTTTTCCCGGAGGATTTCCGGCAGCCGGGTATAAAAATGGCCTTGCCTATGCTGCACTGTTCAGATAAGCAGTGAGGTTCAGAGCCGGGTTAATGGAAAAAAGATGCGCGAAGCAGAGGGTAAAAAAACAGACGGTGAAACAGAATAGACGAAAATGACAAGGAATGAACGGGGGAAAAAAGTGCCGACAGAAGATGAAAAATTTATGCAGACCGCCATTCATCTGGCTAAGCGGGCGGCGGCTGTGGGGGATGTTCCCATCGGCTGTGTGATCGTACAAAACGGAAAGATCATTGCCCGGGGATGGAACCAGAGAAATAAAAAGCATGCGGTTCTAGGGCATGCAGAGCTTCTGGCTATCGGAAAGGCTTCTGAGAAAACCGGCGACTGGAGGCTGGAGGACTGCACGCTGTATGTCACACTGGAACCATGTCCCATGTGCGCCGGAGCAATCCTCCAGGCCAGGATTCCCAGGGTGGTCATCGGCTGCATGAACCCGAAAGCCGGGTCGGCCGGCTCAGTGATCAACCTCCTGGAAATGCAGGGCTTTAACCACCGCGTTCAGGTGGACCGCGGCGTGCTTTCCACCACCTGCTCGGAGCTGCTCAGCGGTTTTTTTGCCGAACTGAGGCGGGCGGAAAAGGCCCAAAAAGGAAAAGGTCTTGACGGAAAAACGCAAGTTATGTATACTAAGGGGGATTGACATCTTAAAACATGGATATAAAATTTCCGCGCAGCCGGGGAGATAGCGGTGCCCTGTACCTGCAATCCGCTACAGCAGGGGTGATGGTCTGCCCCGGATCGTTTTCAGTTGAGCTGCCCTCTTACAGAGGCGTTGAGGCTTGGGTCTTACGCGACAGGAATCTGTGAACCGTGTCAGGTCGGGAACGGAGCAGCACTAAGCAGACGCTCTTGTGCGCCGTAAGGGTGCCTGGGCTGAGTCTGCTGGAGAGGTAACGTCGATTGAAGCGTTTCAAAGCAGACCGCGCGGTTTTTTAAAAATACAATAGCATTTCTTATAGGAAAGTGCTAAAATAAAGAAGGTATGGCAGAGATATCTGCCGTCTTTCTGTGGGGGAATGAAAAGAGCCGGACCTTGTGCCGGGTCAAATAAGGGGTTTGACTGAGTATGGATTATTCGGAAGTAATCGATTTTGTAAAAAGAACAACTTCTGAAAACGGGAGACCGAACGAGTATCCGTTTCGCAATGTTTTTGAGCATACCATGCGGGTTTACCGCTGGGCCATTCGTCTTCAGTCCAAGCTGGGCGGAGATCTGGATGTGATCGTTCTGGCGTCTCTTCTGCATGATGTAGGGTGGGAAGAAGGCCGCCCGAAGGAAGAGGTCAGCGCAGAGGTCGCAGTTGAGTATCTGGATTCCATCGGCGTGGATCCTGAAACCATCGTTAAGGTGGGCGAGATCATCATGGCGCAATCAGATAAAGAGACCGAAAGGGATCTTTCTCTGGAATGCAGGATCGTGATGGATGCCGATCTTCTGGATGAGATCGGTTCAGTAGGGATCATGCTGGATTGTATGGCGACGGCTCTTGAGGATGAGGCCAGCTACAAGCGTGCTTATTACCGGATCAAGAATAACTACAGGCTCAATAAGCCGAAGATCCGCAGCTGTAAAACGGAGGCAGCTCGTTCTGAGTATACCAAGCGCATGCAGGCGATAGAGAATTTCATCTACCAGCTGGAACGCGAGATTTTTTAAACGTTGTGAGGTGAAAATAGTATGGGAACAAAGGTTGTACGTTGGATTATTGGTATCCTGATCGGTTGTGCTGTACTGGTGGGTATTTATTTCATTCTTCCCGGTCAGTATCATTACAGGATCAAGGAGTTCATTCAGAAGAACACAAACAGGACATATAAGGAGATCGTCCGGGAAATGAAGACAAAGATGGTTCCCGGTTACGAGAACAGAACCTTTGGCGATCTGATGAGCAAGGGAACGGAGGCTTCTGCCTGGACAGTTTCCACACTGACTGCAGATAAGTCCGGAAACGGTACATATCAGGTTTATGCCGATGGTTACAAGGTTGATCTGGATATTGAGCATGCGGTAAACGATGATACCAATAAGTCATACTCCCGTGCACATGTCAGACTGGTGTTCAATATTGAGTACATGGAGAAAAAGATAACCAAGGTAACGCTGGTTAAGATCAAGGTGGAGGAGGACAACTTCGTACCGAAGGATGTTTACTACTCCGAAATCCTGCAGGCCTTGATGGAAAGAGCTTTTGGAAAGTAATGCTTCCTGCCTGTGTTCAGCCGGATAGAAGAAAACCTCTGCTTGAAACAGTGTGAAATGACGTTCGCAATTTGGAAAAGCGGGGTGGCTGCGAAAAGATATGATGAGACTAAAAAAGTACCGGTGAACGATGCCGGTACTTTTTTATTCGTGTTAATTAAAAACGGAAGCACTAGGATTGACGCTCTGCCAGCCCGTTAAGCATATCGGTGATCATGGTGATGGCGTCGGACTCATGAAAGTCAGACATGGCGCTTACATATTGCTCCCGGTTTTCCATGACCTCCCGGATGGCAGCCGTAAGGCTTTCTGTTGTAACATCCTCATCCTGGATCACTTTGCTGTAGCCGCTTTTTTCAAAGGAGGCCGCGTTTAAGATCTGGTCTCCCCGGCTGGCCCGCTTGGAAAGCGGGATCAGGATATTGGGCTTCCGCAGGGCGAGAAACTCGCAGATGGCATTTGCGCCAGCCCGGGAGATCACAAGATCCGTCAGGGCAAAGATATCCGGCAGCTCTTTGGAAATATATTCAAACTGGGCGTAGCCCGGCGTGCCGTCCTTGGAGGGATCGGTCTTGCCCTTTCCTGCCAGATGAACAATCTGATAATCCTTTGTCAGAGTGGGAAGGGCTTCATGGATCGCCCGGTTAACGCTCGCTGCACCTGTGGAGCCGCCCATGACAAGGATCACCGGTTTTTCCCGGTTAAAGCCGAGAAATTCCGCACCCTTATCCGCATTTCCCTGAAAAAGCTCCGGACGGATGGGCGTTCCGGTGACGATGGCCTTTCCTTCGGGGAAGGTATCCCGGGTTTCCGGGAAATTACAGCAGACGCGGGTTGCCTTTGGCAGAGCCAGTTTATTGGCAAGTCCCGGGGTCATGTCCGATTCGTGGATGACTACAGGAATCTTTCTTTTTTTCGCGGCAAATACAACAGGAACGCTGACAAAGCCGCCCTTGGAAAAAACCACATCCGGGCTTAGCTTCTTCATGAGCTTCCTGGCCTCCCGGTAGCCCTTCAGAACCCGGAAGGGATCCGTGAAGTTTTTCCATGAAAAATACCGGCGGAGCTTGCCGGAGGAGATCCCGTAATAGGGAAGGCCGGCTTCCGTGACCAGCTTCTTTTCTATGCCATCATAGCTTCCGATGTAGCTGATGCTGAAGCCCAGCTCTTTAAGACGGGGCACCATGGCGAGGTTTGGTGTGACATGGCCGCCGGTACCGCCGCCGGTCAGAACGATTTTCTTACTCAATGCCGATTCTCCTTGTCTGAATATCATGCTTTACAGTGTATTTCTGCATCCTTTCTGATATCCCGATGATTATAGCATTTTTATTTTGCTTCGGCAATCGGTTCTGTGAAGAGTTGAGAAAGGGATTGTTTTCTTTCTGTTTTTTGTTATTATGATAAGGGTAAGCGTTCAGCATGCAGGATAAATGTGCATATTGTGTTTTTCATTTTTAAGTTTCGGGCGTGTCCGGGGCGGCAGATGAAGACAATCGGAAATAAGGGAGCTATTAATGAACGAGGAAGCTTTAATCCTGAAAAAGGGAGAGGGCAGAACGATAAAGGCCGGAGGCGCCTGGATCTATGATAACGAAATTGACCGGATCCCCGGAGATATTCCGGACGGCGAGGTGATCCGGGTGGAGGATTTTGACGGATATCCCATGGGATGGGGAATCCTGAACCGCCGGTCGAAGATCACGGTCCGGATGCTGACAAGGGATCCTTCGGCAGTGATTAATGACAGCTTTATCCAAAACAGGGTAAAGGCGGCATGGGAATACCGCAGGAGCGTTACGGACATCTCATCCTGCCGGCTGATCTTTGGAGAAGCGGATTTTCTTCCCGGACTTGTGGTGGATAAATATGAGGATGTGCTGGTGGTGGAATCTCTGGCGCTGGGCATAGACCGGATGAAGGAGAAAATCCTGCAGTTCCTTGTAGATATTCTCCGGGAGGACGGGATAAAGATCCGCGCGGTATATGAGCGAAGCGATGCGAAGATCCGTCTGAAGGAAGGGCTTCCCAGAGAAAAGGGACTTCTTTCCCTTTATGAGGGAGAAAGCTTTGACCCGCATATCCGGATCACGGAAAACGGGGTAAAATACATTGTAGACGTGGAAAATGGTCAGAAGACCGGCTTCTTTCTGGATCAGAAGGGGAACCGGATGGCCATGCAGCAGCTGGTGCGGCGGATGAAGGCAGCGGGGGAGACGGTTCATGTACTGGACTGCTTTACCCATACCGGCTCGTTCGCTCTGAACTGCGGACTTGGCGGAGCGGACAGCGTACTGGGCGTGGATGTTTCCGCTCTCGCTGTGGAACAGGCCCGGGAAAATGCAGAGCTGAACGGGCTTACGGACCGGGTGAAGTTTCAGGAGGCGGATGTGCTGGATCTTCTGCCGAAGCTGACGGAGGAAGGCCAAAAGTATGATGTGGTGATTCTGGATCCTCCGGCCTTTACCAAGACAAGAGATAAGGTGAAGCAGGCGGCAAAGGGCTACAGGGAGATCAATATCCGGGGCATGAAGCTGACCCGTAATGGCGGATATCTGGCCACCTGTTCATGCTCGCACTTCATGGATTATGAAACCTTTACTGCCGTGATCGGTCAGGCGGCCAGAGCTGCCCATGTCCGGCTCCGGCAGGTGGAATACCGTACACAGGCGCCGGATCATCCGATCCTCTGGTCGGGGGACGAGGCCGGGTATTATCTGAAATTCTATATCTTTCAGGTGCTGGAGGAACGCTGACCGAAGCAGGAACCTAAAAAACATGAGGAAAGTGTCTGCGAAGCAGACGGTAGAGCGCGGGACGCGCGGACTTTCCGAATGATTTTTGGGGAGCTGTGAAAAGAAAGACGAGGAAGCAGAAACCTAAAAACATTAGGAAACAAATCGGGAAACGGGAGAATCCAATGGTAAGAAGAACGGAAAAATCCATAAAAAAACTGAGCAGGAACCGGTGGTGGCTGACCATTCCGATCGTCATATTTCTTTCCATCTGCACATATCAGCTGCTCGTGGTATCCATGAGGGGACTGATCTATTATATTATGGAGAAATCTCTGGAGGAGGATTATCTGCGGGCCTCTGACCTTATGGAAATGTATGAATATGCCGAGAAGAATAACGACATTAGCGTAAAGAAATTCCTCGGTTTAAACGAAAGGGAATGGTTTGTTACGGACAGAGAAGGAACCATACTGGATGGAGATCCCGAAAATACCTGCGGAGAAAACTCGGCTGTACTTACAAAGATGGATTTTATCTCAGAGATCACTGTTCATGAGGATCTGGAATCGGATGTCCTGTATATTTCGAATGGCGGCCTTGCCATACGTTACAAAAAGCTGTTTAAGGAGATTGATCATTCTTTTGAGGGAACCGCAGAAACGGAACTCCCGGATGAAATGAAGGATCTCAGTGAGGAGGAACTGGATGAGCATGACCTTATGCTGGTCAGCCGGAATCTGGAGGACCGTGCCAGTTTTCCGGTCTGGGCAGAGATTCCCATGCAGGATGGCCGGATATTTATGGCAAAGATATTCTTCCGTGTGGATGCAGGGGATCTGACTGTGGTAGTAATTGCCGTGGCTGTTCTGTTTCTGTTCCTGTTCATCCTTTTCGTTTATCTGGTGATCCGGACGATAAGGCTGAGAAGAAAGCAGAAGAAGTTGACGCTGCTTTATCATACAGATGAGATCACCGGCGGTTACAACTGGAAATGGATGCATGCCGCCGGAGAAAGGTACCTGAAAAAGAAGAAAACAGCGAAGATGAATTTCGCCATGCTGGACATTGATTTTGATCAGTACCGGAATTACTGCATCTGCCACACCGTTGAGGAAGGGGAGAAGCTTCTGGAAAAGCTGGATGAGGTGATCGGCAATAATATCGCTAAGAAAGAGATGAGTGCACATTACGGCTCGGCCAGCTTTGCTGTTCTCCTGCGTTATGACCGGGAGGAGGAGCTGCTGGAACGGGTAAAGGCGCTTATTGGCAGCCTAGAACAGGCGGCTCCCGGCCAGAGGGTACGTTTTCATGTCGGAATCGACCTGATCCCCGCCAGTCTGAATGAGAATGGAAGAGCAGTAAAACGGAAAAAGGTGGATCTGGAAACCTTATATAATAACGCCAATGCGGCAAGGATGACGCTGGAGTCAAAAGCGGAGTCCGCGGTGCAGATCTTCGACAGCGGGCTGGTAGAGGAACAGAAGTGGAATCTTTCTGTTCAGGAAAATCAGGAAAAGGCTCTTAGGGCTGAGGAGTTTGTGGTTTATTACCAGCCTAAATATGATCCCCGGACCAATATGCTTTCCGGAGCGGAGGCCTTGATCCGTTGGAACAGCCCGGAGCTCGGCTTTGTCTCCCCGGGCAGATTCATCCCCATATTTGAAAACAACGGGTTTATTACAGAAATCGATCATTATATGATCCGCCATGTGGCGGCAGATCAGAAGAAATGGCTGGACCAGGGCTATCATCTGGTGCCGGTGTCCGTCAATGTTTCCCGGGCGCATTTTGCCGAGAATGATCTTGCAGAGCAGATCCGGGATATGGTGGATGAAGCGGGAACGCCTCATCGGTATATTGAGATCGAGCTGACGGAAAGCGCGTTCTTCGATGATAAGAAGGCACTCGTTTCAACAATCCGTAAGCTGAAGAAATACGGCTTTACCGTATCCATGGACGACTTCGGTTCAGGCTATTCCTCCCTGAATTCCCTGAAGGATATGCCGCTGGACGTGCTGAAGCTGGATGCGGAATTCTTCCGCGGGGATGTTGAAGATTCCCGGGGAGAGATCGTGGTATCGGAGGCAATCCGTCTGGCCAAGAGTCTTCATATGCGTACGGTGGCAGAGGGCGTTGAAATAAAGAAACAGGTGGATTTTCTGGCGGATCAGGGCTGTGATATGATACAGGGCTACTACTATGCAAAGCCTATGCCGGGAGAAGAGTATGAGGTCCGGATGAAAACCGGTTTCAAGGACCCGGAGGCCGAGAAGATGAACGAAGAAATGGACCGGAAGACGGAGGAGGCAGGTCAGAGCGGGGAGCAGGCCGGGGAGAGCATATAAAAAGAAAGCTCAGGACAGGATCAGGTATATGGATACAGAACATACAGCAGAGCTTGAAAGATCAACAGAGTGTGAAAAATTATCAGAACAGGAAACGATAGTAGAACACGAAAAGATAACAGATTGGAAAACGCTTGTACCGGCTCTGGAAAGCTGGCACAGGAAAAACAGGCGCCCGCTTCCCTGGAGAAGGGATCGGGAGCCTTATCATGTGTGGGTTTCGGAGATCATGCTTCAGCAGACCAGGATTGAGGCGGTGATCCCTTATTATGAGAGGTTCATGCGGGAGCTTCCTTCGCTGGAAAGCCTGGCAGAGGTGGATGAGGAGTGTCTGCTCAAGCTTTGGGAGGGACTTGGCTATTACAGCAGGGCGAGAAACCTGAAGCGGGCAGCCCGGATGATCATGGAGAAGTACGGCGGTGAATTCCCCGGCTCGGAGAAAGAAATACTTGCCCTGCCGGGAATCGGGCCATATACTGCGGGGGCAATATTATCGATTTCCTTCGGGAAGCCTGTTCCTGCGGTAGACGGTAACGTCCTCAGGGTCTATGCCCGGCTCGCGGCGCTGCAGGCGGATCCCGGCCGGCCGCAGGTAAAAAACAGCATAACGGAGGAATTGCGGGAAGCCTATCAATACGGTGAGCCCGGCATGGTGACGGAGGGGCTGATGGCTCTGGGACAGGAAATCTGTATTCCCAGGGGAAAGCCGCGCTGTCCGGCATGCCCGTT
>Ga0310691_10007488_pt1 | contig 11359 bp, 9 predicted proteins | sample 176DNAGHGlowgp2_FD_203887 | JGI IMG/M metagenome (GOLD analysis project Ga0310691, IMG submission 203887) | Sheep rumen microbial communities from Palmerston North, Manawatu-Wanganui, New Zealand - 1766 DNA GHGlow gp2 (v2) (version 2) | ecosystem: Host-associated > Mammals > Digestive system >... | reverse complement strand
GACATCGAGGTCAAACCCAAGGAACTGGCTTACGTACAGACCTATTATCGATTGATTTACTTCGATGATGACGGCCCCATCTACTATCGCGGTGGTGTGATTGATAACGCCTATGAGTTTGCTAAAGAGAAGACGCAGTCCAAGACCCGCAGTCTATCGAGAGGCGAAAACGGACTCATCCGTTTTCTTATCAGCACTCTTGTCGGCCGATACATTGACCGACTGGGACAAATCCAAAAAGAGTCGACCTATCAGCGTTTGCTCAGATATCAGACCGAGGGGAAATTGTCTATAGCCGAAGATGTTGCAGGTCGCCAGATAGTGAGTGACACCGTCAGTGTGCTGGGCTATATTGACACCGACACCATTGCCAGACAGAGGACCACATCGTTTAATATGTGGGCCTACAGTGACCATGTCAAAGCCACCAAGGAAGCAGCCAAGGCAGCCGCTAAAGGCAAACAACCCAAAGAGAAAAAGGATAAAAGCATGACCGAAGATCTATACTATGAGGTCTATCGCATTGATAGTGAGGGCCGCTCGCGCATCGATGACTTTGTGATGCGCCAACTGCAAGTGGTCGGGCAACGTGAATCGAACGGCAATCAGTTCATGATTTTGCTGCAGGCCTATACTACCGACCGCGACTATGTCGATAAGAAAGAATACAAGCAACTGCGCAAGGACAACAAGGTGGATATGGAAATTCGCGAACTCAAGCAGTTTGAACAAGCCCACAATATCCCTGCTTTGGCACCCAATGTCCAGATGCAGATTGACAAACTCTTTGAGAAGGAACTGAACAAGTAACAATTAGTTGACATCTTACTAGTTGAGCTCTCTTCACTCACCCCTACCCTTCCCACCTTTCGTTATCGTTTTACAATACGCCTCCCGAGATTGATATTAAAAAATGTTAATTAGCGGCCATTTTTCCGTTAAAATTGCTATTTTTGCGGCATAAAGATTGTAAAAAGTCTTATTAGGCGTTAATTCTATAGGGAAACTTACTTTATGGCAAACATTGTGAAAAACCGTCTTTTGTGGACGGCCTTGCTCCTTGCTATTGGCGTAATGCCGGTGAGAGCTGATGACATCCAATCAGAATCGACCGTCGATGAGCTTGTTTCGATTGATGAAACCGCCATTGACTCGGTTGCGACCGTGCATGTCGCAACTGACACTGCTTCATTGACCTATCAACCTCACCATGGCATGGATTGGCGCATGTTCAAGTCGGTGACCAATCCAGCTACCAAGCCTTATACATTCATGCAAGATCAGACGTGGGTTGGCATTCCTGTTTTCTTGGCTGGACTTATAGCCAAGAGTGAGAAATCGGCTTTCCGACAGGATTATAGCAATCCTAACACTCGCATTAGGCTGATCAAATATAACTTTCACAACGAGATTGACAACTATACGCAATATGTGCCATTGGCATTGACTATCGGACTGCATTTGGGTGGCGTTGAAGGGCGCTCTGACTGGCCTCGTTTTTGGGCCTCGGCTGCAGCGTCGTCGGCCATCATGGCAGGCATTGTCAATGGAGTGAAATATACCGCCAGCGAGATACGTCCTGATGGGTCCACTCGCAACTCATGGCCCTCGGGTCACACCGCCACAGCCTTCATGGCAGCCACCATCCTGCACAAAGAGTATGGATTGACTCGCTCACCATGGTACTCGGTGGGTGCATACTCGCTAGCTACAGCCACAGGTGTGATGCGTGTGCTCAACAACCGGCACTGGATCAGTGATGTGCTGTCGGGTGCTGGCATTGGTATCCTGTCGGTCGAACTAGGTTATGGTTTGATGGATCTGTTGTTCAAGGGACGTGGTCTATTGCGCAATGACATCAGCACATTTCCCGACCTGCGCAACAATCCTTCGTTTTTCGCCATCGAAATGGGTGTCGGATTCGGCAACAAGAATTTGACGCTGCCTGCGTTTGATTTCAATTTGCCCTCTGAAATATTTGACGATGAACAAGATGAGGAAGACTTCGACACAGGCCCGATGGAGCTTAAGTTCAGGGCGGCTACAGCTGTGGGTGTCGAGGGCGCCTATTTTATCAATCCCTATGTGGGCTTTGGTGGTCGATTGCGCGTTAAAAGCACGCCCATCAAGGGGTGGAGTGCCGTGAGCACTCGAGAACAGAATGATCTGTACGAGTTCATGGATCTGCCCGAAATGCAAAACAGTATAACGAACATGGAACTCACCATCGAGAGTGACCACATCACCGAGTTTGCTGCTGATTTGGGTGTCTACTTTAGTTTACCTTTGTCATCACGGTTCGCCCTGGGCACTAAGGCACTTGTGGGTCGCAGTGTGATGGATGACATCGAGATCAAGGCTGAATCTTCGGGTACGGAAATGGAGTTTAACTTCATGGGTATGATGGAGGATGACTCTGCTCCCATGTTTCTAACTACCGATCGCAAGGTCGACAACTACAGCTGGCGCTACTTGAGTATCAGCGCATCAAACTCGATGAAGTTTGGCACAGGACTATCGTTGACATACGCTCACAAGAATTCATTCTCATGGCGTGTTTTCCTCGACTATGACTACGCTCGCAAGACTTTCAAGGCTGCCTACAATCCAATGGGCTTCATGGATGCTTTCTGTCCAGCGATGGTCGATTTTGCGAAGATATTGGACTGGAATATGACGGCCGATGCAGTTTCGAGCGTCAAGAAGTCGCTTCACCAGTGGGTACTGGGTGGGGCGTTGTGCGTTTCGTTTTGACAAAATCACTTAAATGAACATATATGAATAAGTCTTTTTTAACCCTATTTCTCTGTGCCACAATTCCTATCTGCTCGTTGGCTCAGAATAGTTACCTGGCCGAGAAACCATTCGATGGCGAGTACAAGAATGAGATTTCGGGCTATGTGATGGGTGGCTCCAATGTGGTTACCGATGCCTTCGGTGGTCTGGCAGCCTTCTACGACCGTCATCTCACTTCCCGATGGCATGTGGGTGGTGCAGCACAGGTGCAGTTTGGCAAACAACTCTATTCGGTCGATGCCCATGGTGGATATCGTCTGCCGGTCAAGTATGGTAATATCTACTTTGATGGCCGTGTTATGTTGAATCGCTATTCCAAATATGGTTTCACCGAGTTTGCTTTCAACCTGTCGGCTACTTGGGAGTCTGCCTATTTCGACATGCGCCTTGGTGAGTCATACATCCACTTTCACAATAATACGTGGGAACAGGGCTGGGGCTACACTGAGCCATTGACCTTGACCTTCGGCTTGGGTGCCAACATTCGACACCGCAAAAATCCGTGGAACATCGGTCTGTTTTTCCGCAACTATGATGACTTCTACTACGAGAACTGGAACATCAACTGGGGGTTGCGGTGGTATGCCAAGATTAATCAGCAGATTCGTCTGTTCGGCGAGTTCAATATTCGTCCAGCTGGCAGCATCAGCCAGTTGGCCAGCCGATATGAGACATCAGTTAAGTTAGGTTTGAAGTATAAAATGTAATCATCATGAAGACAAGAATAATCTGGATTGCCCTCGCGGCAACATTATCCCTGACCCAAACATCATGCGAGAAAGTTAGCCCGCAGGGCGTACTCATGGCAGGAACCGGTGTTGAAGACCGTGTCGAGATGTCACAGCTCTACTACAAACAATATCTCCAAGATGCCGCCAATGACTTCCATGTGGGCGAGAACGGCTACTCATTTATTGTGGGAGGTGACAGTCACTTGACTACCGACCCAGGGCGCATGGACGAGATGTTTGCTTTAGGCTTAGAGCATAACGACTTGATGTACTGTCATTTGGGCGATATTGCCGATACCAAGGCAGCCTACTACATTACTTTAGACTCGCTCATTGCTAAAGCCAAGGAGCGCTATGTTGTCAAGAACTACGAACTCAATGACTATGGTCGGTGGCAACGCAAAGATGAACCAGGCGATCCTATCGGTTTCACTTATGATGAAATACGCTTTCCATTCTTCCCGGTTGTGGGCAACCACGATCTGACCCACAATGGTTGGGGCATGTGGAGCAACATCTTCCACTCGTCATTCTATGAGTTCGATGTCTGGGTGGGCTATGACGATGAGGGCTACCCCATTGGTGACCATTTCATCTTTCTGGATACGGCTAGCGGAACTCTGGGCAAACTGCAGGTCAACTTGATTGAGCAAGGTCTGCTTGACGGTGACTACGATCGCATCTATCGCAATACGTTCGTGTTCAGCCACACCAACATCTTCAGGCCTTCATCATGGCAGTTCGCTTCGACCTTCCCGCGTGAGGAAACCTACTTCCTTCTCAACCAGTTTGAGAAGTGGAATACAAGCATCGTGTTTTGTGGTCATGTCCATGCATGGGAAGAGCGAGAGTATAACTGGGTGACTTACCTCACCCTCGACTCGATGAGTGAGCGTAACAGTCCCAATCCTGGCGACTATCTGGTCCGTGTCAATGTCGCCAAAGATGGCATGATCACCTGGGAGCGTGTTCGCATGAACTACGTCGCCAAAAAGTAGAGTGTCAATATTTAGACACTGAAATCTATTAATGGGTTGATGTCACCAACATCAACCTATTTTTGTTTTCTCGATGCTGAAAGATTGGCTGCATGAATAGTCATTTGCCCTCAAGAACCGGTTGTTCATCATTGGTGTAGAAGAAATCTTAGTTAAAAAAAGACCTATCCATTCGATGCCATCACTCGTCTCAAGCCGATGGCGACCGAAGCTCAAGTATTGAAAAATGGTCCTCGAAGAATTGAATCGGATTTTGCCCCATTCGTTGACGGTGGCATCTCGCCATGGTTTGAAGTGTTTCCCTTAAATTTGCCCACTGGAGACCCGATTGTCACAGGAATCAATGATGTTGAGACGAATCGTGGTGATGCGATTATCCGCTATATTGATGCCATGGGGCACTGCAGCGTGCAGCCGTTCAAGGGATTCAACATCGTTGTCATTCAGCAAGGTGGACAAAGGCGGGTGCAAAAAGTAATCAAGCAATAAGTCTAACAACGACAGTTCAGAAGGTAAAGTGCAACGCCAGGCGTAGGCCACCACGGTCAACGCCTGGTGTGTCTCTATAGGTCAGTCGCCACACATAGTCCAGTCGCAAGAATGTGAGAATGTTGTCCAATCCCACACCAATCTCCATATAGGGCTTACTGCCCATCTTCTGGCACCGCGTGTCGGCTGGGAAAAGGAACACATCGCTGCTGTGGGCAGGATTGTTGCGGTCGCTCAGGCTGCCCCAAAGGCCACGGAAGGTGAACACTTCGCGCAACTTCAGGTACTTGATGAGCGGAATGCGATTGAGCAACGCACCGTTGGCCCAATAGGTCAAGTCCCACGACAGGTACTGGTCGTTGGCAAACTCCATCACATCCATCAGCGCATAACTCTCGTCCTGAATGGTGTATGACAGGTTGGCGTTGGGGAGCAACAGGTCGGGATAAGGCACCTTGCTCCAAATCTTGCCGCCCTTGAGAATCACGTCGGTGTAACCGAATGCCGAGAACCAGAATCGCTTCTGCAAGCCGATTTCGGTCTTGTTGATCTCATACAGGCTGCCCATGAATCCCTTGGGCATATAGGTGTGGCTCAGTGTCACAATGGGTGCATCCATGTTGATGGGAATGCGGTAGGATCGTGTCTGGTAGAATTTCTCGCCAGGTGCATAGCGCAAGGTAACGTTAAATCCTGCCTCGCGATAAGTGCGACGCGATGTGCCGTCGGGCATGGCGAACGGCAAGAATCGTGAACTCTCTCTGATGAGATGCTCAAAGCCCACCGACACCGAGAAGTGGCTCAGTGTCTCAAGTTTCCATTCAAGCAGCGTCTGCCGCTTGTAGATCATCTTGTTGTCTTCTTGTCGCTTGATGGCCAGGAACATGTTGTCGCTGTTGGTGTACAGGTAGTGCTGACCCAACTTGTCAACGTCATATTGGTGTTTGAGTTTGATGCTGTGTATGGGGAACTCTTGATCCGACTCCTTCTTCTTGTTGAACGAGTACTCGAGTTGGGCACTGTATTTCCACTTGCCGTCCTTGGTGCCATAGGCAACATAGCCGCGTGTGAACCAATGTCGGCTCAGGTTGACGGTACTCATGCCGCCCAAGCGCAGACGCACCCCCTCGAGCGTGTTGCCGCTGAAGACGGTGTTGAGTGGACCGATGTCAAACTTGCTCTTGGCACTGGTGGGGACATAGCCTTTGATTAACGCTACAATTGCTTTTTCGCTCCAGTAGAACAACTTGCTCTTGCGCAGCCGAGCCAGCATCTGCTTCATTGTGTTCTCGTCGGTCTTCATCACACGCGGGCGGTTGTCGGCCCAGAACTCGGTGGGCATGGCCTCGGCATCAGGCATGACTATCTGCTCGCCCTTGGTGTCAAAAACTGACATGTCCTCCGGGGGCATGAACGAGAACGCCTTGTAGGCAGTCTCACGGCGGGCAAACAAGCCTGGTGCATTGAGCAGACCGAATTCAATCTCCATGTCGTCACGCACCTTGAGACGTGTGCCATTAGGAGCAAGCTCAAAGTCCTGCTCGATGTAGACACGATCCACATAGTTCAGGTTGATGTGGCTGGGCACATTCAGTTTAATCTTCTTGATGAACAGCGTGGTGTCATTTTCCACAACATACATGCGGCCCAGGAATCCGAAAGTCTCGCTGACAAAGGGTGTGAACGACAACTCGATGCACTGCTCGCCGTCGACCATGAGTGTGTCGGTCAAGTAGTACTTGTAGAAGTCGGGTCCTATGCTTGACAGGGGGCTCACAAACCGGTTGGTCAAGAACGTCACATCATTGCGAAAGACATCCACCTCTCGAAACCAGTCGTCCAGCAGCCGCTTGATGCTCGACTTGGCATCCAGTTGGTCGTCGATGCCGGTGCTCTTCTGCCCCATGATAAATTCCTTGTGAGTCTTGGGTGTGTGCCGGTAATACTCGGTTGAAAATTGCTCCTTGATGCTGATGGGCAACACGCGCTTGCCTGTCACCGTCGATGTGTCGGCATAGTCGCCCAAGAATCCAAACTTGCGGAATATGAGGTTCTTGTCCTTGATTTTGTCGAAGTCATTGAACCCATACATCATGCGCTCATAGCGCTGTTGGCTGTAGTACGGTTGGTCGGTAGGGCGACCTTGAGTCTTGAGTGCCATCAATCGCTTGGCCAGGGCAACGGCAGGGTTGTCTTTCTTGCTATATTTCTCCTTGGTGCGCTTGACCAGCACCTCGTCGAGTGTGAATGATTGTGGCACCAGGTCAACAACCAGCACGGCCTGATTCTGGCGCAAGGCTACATTCTTGGCCTTATAACCCAGTGCCGAGACGCGCAACACAGCCACCGAGGTCTGGCTATTGACCTGAAAGCCACCCTTGTCGTTGCCTGTCACGCCCTCGGTGGTGCCCAGTAATGAGATAGAGGCAAAGCCGATGGGCTCGCGGGTGAGTGAGTCGCGCACAAAACCGGCTATCTGGGTCTGTGCCTGGACACCAAGTAGTGTGCCTAGCGTGAATAATATGAACAGGATTGTAGGTTTCACGCTGCAAAAATAATATGCGACACAAAAAATGCGTGCAAATTTTGCCCTTTTTTATACTAATTTTAGTTAATTAGGCGGCGTTTCGGAAAAACTCAAAACAAGTTTTGGTTTTTCGCTCAACTTGCACTAATTTTGTAGCCGAAAAATGACACAACAATCAATGGCTACTGAAATTGAACATAAGTATCTGGTGACGGACGATTCGTTCAAGTCTCTTGCCAGCCGTGTGATCCACATCAAGCAAGGTTATATCTCTCACAGCAAGGAATGCACGGTGCGCGTCCGTGTCACCGACGACCGTGCCTTTGTCACGATCAAGGGGCGCAGCAATGGATTGTCACGTCCTGAGTTTGAGTACGAGATTCCCGTCGCCGATGGGTTGCAATTGCTCGAGATGAGTCAAGGTCACATCATCTGCAAGGATCGTCACCTCGTGATGGATCACGACAATTGTTGGGAGGTCGATGTCTATCATGGCCCGCTCGAGGGACTGATGACGGCCGAACTCGAGGTGCCCAGCGAGGATTACGCCTATCCCCTGCCCCACTTTGTGGGCCGTGATGTCACCGGCGACTCCAGTTACAGCAACGCCTCGCTCAGTCGCTTGGATCATTGGGGTTAATCATTTGCTTGGCATTTGAAGTATTATTTCTATGATAGCATGTGTTGCCCGTTGGCTGCTGTGTCGAACAGAAATCGTAAATTTGCAGCATGAAAGACGAACTTGAATTACACCCCATTGAAGATTCCGAAGAGATTACCCTGCGATTCTTTGAGAGCCGCATACAGGCGGGATTTCCCAGCCCGGCTCAGGGCATGTTTGGCGACACCATCGACCTGAACCGTGAACTCATCAGCAACCCTGCTGCGACGTTTTGTGCCCGCGTCATCGGCAACTCGATGATTGATGCCGGCATCAGCAATGGCGACCTGCTCATCATCGACAAGTCGCTCGATCCTCACGATGGCGATATTGCTGTCTGCTTTATTGACGGTGACTTCACGGTCAAGCGCATCAGTGTGCGCAGCGATGGTGTCTATCTCACTCCAGCCAACAAGCAGTTTCCCGAACTGCACGTGAGCGAGGAGAGCAATTTCCAGATTTGGGGCATTGTCTCGCATGTGATCAAGAGTCTCACCCCAGGAGGGTAGGTCAATGCTCAATGCACAATGAATACTACACTACGCGCTCGTAACTTGTAACTCGTAACTCGCAAGACGTATGTACGGCCTCATTGACTGTAACAACTTCTTTGTTTCGTGCGAGCGGGTGTTCAATCCCTCGCTCAACGGACGACCCGTCGTGGTGCTGAGCAACAACGACGGTTGCGTCATCGCGCGCAGCAACGAGGCCAAGGCCCTGGGCATACCCATGGGCTGCCCCGCATTTCAGATCAAGGATCACACCGACCCGCAGCAAGTGGTGCAACTGTCGGCGCGTCACATTGTCTATGCCGACATGTCGCATCGCATCATGAGTATGATGGGCAACGAGGTCGAAGGCCTCGAGGTGTACTCGGTCGATGAGGCGTTCTTCCGCACTCCCTACGATGATGTTGAGCGCAACCATGAGTTCCTGGCGCGCCTGGTGAGCAAGGTATATCGCCACATTGGTGTGCCTGTGAGCATAGGCTTCGCCCCCAGCAGGTCGCTGGCCAAGATTGCATCGCACATCGCCAAGAAAGACCGTCGCATCACCGATGGTGTCTACTGGTTGGTGCGCCCCGACGCCATTGATATCATTTTGCGCCGCACCCCGATAGCCGATGTTTGGGGCATCGGGCGACGATTGACGGCCAGCCTGTTGGGGCGTGGCATAGACACGGCCTACAAGTTTGCCCACATGCCATCGGGCATGGTGCGGGCACTCTATTCGGTCACCGTCGAGCGCACCCAGCGCGAACTGCGTGGCGAGGACTGCCAGCCCATCAATCCCGTCAACATTGCCCACAATTCGTTGATGACCTCACGCACGTTTGGCCATGTGCTCACCAGTCGCCGCGAGGTGCAGGATGCCATTGTGCACTTTGCGCAGGCCACAGCCCGGCGGCTGCGCGACGAGCATCAGGTCGCTGCCAGTGTGATGACCTATGTGCGTGGCGACCGCTTTCGCGAGGATATGCCCTACTACAGCAACTCGTGCGAGATGCGGCTGTGCACTCCGTCGTCGTCCACCATGACCATCGTCCACTATGCCCTGGTGGCATTCAATGCCATCTTTCGCGAGGGCTATGGCTATCGCAAGGCGGGGGTCATGGTCGCAGGCCTCACCCCCGACACCATGGTGCAACTCAACCTGTGGGACACTGCCGATCACGGCAAGCAGCGCGCCCTGATGCGCACCATCGATGACATCAACCAGCGCTACAGCACGCAAGTCGTGCAACTGGCTCCCGAAGTGGGTGAGCACGCTTGGGCGCCCAATCAGACCCACCTGATGCAACCCAGCCAGACGCTGCGCATCTATTCGGGACAGGTCTATGACGCTGACCAGTGACTGCAGCATCAACAGTAGCAATGGCGCAGTTGTTGCAAGGTTGAGAATTCGTTCTGTGTTTGAGGGGCTACATTTCTGTCAATTAATTGATTACGATATATACCTTGTTTATATTTTCCAATTATCTCAAATTTCTCAAATTTCTTATTTAAATATAGAAATGAGAAATTTGAGAAAAATGGAAAATTACTGTAGGAACTTATATTTACGGTTCACTCTCGTCATCGTTCCAGCCTCGCAATATAATCATGCAGGCAACCGAAACACAGCACATGGATTCGTCAGATAACTGCACTGTGCTGCATCGAGGCATTTATTTTCGTGTTATTGCTAAAAATAATTGCCGCAAACGGCTTGATTTAGTCAATAATTTAGTAACTTTGCCGAAAATTAAAATTTATTGTTCAGATGCTCCAAATTCGCTGCAAAAACAATAATGTGACCAAGAGTTTCCCCGAGGGTTGCTCGCTCATAGACGTGTATCAGGATTTTGCCGAAGAGATTGCGTTGCCCTACCCCGTGGTGTCGGCCAAGGTCAACAATGCTTCGCAGGGCCTGAAGTTCCGTTTGTTCCAGAACCGTGATGTCGAGTTTCTCGATGCCCGCGAGGGTTCGGGGCACCGCGTGTATGTGCGCTCGCTGTGCTTTGTGCTCTACAAGGCAGCAACCGACTTGTTCCCGGGCAGCAAACTCTTTATCGAGCATCCGCTGTCGCGCGGCTACTACTGCAACTTCAAGAAGCGTGGCAACGAGCCGATGACCGATGACGATATTGAGCGCATCAAGGAACGAATGGCCGAGATCGTCAACCTGGACATGCCCTTTCGCCGCTTTGAGGCGACAACCGAGGAGGCTGTGCGCGTGTTCAGCGACCGAGGTTTTGCTGACAAAGTGAAACTTATCGAGTCGACAGGTCAGATCTACACCGACTACTACATGCTGGGCGACACGGTCGACTATTACTACGGCCCGTTGGTGCCATCGGCTGGTTACCTCAAGGTGTGGGACTTGGAGCGATTCAACGACGGACTGCTGCTGCGTGTTCCCGACAAGAAGAATCCCACGATACTGGCTCCCAAGATTGACCAGCCTCGCACCTATGAGTCGTTCAGTGAGAAGTTGCGCTGGGACATTATCATGCGCTTGTCTAATGCCGGCGATGTCAACCGTGCCGTGCTGCGTGGCCGTGCTTCGGAACTCATCAAGGTGAGCGAGGCATTGCAGGAGAAGAAGATTGTGCAGATTGCCGAGGAGATTGACCGTCGTTTCCATGACGAGCAGAACCCCATACGCATCGTGCTCA
>Ga0310691_10007487_pt1 | contig 11359 bp, 11 predicted proteins | sample 176DNAGHGlowgp2_FD_203887 | JGI IMG/M metagenome (GOLD analysis project Ga0310691, IMG submission 203887) | Sheep rumen microbial communities from Palmerston North, Manawatu-Wanganui, New Zealand - 1766 DNA GHGlow gp2 (v2) (version 2) | ecosystem: Host-associated > Mammals > Digestive system >... | reverse complement strand
GCTTTTGGGGAACTGTTGTGGCCATATCCATAGCTTTATCAATATTATTAGTGATTAAAAGCGGAAAATACTACAAAAGAATGGAATCTTATGCAGGTAACGATTTTCTAAAGCAATTGGAAGAAACAAGAACACAAAGGTCCTTTATTTTAGAAGTGATTGTTTTTATGAATCTGTTTTTTGCTCCCATTTTGATTAACACATTTAGTATTATATATTTATGCAAGTGATAAATTCCAAACTAATACTGTATTAAACATGGATGCACAAGAAAAAAATATTCGTTTTTCATGGTGGTTGAAGAGGCTCAGCAGAGCATACCAATGGTTCTCGTTATGGCTATTGCCATCATACATACTATGATAATTATTGCTTTCTTTATGCTGTCGTTATTAATTAATGCGAAAGTCTTATAAAGGAAATGAATAAAGTTGTTAGAAATCACATACACGGCTTCACTGGCCACGAGCACTACGCCGACCTGAAAATCATCAACATGAACGGCAGACTCTATGACCCCGTGATTGCCCGCTTCTTCTCCCCCGAAAACTTCGTGCAGGCGCCGGAGTTTACACAAAATTAGTAAATCAATCACAATAATAAAAGTCAATCATTATGAAAAAAATCATTGCATTACTTTTGGGAACAGCTGTTTTTTTGATGGTTGCTTGCAACAAGCCCGATGGTCCCCTCACGGATGTGGACGGCAACCAATACAGCACCGTAAAAATCGGAGACCAAGTCTGGATGAGCCAGGACCTTAAGGTCACGCACCTTCCTGACGGTTCGGATCTGAGTACATACGACATTCTTCTTAAAAAACCCGCGTATTTAACCTTTTCCGGCAAAGTGTATTACAACGCCGCCGCCGCGCAAAACGGCACTTTTGAGACTGGCACGACCACGCAAGGAATATGCCCCGACGGTTGGCACCTGCCCACCTCAAAAGAGTGGCAGACACTCGTCAGCTATCTTGCCAACCATCCCTCCCTTTGGGACTCTTCTGGTTCAGTCAGCAAGGCATTGGCCGACAAAAGCTGGCGTGTCGAAGGCGTGAATTTGGGCAACGAGCCCGAACATTTCAACCAAACAGGTTTCTCCGCTCTTCCTACGGGCTTTGTCCATGACTATCCACTACATGCCGGTGGCCTATGGGAACATTGGAAAGAACACGAGAGTGCCATATATTGGTGTGCCGACTTCAACAATGATTATCCGAAACCGGCGCCGGTCATTGATACTGCCAACATTAGTCCGGATCCGTATCCTGCGTGGAATTATGGCTGGCCCGACTCCATCTATCCGCAACCCTATATTTTCGAGATGAATATCCATTCTGACCCTTCAATCAGTTCGTTGGCGGATCTCCATTTTTGTGCCGTGAGGTGTGTGAAGAATTAGTTGTAGGGGCGAATAATTATTCGCCCCTACAACATCTGACGCAACCGTAACGATTAGTCTAATTTCAGCACGGCGAGGAAGGCCGACTGCGGCACCTCCACGTTGCCGATTTGGCGCATACGCTTCTTGCCCTTCTTCTGCTTCTCCAACAGCTTGCGCTTACGGGTAATATCGCCGCCGTAGCACTTGGCCGTCACGTCCTTGCGCACCTGCTTGACGGTTTCACGGGCGATGATTTTGGTGCCGATGGCCGCCTGGATGGCGATGTCGAACTGCTGGCGCGGAATCAACTCCTTGAGCTTCTCGCAGATACGACGACCGAACGGATAGGCGTTATCGACATGGATCAACGCGGAAAGGGCATCCACGGAATCGCCGTTGAGCAGAATGTCCAACTTGACGAGATGCGCGGGCTTGTAGTCGGTGATATGGTAGTCGAAGGAGGCATAACCCTTGGAGATGCTCTTCAGCTTGTCGTAGAAATCGAAAACGATTTCGCCGAGAGGCAGATCGAAAGTCAACTCCACACGGTTAGCGGCCACATACATTTGATTGATCAACGTGCCGCGCTTGTCGATGCAGAGCTTGATGACCGGCCCGATGTAATCGTCCTTGGTGATGATCTGGGCACGGATATAAGGTTCTTCCACATGGTCGATTTCGTTGGGCGCAGGCATCCCCGACGGATTATAAACGTCCAACCATTGTTTCTTGGTAGTCAACACTTTATACGAAACGTTCGGCACCGTGGCTATGACATCTTGGTCGAACTCGCGGTCTAAACGCTCCTGGATGATCTCCATGTGCAGCAGTCCGAGGAAGCCGCAACGGAAGCCGAAGCCCAAGGCCAAAGATGACTCGGGAACGAAGGTCAGGGAAGCATCGTTGAGCTGCAGCTTTTCGAGAGAGGCACGCAACTCCTCGTATTGATCGGCCTCGGTGGGGTAGATGCCGGCAAACAGCATCGGTTTCACCTCCTGGAAGCCCTCGATGGCGGTTCCGCAAGGGTTTTCGACATGCGTGATGGTATCGCCGACCTTCACCTCCGTGGAGGTCTTGATGCCGGTGATGAGGTAACCCACGTCGCCGGCGGAAAGCACATCTTTGGGCACACGGTCCATCTTGAGAATGCCGATTTCGTCGGCATCATATTCGTGATTGGTGGAGAAGAACTTCACCAACTCGTGCGTACGGATAGTGCCGTTGAAGATGCGGAAGTAGGCGATGATGCCACGGAAGGAGTTGAAGATGGAGTCGAAGATCAACGCCTGCAGCGGAGCTTCTGGATCACCCTTGGGCGCGGGGATGCGCTCGATGATGGCCTCCAGAATTTGCTCCACGCCTTGCCCCGTCTTACCGCTCGCCTCGATGATGTCCTCGACATCACAGCCAATCAAATCCACAATCTGGTCCTTGACCTCTTCGGGCATGGCGGCGGGCATATCCATCTTGTTGATGACGGGGATGATCTCCAAATCGTTGTCGATGGCCTGATAGAGGTTGGAAATGGTCTGGGCCTGAACGCCTTGCGTGGCATCCACGAGCAGTAGCGCACCCTCGCACGCGGCGATGGAACGGGAAACCTCGTAGGAGAAATCCACGTGGCCTGGAGTGTCGATCAGGTTGAGAATGTATTTCTCGCCCTTGTACATGTAATCCATCTGGATGGCGTGGCTCTTGATGGTGATGCCGCGCTCACGCTCCAAGTCCATGTCGTCGAGCACCTGGTTCTGGAAGTCGCGATCATTCACCGTTTTGGTGAATTGCAACAAACGGTCAGCCAATGTGCTCTTCCCGTGGTCGATGTGGGCGATGATGCAGAAGTTCCGGATATGGTTCATTATAATGGTTATGGGTTATTGGTTATAGGTTATTGAAGCCAATAGCCAATAGCTAAAAGCTAAAGGCCAAGTTTGTGTCCCATTTTCGCCTGTTTGGTCTTCAGATAATTCTCGTTGATTTTGTTGGGTTTGACGATGATGGGGAGGGTTTCGGAAATGGTGATGCCGTGGGCGGAGAGACCGACGCGTTTGGCGGGGTTGTTGGTGATGAGGCGGACGTTGGTGGCCTTGAGGTCGCGGAGGATTTGCGCCCCCACGCCGTAGTCGCGCTCGTCGGCCTTGAAGCCGAGTTCGAGGTTGGCCTCCACGGTGTCGCGGCCGAGTTCCTGCAAGTGGTAGGCCCTCAGCTTGTTGATGAGTCCGATGCCACGGCCTTCCTGACTCATGTAGAGCACCAGGCCTTTGCCCTCCTTATCGACCATCTCCATGGCGCGGTGCAGCTGCTCGCCGCAGTCGCACTTGCAGGATCCGAAGATGTCGCCGGTGGCACAAGAAGAGTGTACGCGCACCATCACCGGCTCGCCGTCCTCCCAGTCGCCTTTCTTGAGGGCGAGGTGGGTGGCGCCGTTGTTGAGCTGCGTGTAGGCAATCAGACGGAAATCACCCCATTGCGTGGGCAAGTTGACCTCCTGTTCGCGGCGGATGAGGGTTTCCTTTTCCAAACGGTAGGCAATCAGCTTTTCGATGCTGGTAATCGTAATTCCGTATTGTTCAGCCACTTCTAGTAGCTCGGGCAGACGTGCCATCGTGCCGTCAGGGTTGATGATTTCGATGAGGGCACCCACAGGTTCCATGCCTGCGAGCTTCAGCAGATCGACGGTGCCTTCGGTGTGGCCGGCGCGGACGAGCACGCCGCCGTCACGGGCGCGCAACGGGTTCACGTGTCCCGGGCGACCGAAGTCGGTGGCCTTCATCGTCTTATCCGCCAATGCGTTAATGGAGGCGGCGCGGTCGTGCATGGAGACACCCGTTGTGCAGCCGTGACCCAAAAGGTCAACGGTGACGGTGAAAGGGGTCTCGTGTATGGAGGTGTTGTTGGAGACCTGCATTTCGAGGTCCAGTTCGCGGCAACGTTCGGCGGTCATGGGCACGCAGAGCACGCCACGGCCGCGTGAAAGCATGAAGTTCACCTTGTCGGCATCTATATGTTGGGCGGCGATGATGAAATCGCCCTCATTCTCACGTTCCTCGTCATCCACCAGAATGACGAATTTCCCGGCCTTTAAATCCTCAATGGCCTGTTCAATTGATTGTAATTTAGATTCTTGCATATCTAATATCGCTATTTTCAGAAATTTGCAAAGATACGATTTTTTTTGCAACCTAAAATATTATACCTTTGCCAAGGTTTAGCGGCCAAATGCTAACAGCCAAAAGCCAACAGTCAAATTATTGAAAAACAGTAAAATATAAAATTCCATCCAGCGTATGTTGACGGAAAGGACATTGGAGAAGTTGCGCATTCTGGCGGAGTCGGCGAAGTACGATGTTTCGTGCTCGTCGAGCGGCACTGTGCGCGGCGGCAAGAAGGGGATGGTGGGCAACACCGTGGGCGGTGTCGGCATCTGTCATTCTTTCGCCGATGACGGCCGTTGCATCTCCCTTCTCAAGGTGATGCTGACCAATCACTGCATGTTCGACTGCGCCTACTGCGTCAATCGCCGTTCTAACGACATCAAGCGCGCCACGCTCTCCGTGTCGGAGATTGAGACGATCACGATGGAGTTCTACCGCCGCAATTACATTGAGGGATTGTTCCTGTCGAGTGGGGTGGTGCGGAACCCCGACTACACGATGGAGCGGCTCACCGCCATTGTGCGCGACCTGCGGCTCATCCACCGCTTCAACGGCTACATCCACCTGAAGGCCATTCCTGGCGCGTCGCAGGAGCTGCTCAACGAGGCGGGCCGTTACGCCGACCGTATGAGCGTGAACATCGAAATCCCCAAAGAGGAGTCACTGAAGATGCTGGCTCCGGAGAAGGATCACCGCAGCGTTTTCCAGCCGATGAATCTCATCCAGCAGGGTGTGCTCGAGAACAAGGAGGACCGCAAACACTACCGTCACGTGCCGAGGTTCGTGCCCGCCGGACAATCCACCCAGATGATTGTGGGCGCGACCAAGGACTCCGACCGCGACATCCTTAACATGTCGTCGATGCTTTACGGCCAGCCCTCGATGCGCCGCGTCTATTATTCGGGCTACGTGAGCGTCAACACGTTCGACTCGCGCCTGCCGGTACTCAAGCAGCCGCCGCTTGTCCGCGAAAACCGCCTCTACCAAGCCGATTGGCTGCTGCGCTTTTACCACTTCAAGGTAGATGAAATCGTCGACGACCTGCATCCGAACCTAGACCTGGAGATTGATCCCAAGTTGGCCTGGGCTTTGCGACACCCCGAGGCCTTCCCCGTCGATATCAACACGGCAGACTACGAGATGCTGTTGCGTGTGCCGGGACTCGGTGCCAAGTCGGCGTGGCTCATCGTCAACTCCCGCCGTTTCAACCGGTTGACCACCTTTGACCTCAAGAAGATGGGCGTGGTGATGAAAAAGGCGAAATACTTCATCACCTGTCACGAGCTCGGCGCCTCCAACCTGCAGCCCCTCCTCGGCATCAACGAGCTGACGCCCGAACGCCTCCGCCCGCTGCTGGTCTCCAAGGCCGAACAGAAACTCGCCGCGAGGGAAGCGCAATTGTCGTTGGAGTTTGACCCTCTCCCAGCCCCCCTAAAGGGGGGAGAGTAACTCCCCATAAACGATTATCGTGAAACCTGAAACCTTGAACTTTGAACTTTGAACATTGACCAAGGTGGCGGGCATATAGAAAAAGCATACAATAGATGTTTTTAATAAAAAATGTAAATTTTTGTCATGAAACGTTTTTTTGTGTTTGTTGCGTGTCGGAAACACGCAACTATTCCACCCCCAACACCTTCCCCAACCGGTTCGGATCTTGCTGGTTGTTCCAGACGTACAAAATCTCTATGGTATTGTTGACAATCGCATACACAATGGTAATTTTTTTCACGTGGAGCATCCGCATCTCGTAACCATGATAGTCCAAGTCCTCGCATCTTACTCCAATCTTCGGAAAAGTTTGTAATTGAGACACACGCCTCATCAGGTCATCATACACTTTCGCCAAAGTAATTTGCCCAAATTCAGCATACACATATTCCATCTCGGTATCGAGAGACTGCCGGGCTTCATCAAGCCATAATATTTTATATGCCATACCGATCGCGGATGCTTGAGAACACCTCTTCGTTGGTGTGGAAAGTGGCTTCAGCGGCCTCAATCTTGTCAACACGCTCGTGAAGAGCTGTCTTCATCTCTTCGTAGGTGTGAGCGTTAGGAGAAACCCGGCCGGCTGCAACAGGGGTGTCGTCAGACATCATATCGTCAATCCACTTTTGCAACAGTTCACCGAACTTTTCTCTGCCAACATTTGGATAAAGCTGTTCTAACATATTCTCATCCACTGTGATATTATATGTGCACATCTTCTATTGTTCATTATGTTTCAGGGTGCAAAAATAGTAATTATTTTCATATTCCGAAGAAATATTTCTAAAAGTTGTATCTTTGCAACCAGAAAAATCCCCCGATTTCTTCTTCCTGCCAGAACCGCCGCTAACTACAAACTACTACCTACTAACCTGCTTCAATAACCAATAACCCATAACCAATAACCATTCAAAATGACCTGCTACTCCTTCGACAACACCTTGGACGGTCTCCTCACCGCCGTTTTCGAGGCGTTCGCCCTGCACGAACAGCCGGAAATGCTGTTGTCGGAAGGCGACCCCGTGCCGCTGTTCTGCGATCGGTTGTATGCCGTTCCCACCGATACGGAGAAAGCCGGTCGTGTGTGGAAGGGGTTGGAGAAACGGCTCCCGAAAAATGTGGTCAAGATGCTCGCTGTCAGCTTTTTGTCGGAGATGCACGAGCTTAACAACCCGCTGTTTCAATACATCTGCAAGGTGTTCCGGCAGCCGAAAGGCACTGAGGGAGTCGAACGCAATTTTGCCGACTCCGACATCCTGGCCGTGACCAACATCGCCCGCAAGGTGAATCACGAGCAGCATCGTATGAAGCAGTTCATCCGTTTCCAGAAGGCCAAGGATGGCACCTACCTCGCCGTCATTTCACCCGACCACAACGTCTTGCCGCTCGTCATCGACCATTTCGCGGACCGGTTCAACGACCAGCCGTGGCTCATCTACGACGCCAAGCGCCATTACGGGTTCTACTACGACGGGACAGGGGAGCCGGTGCGTATCACCTTCGAAGACGAGTCATCAGTGACGTTCAACCTTGCCAACGGCCGTCTGAACGACGAGGTTCTGAGCGACGACGACCAACTCCTGCAGGATCTGTGGCGCACCTATTTCAAGGCAATATGCATCCGCGAGCGACTGAATCCTCGGAAACAGCTTCAGGACATGCCGAGGCGGTATCGGAAGTACTTGACGGAATTATATTAATTCATAATTCATAATGCATAATGCATAATTGTTTGTGCTCTGTGGGGGTGTGCAGGGTAAAATGGCTATTTGACAACCACTTTTTGGATGTATTTTCTGCCGTCAGAATCTGTTACATGCACAACATACACGCCCGTGGGCAAGTGACCGAGAAAAACGGGTGAAGCATTGCTTTCTTCCACGATTCGCCCTTGCATATCACACAGCGTGATATTCGCTATCTTCTCATCTCCTTTCAGCTCAACAATCAGAATGTCAGAAGCAGGATTAGGGTATATCCTGACATTGTCGACGATATACTGTGAGACATGACTCGTTGAGTGAATGTCCAGATGGTTATACAAAAAATCGCGGGCGATATGGAAACAGGTGTCAAATTTATCCTCTAAAAGATTGGTGTACATCGAGATATAGAAACAGTGTTCCTCTCCTTCGAAGGGGTGGAATTCGTAGTCTTCAATGCCGAGGTCAGAAAGACGGTTCGTGATTGCGTGTGACCCGTACATATAGGGGAAAAAAGGTAGCGGCAAATTGGAATAGCAATAGCCGGAATCAAAAGGCACCACCTGGTCCCCAGTGCCATGAATCATACAAAGGGGGACATATTCATCAAGGTCTATGACTTCAACATCAAGCACGCCTCCCCATTGTGCCACCGCCCCGGCCACTTTGGATGAAAGACCGGAGTATTCGTCATATCCGGAGCTGTTCATCGGTCCCAGGTCAGGTGAAACGGATGTCTCAGAGGGTCTTTCCTCGTTTGACAAAAAGATTTCGTTGAGGATGGCAATGGAACCGGCGGAGTTGCCCAGAAGGAATATGTTGTTCGTGTCGATACGATATTCTTGACAATGTGCTTTCAGAAATCGAATGGCAGAATTCACATCCTGCGTGGCCATGTAGGCGCTCCGGATAAGCGAACTCGCACTGATGGACATCAGCGGCAGCAGGCGGTATTCAATGGAGGCCGCTGCATAACCGTGTTTGGCAAAACGAGTGCAATACTCCACCATGTCACACCAGTCTCGGCTACCAGCCACAAAAGCACCTCCGAAAACGGTGATTACCAACGGACGGGCAGAAAGTGTGTCGCCCGAAGGCTCGTAGAAATCGAGATAAAGAGTGGTGGGCGAGGTTTGACCTTCCCTCACGGCACTGCTGAAAGGAATCCCAGATGTTGTCGCAGTGTTCTCAAACACGGGGTCGGCATAACGGCTGCCCGTTTGCGCAAGCAGTGTAGCGGGACACAGCAGGCAAAACACCGTCCAAAAGAGGGAATGCGATTTCATGTTAATTATGAATTATGCATTATGCATTATGAATTATCAATGGAATTGCATCAGGTACGCCTTGATGAACCCGTCGATGTCGCCGTCCATCACCGCGTTCACGTTGCCGACTTCGTACTGCGTGCGCAGATCCTTCACCAACTTGTATGGCTGCATCACGTAGCTGCGGATCTGGCTGCCCCATTCGATGCGTTTCTTGGAACTCTCGATTTCGTTGAGCTTCGCGCGCTTCTTCTCCAACTCGATTTGGTAGAGCTGCGATTTCAGCATCTGCATGGCCTTCTCGCGGTTCTGCGACTGCGAGCGGGTCACCTGGCACTCGATGATGATGCCGGTGGGGTGGTGGTGCAGGCGCACGGCCGTCTCCACCTTGTTGACGTTCTGTCCGCCGGGGCCGCTGCTGCGGTAGGTGTCCCACGAGATGTCCGCCGGACTGACTTCGATCTCGATGTCGTCGTTGATGATGGGATAGGCAAAGACGGAGGCGAAGGAGGTGTGTCGCCGCGCCGCGGAGTCGAACGGCGAGATGCGCACCAGCCGGTGCACGCCATTCTCGCTCTTGAGGAAGCCGTAGGCATACGAGCCCTCGATTTCGATGGACGCGGACTTGATGCCGGCCACGTCACCTTCCTGACGGTCGATGAGTTTCACGGAGAAGTTGTGGCGTTCGGCCCAGCGCATGTACATACGCAGGAGCATCTCGGCCCAGTCGCAGCTTTCGGTGCCGCCCGCGCCGGAGTTGATGTTCAGGATCGCGTCGAAGGAGTCCTCCTCGTCGCGCATCATGTTCTTGAACTCCAGCTTCTCCACAGCCTCCATCGTTTTGGCGTAGGCCTCGTCTAGTTCCGCCTCGGTGGCGTCGCCCGACTGCTGGAACTCGCTGACCACCAGCAGCTCATCATTCAGTTGGGCGGCCTTGTAGTAGTCGGCCACCCATGCCTTGATGCCGCTGATCTCCTTCAGCAACTTCTCGGCGGCCTTCGGATCGTCCCAAAAGCCGTCTTGTTGGGTTATTTGTTCTTTGTCTTTAATTTCTTGTTCTTTGGCATCTACGTCAAAGATACCTCCTTAGCTCACTGAGCCTCGTTTGAACCGCTTTGATCTGGTCGGTGGTTGTCATTTTGAATGGTTATGGGTTATGGGTTATGGGTTATTGAAGCTGGTGAATAGTGATTAGTGAATAGTGATTAGTGAATAGTGAATAGTGAATAGTGATTAGGAAATTAGTATGTACTTGCCACTTCATTATCAATTATCAATTATCAATTATCAATTATCAATTATCAATTATCAATTAGTACGCAGGCCGCAAAAATACAAAAAATAGGGATTGGTCTCGTGTTATTGAAAAATGTGTACTTTTGCCTCTTCTATGAAAGATACAGATAAAAACGTGCGCGAGGAGTACTATTACGCATCAGGAGCCATTTCGGGTTCCCTGGATGCTCTGTCGGCGGAGTTCTCCGGCTACGAGAAGTTGCCTGTGCGGAGCCGGCAGCCGGGGAATGTGCTCTATCGTGCCCGCCGTTTCGGCCGTTACTATGTGCTGAAAGGTCTTGCGCCCGAGTATCGCGACGATCCCGCTTGTCGCGAGTATCTCTCCAAGGAGTACCAGATCGGGGTGCAGCTCGACCATCCCCATATTGTGCGGGTGAACAGCTTGGAGGAGGATACTAAGGTTGGGCTCTGCATTGTGATGGAGTACGTGGATGGGCAAAGTCTCGACGAATGGCTGACCACGCGACCGTCCGCTGCTGCCCGCAAACGGATCTTCCGGCAGATTTTGGACGCCATGGCCTACTGTCACGACCGACAAATTTGGCATCTCGACCTGAAACCTTCCAACATTCTGATTACCAAAGACGGGCTGACTGCCAAGATCATCGACTTCGGGCTTTCCGACAACAGTGGGTTCACCTTCCGGCAGACGGGCGGCACGCGCAAGTACGCCGCACCCGAGCAACTGGCCGGACAGTATGCCGACCACCGCAGCGACATTTACGCGTTGGGGGGCATCCTGAAACGGATGTTCCCGCACCGCTACGGCCGCGCCGTCCGCCGTGCGCAACGCCCCGACCCAGGCAAGCGTCCGCAGTCGGTGGCGGCTTTGGCAAAGCTGATGCGACCGCGATGGTGGTTGTGGTTGCTGCCCGTTGTCATAGTCGGTCTCTTCGGTTGGTGGATGCACCCGAATGGCAAGAAATTCCCTGTCACGTTAGACTCTGGGCAGACGGTCTATGCCAAGGTGCTGTCGCACTGGCACCGCACGGTGGCCTTCGTATGCCCCAGCAATGCGAAAAGCTGGCACGATATCCCCAACGCCCCTTCTGGCGATATGGTC
>Ga0310691_10007484_pt1 | contig 11362 bp, 9 predicted proteins | sample 176DNAGHGlowgp2_FD_203887 | JGI IMG/M metagenome (GOLD analysis project Ga0310691, IMG submission 203887) | Sheep rumen microbial communities from Palmerston North, Manawatu-Wanganui, New Zealand - 1766 DNA GHGlow gp2 (v2) (version 2) | ecosystem: Host-associated > Mammals > Digestive system >... | reverse complement strand
TTTAGAGTTACCATAATAACCCTCCTTAAAAATAAATGCTAGCAGAAGCTAGCACTTATAATTTGATTATTTTGAAATATCAGCTTTACCATCGCATCCAAGAACGTCTTTAATCTTATGTTTAACAACTTCTTTAACAGCTGCTCTACCATCTCCAAGATATTGACGTGGATCGAAATGATCTGGATGTTCAACGAAATGCTTTCTAATCATAGCAGTCATAGCTAAACGTAAGTCAGAGTCAATGTTGATCTTACATACAGATAATTTAGCTGCTTCTCTTAATTGTTCTTCTGGAATACCAATTGCATCTGGCATCTTTCCACCATTTTCGTTAATAATCTTAACATATTCTTGTGGAACTGATGAAGAACCATGTAGAACGATTGGGAATCCTGGGATTCTCTTTGATACTTCTTTTAGAATATCAAATCTTAATGCTGGTGGTACAAGAATACCGTTTTCGTTTCTAGTACATTGTTCAGCTTTGAACTTATAAGCACCATGAGATGTACCTACAGCGATAGCAAGTGAGTCAACACCTGTTCTCTTAACGAAATCTTCAACTTGGTTTGGATCAGTATAGCTTGATTTTCCAAATTCAACTTTAACTTCATCTTCAACACCAGCTAAAGTTCCAAGTTCAGCTTCAACTGTAACGTATGGAACATGGTTATGAGCATATTCAACAACCTTCTTTGTAATTGCTACGTTTTCTTCGTAAGGTTTGCTTGAACAGTCAATCATAACTGATGTAAATCCATCATCGATACAAGATTTACATAATTCAAATGAATCACCATGGTCTAAGTGTAGAACGATTGGTAGATCAGGATAGTTTTCACAAGCAGCTTTTACCATATGAACTAAGTATTTAGCGTTAGCATATTTTCTAGCTCCTGATGAAACTTGTAGGATTACTGGCGCATTTAATTCTCCTGCAGCTTCAGTAATAGCTTGAACAATTTCCATATTGTTCACATTGAAAGCTCCAATAGCGTATCCTCCGTTATATGCAGCTTCAAACATTTTTTTAGTATTTACTAATGGCATAATTAATCACACTCCTAGAATGTATTATATCACAATCTATTTATAAAGTTAAATATAATAATAATATTTTTTAATAAAAATATTTATGAATAAAAAAAGACTGATTAAATCAGCCTTTTAATTGTTAACTAATATTAACATATTTTCATATAAATCTTCCATGAATTCATCATCTGGTATTTTATGCTTATATTTTTCAAGCAACATTCCTTTAAAGAAAGCAGCTAAAATATATAATTTTGATGTGAAATCTCTTTTTGGAATAATTGTCTTTTCTTCTACTCCTTGATTATATATTTCTATTAGTCTTTCAAATATAGGAAGTAGGGCTCCTGATACCATTTCATTTATTTCTTCTTTATTCATAAAACTAATATTATTAGTAGAAGGATATCCTACAAGTTGTATTGCATCTTCAGCTATTTCTAAACCTTTTTTCATATGATTTAAATATGATTCATATAAAGTTTTTCCCATTTTTATAGATAAGAATTCATCTAAGCTTATTTCTATTTCTCTTTTTAAAGCACTTTTTACTAATTCTTCTTTACTAGGAAAATATTCATATATAGTAGATTTTCCTATCTCAGCACGAGAGGCGATTTTACTCATTGATAGAATATCCATATCGCCACTTTTAAGCATTTCAATAGTACAATCTAAGATTTTATTCTTGGTTACTTGCGACTTCTCCATTATTATCACTTTCTTCTATTTCTGAATTAGTAATATTTGCTTGTTCTTTTTTGATTTTCTTTCTGCTCATCATTACATATAGTGATGGAACAACAAGTAATGTTAATAATGTTGCATATGTTAAACCACCGATAGCAGCTACAGCAAGTGGTTGCATAATTTCTGAACTTTCACCAAAGCCTAGAGCCATAGTTAATAATGCGAAGATAGTTGTTAAAGCTGTCATAAAGATTGGACGAAGTCTTGTCTTACCAGCTATAACAGCTGCTTCTTTAATTGGTGTACCTTGTTCAACTAATTGGTTCATATAGTCAACTATAACGATACCATTATTAACAACGACACCGACTAATACTACTAGACCTATTAAGGCTACCATTGATAATTCCATTCCACAAATGAATAGTAATAGGAATCCACCTGTAAATGCTAGAGGAATAGTTCCCATAATAATTAATGGATATTTTAATGATTGGAATTGAATACTCATAATCATATAAACTAGTAAAATACCAACAATTGCACAAACTACTAATTGTTTTACAACATCCATAATTTGTTCATTTTCACCTTGTTCATATACTTTAACTGTTGTTTTATATGGAGCAAATTTATCACTCTTTAAATACTTATCTACAGCACTTGTTACTTTACTACCAACCTTAGTAGCATTATAACCATCTTTTAATTGTGCAGTAACAAGTAGATATCTATTCTTACCATTTCTAGTAATTGTTTGGAAACCAGTCTTATATTCTACTTTTGTTGTTTCATCACCAATGTGACTCTTAGCAATAGTTCTAACTAATGTTCCAAATAATGATCCACCATAATTAACTGTTCCATCTGTATTAACTGTATAAGATGAATCAGTTGAATCATATTCAAATAAAGTGCCATCAGTCTTTAATACTAAGTATGGATTGATGTCATATACTTTTTCTAATAATTTAATATTTTGCATAAATTCAATGTATGCAGCTTGTTGTTCTGGAGTAAAGCTCTTAGGATCTACATCTCCACTTGGGTTGATTCCAGCCATGATAAGCTTATACATTTCATATTGTAAGCCTTCGCTCATTGTATAGATTGTTCCATCATAACTATCTAATAATTGATACATGTTACTATCAAATACAGCAATTGAACCTAGGAATTGATCTTTAGATAATCCTAAACTTCCATAAGCTTCAAGTGATGCTGATGATGATGTTGATAATTCATACATTACGCCATCAACATTTACCTTTAATACTTCTTGTCCAGCAGTGCTCATATTGAAGCCTAGACTCTTATAGATTAGGCTAACTGCATTTGAATAATCTTTAGAATATAATCCTAAAGCAATAGCTTTATCTTTATCTACTGTAATTTTAACTGTACTATCACCTTGAGAAACACCATTATCTGGTTTTTCAATACCTTCAATATCTCTTAAAACATCTACTAAATCATTAGCAACTGCTTCTAGTTTTTCAAGGTCAGAACCCTCAACATAAATCATTGTTCCGCTTGTACCAAGCATTGAAGCCATTGATGAAGCTTCTTTAAATTCTATTTCAATGAATTCTTCTTCATTATAATGATCAGCAATATAATCTCTTACAGTCTTATCAATTTGTTTTCTATTTTCTTTTGTTGTTTTCTTTCTATCATCTTTTAATGCAATAGTAAATGAAATTGCTGAACCACTACCATTTTGTCCAAGTAATGAAGCAAATAATGATGTAGAACCTGAACTTGTTTGAATTAAATCAATATCAGTATTTGTTTCAATAATTTCATCTGTAATAGATTTAGCATAAGCTTGTACAGTTGATGTACTAACTTTCTTACTATCTAATGTGATTGTTCCTGAAATAGAGCCTTCATCAGTAGCAGGAATTAAAGCAAAACCTTTACTGATTGATAGGAATGCACTAACAACTAATAAAACAATTGAACTTAATAATACGATTGTTTTATGATTAATTGACCATCTAATAGTCTTTTCATATGCTTTAGTAATTTTACCTTCTTTATTTTCAATCTTTCCTCTACTACTAATTAGAGCAACGATCATAAATGCAGCAACTACTAAACCAATTAATATAGCATAAACTATATTTAGCTTAATAGCGAATTTAACAATTATTGTTGTTGCAATAGCTATTAAAGCAATTACTATACCAGTTACTGTGTAACCAACTTTTTTATTTGAATTAATCTTTTCATCTAATTTCTTTAGCTTAGTTTCTTTAACTGCATCATCTTTATCTGTTAAGAACTTAGCAGCAAAACTTGGAACTACTGTTAAGGCAATAATTAAACTACATCCAAGTGAGAAACATACTGTTAAAGCCATTTCTCTAAAGATTGAACCAGCTAAACCTTTTAAGAACATAATTGGAATAAATACGGCTAGAGTAGTAAGTGTTGATGCTGTAATAGCTCCAGCAACTTCAGCTGCACCAAGTACGGCTGCTTCTTTCTTACTCTTACCATTTTTAATCATTCTGAATATATTTTCAATAACTACTACCGAGTTATCAACTAACATACCAATACCTAGAGCAAGACCACCCATAGATACGATATTTAAATTAATTCCTGCGAAATACATTGCGACGAATGTAGCAATAACGGATACTGGAATTGAGATGGCAACGATTAATGTAGGCTTTATGCTTAATAAGAATATTAATAGAATGATTACAGCAAGTAATGCACCTTGAACTAAGTTATCAATTACTGTACCAATTGAAGTTTCAACATATTCTCCTTGATCTAGGATATATACAACTTGAACATTTGGATCATCCTTTTGTACTTTATCTAAGGCTTTCTTAATATTCTTAACAACTGTTGTAAGTTCAGCAGATGAATCTTGTTGGAAGGAAATTGTAATACCTCTTTCACCATTAATTGTGTTATATGATGAAGTATTATTATTAGCAAATGTAATTTCTGTTCCATCCACTAAGACATCACTGATTCTAACAGGATTAGCACCATCATAAGCAATAGGTAATTTTCCTAATTCTTCTACACCTTCTGTTGGGTTACCAATATATAACATCTTAATACCATCAGTATCAACAGTAACACCAATTAGACCAGTTGTTTCGTTTGTATCATCTATAATCTTTAAAACTGCATCTTTTGTTAAACCATAAGCAGCTAATTTTGCATCATCTAATTTAACCTTTAAAACAACATCTGCAGTGCCAGAATAACTTAATTGAGCTACACCATCAATCTTAACAAGTTCAGACTCTAAAGTGTTTTGAACCCATTTTGTAGTCTCAGTTAAATCTTCTCCTTTTCTAGCAACAGAAACTGTAACAATAGGCATCATGTCAGCAGTAATACGCATAATCTTTGGTTTATCTACACCACTTGGGAATGAAATAGAATCTACAGCTTCTCTCATTTCTAAGAATGCATTATCCATATTTGTATTATCTTCAAATTCAATCATTATCATTGAATAATGTTCATTTGAAGTTGCTGTTAAAGCATGATAATTTGTTAAAGTTAAACATTGTTGTTCAATAGGAATTGAAACATCCTTTTCTACTTGCTCTGGATTAGCTCCTACATATGTAGTAACAATTACAGCGTAAGGTAAATTTAAATTTGGGAATAGTGCCAAACTCATTCTTGTAAGTGAGAAAATACCAAATACAACAATGATTAAAACAGCCATCAAGACTGTTACTGGCTTTTTAACGCAGTATTTACATAAAGTCCTCATATTATTGCCTCCTCGACCAGTCGGTCGGTTTTATTATAAACCTATGAAATATTACTTGTCAATATAAATAATAATTTTTAAGAAAAATAATTAGCAAAAATAAAACCTGTTAGTTGCCTAACAGGCTAAATCATTAAGTTAAATCATTTATAATCCAAGTTTGAGTTGTTTTATCCCATACATAATCAATTTGAAATGCAATAGATTCATATTTATCAAATACATAATAAGATTTATAACCCTTTTCCCAAACACCAGTTGTTTTATTATAACTATAAGATATACTTTCGCTTGTTTCACAGTCAGGATAGAAATATGTATTTTCATATTTGCTTTGATTTACCCATTCACCACCTAAATAATTTTGTGTAATATGAACATTAACAAATCCAAAAGAATCATATTCATAAATAGATTTTGATTGTAGGGCATAAGTACTTGTTGATTCTTTCCATAATGACCAAGTATAAGTTTTTTTATTGTTTGTTCCAGGATAAAATTCAAATTCGCCTTTAGCATATTTTTTCCAAGAATCTCCATCCCCCTTGTATTGTACAAAAGATACTTGCTTTTCGCCTTCAAAACTATAAACATATTTGCTATCATTAATCCAAGATTCTGTTGAAGTAGACCAATTTATTCTAACATCCTCTATTACTTTATCTCCTTCATAAGTATAGAAAAACTTTGAAGTTGGAACAAATTCTCCTTCTTTATAATCGTAATAAATATAAGATGTTTTCTTTCCATTTGTATAAAACCAATCTACTTTCATTTCAATTTCAAAAGTATTAGTTTCTTCATTAAAATAATATTCTATATCACTAGCTACTTCATTATTAGAATTATATGTTGATTCACACTTATAACTACCTACCCATTCATTTGTCTCAGTATTATAACTATACCAAGTTTTTGTTACTGCTTGATTAGAAGAATTATATTCTATTTCTTGTTTTTCATAATACTTATAATCAGTATCTCCCTCACCTTTATATGAGCTAACTAGTGATAAAATATTATAATTAGCATCTCTTACATATTCATGCTTAATTGTATTATTTTGTTCATATTCTAAATTTGGTGGTATTACTGTTTCTTTTGTTGTAGTATCTTCTTTTGTTGTTGGTTTATCATCCTTTTTACCTTTACAACCAGCAAAAACAAAAGCACCTAGAATAGTTAATGTTAATAATAATCTCTTTTTCATAATTTCACCCCCATAAATAATTATATCATAAAAAATAAAAAAAGCCTTAGAAGTTTCTAAGACCTTTTGGATATAAATTCTTTAAAACACCATCAACCGATTTAAAGCCACCTAGAACTAAATTATCAATTATTATTACTCCATAACCTTTATCTAGTTCTATATCTAACTGTTCACCTCTAAGATATTTATATACATTTGGATCATCTAATTTTAATTCAAGTTTAATTTTGAAAAACTCTCCAAATACTTTAAAGAAATGATGGTTTGGAATAAATCTTTTATCTATTTCACCAATTCTAACTCCATAAGATAAAACATTTAAACCATCTAAATTAATATCTTTAATTAAATGATATATAATATTATTCTTCTTTATTAGGTTTAAATTTAAATTAGTAGTATTTTCATTTATAAAATCATTAACTAATTTTAATTCTTTTGATTCTAATTTAGTATATTTACCTTTTTTATTAATAGATTCTGTATCTTCATTTTTCTTTATAGCACACATAAACTGTCCTTCACCAACAGAATTATGTGGGTAAAACCTTATAGATCCATCTATTAAGCCTTTGCATCCACAATCTAAAACTTCAGTTTTTGGCATAACAACGCTATAATCGTGTTTTTTTAGGAAGTTTATAATTTGAGATTCATCTTCTTCAGTGCTAAAAGTACAAGTTGAATAAATAATTATTCCATTCTTTTTCAACATGCTATTTGCATATTCTAATAATAATTCATCTCTTTTAGCACAGGAATCTACATTTCCTAAATTCCACATGCTTATAGCTTCACTATCTTTTCTAAACATTCCTTCTCCTGAGCATGGTGCATCAAGAATTATTAAATCAAAAAATCCCTTAAAATTATTAACTAGATCTTTTGGATCATTATTAGTTACAATAACATTACTATAACCCATTCTTTCCATATTTTGGAACAATGTTTGGCATCTTTTTTTATCTATTTCATTACTTACTAAAAAACCATTTGTTAAACGCTCAGAAAGTTGTCCTGATTTACCACCAGGGGAAGCACACATATCAAGGCAATTCCATGATGGATTAATATCAATAATATTAACTGGAGCCATTGCGCTAGGTTCTTGTAAGTATATACCTCCTAAATGATGGATAGGACTATTTCCTAACTTTTCATCAGTTAAAAGAATATATTCATTTATACCAAATTTTAGTTTTTCTTTTTTAATGCCATTATTAACTCTAACTCTTATTCCTCTTTTAGGAGGATTATCATATGATTTAATAAAATCCGGATAATCTTCCTTCAAAAGATTAGCCATTATCTTAAGGAATTCTTCTTTCATTTAAATCTATCCTTTATTTTTAATAATTTCTTCTACTGCTTCTACAGCGAATTTAACATACATTCCGCAAGCTGTTTCTCTTGGACCTATTATATCTCTACATAAATAGCTATTAAATTTATTTTTAAATAAATCCATAAAATCACTAGCTATTTTATTTGATAATTTCTTATGTTCAATATCATCTTTATCACTATATCCAAATACAATACCTAAAATCATTAGAGCACCTGTTACAGCACCGCATACTTCTCCTTTACGCATTCCACCGCCAAAGCAAGATGAAATCTTTAAAGCAAAGTCAGGTTCTATGTATTCAGGAAATACGGCAAATACTGCTTGTGAACAATGATATTTATCTTCTACAAATAGCTTATAAGCTTTTTCACTTCTTTGACTCATAACTATACTTCCTTTAATTCTACATTAATGTTTCCATTATCTGTAGTTATAATTAAATCAGCAATACCACTTGATGTATTTTCAATATTACAAGTACCATTTTTAGCTGTTGCTGTAATCTTATAATAAGATGCAGATAATAGCTTAATTATGCCAGTTATATTACCTTTACCTGTATGTAATTTGAAGTTTCCAGTAGCATATGTTTTGTTTAATGTAATATTACCACTATCAGTAGATGCATCTATTGTAAGTAGTGAAGATAATTTATCTAAAACAATTCTACCTTTCTTAGTTTTACAAGTAAATGTTCCTGTATCAGAACCAGTTACTTCAATATTTCCATTAACTGTTTGCAATCCACACATATTAGCACTAACATTATCCATAATAATTGCCCCATTGTTTGTTTCAGCAGTTAGGATAGTAGCATCAACATCTTCAAATCTAATATTACCATTATCAGTTTTAATAATTACATTTGCATCATCTGGTACTTCTACTAGTGTTTCATAAACTTTAGTGAATTTTAATGTTAGTAAAATTCTATTATACCATTTACCTGTTTGATATCCTTTAACAGTAATAGTTGAATTATTTAATGAATCAACATTTTCATCACATTCATATTCCCTAGTTTTGGAACCATAATATGTAACTGATGCATATTCAGTTTTTGTTCTTTTAACTACAACATAACTATCTTTAACATCAACATTAATTGTTAATGTATTTAATTCGCTCATTTTCTTTGTTGCTGTAAATGTTTGTTTCTTTGGCTTGTTACTCCAGTTTAAGCCAATTAATACACCAGCAAAAATAACAACAGCTAAAACTAAGAATATTATGATACCAAAGATAATTTTAATAAACTTAATCATAGTTATCCCCCCTATTTCATTAATTTAACTACCTTTTTAGCTAAATCATCATAAACTTGTCCTATTTGTTCATCACTTTCAAATAGATTGTTCTTTGCTTGACCGATAGGTATTTGTGCAAGTAGATCTACATCTAGATTTTTAGCAACTTGACTACCTCCACCATTACCAAATATTTCTTCTTTAGCTCCATTAACAGGATTAATAAAATAACTCATATTTTCTACTACGCCTAGAACTTCTAGCTTCATCTCTCTAGCTCCAAGTCCAGCTTTAGTAGCTATATATGAAGCTGATTTATGAGGAGTAGTTACAACAATCATTTTACTTTGAGGAAGTATTGTACCTAAATCAATTGTTACATCTCCTGTTCCTGGAGGTAGATCAACTAATAAATAGTCTAAATCTGGACTCCACATTGTCTTATGGAAGAAATGATCTAACATACTAGCAAGCATAGGTCCTCTCCACATTAATGGTCTATTTTCTTCTACAAAGAATTCAGTAGAAACCATTTCCATATTATATTCAACAAATGGCAGTAAATTACCGTTTTCGTCTCCTCTAGCCTCTACTCTAGGTAGGCCTAAAACGTTTGGAATTGATGCGCCATAAATATCTGCATCTACAATTCCAACCTTATATCCAAGTCTTGTTAATGCATAACCTAAGTTAGCACAAACATTACTTTTACCTACTCCGCCTTTACCTGAAGCAATTAGTAAGAATTTACATTTATTATCATAGATAGTATTTTTTAAATTAGCTGGTATAAATTTAATCTTTATACCTTTATAACCTAAATTAAGTTTTACTAATCTAACTATAGCATTTTTAGTTTGTTGCATTGCATCCTTATCATCTTGATTAGATACATATAATTCAATATCAACTACTCCATCTACTACGCTAACGCTTTTTAAACCATTAGTAGTTTTAAAAGTTTCATTACATGTATAATCAATCATATTAAGTAAACTTTCTTTTAATTCATTCATTATTTATTACCACATTTCTCTATTATATTTTTATAGCCACCATCACCATATTTAATAGCTTTTGATACTCTTGATAGAGTAGCTGAAGAAATATTAACTGTTTCTAATATTTTTTCATAAGTTTCTCCTTTAAGTAAGCTTTTAGCCGCATGTAATCTAGTAGCCATTGATTCTATTTCTTTTACTGTACATAAATCTTCAAAGAATTTATAACATTCTTCTACTGATTCTAGTTTTAGTATTGCTAAAAATAATTCATCATTTTCTTCATTTCTTAGTTTTTGAATCATATGAATCACCTCATAAATAGTTTAACACATTAAAGTGTTAATTTAAAGAGGTATATTATTTTTTACAAAATAATAGGTATGGATGCCCATACCTAATTATTTCTACTTCTTTGAATTTCTTTCTTCAATTATCATATCAATGAATTCTTTATATGATACAGTTACTTGGTTTTGTTCACCATGTTTTCTATAAGTTATATTTTCTAAATTAGCTTCCTTATCTCCAATTACTAATTGATAAGGTATTTTCTTTGTTTGAGCTTCTCTAATCTTATAACCTAATTTTTCTTCATTTCTATCATCTAATGTTGCTCTAAAGCCTAAAGCCTTTAAGTCATCAACAAGCTTTTTGCTTGCTTCCATATGTACTTCATTAACTGGAATAATTCTAATTTGTTCTGGAGCTAACCATAGTGGGAAGTTACCGCCATAGTTTTCAGTGATAATACCAATAAATCTTTCTATTGAGCCAAAACATGCTCTATGAATCATTACTGGAGTAGCCTTACCACCATCTTTTGTAATGTATGTACAATCAAATCTACCAGGTAATTGCATGTCTAGTTGGATTGTACCACATTGCCAAATTCTATTCATTGAATCTCTTAATTTAAAGTCTAGTTTAGGACCATAGAAAGCACCATCTCCTGGATTGATTTTCCAAGGTTTACCACTTTCAGCTAAAACTCTCTTTAAATCTTCTTCTGCTTTATTCCATACTTCAATATCACCAATAAAATCATCTGGACGAGTTGAAAGTTCA
>Ga0310691_10007481_pt1 | contig 11365 bp, 7 predicted proteins | sample 176DNAGHGlowgp2_FD_203887 | JGI IMG/M metagenome (GOLD analysis project Ga0310691, IMG submission 203887) | Sheep rumen microbial communities from Palmerston North, Manawatu-Wanganui, New Zealand - 1766 DNA GHGlow gp2 (v2) (version 2) | ecosystem: Host-associated > Mammals > Digestive system >... | reverse complement strand
TCTAAGTGGGCTATCGGTGGTACATACAACAACCCGCGTATGTATTCTAACTACCTCTCATGCTTCTGGGGTCTTCGTAATGGTGCTACCAATGATAATGGTCGCCGTGACAAGACTTATCCGTTCAACCAGGGTTGGGGTCAGGGTACTCCTTCTTGCAACCTTTGGGATGACTGGACAGATGCTGAGAGAAAAGGCGAATACACCGATATACGTAAACTCGGCACTTTGATCGACCTCGAGAATGAGCTTGAAGCCTATACCTACGAGAAGGATGACAACGAGGAGTCTGGCTATGCTGTTAAGAAGTATGCCGATGTCAACCTCGACGCTTGCGCTGCCGACAACGATTCATGGTGGTCAAAGTGCGAGGGCTATTCATCCAGTTCACTGGATAACAAACAGCAGGGTGACCACTTCGAGGATTACTACCTGATGCGTTATGCTGATGTTCTTCTGATGCTTTCTGAGCTTACTGGTGATGTTTCTTACATGAACCAGGTTCAGGCTCGTGCAAAGGTTCCTCTGACAACTTCATACTCTCTGGAGGCTCTTCAGAATGAGCGTCGTTGGGAGTTCGCATTAGAGGGTCTTCGTTTCAACGATATGCGTCGTTGGTCTGGTATCAACTCTGGCGAAAGCTCTTACGCTGCTAAGGCTCTTGAAGCACAGAAGGGTAAGATGATTGTATGCTATGGTCAGAAGGGTGCCAAGATTCCTATGGCTCACATGACTTGTTCTTGGGCAAAGCGTTATGCTGATACCAACGGCTTCCTGCCGAAGCCTCAGGCTCAGATTACTCTGATGAACGGTAAGATGCAGCAGAACCCAGGATGGGATGAAAATGCATCTGCTGCAGAGTACACATATAAAGTTCTGTATTAATATTTAATAAGTAAACAAAATGAAAAAGATATTTATATTGCTTGTTGTCGCAGTATGCGCTTTCGCAGCCTGTGATCCTATCCATGAGGATATCAGCAATGCAGGCCACATCACTCTTGACGAGCTCAAGGCCAAGTCCACTGTTACTGTGGACAAGGCATCCAGCGGCCTGAATGGTAACGTTATTACCTGCCAGACCTCAGCACCTGTCAACGCAAAGTGGACGCTTGGTGGTAAGGATCTTATCGGTAACTATGCTTGGAAGAAAATGAAGCTTGGTGACCATATCGTTACTCTGACGGCTCTTTGCCCTGATGGCACTGTGCTGACAGCTGATTACCCCGTTTCTTGTCAGGAAATCACCGATCCTCTGGTGAAGTACTACATCTATGGTGATCCTGCAAAGGCAGAAACCGAGCCTCCCTTCGTGCCTGGTGCATGGGATGCTGCTGCTATGCGTTTCAGCTCTACTGAGGGTGCACACCTGCCCACTATTCCCGATGATGTTTACTTCGGTCTGAAGACTCTGATCTTCGACGTTGCAGATGTAACTGCCGACTTTGACCTGAAGGTCATGAACGGTTGGTGGAGTACCACCTATTACGATCACGTGAAGTGGGTGGATGGTCTGAATGAACTTCAGATTACTCAGACACTGGCTGACGAGTGCGCTAAGGGTGGTGAAGGCCGTGACCTCGACCTCATGCTCTACAGTGGTTCTATGACGCTGAAGTCTGTTTACTATGAGGAATAATCATTCCTAAACAGAATTATTAATAAGGCTGGCTCATTGATTGAGCCAGCCTTTTATAGCATCAAAAATGATAAATAAAAGCAAACTATCTGGTGCCGTCCTCTATATAAGTCTGTTGGCTTTCATTTCTTTTGTTGTATATATCCTATACATCAATCTGGAGGTTCTCTATACGGCACACGACCGTTCTGAATTCATCATCGGAGCACCATTCTTCCATACACTCATGTCGAAGCCCTTTGGCCTGATGCAGTATGTGGGAGCCTGGCTCACGCAGCTATGCTATAGGCCGTCGCTGGGTGCCAGTGTGATGATGATCATCTGGACGCTGATATTCTGTGTGGGTGCCAAAGCATTCCGGTTACAGGGAAGTGCCTCTACATTGATGCTCTTGCCTGTAGCCTGCCTGCTCACATCGGTTGTCGATCTTGGCTATTGGGTATATATCTACCCGGTCAGGGGCTATTGGTTTTCGCAGTCGGTTGGCTATCTCGTCATGTTGCTGCTCTTGTGGGCAGCAAGCTGCACCCCACGAAAATGGCATCTCGTATGGTATCTGATAGGCGTTTGTCTCTATCCGGTGCTGGGATGGTTTGCATTATTGTTCGTACTATGTCTGATCTTTACAGACAAACTCACCTGGCGTGAAGCAGTGGGTGTCATCCTGCTCCTCTTTACCGCCAGCATCTGGCATACGCAGTTCTATTCGAATCTGAGAGCCGACGATGTCGTGATGGCTGGTTTTCCTCGTTTTGTGACGCCTATCGACAAAAGCGCATCACTCTCCATCCCCTTTTGGGTGCTTGGGGCGGTCTCTTTACTCATACCGCTCTGTAGCAACTATCTGAATCGGTCGAAGTTCAAGTGGCTCGTGCCTGCATTGTGTGCTGTTGCCAGCATCGGCTTCACCTCGTCGCTCATGTATCATGATCAGAACTATATCGACGAGATGCGCATGGTGCGCTATGCTTCCGACGACAACTGGAAGGGGGTTCTTCATTTGGCAGAGGAGAACAAGAAGCCAACCTCTACGATGGTATTTCTCCAGAATCTAGCCCTGATGAACGAAGGTGGCTTACTCGACCGTTCGTTTAAGCTTGGCAACAATAGTGTGAATATCAATACTCCTGATACACTCCACGTGAGCCTGTTGGACATCGCATCGCCGCTGGTCTATTACAACTACGGCATGATGAATGAGGCTATCCGGCTGAATTTCGAAAATGCCATACAGGCAGGCTTCTCACCTTTCTACCTGAAAATGCTTTGCCGTTGTGCTCAGGCCGTCGGCGATAAGAAACTGGTGGAACGCTATACCACGTTGTTGCATCATCTGCCGTTCTACAGAAATTGGCAACCGGCTCCTGTCACAGAAAAGATCCAGGAGCTTATGACATGCTACCACGACGAACTGACGGGCGTCGAGGACAGCGAGAGTTATCTGGTCAACGGCATCAGTCTCTGGTACGAATCCGACAGTAAGGTGGCTTCAGAACAGGCATTGCTCTATGCTATGCTGCGTTGCGACTCCCGGCGTTTCTGGACTTCGCTGCGCCACTATGTGAAGCTGCACCTCGACGAGCAATTCCCTCTGCATGCGCAGGAGGCTTATATCTTGTATATGGATAAGGCTCCGGAAGAAAAACGTATCATGCTCCCTGTCGAGCAGTCTGTTTACGAGCGCTATAAGCGGTTCTGGGCGACTATGGAGAAAATCGCTAAGCCTGGTATGACCATTGAAAAGGTGGGTGAAGAAATGCACGAAGAATATGGAGATACTTACTGGTGGTACAACATCTTTGGCAGAAAGCCACTTAATATACATGGCAAGATTGGAAACGAAATACATGCGTAAGAAAACAATGAAAAGAGAGATATACCCTTATTTTCAGCTGCTGGCTGTGGCCATGATGCTGCTTTTGTCATCATGTGGGAATCACCCCGAAGTGCCTTCTTCATCTAAAGAAGTTAAGAGTCTGCCAGCCATCTTCCCCGATTATTGCAATGTCACTGTGCCTTACAACATTGCACCGCTCAACTTCATGCTTCCGACTGACCAGTACGAAGCATGCGTAGCTCGTCTTACGTCCCCTGATGGCCAACAACAGACCTATGGTTGTGGCGTGAAGGTGCAGATTCCAGAGACAGACTGGCACACGATGCTCGAGGCTGCCAAGGGCAGGAGCATCAAGGTAGAAGTCTGGGGACAGAAAGCAGGCGAATGGCTATCGTTCAGCCCATTTGAGATTCATGTCGCTGAAGATCCTATCGACGAATACCTGTCGTATCGCCTCATAGAACCATCGTATGTCGCTTGGACCTACATGGAGATCGCCCAGCGCCATCTCACCTCGTTCGAAGAGTCGCAGATCTTCAACAACGAGATTACCATGAATAACAAGAGCATAGGCCAGTGCATCAACTGTCACAGCTATCAGAACTACAAGACCGACAATATGCTCTTCCATGTGCGTCTCTCAAATGCCGGTACTGTCATCGTCAACGACGGTAAGGTCTCGAGAGTTAATATGAAGCGCGACTATACCATCTCCGGGGGTGTCTATCCCTCATGGCACCCTACGGCCAAGCTCATCGCCTTCTCGACCAACAAGACACGACAGGCATTCCATACAGCCAATCCCAATAAGATTGAGGTCTATGACCTGGCCAGCGACCTGATTCTCTATGATGTGGAGACCGACTCGGTAATCGTCGTCTCAGAAGACCCCGACCTTTTGGAGATTTATCCTACCTGGTCGCCTGACGGCAAATACCTCTATTACGGCAAGTCCGTTCCGCTGCCCGAGGAGATGCAGGGTCAGGACATAAGAACCACCTATGCAAAGATACAATACAACCTCTATCGCCGTTCGTTTGATCTCGCAACACACGGCTTCGGTGATGAGGAGCTCGTCTATGATGCCGCCTCTGACGATAAGAGCGTCACGTTGCCACGCATCAGTCCCGACGGGCGCTATCTGCTGTTTGCCATGGGACAGTATGGCTGTTTCCATAGCAGGCATCATGATGGCGACATCGTTTGTATCCCGTTGGAACAATATACCGGCACTCCCCTCAATGCGGAAAACACTACGCCCATTGATCTTTCCCTCGTCAATAGCGAAGGCTATTCCGACAGCTATCCCTCATGGTCGAGCAACGGACATTGGATCATGTTGGCCAGCCGTCGTGACGATGACAACTACAGCCGTGTCTACTTCGCCTATTTCAACAATGGGAAAGTGGAAAAGGCTTTCCTCATGCCTCAGGAAGACCCAGAAATGCATATCACCCTCCTGAAGAGCTATAATCGTCCGGAGTTCATGGTTGAACCTGTCAAGATCAGTGTCGACGAGTTCAGCAAGGTGTTTGATAAGTAAGAATTAGGAAGTCAGGAATGAAGAGCCTACGAGCTATATATACGCTCCTCTTTGGTGTGGCGGTTATCCTCTTTTTCGGGTTAGCCTATCCACACCATCTGCATTATCAGGAGCAGTATCAGCTCTTCCTCTTCGACTGGAACTATGTGTGGGAGATCGTGCAGCTGCCAGGTGGCGTAGCAGACCTCTTGGGACGCTTCTGCACACAGTTTTTCCTGTTTGCCTGGGTGGGAGCACTCATCATTGGGATTCTGCTCACGCTGGTGCAGCTCCTGACGCACCGGTTGTCCAATAGTCCGCTCGGCCGAAGGACGCTTGCTACCAACGGGACGCAAGAATGGCTCTACGGTCTGAGCTTTGTGCCTTCGTTCCTGCTTTGGCTCTTCCTGCTCGACGAGAATGCGCTGTTGGGCGGCTCTGGGCTGTTCTACTCACCCAGATCGCTTTATGGGGACTTCTCAAGTTGCGGGACGGATGGTTGCGCCGCATCCTGATGGTTGTAGCCTTTGCGATACTCTATTGGATCGCCTTTGGTGGTAGCCATTATTATCGCAACCCGACCATCTTCTCTACCCTGCTCTATGCTGCATGGTTCTCCGCCATTATCATCCCCTTAGTGACGTGGTTTGTTGTTAGAGCACATACCTCTCACCTCATACCGCTCACCTCTTTCATCCTCGTGTCTCTCATCATGGGAAGCCTTGTCTGGAAAAACGCCAATTTCAAGGCCGAGAAGGTGATGCAATACGATTTCATGGCCTGCCACCAGCAATGGAACCGCATACTTGAAACCGTCAACGCCGAGAAACCCAACAACCAGATTGGTGTGATACAGCCTGAAAGATACGCACAGCTAGGGTTTTGACTTTTTGATAGAATTCCTTGTCTGCGACGCATCACCTTAACGCAACAAATGTGATTATTTCCTAACCGTGAACATATCAAAAACTTTATCTTATGTAACATTTTGGATACAGACTGCAAAAACATAAACTGTAAGTTACATAAGAAAAAGTGCTTTTGTTAAAATTATAATATATTTGCATCCGTTTATTTAATCTTTACGCGGAAGTTGAGAAACTTGGCGCAACACATCACACAACAACAATTCAACCATATATATTAATTAACAATTATCTAACTAAATTATGTGGAATTTTAAATCATTACAAAAGCCATTAATGGCATTGTTCCTGCTCTGTTTGTTCCCTCTGGGGGCTATGGCTCAGAGCATTGTCAAAGGAACAGTGAATGATGCAGCAGGTGAACCGATTATCGGTGCAACTGTGAAAGTACAGGGTAGCCAGAAGGGTGCAATTACCGACATTAACGGTAGTTTCTCTGTTCAGGCAGACCAAAATGCTACTCTCGTCATCTCTTACGTGGGTTATGAAACCCAGAATGTCAAGGTTGCCGGAAGGAACAACGTCGTTGTGACCTTAAAGGAAGACAACACACAGTTGAACGACGTGGTGGTCATCGGTTATGGTGTTCAGAGAAAGAGCGACTTGACTGGTGCTGTTGCTTCCGTTAAGTCCGAAGACCTGATGAACCGTTCAACCACCGATGCAGCTGCCGCTATTCAGGGTAAGGCTGCCGGTGTGCAGGTCTTGAACGGTACAGGTAAGCCTGGTGCAGGTGCCAACATCCGCGTCCGTGGTTATTCTTCTAATTCCAGCAATATTGGCCCGCTGCTCATCGTCGATGGTCTGCAGGTTTCCAGCATCCAGTACCTCGATCCCTCTATGATTGAGTCTATGGAGGTATTGAAGGACGCTGCATCGGCTGCTATCTATGGTGCTGAGGCTGGTAACGGTGTTGTCCTGATTACCACGAAGTCTGGTAGCAAGGGTAAGGGTTCCATCAACTATACCGCGAAGTTTACCAATCAGTCGCTTGGTCACGTCGGCAAGCTCCTCAATGCAAGTGAGTTCATCGACTGGATGGGCATGCAGATTGGTCATGATGTGGTAAAGCAAGATATGGAAGATGCCCAGAAGAAGTATGGTTGGAATCCAAATACGGATACAGACTGGATGGACGCCTATTTCGAGAACACTTGGGCACAGCAGCATACGCTGACCTTCTCTGGTGGTAACGACCGTGGTTCTTACTTCCTGAGCACGAGCTACGTTAACCAGGATGGTATCGTTAAGGGCAGCAAGGATATGTACGAGCGTCTCTCCGCACAGATCAACGCCGAATATAAGATTAAAGATTGGTTGCAGGTTGGTACGAACACCGCTTTTGAGAAGTGGAGAACGAAGGGCGTTTCCGAGAACGGTTACGGTTCTTCATTCGAAATGCTGCTTCTCATCGACCCGCTGACTCCGCTGTATTGGACAGATCGTAATCAGATGTATGAAGGCACATATCGTGATATCTATGATGAGATTCAGGCAGGCGGCTCAAAGTACACGCTCTTTGGTGACGAGAACGGCTACTATGCTTCATCTTACTTCAACGATCGTCTCGCAGGTGGTAACCCATTCTCTCAGCGTGACCGTTCTGAGGCAAAGAACGATGGCGTCAACGTCAACGGAACTGTCTTCATGAACATCACTCCGATTAAGCAGATTACCTTTACTTCCCGTCTCGGTTATCGTCTGTCATTCAGCAATAGTTCTGACTGGTCATATCCTTATTATATTAACAACCAGACCGGTAAAGTAGAGAACTACAGCATCTCGAATTCGAGCAACAACAGCACTTGGTATCAGTGGGAGAACTTCTTGAACTACAACCAGACTTTCGGTCTGCACAATGTAGGTGCAATGGCTGGTATGTCATTCCGTCAGTACGACTCTAAGGGTGTGACAGCCGGTGCTTCCGGTCCGGACATCCTCAAGGCATACGAGCCTAACTACATTTACCTCAATAGCGTAAATGGTAATTCCGACACAACCAAGAGCATCAGCGGTATGCCTAACACCACCCGCGCGCTCTCTTACTTCGGTCGTATTCTCTACAACTACGACAACCGCTACAGCTTCCAAGGAAACTTCCGTCGCGATGCATTCTCTTCTGAGAAGCTCTCTAAGGACAATCGTTGGGGTACATTCTTCTCTGCATCTGTTGGTTGGACATTCTCTAATGAGAAGTTCTTCAAGAATGCCGTTGATCCCAGCATCATGTCATTTGGTAAGATTCGCGCATCTTGGGGTCAGAACGGTAACGTCAACGTGCTGAACAACTATGCTTATACAGCTGGTATCGCTACCAACAGCCAGTGGTATCAGTATGGTGCCTCAAATGTAGCTACCTACGGTTCAATGCCTAATGGTATTGCTAATCCCGACCTGACATGGGAGAAGTCTGAGCAGATTGATATCGGTGCTGATTTCCGCTTCTTGAACGACCGTCTTTCCCTTGGTATCGACTGGTTCAAGAAGACCACGAAGGATCTACTTGTTAATGCTCCTGTGATGCCTGAGTCTGGTGCTTCTTCCATGACTATCAATGCAGGTGAGGTGGAGAACAGCGGTCTTGAGTTGGAATTGACTTGGAAAGACCATATTGGCGACTTCAAATACAGTGTTTCAGCTAACATGGGTACGCTTCATAACGAGGTTACCTATCTTGATCCTTCCATTGAGCGTATCCAAGGTGCAACTGTAGAGGGTGCAAGCCCCGAGGTGGTGCGTTGTTACTTTGAGCAGGGCCAGTCTGTATGGTACATGCGTGGTTATAAGTACGCAGGCAAAGCTGATGATGGCACCGCTCTCTATTATGCAAAAGACGGTTCAAAGACCAACGACCCGCAGGCTGATGATATGACGAACATCGGTTCAGGTCTTCCCGACCTGACCTACGGTATCACCATCAACGCAGCATGGAAGGGTCTCGATCTGACCGTATTCGGTGCAGGTCAGGCTGGTAACGATGTATACTATGGACTCTATCGTACTAGGTATCACAACGTCGCTAAGGGCGTTTACGATGACTTCAAAGATGGTACACTGCCCAATCTGGAGAGTGTTGCCGGTAGTGGTACATTCTGGCGTTCTTCTGCTATGGTCTACAACGGATCGTTCTTCAAGATCAAGCAGATCCAGCTCGGCTACACCTTGCCTACGAACATTACTAAGAAGGTCTATATGGAGAATGTTCGCGCTTACATCTCTCTTGATGACTTCTTCTGCTTCACCAGCTATCCTGGTCTCGATCCCGAGACTTGTACGCAGGAGTACAACTGCCCAGGACTTGACAAGGGTGTATATCCTACCATGCGCAAGTTGGTTCTTGGTTTAAGTGTTACATTCTAATCCAAACATATAAAAACGAATAGAAATATGAAAAAGATATTATTTTCTGTAGCTTTGCTTTCTGCAGGTATGATGTACACGTCCTGCGAGGACATGCTTGATGTGGAGCAGAAAGCAACCAGTAGCACTGCCAGCTTCTATCAAACTGACGCTGATGCCCAGTCTGCTGTAACTGCAATGTATGCTACGTTTACCGGTGAGATTGGTGGTAATCTGGGTATTTGGAGTGCCTATATCATGGGGTTGAACTACTCTGCTGACGATGTATTTGCTGCAGGTGGTGACATCAACGACCATGCTGACTTCCGTATCCTGAATGAGATGCGCTATGACCCGAGTTCTTCTCCTATTAGCAATCTCTACAATCAAATCTACAAGTCCATATACTCTGCCAACCTTGTCATCAACTATTTCGGTGAGACTGCTGATACTCCCATTAAGAGACAGGCTGTAGCCGAGGCTAAGGTGATGCGTGCATGGGCTCATATGCTGGCTGCACAGGTGTATTATCAGCCGCCTATCGTAGACCATCTGATTACTACCGAGAAGCCGACGAACGCAGAGTCACAGAAAGCTATCTTCGACTTCTGTGTGAAGGATTGTGAAGAGGCAATGGCTGACCTCCCCGACCGTCAGGGTCAGGGCGACAAGGAAGGTGCTTGGCGTGTAACGAAGGGCTTTGCTCAGTTCGTTGGTGGTAAGGCTGCCCTCTTTGGCGGCGACAATGCCAAGGCTGCCAGCCTGCTGAAACCCCTTGTGGAGTCTTCTAACTATGCCCTCGTTCCTGGTGAGCGCTTCCGCGATCTCTTCCATGTAGAGGGTGACGGCTGCGAGGAGAAAATCTTTGAGTTCAACTTCACAGCCAATACTGCTCTCGGTGGTGTTTGGGGCGGTAGCATTCAGCGTGGCCGTTGGATGGTTGCAAACGTGCTCAACTGGCGTGGTGACGACATCGTAGGTGGTGGTAAAAACCCACAGATCTGCTCTACTGGTGGTTGGGGCGGTGGCTCTATCAACCAGGATTTCGCTCATAAGATGCTTGAAAATGATGGCGACAGCTATCGTCGTAAGGCTACGTTCCTCACCTCTGACGAGTTCTTCTATGATGCAAAGCTTTGCCCATGGAAGAATGACGTGGAGGCTGGTGGTACACTTGCCACCCGTGCCGAGAAAGAGTTCGATGGAAACCGTGGTATCAACAAGTCTGCTGGTTCATTCTCTCGTAGTGACGTGATGGAGGTGAAGATGATGATGCATCCGAATGATGCAGACCTTTCTGTCGGTGACAACTGTAATAACACCAACCTGTGTCTTGCCCGTCTTGGTGAGGCTTATCTGCTCTACGCAGAGGCTTGTATCGCATCTGGCAACAATGCTGAGGCCAAGAAGTATATCAACAAGATTCAGGAGCGTGCTGGCTCAAAGACCATCTCTTCCGATGTAAACCTCCAGGTTCTCCAAGACGAGAAGGAGTATGAACTCTGGTTTGAGGGCTGCCGCTGGTTCGATATCGTGCGTTGGGGTATTGCCAAGCAGTGCTATGACAAGGTGCTCGACAACATTCCTCTACAGTGGGATGAGTACTGGCAGTCTGGTGGCACCAAGCCTCACAAGCTGGTTTACAAGGTTCATCATCCGTTTGCAGATGCTGGTATAACCCTTAAGTTCGTTGAGGGTAAGAACGAATACTGGCCACTTCCGCAGACTGTCATCGAGGTGAACGATCAGATGCACCAGGTACGTGGTTGGGCTAATTAAAAACGATGAGTCAGAGTAACCACAATAATTAATGTAGTTAGTATTAGACACATTGTGTTGGTTTTTCGAAGGTGCTGCGCCATCAGGTCGCAGCACCTTTTTGATGTTTTTTGTGTAAAAAAGGCGGTTTTTGCAAAATAGTATCAGTTTTTGTCAAAAGAAAATTGATTGTTTTAATAAATATTGTTTAATTTTGCCGCCGATTCAGTGCCTCAAAAGGAATTGAAATATAACTAAAATAAATTAAGATACCAAAACGTATGAATCTGAACAACTCTTCTTAACCGATGAGAGAGTCGCGCGTACCTTATTATATAATAGGG
>Ga0310691_10007480_pt1 | contig 11366 bp, 8 predicted proteins | sample 176DNAGHGlowgp2_FD_203887 | JGI IMG/M metagenome (GOLD analysis project Ga0310691, IMG submission 203887) | Sheep rumen microbial communities from Palmerston North, Manawatu-Wanganui, New Zealand - 1766 DNA GHGlow gp2 (v2) (version 2) | ecosystem: Host-associated > Mammals > Digestive system >... | reverse complement strand
CATTACTTGAATCGGCAGAAGCACTTGTACTTAATTCTTCATCAAGATCTGATAATAAACCAAAATCATATGTATCTTCCGCATAATTTATTACACTAAAAGTAATAGTTCCACTAACAGGTAAATGAAAAGAGACTCTAGCTAAAGCACAAGTTGAAGAATGACCTTGGTTATTAGATTCATAGTAACCAGAACTATTCATTTCAAAACCATAAGTTGTAGTAACATTATTAACACTGTATGATTCTGGACTTTCTTGTTGCTGTATAAGTTGGTTTGATACATCAACACCATTATCAGTAACTGTTGGTTTCGTATCATAATAACATTTAACCGTTAAAGATTCTCCTTCAAGAATACTTTGGCTACCAGTAGGAGACACATTGTCTCCATTAACAGATACAGTATGATAAACAGGAATTGTATAATCTACTTCAATCTCAGCACCATAGCAATAAAAATAACCTGTAGTATTTTTATTAGATCTTCTAACATAAACCATGATGGTAAAGTTAGAACCATAGTTCACAATTTGTTCCCATGTCAATGAGCCTGTTGGTATTGTTATTGTTTTTGAAGAAGTTCCAAAAGTGGTTGTTGCAGTAGTATTCGATATTGCCGAAGTACCATTTGCCAATCTTGGTGCATATGATGTTGAAGTTGACAGAGATTTTTCATAACCTTTAATTTTGACAGTAAAAGAATTTATTATCGCATTACTTGGAATATCACTAAAATTAAAACCTCGTAAATATAAATATCTTGATGAGGTTGAAGCATAGGTATTGGTGATTGTAGCGTAAGTAGTATTGTCAGTATTATGATACATATTTGATGCATTTGATACTGATAAATATGATGTACTAGATACTGCATATGTAGAAGGAATTAATCTAATCGTTGCCATAAGTCAATCCCTCCTTAACTTGTTTTAATCCATATATCGCCATTATTACCGCCAGATGGATTCGAACTTGATGTTGTTATTGTCGAAAATGTTACAGTACCTGTCACACTAGCAATTCTATCTGCGTCATTAGCATCACCAACCATAACGGTAGTACCACTCAATATCTTACTAGCATCTAATCCGCTAACAGTTACAGCTTTTATTGTTTGTGTACCTGTTAAATAAGTTCCACTGGCAATTGTTTGATCAGTAGTAGAAGTATTATAAGTTGTTGCCCCTTTAGTGGTTAATTGTTGGGTTTTAGAACCAGATACGGTTACGGTTCCCGCAGTTCCACTAGATACATACCCAGCAGAAACAGTTGGAGTAATGTTCTGCGAAGCCGAAGCTGTTGCCGTAATTAAACCAGATGAACTAACTGTAATAGATGGGTTTGCGGTAATAGTAGTAGCTGGTGTCGAAGCAGAGCCACTAGGCATTGCATCAATCTGTACACTTGATAATCCATTATACCCAGAATCAGCGGTAATAGTTTGACTAGAAGTCGTAGGAGTAATACCTGTTTTCGCTTGAAGACTTGCCCCTGGCACTGCTACACTAACTGTAGAATATCCAACAACATCAATACCAGTTCCATTCGCAGATATTTCCTTATTTCCACTTGCTAATTCAGAAGCAGTAACTGTTACAGCTGTACCATTCTTCGTTCCTCCTGTGATATATCCTGTTGTGTTAGTTACAGATGGGGTTACCGTAATACTGTGATTACTTACAGTACCCTTTGTTGCAGTAGGGGTACCAGCTGTGCCAGAAGCAACAGATTGACTAGCTGCAGACTCATAATATCCGGCAGGAGCGGTTACTGTTGCTCCAGATACTGTTAAATCTGATAATGAACGAATTGGTGCAGTACCTACAGCATAACCAGTTGAACCATAAAATGTTGTTCCAAAAGCTACTTTTAAAGCAATTACATCAGAATCCGATGTGTCGTAATATATGTAATTATCAACAATGTTTAATCCATTAGAATTAAATACATAATAATATTCTTTTGCATAAAAGTGTCCATTTAAATCGTTACCAGTTTCATGAATTACATATTCATAGCCGTTTGAACTATATTTTCCATGTACTGAATAATTAAGATGATCGTTATCAATAACTAATTCTGAATAAATATTTTTACCTGAAGTATGAGCTGATTGAATTTCGGCAAAAGTTTTATCAGGTTCCCACATTTCAGTAGTAGAATTATATGATAAAGTAATAATAAAATCTTCTGATTCTACATTAACACTTACAGTTGAATACTCAACAACATCAATATTATTCCCATTGTATGTAATAGCTTTATTCCCACTAGTAAGCTCTGATGCAGTCACGGTAACTGATGTACCAGTCTTAGTTCCTCCAAATATATAACCAGCAGTATTAGTTATACTTGGAGTCACGGATATTTGATGGTTCGATACAGTTCCTTTTGTTGCTATTGGTGTTCCTTCCATTCCAGAAGCTACTGATTTAGAAGCTGCTTCTGAATAATAACCCGCAGGAGCCATTACGGTTGCACCGGAGACTGTTAAATCGGTAGATGATTTTTGAGCTATTTCACTACCAACATAAGTAGAACTAACAGCCCCAACTTCCACAGAAGAAAGTCCATCGTATCCCGTATCTGGAGTAATGGTTTGGGCTGACTCTGTGGGAGTTGTGGTTTTAGATTGAAGAATAGGAGTAGATGACTCTGATGTAATATCTGTTATAATAATATTATCTTCTAACCATTTACCCCCAGTAATCATAGCTTTAGTTTGATTAGTTAAGGTTGTAATAGTATTTCCATTATATTCAATTGTTGTACTCATGTCATCACCTCCTAATCCTGCAACTCTTCTTGCATCTTATCTGCAAAAGTTGACCAATTATTTGCTGTTTTATAAGCTTCTAAAATAGAATGATCTTCTGAATATGGAACATAAAATATACACCTATTTGTTGCTGATGTTTGACTATTAAAAGCATTTATATTGGATAGGGTAGGTGGAATAGTAGGAAGTAAATGTACTTCTTCTAATAATCCATTATATGCAAAAGCTGTTGCAGCTATTGATGTAACTGTCTCTGGGATAATAAGTTTTTTAATTAATGATGCTCTACATCTATCTGTTCCTATATTTGTATATGTCCCAGGTACGATAAAATGTGTTAAACAAGAGGTATCATATAAATACGTATCTAAATTAGTAGATGTTGTATAAGATGGAAAAATTAATTTACGTAAAGAACGAGTATAAGAGCTAGATATAATAAATCCATTCATAGACTTAGGAATAGAAATGTATTTTAAATGTATATTATGATGGCTACTATTACCAACTATTCTAGTATTTTGTCCTAAAGTACCTGAAGGAAATACTATTCCAGTTAAATTTTGTCCTTGAAAAATTGAATAATCTTGACCCGTATCATGTTTTGTACAAGTAATTGGAATACTTATTGATTTTAAATTAATTAAATTATTAAAAGTGTTTCGACACAGGCCAATTATTCCATCTCCAATTTCTACTTTAGTAACGAACATCATCTGCTTAGCATTTTGTCCAATAATAGTATTATTTGAACCCCAATATCCTAAACGCACAGAACCAATAACTTCTATTGATATTACATAATTTCCAGCTTGATTATAAATATGTGTGGTATTATTACCAGATTTTACTGTTACAGATTCACTACCATCTCCCCAATCTATCATTACATAATTAGTTGAACTTAAGCCATTTATGTAAATAGGAATTGCTCCATGTTCAAGCTGTACATAATCATTTGAAATAGTAATATAAATTCTTGTTTTTCCATCATCTGTTGTGTAATTTTGTCCTATAACTAAAGCTCCATATTCTCTAACAAAATCTTGAGCATCTTCTAACGTCCAATTCCATCCCTGGGCTATTAAACCATTGTTTAATGGGTTATTTGGAAGTGCTTCTAAATTTAAAAAATCTTCTGTAGTATAACTATATATTAATCTTCCGTCATAATCTATAAAATCAACATCTTTAGGAATTGTTAGATCTTCTCTATTGAAATCATTTAATTCTTTTACAAAATCTAAAGGAAAATTTAATTGTTTATTATCACCTGTTAATTCACGTATACTATTTGCAATAGAAGTTAAATTATTATTAAGTTGAGTGCTATCAATTAATTTATCAACTGCCATTAATAATTACCTCCATTCCAAATTTCTGTAACTTCTCCACCATAAATTGGCAGAGATGCTGATGAAATAACAGTATTTCCTTCTTTAAGCTGAATAACACCATTGTTAATAGCCAAAGAAAGAGTTACATTCTCCCATTTTGATGTTGTGGCATTGTATTTAAGTAGCTGCCCATCAACTGGTGAAGTAATAGTAGTGTCCGTTAAACCTGATAAATCTCCACTAACATTACTTAAAGCATCATCTACATATTTTTTAGTAGCCACGTCCATATCTGCTATAGGAGCAGCTCCTATAGTTAGTTTACCTGCATACCAGCCATTGCCGTTCCAGTCTAAGGTGTGTGCATTAGAACGATTATTATTACTAGTTCCATTACCAACAATATGAGCATATGTTCCATTTGTATCTTCAATATTATATCTACCTTGGGTATGCTGTGCAGAAACAGTAGCAATAGTACCAGCACCTTCAGAATGAGTATGAGTTCCTAGGGCTAATGTATTATTTCCTTCAGCATGAGCGCTTTGACCTTCTGCTATAGAAAACATCCCTTCACTATGTGAGCCAAGACCTAATGCTTTTGTAATACTACCTTCTGCATGAGAAGAGCCGCCAGCAGCAACACTAACTTGCCCTTCAGAATGAGCATATGCTTTTAAAGCGTCTTTATATTGATAATATATTTTTACCTCAGCGTTAGATAACGCTGAATTTGATATGATATTATTAAAAGATATAGTTTTTTCAGTAACATTTATATTTGCAACACTATAATATCTAGTATTATATAAACAAAAAATATAATTTTTTTGTAGAGTAGTAAAATTATCTTCAGTAGTATATGTAAAAGTTTTAGCATTTGCTTCACCAGTAAGATACAAAGTATATATAGCTGCTGAACTACTTTTTACAAACTGTCCTTCAACAACGCTATTCTCACCCTCACCAGCTCTAATCGCTGGTTTGTTAGCAATATAACTATTGCTAGTCGTATCATATTCATTCCAATCAGATTGAGAACTTCCAGCACTTATACTATCATCCACATACTTCTTTGTAGCAACATCCATGTCATTTGTAGGAGCAATTCCGACGGTTAATTTACCAGCATAAATACCATTACCAGACCAATCTAATGTATATGCATTTGATCGGTTACTTACTCCGCTTCCATTTCCAACAATATTTGCATAATTACCATCAATTATATTGTATTTACCTTGTGCGTGTTGATAGTTTCCAATAGTTACTGTTCCAAGTCCTTCCGCATGAGAATAAGAACCACCTGCGCGAGTATATGCTCCTTCTGCATGAGAACCGATGCCAGAAGCAAGGGTACCAACATGCAAAGTATAAGATTTAGATACAGAAGATGAACTATCTAACGTTTTATCTAATGTGATAGAAGTCAAATATCCATTAGTATTTGTTGCATCAACAACAACATGAGAAGAATTAGTAATTGCACCATTTGGATTTGTTATTCTTGCACCAATAACAAAAGCATTTTCATAAATATATGGAGCGTCCGATCCAACACTATAAATTACCGCATCTGCGTTTCCAGTTAATAATACTGAAAACGATCCATAAGTACCTTCTGCATGAGACTGGGCGGCGGTAGCTCTAGATAAAGATCCTTCAACATGACATGCAGTATTCGAAGCAATTGTTAAATTCCCTTCACTATGAGAACAACTACCAAAAGCGTTTGTGCTATAGCCTTCAGCGTGAGAGCCATTATTACCAGAAGCAGTAGTTTGGCATCCTTCAGCGTGAGAGCCATTATTACCAGAAGCAGTAGTTTGGCATCCTTCAGCGTGAGAGCCATTATTACCAGAAGCAGTAGTACCGTATCCTTCAGCATGGGTAAAAGTATTCAATGCGCGCGTGTATTTTCCTTGAGCATATGAATATTCACCATAAGAAAGCACAGCATTCCCTTCGGCGTGAGAATACGCCCCCATAGCAAAAGCTTGTGTCCCTTTTGCATAAGAACTTAGACCGTTAGCAATACAGCCAACAAGATATACATCTTTATTACTAATAATATTACTTCCAGAAAAAGGACTATCAATAGTTATTGATGTAATTATTCCATCTGTTTTTTGTTCATTAACAACTTTTCTTATTGTATATGAATTAAATCGTAAATAATAATTTATTAAACTTGGGAATTTATTAGCATTCCATATACCATTATCAATACCAATACTATTCGAAACGGTAAATGATATACCAGCATTTTCAGAAGAAGTTAACTTGAGATAAAAACCAGAAAAATAAAAATCCGTTCCTTCAGCATAAGAATAATCACCATTTGATTCTCCAAAATAACCACCAGAATGAGAGTAATTTCCAGAAGCGCTTGACACTAAATACGCATCGTTTTCTATTTCTGAATTAAATATTTCAGATTCAGTTCCCGCTCCTCTTTTTATCATTTTTCCTTCTTTTATTGTGCTTATTTCTTCATTAACAGAAGTTATATTATTGTTTATTGCTGTTATATCTGTATTTGTTTTATCTATCTTTCCTTCAATTTCTTTAAATTTTTGAGCAATACCAGCAACAACTTTTTTTAGATGAGAAAGTGTTATATAATTTAAAACAGACATAATAACCCCCTTTCTCTTATATTAGTCCCAATATTCTTTAAAAATACTATTTTCTGAATCATACAAATAACTAGCAACACTAGAACCACTAAATAAATATAACGAGTTTTGATCAATATCGAGTCCTGCAAAACTGCCGTATGTTTCATAGTCGTATTCAGACAATTTATTAAAATGAAATATCGGAATTTGTCCTGATAACAATAAATTAGTTAAATTTGTTAAACTAATATCTACCATATGTTGTCCTTCGGAACCTGGATTCGCTTGCACCACTTCAAGAACAACCGCTCCACCGCCTCCTAATGAACCAGAACATCGTTTCATTCTTCCATTACTCTCAACAAGAACTTTATCATTCTCACCCATTTCAGTAATTGTATCTAGTTCATTTAATGTTTTTGTACTTAAGTCTGCCATGCAATCACCTCTCTTAACCTAGTATCACGTTATTATCTACATCTGTAATTACATTACCATCTATATCTGACACTGGAGTTGAATAACCATATTGAGATAAAAGATTAAGAACTTCAATATCATCTTCTGGCTGTGGAATGCTATCATCTACATATTGTTTAGTTGCTACGTCCATATTATTAATAGGATTAATACCTACGGTTAACTTGCCCGCATACCAACCGTTTCCAGACCAATCTAATGTATAAGCATTAGAAGGTATGGAACTAGTACCATTACCAACTATATCTGCATAAATTCCATTAACATCTTCTATATTAAACTTACCTTGAACATGTTGATTAGCTCCACTTGCGATTGTTCCATTTCCTTCAGCATGAGAATTTAAACCTTTAGCTATAGAACGTGAACCTTCAGCATGAGATTCCATACCAGTAGCAGTTGTCATTGCTCCCTCTGAATGAGAATAAGCACCAGAAGCCAATGTAGATAGCCCTTCTGCACAAGAATTACTACCAATAGCCATAGTATAACGCCCAAATACTACAGATCCGTCTCCTATGGCTGATTTATATCTACAATATAAAACTGCCTCTTGACTTGTTATAGCCGAATAAGACGCCGTTCTATCTAATGTAATAGTGTGATTTGTAGTATCTAAGGCAGTAACTCTGTATCCGTTTGTTTTAACTTTTAAATAAGTTGTAAAACTATTGTAATTTTCAATATTAACATCAGAAGTATAATTATATGTTATGGCATTCCCATCGCCACTTATAGTTATTTGATATATTGCAGTATTCTCATCCTGTTCAATTTGTCCAATCAATACACTATTCTCACCATCACCACTTTTTATAGATGGCTTATTTAATATATATGAATTTTCTTCAATATCTGTTTCGTTCCAATCAGGATTATGAGTTATTGTTTCCACATCACACTGATATTTACCAGCAATATCAGCAGATTGATTAGATGGAACTTGACTAGTGGTAACTGTTATTATGTCACTCCCATTAAAAAACTTTGCTTCAGCTGGTATGTTTTCTGAAAGAGCAGTAGAACCGTTTGTGGAATATACTAATTGATATAATCCTGTTGGTAAATATGACGAATCAACAAGCCCTAAAACAACTTTTCCACTCTCTGACATTTCATAAATATCAGAAGGGCCAATATCTGATAGCATTACAGTCGCAATATTAACATCAGAAAGATTAACAATAATTGGAGTAATACCATTTTTTAATTCATCGCTAATTGTAGTAACAACATAATTTGTATTTTCAATGAGAGTATCACCAGAAGAAATATTAGTTATAGCTTTTACTAAATCATATTGTCCAATCCAAAATAAATCTCCATCTGTATATGCTTGAGTAGCAGTTGTTGAATTAAATTCAATATTACCACCCGTCATGTAAGTGACTGGAACAGTACCATTAATCGTAGCAATTGATGTTTTCCTTGGATATATATTTTTTATTGGTGTCCTGCCATACACTGAATGAGAGTTTAATGTTATAATATTGGAACTAGTAATAGTAAAACTACCAATACTACTAACTTCATATGTTTGTGCTGTAAATTGTTGTGAAAATATTATTTTTGTAGAATTTATCAAAGACAAACCATAATAATATCCATCTGTACGCTTTAAAAAACATACTTTTCCAGCATTATAAGCTGCGGTAATCTCTGTAAAGGTTTTATCCGCTGAATACGTAGTTGTTCCATTACTTGTAGTGCTTGTGACTGTAACTATAAACGGATCAGCATAATCTTTAATCTTACTCCAGACTTTCCCAAGCCCAGTTGTATCTAAATAATTAAGGGTAGCCATTTAGCTCACCCCCTTATACACAAATAGTATTAATTTCAGTATCTGTAATTGCAACCATATCTGTGGTCAACATATATCCACTCAAATCAATATCTGTATTACCAATCTTCTCAAACGCATTATTTACCCAAATATATTCATCATATACATCTCTTTCTCCATGAGTATGTGCAATTAAATAAATAATACCAGCTTCTCCTGTCGCTGGAAGAGCCTCTACAACACTATATGTAATACCTGTAATATCATCAAGCGCATCCGCAATTGCAGTAGATACATCACTAGCTGTCTGAAATCCTGCGCCATTAGTCAACTGATTTGTATTAGTAGGTACTGTTATTTTTGTACTTCCTGTAATCTTTCCGTCTGTTATAGTAACAGAAGAAATAGCCTGATTAGAGGTCGCAGTTATAGAAGAGTCCAAATCTTGAATTGCAGTGGATATTTTGCTATCAACTGAACCACCAGTTCCAACAGCTGTCTCTAAATCTCCAACTCTTCCATCAAGGGCAATTAAATCTGTCAAAGAAGCCCTACTCGTATCAGTTGGATGGACATGATCACCACGTGCAAATGCAAGCTCAGTACCTGGATTTGCCGTTCCATCAGCTTTAGGAACAGTAGTAGAAGCGGCCGCACCTTCAGGAATATCACTAGTGGTAATAAATCCTGAGTCATTAGTTAAATCAGAAGTAGCGGTAGGAACTGTGATATTCGCAATCTTATTTGTAACAGTTACATTAGTTCCGTTCTTCTGAATACCTTCGAGTACGTTTACCTGGGCACCAGCCGCAACATTTGCTAACTTTGTTTTTTCATCAGAAGTATAATCATTGGTAGACAAACCTTTTCCATCTACTTTATCTACCTTGCCTGACAACATATTTTTAATCTTTTCCCAAACTAATGCCAGACCAGTTTTATCTAAATAATTCTTTTTTACTGCCATAATTTATCAACTCCTTGTTAATTTAAAATGCTAATTAGGTCATCTGCATCAATGGGAACAAGACCTAAATCGTCAAAGGTTTTATTGCCACGAAGTTCAACAGATTCTATTTGTGGTCTATTGGTTAATTTTTCATAATCTATACTATTAAGCTTTTCATAAACACCACCAGAGGTTATAAGTTTTTTGCTGTTTTCTACTGGTTCATCCGTATAGTCAACGCTAACTTCTCCAGTAATTGGATCAGAAACCAATCCATCACCAATAAGGATTATTGAAGTATATCCACTATCTATGTATTCATCTATCTCATCATCATAAATATACCAATTACCATTACCACCAATGTAAGGCGAATGACCATTTTTTGGCTTTAATGAAATCGGTGTCTTATAATCTGTATTATCGGTAAAATGTAAAATTAAGAATCCCTCATTATCCATTTCGGCAGATTCTATACCATTCCCAATAAGGCTTTCTAACCATTCTTCTTCTGTGCCAGTGTATCCATGTAGTACTGCAATCTCATAGGCTGATAAACCTTTTAATACAGTAGCCATAATACTGCCTGTCAATTTTGAGCCAGAAGTTATAGCCCCATTAAACTTTGTTTTTTGCTCAACTTTACCAGTTAGACTTGAATAGTTAGTTATCGATCCGTTAATTGTGTTATTAGTCATTAGGCATGGTTACCTCATCAAGTAACTTAAAGGGGCTTGCAGGAATAAATGTAAAAATATCTCCATTTGAAGTTTCTAACTGGGCATCCCAGTAATATGTTTTCACTTCTAGATTAGAAGTTTGTGCGGGATATATGTGCCACACAATCTCTTCACCAGACACATCAACATCACCCTCAACTAATAACTCACCTGTATTTGGAACATCTCTAATTTGTACCCTTACTATATCTCCATCGTTCAATTCATAATCATCAATATGGAGGGTGATATAAGCAGAATCACCTCTTGTTAATGAAATCTTGTTTCCGCTTATCTTAAGCATTGAGGACACCTCCCTTTTTTATGTCAATCAAAATTTATCTATGTCTAATTGTCTGTACACACTGTACAAACAAGTTTTATCTATATAACTTGCAAGAAAATAAGATAGGCCGCACCCCTACCGAAATAGAAGTACGACCTAAATGTAAAATTATTTTTTAAGCTTCATTCTGAATCCAATTGATTGTATTGGAAATGATCTGACGCTCGTGTTCACTCTGGGCATTATCATACATTGGCTCAATAGCAGCAATGATTCTGTCTTTAACAGAATGACCTTGATAATTATTACCATAGTTCATTCCATTATTTCCATAATTCATATTGTTACGCATTGTTCCAATATATCTGCCAGAGACAGGAGATCTCATGTTGTTGTTATTGGGCATA
>Ga0310691_10007479_pt1 | contig 11366 bp, 8 predicted proteins | sample 176DNAGHGlowgp2_FD_203887 | JGI IMG/M metagenome (GOLD analysis project Ga0310691, IMG submission 203887) | Sheep rumen microbial communities from Palmerston North, Manawatu-Wanganui, New Zealand - 1766 DNA GHGlow gp2 (v2) (version 2) | ecosystem: Host-associated > Mammals > Digestive system >... | reverse complement strand
CGATGGAGATCTCCTTGGCGGAGATGGTGAACTCCTCGTACTGCTGCGTCTCGTTCTTGTTGTCGTAGGTCTCGGCATACTCCACGAGATAGCCTTCCTTGAAGTCGAGGTGCTTCATCTCGCCGCCCTGACGGTTGGGATAGGAGATGGTGCCGCTCTTGCTCATGTAGGTGTCGCACATCCACTCGAGGATGTCGGTGTTGCCATCGTCGTTAGACTTCACCTTTACCATGATTTTGCCACCACGGGTGGTGCCAGTGGGCTGACCCTCGACGTCGGTCTGCTGATTCAGTTCGTAGCGAACATACATTACTTCGCGCTCGGCAATGCCGTCAGCGTTGATAGTTACGGTTCTTGTTGCCATAATCTAAAGTTTTTTAAAGGGTTAATAAATAAAGTTGTTGGGTTGATTAAGAAACGTTCTGATCCCACTCCACTCCGGCCTGGCCGTTGTGGCCTGTGAGCTCGATGAAGAAGTTCTTGGCGGCGAAGAAGGGCTTCAGCTCTACTTCAATCTTGATGTCTTTCGTCTTCGGGTCCTGGTTGATGCCTTTGAGATTGTAGTTCTCAATGAGCTTGCCCGGGCCTTTGTAGTCGCTGAGGAAGTCGTGGACGGCCTGCTGCAGCTCGGCCTTGACGCTGGAGTTCCAGTTGATGAAGGCTTCGTCGTTGAAGAAATTCTGGAAGACCTTGCCGATCCAGTCGAAGACGCGGACGATGGGGTACTCCTGCAGTCCGAGGGTGGCGCCGTTGTAGAGCGAGCGGTTGGAGAAGGCCATGGTGCGGCCGTCTTCCTCGACCATGGGTATGACGCCCTGGTCGATGAGTGCTGCTATCTCGCTCTTGCGCAGGTCCATGCGTGCCCCCTTGACATTGGAGAGCGTGCCGTACTTCTTGCCGGCGGCACCCTGTGCGATGACAATCTCTTCGGTGTTTGTCATGCGGCCGGCCAGGGCTGCCGAGGCGGGCACGTAGAGGTCGTCGTCCTCGCCGGCCAGCTCGCTCTTCTTGCGGCCGAGGATGTAGTTGGCGGTCATCACCACGTTGGCCATCTTTGCATCTTGGCTCTGCATGTTGGCGTCGTCGAGCTCGTCCTTGAGCATCTCGAAGTTCAGACTGTCCTTGAAGTCGGTGAGCATGATGACCTTGTTGCGGTAGGCAGTGTCGGCCCACATGCGGATGGTGTTGGCATCGCCCAGGTAGCCGGGCACGATGAGCAGCGAGTAGTTGTTCTTCAGGCTCAGACGGTCGTAGTACCTCTCCAGCTCGTCGCGGATGGCCATGGTGTCTTCCGAGTCGTGGTATTCCAGCTCTTCCTTGTTGACGTTCATCAGTGTCAGACAGTCAATCTTGCCCTGTCCGGCATTGGCGAAGAAGGAGTCGAGGGCGCGGTAGGTGACCTCCAGCTTGTGCACCTCGTCGTGGATGGTGAAGAGGTTGTTCTTCAGGTTCGTCTCAGCCTTGGCCAGCTTGGCCTTGCACTGCTCAATGATTTCCATGGGGTCGGTGCCGCCGGCCTCGAGGATGCTCACCCAGAGTTCCAGCTCGTTCTTCAGCTTCTTCCGGTTGTCGGCGTAGGCCGAGTCGCTCAGGAAGATGTTCTTCACGGCCTTGCGGCGCGGGTCCATGTTCTCCACGCCTTTGATGAGGCCCTTGAGCATCTGGAAACCGCCGAACTTGTCAAGTCCGCCCAGGCTGTCTTGGAGTAGTGCGGCGGGGTTCTCTATTTTTTCTCTCTCACGAAGTTCCAGGGCCTGGCCCTGCTCTTCTTGTTTCAGTTCTTCTGCTGCCATAATTCTTTTTGTGGGTTTTGGTAGGTTTGGTAGGTTTGGTAGGTGGAGTAGGGGAATGTTACTTCAACTACTGTTACTCAGCCTCGTCCAGCTCGGCCAGGAGGGCCTTGAGGGCGTTCTTCAGGTTGCCGCGAGCAGCCTCGTCTTTGAGGGCGTTGCGCAGGCTCTTGTTCTTCTCTAACTGGCGGATGACGCTGTTGTAGGCGTCGATCTTGCCCTTGGCGGCGCTGAGCAGCTCGCTGTTCTCGATGAGTGCCTCGTCCTCGAAGTCCTTGATAGACTTGAAGTCGAAGTCCTCATAGACGGCTCCTCCCTCTTCGTTCTCTAAGGCTACGTCTTTCTTGCTGGGCTGGTAGTGCTCAAAGACGTCTTTCATGCTCTTGGCCTTGAAGCCCTCGCGGTCTTCGTCGCTCTGGGGGGCTTCGTCGGTGAACTGGTCAGCGTAGAGTGCACGGTTTTGCGGGAACTCGATGATGCCGTCTTGAGCCTCGGCATCGAGCACCTTGGTGATAACAGTTTTTCTTGCCATAGTTGTTTGGTGTTTATTGGTTAATGAATTAGTTTGTCGGGGTTTCCGGGGCTGCCGGTGTCTCAGGTGCCTCCGGTGCTTCCGGGCTGTCGATGTCCCAGAGTATTTGCTTCTGCTCTTCGTCGTACTTCATCGTGACCTTGTCGCCGGGGATGATGTCGCCACTGATGATGAGTTTCGACAGCGGGCGGCGTATCTCCTTGCGGATGATGCCCAGGATGGGGCGGGCGCCGTAGTGGGCGTTGAAGCCCACGCTGGTGACGTACTTGCGGGCCGACTCGTCAATCTCCAGGCTGATGTTCTGCTCGCCCAGCGTCTTTAGCAGGTTCTTGATGTGGATGTCGAAGATGCGGTTGATCATCTCGGGCGTGATGGGCGAGAAGGGCACTATCTCCGTCAGGCGGGCCAGGAATTCAGGCCGGAACTGTCCCTGCATGACCTCGAGCAGCTGGTCGTGGGTGGGCACCCTCCCTTCGCCGAATGACTTGAAGATGTAGTCCGACCCGATGTTCGAGGTGAAGATGATCAGCGAGTTGGAGAAGTCGCCCACGCGCCCCAGACGGTCGTGCAGCTTTCCTTCGTCGAGGATTTGGAGGAAGAGGTCGAAGACCGACTTGTGGGCTTTCTCTATCTCGTCGAAGAGCACCACGCTGTAGGGGTGCTGGCGGATTTGGTTCACCAACAGACCTCCCTCCTCGTAGCCGACATAGCCCGGAGGTGCGCCGTAGAGCAGTGCCACGGAGTGTTCCTCCTTGTATTCCGACATGTCGAAGCGCAGCATGGCTGTCTCGTCGTCGAAGAGGAAGTTGGCCAGCGACTTGGCCAGCTCTGTCTTACCCGTGCCGGTGGGGCCGAGGAAGAAGAACGACCCCATGGGCTGCCCTTTCTTGTTCAGGCCGGAACGGCTCTCGAAGATGGCATCGAGGATGCTCTTGATAGCATGGTTCTGGCCTACGACGCGCTGATGGAGGATTTGCTCGGCGTTGCCTAATTTCTCGCGCTCTTCGCTCTGGATGTTGCCCATGGGTATGCCGGTCATCTTAGCCACGACATCGCGCACGGCATCTTTCTCCAGCTTGTCGATGGGCGTGCCTTCGCCGGCGAGGGCTGCCATCTCATTGGTAATCTTTGCCGATGCCATGGCGCGGTCGAGCAGGTCGAGGGCCGACGACGGCAGACGGCGGTCGGGCATATAGCGCTTGGCCAGGCGGACGATCTCTGCCGGCACGTCGTCGCCGATGGGCATGTGGTGGAAGTCCTCATAGCTCTGGCGCTTAGCCTGGATGATGGCGATGGCCTGCTCTTCGTTGGGCTCTTCTACCGTCATCTTCTCGAAGTATGCTGTCAGCTCCTTGTCCTTTTCAATGTCCTTGGTGAAACCGTCGACCGTGCTGGTGATGACCACTTGCAGCTGGTTCTTCGAGAGCAGCTTCTTCAGTCCGGGAAGGATGCCGTTCAGCGTCGACTGCTTGTCCTCCACGCGGTGGAAGTTCTCCACGACTAAGAGCGGCTGTGCCTGCTGCATGAGCTGCTCGGTGACCTGCTTGAAGCGGTCTTCTATCTCGCCTTTGTAACTGACGCCCTGCGAAAGGGCTATCAGGTCGAGCTCGTAGGGCTGGATACTCTCTAACGATGCTGGTACCTGCTTGTCGCGCACGCGCTGGAGGATGGCGTTGATGAGGCTGGTCTTACCCACGCCCGTCTCGCCCACGATGAGCAGGTTGGCCCTGTCCTTGCGGGCGAGCACCTCGGTCATTGAGCGCACTTCGCTGTCGAAGCCGATGACGGCGGCTTCGGGCAGCTCGCCTAACAGGTCGATGCAGTAGTCGTTCTGAGCTGCCTGGCCCGCTGCTGGCGCAAAGGCCGTGGCTGCCGACGCGGCACCGCCGCTCTTCACGGGTGCTCCGCTGCCTATCTGCCGGATGATTTTCTCGGCCTGCAGGGGCAGCGTCTTCAGCTGTTCATAGGTGAAGCCGACACCGGGCTTGACGAGCGATGCCAACAGGCACGGCCCGTCGACGGCGGCCAGTCCGGCCTTCTCGGCAATGTCCTTGGCTTCCTTCACAACGTTCTTGGAGTCGTTGGAAAGCTCGATGCCCTTCATGCCGTATGGCGACTTGTCGCACTGCTTCATGCGCATGTCGGCCCAGTCGACAAGGTAATAGTAGTCTTCGTCGAGGGTGTCTTCGATGTAGTTCACCAGGCCGGCACTCTTGTGCAGCAAGGCACGCAACAGATGGGCCGGCTCAATCTTCGGCGACTTGTTGTCGGTGGCAAACGACTGTGCGATGTGCAGCAAGTCGAAGGGGAGATTAGCCAAAATCTCTGTGTACTTGTCCATATTTATCACGTTTAGGGGTTAATGGTCATTCTTCTATGAGCATGAGGTACTCTACGGGCACGTTGGCAATGGCCACGGCGGCCACTCCGTCGATTTTCACCACCACGCGCCGGTTGTTCTTGATGCGCTTGATGGTGCCTTCCACACCGGCAAAGAAGCCGTCGGTGACCTTGACGCGCTGGCCCACTTTCTCTAAGTAGTCGTTGTATTCGAGGAACATGACCCGCTCGTCGGTGACCTGGGCCACGCGGATGAAGTTCTCCATCTGCTTGTCGGGCACGCGGATAATCTCTTTCTCGCCTGTCTTGCCTTCCACAGGGCGCATCATGTAGCGTAGCGGTTCTAAATCCTGGCAGGTGGTCTTCAGTCTTGTCAGGTTTTCCTGTGTGGTGTGTACGAAGATGAGGTTGTGGATGGCGGGCATGAGCCTCAGCGAGCGACCTGCTCTCCCTTCTACCAGCTCATAGCGCATGGGCACGAAGTTCTTGATGCTCAGCTGGTCGAGCTGTTCCTTCATCTTCATCTCCCTGCAGTAGGTCACACGCATGGGGAACCATTCGGAGTTGGGGAGGCTGTTGTCCAGGGTCATATACTGGTTAGGAGCGTTGCGTTCATACGAGACAAAATATGAGGGTCACCACATATTGATGTGTGGAGGCCGGGGCGAAAAGTCTTTCGTAACAGTTCTTCATATCATGCACTGATGTCCAGTAGGCAACGATGAATTGTTCTTTTTCCCAAAGATTTGTCGCTATTCGAGGCAAAATTACAAAAAAAAAAGGAAATACGGAGCTTTTTTTGCAGAAAAATAATGAGAAAAATGCAAAATTACAACATTATTCTACACTTTGTCTTCTTTACGGGTACAGACAGCTGAGCGGCGACAGGTAAAATGTTCCTGTCGCCGCCCGTTGTTTGTTGCTCCTTTTGATGGGAGCCTTATTCCTTATTGGCGTTCTCGGCGTCGATGGCCTTGATTTTCTCTTTCACCAGCTGCATGTCGTCTTTCAGCTTCTGCACCTTGCGGTTCATCTCGTCAATGAGCGAATTGCCCTTCTTCGAGCTGGCACTGAGGAATCCGAGGTTGTTCTCGTAGGTCTGCGCGTCCTGCTTGAGCTGGTCGTACTGGCGCATGAGGCGTGCACGCTCGTTGTCGAGGGCTGCTTCGCCGCGTTCTGCCACCTGCTTGAGCGAGTCCTTGAACTTTGTCAGCCGACGGCGTGCCACGCTGATATTCAAGTCCTTGTAGATTTTGTCGAGCACCTGATGGTACTCCTCGTAAAGCTTGTCCTTCTCCTTGAAGGGCACGTGGCCAATGGCGTTGTACTCCTCTACCAGCGACTGTATCTTTGCCTGCACGTCGTCGGCAGCCTCTTCGGCGGCGGCCTTCATGCGGCTGATGACGTCGCGTTTCTTCTCCAGGTTCTGGCGCTCCTCGCCACGCTGTCCGGCGCCAGCGGCATTGCGGGCCTCGAAGAACTTGTTGCAGGCTCCGAGGAACTCCTCCCACAGCTGGTCGCCTAATTTCTTGGGCACCACGCCGATGGTCTTCCACTCTTTCTGCAAGGCGATGAGCTTGTCGCTGGTGGAGCGCCATTCTGTGCTGTCTTGCAGGGCTTTGGCTTTCTCAATGAGTGCGCGCTTCTTCTCGGCGTTCTCCTTGTAGGTGTCTTTCATCGAGCGGAAGTGCTCTGCCTTGCGGGCAAAGAAACTGTCACAGGCAGCGCGGAAGCGCTCGAAGATTTTCACATTCATCTTCTGCGGTGCGAAACCGATGGCCTTCCACTCTGCCTGCAGGGCAATGATGTCCTGTGTGTGGCGGTCCCAGTCGGCATTGGTCTTGTTCTCCTCGGCGATGACGGCCTCCACCTTCTCGCAGAGGGCGGTTTTCTTCTCGAGGTTTTCCTCTTCGCGGGCACGCAGGCTTTCGAAGTGCTGCTGGTGGCGCTTGTTGATGACGGTTGATGCTGCCTTGAAGCGCTGCCATATTTCTTCGCGCAGGTCTTTGCTCACGGGGCCAATCTCGCGATACTCCTGGTGCAGTTTCTGAAGCTGGTGGAAGGCACTGATGACATCTGGCTCTTCGGCCAGTTTCTCGGCGGCCTCGCAAAGGCGTGTCTTGGCTTCAAGGTTCTTCTTGAAGTCCAGCTCGCGGGCCTCGCTGTTCAGCTTCAGCAGGTCGTAGAACTGCTCGACGTAAAGCTGGTAGTTGCGCCAAAGCTCGTTGGCCTTCTCAGCGGGCACGGCCTTGATTTCGCGCCACTCCTGCTGCAGGGTCTTGAACTCTTGGTAGGTCTTGCTGGCTTCCTCGGGCGAGGTGACCATGGCCTTGATTTTTTCAATGATGGCGAGCTTCTTCTTCAGGTTCTCCTCTTTCTCGGCTTCCTGTTCGCGGAAGAGCTGCTGTCGGCGCTCCTTGATGACCCCCATCTCAGCCTTGAACACCTCCTCGTCTTCGTCGGGGGTGATTTGGTAGGCCTCGGGGTCGCCGCCGCCGTCGATATACTCTTTCAGCTTGGCTTCGCGCTCGGCAATGTGCAGTTTGTAGAATACCGTTTTCAGATAGTCAACCTCGTCTTTCTGCGGCGTTTCTTCACCGTGGGCAATCTCCTTGACGCGCTCCAGTACTTCGCCTTTCGAGGCGTACGCCTTGCGCTCGGGCTGCGGGGCTTCTACTGCCTCGGCTGTGGCAGGCTCCTTGGCAACAGGCTCCTCCGTAGCGACGGGGGCTTCTTCTACCTGGCGTTCTTCCACGGTTGTTTCAACTTCAGAAGTGGCGGGCGTATCCTGCACCTGCTCTTCTGTTTTCACTTCCTCTTGTTTTCCCGTTTCTTCGACTGGCGAGTTCACGAGGTTGTTCTCTTGAGAGTCCATCATTTAACTTTTTTAGTTACTGATTTGATAAGTATGTTCACAATTCGGTGTCAAAAGTACGAAAAAGTTGGGAGTTAGGAATTAGTAGCAGGAGATTTTCTTCCGATTCTTAACGTTATTTAACCTTCAGACCAGACGTTTGTGGCGGAAGAACCACCAGGCGGCTGCTGCCGTGCCGATGCTGATGACGAGTGCGAGTGCGAAGCCGAAAGGTTTTTCCTCCATGCCGTTGACGAGGTTCATGCCGAAGAGGGAGGCAATGAGTGTGGGAAACATCATGATGATGGTCACTGAGGTGAGTGTACGCATGACGGTGTTCATGTTGTTGTTGATGATGCTCGAATAGGTGTCCATCGTCGACTCCAGAATGTCGGAGTAGATGGCGGTGGTCTCCCGGGCCTGCGTCATCTCGATGTTCACATCTTCAATGAGGTCGGCATCCAGCTCGTCGATCTGCAGCTTGAACTTCAACTTCGAGAGCAGTGTCTCGTTGCCTCGGATGGATGTCTGGAAGTAGGTCAGCGAGTCCTGCAGGCGGCTCAGTCCGATGAGGCTCTCGTTGTTCACGTCGCGGTCGAGGTTACGCTTGGCCTTGTCGATGAGCGAGTTGATTTGTTTCAGTCGCTTCAGGTACCAGACGGCTGAGCTGTAGAACAGACGGAAAATCATGTCGACGTAGTCAGTGAAGCCCACGCCGCGCTTCTGCTGGTAGCTGACGAAGTCAATCATCATGTTCGTTTCGTAGTAGCACACGGTGATGGTGACGTCGCGCTTGTGGATGATGCCTAAGGGCACGGTGGTGTAGGGCGTGCGTGAGCGTATCTCCTTCACGTAGGGGATGCGGAGGATGATGAGCATCCATCCGTCGTCGTACTCGTAGCGGGCTCGCTCGTCGGTATCGCTGATGTCGGTGATGAAATAGTCGGGAATGCCGAACTGCTCTTCCAGCTCATGCTGGTCGTCCTCCGTGGGACATGTCACCTGTATCCAGCTGTTGGGCTGCCACTCCTGTAGCTGGCTGAGCCCACCTTGGAAGTTCCAAAATGTCTTCATTGTTGCTAATCCGTTTGGTTCATGCACAATTCATAATGCACAATTCATAATGCATAATTCATAATGCATAATTTGTAATTCATAATGCATAATTGTCTCGGTGGCAAGAGGATTAGCAGTCTTGCCGCCTTTTTCCTCCTGCCTAACGTTTAAAATTATCCGCCGGGTAGTCGTCCATAATCTTGTTGTTGTTTGTTTCTTTTCGGCTGCAAAGTTACGAAATAAGTGAGAGAAATAAAAAGAAAATCCCGATTTTCTTTTTATTTCCGAGCGAAAAGTAACTTCAGCGAAGCTAAAGTGACGAAATTTGTGAGAGAAATGAAAAGAAAATCGTGTTTTTCTTTCTTTTTTTTGTAATTTTGCAGTCGCTATGATTTATCTGAATGACCAGCTTGAGTCTTTCGACTTCGCTTCGGCATTGCCTCTGTTGTCTGACCAGCGCCGTGAGCAGGCCTTGAAGTTCAAGCACGAGTTAGGGCGCAAGACCTGCGCTGCTGCCTATCTGCTGTTGTGCGAAGGACTGCGCCGGGAGTACGGGCTGACGGAGAAGCCCGTGTTCGGTTATGGAGCGCACGGCAAGCCTTTTCTCTTGGAGCACCCGGAGATTCACTTCAGCCTGAGCCACTGTCGCGAGGCAGTGCTCTGCGTAGTCAGCGACCGGCCTGTGGGTGCCGACATTGAGAGCGTGAGAGAATACCGTGAAAGCCTTGTGCGCTACACGATGAACGACGACGAGGTGGCCGACATCGTTCATTCGGCATGCCCGGCACTCTCCTTCACGCGCTACTGGACGATGAAGGAGGCCGTGGTGAAGCTCTCCGGCGAAGGGCTGCGTAGCGACATGAAAAACGTGCTGACCGGCTTCCCCCGCCATGTAGAGACCTGGGTGAACGCGGAGCGGGGCTATGTCTACTCCGTTGTCCACTAACCTCTACTCGCAGAGAAAATGTCGTGTCGTCTTTTTTTATGATTATCCGCAATCATACCACCAAAATTAGCAATCGAGTAGAAGGTGAACACCTCTGATTAGTGTTCACCTCCTACTCGATTCCCGGTTTTGCCGTGAATTCTTTTATCACACTTATTTTTCAGGCACGTCTTCCAGCGTTTTCTTCAGCAGCTGCCAGAAAGGCTCGACGGTGGCGATGAGGGCGCGCTCGGTGGTAGTGTGGGGCGACTTCATCGTGGGTCCGAGGCTGACGACGTCCAGCCACGGGTATTTGCCCAGGATGACGGAGCACTCCAGACCGGCGTGGTCTACCTGGATGATGCCATCCTCGCCAAACAGCTCCTTATATTCTTTCAGCAGCAGATGGAGGATCTCGCTGTCGGGATTGGGATCCCAGCCGCCATAGCTGCCTGAGGTCTCCACCTTCATGCCAGCCATGGCGAAGCAGCTCTGGAGCGTCTTCACCACGTAGTCCTTCATGTCCTCGCGGCTGCTGCGGGCCAGAATCTTGATGGCTGCCTTGCCGCTCTCGATGTCGATGATGGCGAGGTTGCTGGAGGTCTCCACCACATTGGGATAGCTGGGGATGTAGCGGATGACACCGTCGTGACAGGCGTAGATGGCGTCGACGAGGTTGTCCTGTATCTCCACGGGTAGCTCTGCCTTCGGTGTTTCCACCTCTTCTACGATGACCTCGATGCCCTGTGGCTCGATGACCTTGAACTCGTCGTTGAAGGTCTCCCTCCAGTCGTTGGCCAGCTCCTTCAGTGCCTCCACGTTCTCACCGGGCAGGGTGAGCACCACCTCGGCTTTGAAGGGAATGGCGTTGCGCATGTTGCCGCCGTGCCACGAAGCCAGTCGGGCGTCAAGCTCTTCGATGGCCTCGCGCACCAACTGCACCATCAGCTTGTTGGCGTTGCCGCGGCCCTCGTGAATCTCCAGTCCGCTATGTCCGCCGCGCAGGTTCTTGATGGTCACGCGCACGGCCTTGTCCTCCGGGTCGGTGTCGGCCTCCTTATATTCTAAGGTGGCGGTGACGTCGATGCCGCCGGCACTTCCGATGACGAACTTTCCCCAGTGCTCGGAGTCGAGGTTGAGCAGGATGTCGCCCTGCAGCTCGCCTTCCGGCAGGTCGTTGGCGCCATACATGCCCGTTTCTTCGTCGGCGGTGATGAGGGCGTCGATGGGGCCGTGCTTCAGGGTCTTGTCCTCCATGATGGCCATGATGGAGGCCACACCTAAGCCGTTGTCAGCCCCCAGCGTAGTGCCCTTGGCCTTTACCCACTCACCGTCGATCCAAGGCTCGATAGGGTCGGTCTCGAAGTTGTGCTGCGACTCGGGGGTCTTTTGCGGCACCATGTCCATGTGAGCCTGCAGGATGATGCCCTTCCGGTTCTCCATGCCTGGCGTGGCGGCCTTGCGCATGTGGATATTGCCGGCGGGGTCTTTCACGGCATAAACGCCGCACTCCTTGCCGAAGTCGAGCAGGAACTGTTGAATCTTCTCTAAGTGTCCGCTGGGGCGCGGCACCTGCGTCAGTTTGTAGAAGTTACGCCAGATGCATGCTGGCTTCAGGTTCTGAATTTCGTTCATAGCTTTAATGGTTTTTCGAGGTACGAGGTGCGAGGTACGAGGTACGAGAATACCTCTCTTCCGCACTTTCCTACCCAGGGTTATTAATATTATTTTGTTTTTTGCTTTTTTCTTCTAATGATTTTTTTAAGCCGTGAATGGTCATAGACACTCTGGAAGCCAAGGCATCGACATTGGCAAATTCTTCATCCGAAAGATACTCGTTTTCATAAGCAATTTCTATTTCACATAATA
>Ga0310691_10007476_pt1 | contig 11366 bp, 7 predicted proteins | sample 176DNAGHGlowgp2_FD_203887 | JGI IMG/M metagenome (GOLD analysis project Ga0310691, IMG submission 203887) | Sheep rumen microbial communities from Palmerston North, Manawatu-Wanganui, New Zealand - 1766 DNA GHGlow gp2 (v2) (version 2) | ecosystem: Host-associated > Mammals > Digestive system >... | reverse complement strand
CGTTGCCTTTCGATATCTGGTCCTTCGAAACTTCCGCAAGCCAGAAACCCTCGTCATCCATAGATACATACAGGTCGCGGCAGGTCATGTTCGTGTATTCGTTGCCCGCACTGTCCTTGGCGACAACCTCGGGCAGGAACCAGCTGTCGAGATGCTCCGTAATCTTGCACTTTTCCGGGAAGGGGTCCGCACGCACGGGAACCCCGTTCGCACCGAGCCTGTATTCGACCATACCCGTAACAGCCTTGTCCTTGCCGGAGCACCCGCCCGAACCGAAGTCCGCGCTGACGCCGTTTGCGGGGTCACCGTTTTTTCCGCTTCCGTCGCCATCGCCATCGGTACCGTGCAGCCAGTCGTAGACGGTCACGGGAATCTTCTTGAGCGGGCAGTCGCCAAGCACGCCGGGGTAACCGGAAAACAGCGCGGGAACATCGGCCTTGTACCCCTGCACCCAAACCGTATCGGAGAGGGCGGCAACGGAATCCAGCAATATCTCGCTTGATTCCGTAGGTTCCTCGGCGACCATGCCCTCGGCACCCACGTAGTTGAGGCCGACAGTCTGCTTGAAGTAGACCCCGAAGCCCTCAGCGGGCGCATCCACCGTCGCCTTGAACCAGCCGCAGTAATTTTCGAGAGGCGTCATCGTGGCTACGGAATCGCCCCCTACGAACAGCACCGCGTTTGTGTTCGACCACGGTGTAAAGAAAACGACCGTCTTTTCGGCATGAGCCGTTCCGAGCGCCAAGACGGCAGCCACGGCCAGCATCCTGGCCCTTTCAACCCAATTCACCATAACATCCATCCCTGAGATCATTTACAATGTTCTCAATTTTTAGGAACAAATATAACATCTTTACAATAAAATATATTGTTTTTAAATAAAATTTTACCATTATTTAATAAAGAATGTTCTCACTTTTTACAAAATGTTCTCATTTTTCCCTTGAGCAGTACGAAACAAAAAAAGGCGGCGCAAGGCCACCTTATTCTCCACATTCTCTCGATAGCAGACCGGCAATCAGTCCTTTATGCAGCGAACGTAACAACCGAAGAGTTTCACGTTCTTACTCATGCTCGCATAATCCTTGTTAGCATACAAATAATAGGCAAAACGCGGAGATCGCGGATTAATGGCACGGGCATCTTCAGCGCAAGGATGCCCTTTTTTATGTGATATGCCCCATACATAGCTGGTTCAAGAACGAAAACATATACACACCTGCTTTCTTTAAATGTATATTACCGTAAAACAGAATGCAGGGCCTATATGACTTCACAAAGAATCCTTGCCGCATTCGGCATAATCAGTTCGCTCGGGCTTTTCGCCTGCGGAAACGCCACCTCCGATGATCCAAATGTATATTTTCCGCCAGAGGACGAAGAACTTGAAGGTTGCTCAATGGAGTCCCTCGCCGATGAATCGGGCGTAAAGGTCCTGTGTGACGGTGATTCCGTCGCCACTCTACTGAATGGGAAAGACGGCTCCGACGGCAAGGATGGCAAGAGTTGCACGGCAGAACCCCTGCAAAACAAGACCGGATTAAAAATCCTATGTGGCGAGGATTCCGTCGGCGTCGTGTACAACGGTCGCGACGGCAAAGACGGTAAGGACGGTGCAGGCTGTTCCATCACAAAGATTGACGAAATCAACGCCCGAATTATCTGTGGTTCGGATTCCATCACGTTCTACGTAGGGCGTTCCGACAAGATTCCCGTATCTATCGATTCGCTGACAGGCTTTGCGCAGAAGGGTCCCTTCCAAAAAGGTTCTTCCGTTTACCTGTACGAACTAACCGACGGCAAGACACTAAAACAGACAAAGGGGAATTACATCACAACCATCGAATCCGATGACGGTCGTTTCAAGTTTTCAGATATCGACTTGGAATGCCAATACGCCATGCTCCTTGCCGATGGACGGTACAAGAACGAAATCACGGGAAAGGGGACTGTTTCCACGATAAAGTTAAAGAGTCTTGTAGACATTTCCAAAGATAGAACCGCAAACATAAACCTCCTGACACATTTGGAGTACGACCGTATACAATATCTTGTTACGCAGAAAAAGATGAGTGTCGATTCCGCCAAGGCAATTGCGCAATCCGAAATATTCAAGACTTTCCATATCGATGCAGAAAAATTCGACAAGTCCGAAAAACTTGACGTAACCGGCAAAACAGATGCCGATGCGGCATTGCTGGCCGTATCTGTATTGTTGCAGGGAGAACGAAACGAATCCGACTTAAGCATTCTTTTAACCGACTTTTCCACGGACTTTCGCGAAGATGGAAAATGGAACGACGCCAAAAAACTAGCCACCATAGCCGACTGGGCCCGAGATTTTGACGCAACCGACACAACCCTTATGAAATCAAACGCAACATTCGCCAAAATCATTCGCCAGTACTGGAGCATCGAAAACGGGCTCGGCGCATGCGGTAGCGACAGCATTCCCAAAGGAACCGTAAAGAGAGTTACGAACAGTGATTCCAGATTTTTCGCCAAGACATACGCCGACACAGCCAAGTCCAAGGAACGCTTTACCTGCGTGGGCGACTCCAAATGGAGACTCGCCACAAATGTCGAGAAAGATACTCTGGAATGGAAACCGAAAAATAGCAAGGATGGCGCAATACTGACGGGACCGATTTCCGGGAGCAAGTACGTATTTGACAAGGACACGCTTCGCCAGGCAACAAAGGAAGAAATCAAGTGGAACAAGGGGTGCGTGAGTTACCTGAAAAACGAAAACGTTCTACTCGAGAATCAGTATTCCTACTACAAGTGTACCGATGATGGCTGGGCATTCGATTTCGAGCACCTGAACTTCGGTACGCTTACAGACAAGAGGGACGGGAAAACCTACAAGACCGTAGGCATAAAGAGTCAGATGTGGATGGCCGAGAACTTGAATTACGACTACAAGATAGACTCCCTAAGTTACGGGAACTACTGCTTTGACAATGTTCCTGAAAACTGCGAAAAGTTCGGGCGCATTTACCTGTGGTCAGCCGCAATGGACACCGCAAAAACCGGGTGCGGTTGGATGCACAAGTGCTCCCCCAAATATCCGGCACAGGGCATATGCCCCGACGGTTGGCACCTTCCCGATAATAGCGAATTCAACACGCTAATTGAAGCCGTTGGCGGCGCAGAAAATGCCGTAACCGCCCTCAAATCCACCGAAGGTTGGGCAATCAATCACGAGGGAAACAGTTCTAATGGAACGAATTTGTACGGGTTCAATGCATCTCCTGACGGGTACCTAGAGGAAAACGGGATTTTCATCTCTGACGGGATAATCGTCAACTACTGGAGTCCCACAGAAGATGGCGTGTATTACGGGCATGTGTTGGAATTCCATCACTACACCCAGATAGCGAAAGTTGGAATCGAATTAAAGGATCGAGGAAACTACATCCGTTGTGTAAAAGACTAAGGAATTCCGCCAGTTATTTCTGATTTGACCAGATGACGTAATCCCCGAGGGCTTCTATCTGCTTTTTATCAAGGTAGTACGCCAGCGAGGGTTTATTCGGAAGAATGATTTCGTACATGATAAAGGAATTGATCTTCCCTGCCGAAAGGGCCTTGTCCAGGCGGGTAAGAGTCTTTGAATTCGCCTTGCGTTCATCAATTTTCGGCAACAGGCCGGCAAGGCATTCCTTGATCATCGCCTCGCCCATGTCCTTGTTTGCCTCGGCACGCTTCTTGTACTCGGGTTCGAACTTCCACGCGGCCTCGATAAACGCGTAATACATCCAGAGGGTATCGGCCTCCACCACCACGGAACCATCGGGTGTCTGGAGGACACGTGCCTGCGGGTTGAACGCCCAGTGGCTTGAATCGAGCCCGTTGGCCGCATAGATTTTCTGGCGCAGGGATTCGAGCCGCGGGTTGTTGCGGTTCAACACCTTCGCGATAGAAATCTCCTCGAGGGCCCTTTTCCTGTCGCCCTTGTTGCGGTAAACGTCGGCAAGTAGCCAATGCGCAAGGTAATCGATGTAGTTCGCCTCAATCGCCTTCTTGTACCAGGACTCAGCCATGTCCCAGTTCTGCTCTATACCGAAGGTCTGCGCGATGTAGGCCATCACGATGGTCGCATTCGGGTCAAGCAGCAACACGCGCTTGTAGGCATCGCGGGCCTTCGCGTATTCCTTCTTGGAAAAGAGGTCCTCCGCCTTGTCTAAAGCCTTCTTCACGTCACCCTTGAACTCGAAGGCGGTCACCTTGTAACCTCCATCCACAAACCTGCGGTAGGCGGGCATGTTCAGCAAGTTGCTGCGGTCCGGTTCCGGGAAAGGTTTCTTGAGTTCCTTCACGGAATAGGCAATCTTGGAGGAGTTCAGCGTCTCCATCGCGCGCTTCAGGGGGTTGTCGTTTTCCGCAAAGGCAATTGCGGCAGACATACAAAGAATGAGAAGTGTCTTGAATTTCATACTGTAAGTATATATAAAAAAGGGCGGCGCGAAAGCCACCCTTTAATTTGTTAAAAGTCGCTGTATCATAACCGTGTGGATTCTATCGCATCCTTCGGATGCTCCAGAATGACATCGTTTACGACGCAGTATCGCGATGCGTTATAATTCGAATTACTTCGCGACAGTTTTTGCAAAGCTGTCCTTCAGATCCACCGTGCGGTTGAACACCAGGTGGCCCGGCTTGGAATCTTCGCTATCGAGACAGAAGTAGCCCTGGCGCATGAACTGGAAGCGGTCTTCCAGCTTGGCGTTCGCGAGGCTCGGTTCCACCTTGGCCTGCTTAATCACCATGGATTCCGGGTTCAGGTAGTCGTGCCAGTCTTCGCCCTCGGGAACCTGTGCCGGGTCTTCGAGCGTAAACAGGTTGTTGATGAGGCGCACTTCGGCATCCACGGCATGTGCCGCAGAAACCCAGTGGATGGTTCCCTTGACCTTGCGGCCATCGGGAGTCTCGCCGCCCTGGCTCTGCGGGTCGTATTCGCAGTGAATCACCGTCACCTTGCCGTTTGCATCCTTCTCGACGCTCTTGCAGGTCACGAAGTAGGCGCCCTTCAGGCGGACTTCGCCATCCGGCTTGAGGCGGAAGTACTTCTTGGGCGGTTCTTCCATGAAGTCGTCGGCCTCGATGTAAAGTTCCTTGCCAAAGGGGACTTCGCGGGTACCGGCAGCGGGATCGTTGGGGTTGTTTTCCACCTTGATCATCTCCACCTTGCCGTCTTCCCAGTTGTCAATTACGAGCTTCACCGGGTCGATAACCGCCATCACGCGGTTCGCCGTCTTGTTCAGTTCTTCGCGGATGCAGAAGTACAAGAGGTTCACGTCCACCATGGAGTCGGCCTTCGACACGCCAATGCGGTCGCAGAACTCGCGGATGGAACTCGGAGTAAAACCACGACGGCGGTAACCGCAAACCGTCGGCATACGCGGGTCGTTCCAGCCCATCACAGCCTTCGTCTCCACCAGTTCAAGGAGCTTGCGCTTGCTCATCATGGTGTAGGTCAGGTTCAAGCGGGCAAATTCAATCTGCTGCGGGCGGTTGTCCAGGCCCAGTTCAATCAGGAACCAATCGTACAGCGGGCGGTGCGCCTCGAATTCCAGCGTACAGATGGAGTGCGTGATGCCCTCGATCCAGTCGCTGAGCGGGTGGGCAAAGTCGTACATCGGGTAGATGCACCACTTGTCGCCGGTGCGGTGGTGGGTGCAGTGCTTGATGCGGTAGATGACCGGGTCGCGCATGTTCATGTTCGGGCTAGCGAGGTCCACCTTCGCACGGAGGCACTTCTCGCCGTCGGCGTACTTGCCGTCGCGCATCTCGCGGAACAGCTTCATGTTCTCTTCGATGCTGCGGTCGCGGTAGGGGCTCGGACGGCTCGGCTTGCCGGCATCGTTGCCGCGGTATTCCTGCATCTCGTCGCGAGTCAGGTCTTCCACGTAGGCCTTGCCCATCTCGATAAGCTTTTCGGCAAAGGCGTAAATCTGGTCGTAGTAGTCGCTCGCGAAGTATTCGCCGCCCTTCCATTCAAAGCCGAGCCACTTCACGTCTTCGCGGATGGAATCCACGTATTCCACGTCTTCCTTGGAGGGGTTCGTGTCGTCAAAGCGCAGGTTCGTAATGCCGCCGAAATCCTTGTACTTGTTTGCCGTACCGAAGTTCAGGCAAATGGACTTGGCGTGCCCGATGTGGATGTAACCGTTGGGTTCGGGCGGGAAACGGGTATGCACCTTGGTGCGCTTGCCCGTCTTGAGGTCGTTGACGATGATGTCCTGTACAAAATTCGAAGATTCGGGGATTTCCATTTTGGTATCCTTTTAAAATTTACGGGCAAAAGATAGAAAAAAACGCCCTAGTCCTTGAGGCAACGAACAGAAAACCCGTTGTCGTACAACCTTTCTCACCCCTTCGACAGAGTTTCTACCTGTTCCGCAGGGATACCCGTGAATTCAACAATCTCTTCGACAGGCATGTTTTTCGCTTTCATCTTGCGAGCAATTTCGAGTTCACGTTCGGAGACACTCTCGGCAACCTTCGCGTTGATCTCGTCCGCGAATTCTTCAAAGATGCCATCGACCATGGCGTTGTGGTCCCATTCCTTGTGATACACTTTCTGGTAGGCCTCGAATTCCTTTTTGGAAAACTTAGACACTTTTGAACTTTCCGTCAAGTTTTCGAACTTCTTCTCGTCCAGCTCTGCAGGCAGTTCCTTCAGCCGGTTCAAAAAACGGAAGAAAAACAGCCACTTGCTCAGGTCGTCGGACTTCTTTTTAATAAAAAAGGGGACCTTCGAAAGTTCGATGGCCGTGAAGTTGTAGGAGTCCACAAACTGTTCGCCGGTTTCCAGGTCACAGACGGTCGCGCGGTGAACGATGCGCTCGTCTTCAAACACCTTGTGCTGGGCAAACGCGATCACGTATGTCGGTTTCACGTTGAATTTCCAGCCCGAGCCCGTTTGTGCCTGGTTCGCGACCATCTCGCTTGCATAAAACGCGAGCCGCTTGCGGAAGTTCTTCAGCTTGCGGATCTGTACTTCAATTTCAATCAGATTCCCGGCGTCATCCTCGCAGTGCAGGTCGAAAATCGCGGTACGCGATTCCTTGCTCCCGCTTAGGTTGTGCGCCACGTTGCGCGTCTTTACCGTCACGATAGGCCGCTTGAGCTGCGGTTCCAGCAGGTCGTTCAGCAGGTTCACGAGATTCTGCCGGCTGACAGGCTTGTCGGGGTCAAACGCCTTCTTGAAGGCGAGATCCACAAGCAGGTTTGCGTACGGGCTTTTCTCGCCCGGTTTCACGATGCAGTCCTTGAGCGGCTTGCGCTTTTTCCTGGTCTGTTTTTCCATGTTGTCTCCGTTTTCAAAACAAAAAGGACCGCCCCGCATTGCGCGGAAGCGATCCTATAATACCACCCTTTCTGGTGCTGGAGAGAATATACAAAAAGAAGAACGGAAAAGCAAGCGGAAAATTAGGAGACTACTGCACTCACCTCACTACTAGTCCTTGAGACAACGAACAGAGAACCCGTTGCCCTTGTAGTCGTAGTTCAGGTACGCATCGCCGTTGCTGTAGTACAAGTACATGAAGTACGCGAAGTCGCTATTGTCCGCAGTAGAACTCCAGAAGTACGTGAATTTGCCCTCGTCGTTGCAATTCCCATTGCCGTCCCTGAGGCCGGCAGGCAACGCCGAGAACGAGTAGGCATCCGTGCCATTGCCACTACTATTCCATCCGGATGTGGACTTGAGCTTTGTTCCGGCCGTAGAACTGCCGTCCACGGCCGTGAACAGGGTGTTCCACTCCGTTCGGGTAGGCAGATGCCAGCCTTCGGGGCATACGCCACGCACCGGATAAGTCGGCGAACATGTCTTGTTATAGCCGCACCCCTTGCCGTTCGTGCTCCATGTACCCGCGCTGTCCATAGCCGCAGCCCAGGTGTAAAGGCGACCGTACTTGGTGCAGTTGCTTGCATCGTCGCCGTAACAGTAGCTGTTCTCGGTTTCGTAGTTGAGGTTCTCCGCCATCCACGTCTGCGTGCCGATAGTCACCGTCCTGTACGTCTGGCCGTCGCGGGAATCTGTCATAGTTTCGGTCGTCACTTCGGCAGGCTCAGTGACCTTGCTAGAAGATGATTCTGCTTTTTCTGAACTGCTCGACTGCGGTGTGACGCTGGATGACGACAATTTTGCTTCACTGCTGCTTGACTCCGGCGTATCGCTGGAAGACGAAATTTTTGTAGACGAAGAAGATTGCGGAGTTGTGCCTTCGTCCCTGAGGCAACGAACAGAAAACCCGTAGTACTTGTAGTAGTTGTACAGGTGCGCAGCATCGTAGTTGTAGAACAAGTTCATGTCGTACGCGATGTTGCCATAGTACTCTGTAGAACTCCAGAAGTACGCGTTGTCGCCCTCGTAGTTGCAATCCCCGTAGTTGCCCTTGCTGCCGGCAGGGAGCGCAGAGAAGGCGAAGGCATCCGAGCCATTGCCACCACTATTCCATCCGGAAGTGGACTTGAGCACCTTGCCTGCTGTTGATTGACCGCCGACTGCCGTGAACAAAGTTTCGAATTCCGCTTTTGTTGGCAGATGCCAGCCCTCAGGACACACTGTCGTCGCAACCTCCCACGTGTAAAGGCGACCGTACTTGGAGCAGAAGCTTGCATTATCATCATAACAATAGCTGTTCGCAGTTTCGTAGTTGAGGTTCTGGGCCATCCAAGTTTGCGTGCCGATGGTGACAGTCTTGTATGTCTGGCCGTCGCGGTCATCCACCAGTTCACCGTATTCGCAGTTGTCTTCCGTTTCGGTTTTGCACGGAGTTGCCAACGTAACCGAACTTGAAGACTCCGCAGAACTGCTGCTAGACACACTTGTCTCGCTATCGCTCGACTGCGGTGTGACGCTGGCTGTTTTCCATTCGCCGTAGCGGTCATCGATTTCGGCAACATAGTCGGTGCAGGCAGCAAGGAGAGCCGCAAGGATGACACTATTCAAAATCTTTTTCATAATCATCCCTCCCCTAGAACGCGAAGCTGATGCCGATACCGACGGCGCCCGCGATTGCAAGGCCGATTCCTACACTACGGAGAGTCTGGCCGGATTTCGCCTTGTCCCTGGCATCGTTAAATTCATCCTGGCTCGCAAACTGTTCCGTCGCGGCAGCATCTTTCGCCTGGTTGTTTCCCGCCACGGCAAGCACTGCGCCCGTAACAGCGGTTGCGGCACTTATACCGAGCACCACCCAGCGAGCAACGTGGCTTTTCTTTTCGCTTTCCACGTTCGCGGGCACACTCTCGCCCACCTGCGGGGCCTTACCGTCCAGTTCGTCGTAGGCTTTCTGAGCGTTCGCGCGGTTCGCATTTTCTGCCGAAGCCACATTATCCACAGGTAAAGCATCTTCCACATGAACTGAGTCCTCCGCAGTGGAAGCGCCCGCAACCGTAGCGTGCTGCAGCGACGATTCCGCAATCTGCTCATTGGGCGTATCCTTTGTCTGAGGTTCAACTGGTTCTGCTGGAACAGGCGCTTCCATATTTTTCACGACTTTAAAAAAATCTGGGGACTTCTGTTCGATAAGCGTAAGCAACTCTTTCAAATTCGTTCCATGTCCGTTGAAGCTAGCAATAAGCTTGTTCCCCGCCGTTTCGTATAGTTCCACCGAAAGAGTGAGGTCACCAGCAAAACTTCCGATACGTGCCTGACAGATATAATCGGCAGCGATATTCTTGCCGGTTTCCACAAGGCAACTGCCTTCGCAATCCTCGATAGCCTTCCCGGGCGGCAACATCTGCTGGATATTCTCTCGGGTCATAATCGTGTAGTTTTCTGCCGCAGGAAGTTGCTTGACCGCCTCCTCGCGCAACACGTTCGTAAGATACTGCCGGTCCGTGGCAGATACCATCTCCTTTGCAACACCATCCGCACCAGTCTCAAGCACGGCAACATGCGTCGCCGACGCCCACGCCACAAGGCAAAACAAAAAGGCAAAAGCTGATTTCAAGTATTTCATGTATCCCGCCACGTTACAACCAGTCCTACATTAACAAAAATATACAATAAAAAAAGCGCCGTTTTGGCTCATTTTCGCCGCGAAACCGTTTTATAGTATAGATGGGGGCATTTCTCCTGTTCGCGAACGCCGACGCTCTTCGGTACGGAAAAAGAAATGACAAGAAAAGAATTCGCGAAGTTCATCGACAAACTCAAGGAAGCCGAGAATCGCGGCGATGACCTCGACGCCATCGTCAAGGAACACGAAAACGAGAACGTCTACGTCTATAACGACGCCTGTTTCAAGAAGATTTTTGCAAGCGAGAAGAACACCGCGCTTACGGCCGACCTCGTGAATGCGGCCCTCGACTTGCACGGGGACGACCGCATCGAAAACCCGCAACTCGTAAATCCCTTCATCCCGGGCGAGGTGGGGTACCGCAACTCCGAACCCGATTTGTTGCTGACGAACGAACGCGGCGGAAAGCGTCCCCGCGACCGCATCTCTATCGAAATTCAGCACGAGGACCGGACGCTTTTCAAGAATCGCGTCGTGCTTTACGTGGCGCGCCTCACTAGCAATATGGTAAAGAAAAACGAACCGCCCGTCCTCGAGAACCTGAACCTGCTTGCGTTCCAGTTCTTCAACGCGTTCCCCTGGAAAAAGTCCCGCAAGTACCGCCACACGGTGCAGCTCCACAACCAGGACATGCAATTGTATTTCGACAAGCAGGCCATCACGATTGTCGAGGTGCAGAAGTTCTACCACCATGTCGAGGCCTTCGCAGATGACCATAGCCGCCTTGCCCAGTGGCTCCGCGCTATCGACACGCTCAATCGCGGGGCCGATTTCAGCGAGTTTGCGAACGACCCCGTATTCAGGATATTGCAAAACGAGGTAAAATTGTGTAATTTTAGTTCTAGGTACCTCATGATGGAGGGAATGAATATGGTTGACATAGCACTTGAACGCTTTGAAGCCAAAGTGGAAGTTGCGAAAAATCTCCTGAGAGACGGAGATCCCGCCGAGAGGGTTGCCCGGAATACCGGCATCCCGCTGTACACGATCCTCGACCTGAAAAAGAAGATGCGGAGACGGCGCGCCACACGCTAGCCTTTTTTCAGGAAGTGTCTGACCACCACGTTTACGACGCCATTATGGCCGAGGCCCGCCTCGCCGCCCTTTCGTCGAAATAGCCCATAAATTTCTTTATCGAACCCGACGGATATGCGCATCTATAAACACACTTGCCTTGCTAACGCAAGGCAAGTGGTGACGAAGGAATGTGGCGCAGGCTATTTCGGCATCTGGGCGCCGTAGCCTTCCATGAGGCCAAACAGCAGGAGAGATTCTTCCATCGGGTACTTGTTCATGAACATGGACACCTTCGAAGAGATGGAGCCCTGC
>Ga0310691_10007474_pt1 | contig 11369 bp, 15 predicted proteins | sample 176DNAGHGlowgp2_FD_203887 | JGI IMG/M metagenome (GOLD analysis project Ga0310691, IMG submission 203887) | Sheep rumen microbial communities from Palmerston North, Manawatu-Wanganui, New Zealand - 1766 DNA GHGlow gp2 (v2) (version 2) | ecosystem: Host-associated > Mammals > Digestive system >... | reverse complement strand
CATACTCTAGAAGGAGAAATGAAAGCTGTTCCTGGTAGTTGGATTATTCGCGGGCCAAAGGGTGAATATTATCCTTGTAGAGAAGATATTTTTGAAGAAACTTATATGAGGATTGATGAATAATGATTGCTTTAAATAGAAGAATGCCTCAAAAATGTATGGAATGTCCTTGTATGCAAACTTATGCTATAAACAAAGAAAATGTACAAGGAGTTCAATATCTAATTCGATATTGTGCAGCCGCAAAACAGGAAATGGTTGTTATTGAATGGGATACTTCAGAATCAATTCCTGATGTTTGGGCAAATTGGTCTAAACCAAAATGGTGTCCTTGGCAAACTGTTTATGAAAATGTAGATGATGAAGAAAGCGCTTGGCATATGTCTATGGCAGGATTAGGAGGTTCGTATGATTAAGTGTCCGAAGTGCGGCAAAAGCTATTATATGGAGAAATATACTACTTGTACTGCAATGTATTATCCTCCTATTTATAAAGATGGAGTAAATATCAATCCTGATAGAAATATATCTACAACTGTTTGTTTATGTTTAGAATGTCAGCATGTTTTTAGTTATCAAATGCGCGGTGGAAAATTAATATGCGAAGTATAAGTGAACAATTAAGTGCGCGAAAATGGTTGGAAGAATATGCTAATTCTCCTATTAAAGTTCCTACGCGCGAAGAAGCTTTTAAAAATCTTGCTAGACTTGGTATTTTAGATGAAAATGGAGAAATAAAATCAGAATGGCAAAATTTAATTATTAAAAAAGATTGACTTTGTTTTAAATAAAGGAGGTGAGAAAATGGCTAAATTGATTAATGAAATAGGTAATAGATATGGAAAATTAACCGTGGTTGATAGATATATTGATAAAAGTTGTAGTCAAGCGAAATGGTTATGTAAATGTGACTGCGGTAAAACTACAATTGTTTTAGGGAAATCTTTAAGAAATGGAAATACACAATCTTGCGGTTGTCTAAGACATATGACCCATTCTTCTGATTTAACTGGCTTAATTTTTGGCCATATAAAAGTTTTAGAAAGAGATTTATTTTATTTAAATAAACATCCTGAATTAAAACATGGTGGAAGTTATTGGAAATGTCAATGTGATTGTGGAGCTATTGTCTCTATACGAAATGATTCATTATTAAATGGGCATGCTCAATCTTGTGGTTGTATTAAATCTCATGGGGAAACAAAAATATCTAAAATTTTAACAGATAATAATATAAAATTTCAAAGAGAATATGTAGATAAACATTTTATTTTATCTACTGGAGGTTATCCAAGATTTGATTTTGCTATTTTAGATTCTAATGATAAAATTTTATATTTTATAGAATATCAAGGCCAGCAACATTTTTATTCTGCGGGATGGATATATAACGAAGAAAAGGTCAATAATATTCAACAGCGAGATAAAGAAAAGAAAGAATATTGTGATAATAATAATATTCCAATTATTTATATTCCTTATACTAAATATAATACTTTAACTATAAATGATTTGCTTTTAACCAATGAGTAAGGGAAACCTTACTCATTTTTTATTTGACTTTGAGTTAAAATTCTGATATAATATTTCTAGAAAGAGAAAAGGAGAAACATTATGGAAAGAATTAATGACTTTACTCATTATACTACTGAAATGAGAAAATCTCTTATCGACAAGATTTTTTTCATGGATAAGATGGACAATGAAGTAAAAAGTATTGTTGATTATGGTTGCGCAGATGGAGTATTAATTGATTTTCTTTCTAACATTTTTCCTGAGATAAATTTTATTGGTTTTGACATTTCTGATGAGATGATTCGTGCGGCTGAAAAGCGTTGCAAAGGCAAGGAAAATACTGTTTTTCTTACTGATTTTGATTTTTTTACTTGTGATTGTAGTAAATCGTCTGTCAACCTTTCTTCTTTAATCCATGAAGTTTATAGTTACGGAACTAAAGAGTCCATTGATTCTTTTTGGAATGTAATTAATAATGCTGGATTTAGATATATTACCGTTAGAGATATGTGCCTTGATCAGAGCGCACATCGTCCTGCACTTAAAGAAGATATTTTAAAAGTTCGACGTTTTTGTAAAGCAGAACAAATTGAACAATTTGAATCTTATCATGGAAGTTTAGCTGATAATTATAATTTAATTCATTTCTTGATGAAATATCGTTATCAGTCTAATTGGGAAAGAGAATGTAAGGAAAATTATCTTCCTTTAACTATGGAACAGTTTATTCGTCAGTTTGCAGATAATTATGAACTAACTTATTTTGACCACTATACTTTACCTTTTCTCACACAAAAGGTAAAGCAGGATATGGATATTACAATTAAAGATTATACTCATGTTAAAATGATTTTAAAGAGAAAGGATATATAATATTATGAATAGAGTTCTTATTTGTATTGATTGCCAGAATGATTTCATCACGGGCGCTCTTAGTAGTGAAGCCGCGAACGCGGCGGTTCCTAATATTCGCAAGCTAATTGATGAATTTATGGAGAATGGCGAGGATATTATTTGCACATTTGATACTCATTTTGATGATGATTATCTTGACACTTATGAAGGTAAGCATCTTCCAGTAAAGCATTGTATTTATAAAAGTGATGGATGGCAATTAGACAAAAGGCTCCAAGATGTAGAAGATTATCAAAATTATACTTCTATTTATAAAGAAAGTTTTGGTTTTGACGATTGGAAGAGTTTTTATTTAGATGAATATGACGAAATTACAATTTGTGGTTTTTGTAGTTCTATTTGCTGTATGGCAAACGCTCAAATAATTCATGCTCTATGTCCAGAAATTCCAATCAAATTTGTAGAAAACGCTTCCGCAGGTTTATCTCCTGAAGACCACGCAGCCGCATGCCAAATTATGAAAGACTGTCAGATAGAGGTTGTTAGTCTATGATTATAGAAGGTATAATTGCTTTTGTTATTATAATTATCGGGATATTAGATATTAAAGCAGGCATAACTGAAAAAGGAGTTATTGAAATTTGTAGTGCGATTGTGTGGTTTGTATTAATATTTATGAGGGTATTTTATACATGATAGCGAAAATAATTCATAAAAATGATTACTACTATTGTAGTGAATGTCGTATGAAGCAAAAATTACAACCTTATTGTGATTTTTGTGGAGCAGATTTTACTAATTATGAAGAAGAATTAATTAAAACTTTTAAAGAAAATGAGGATAATAAAAATGGATAAGATGTATCAGGGTATTATTTATACTATTAAAAATAAAGGTTATTCGCGCGAAGAAGTAGTAAAATTTATGCATTACTATACTGATACTCCAATAGAATATTACACTGACAAAATGATAGATAATTTAATGGAAAAAACACTTGTAGAAGCTATTCGTAATAATGAACATCCTGCCTCAGTAATTAGTGAATATTTTTATTGGCGACATGAACCTTGGAATTATTCTGATTTTGATGCTATTTGTGCAGCTTTAACTTTACTTCAAGTAAAACGAGTAAATCTTGAAACTAGTGAATATGAATATATAAATGGCTTTTCACCATGGGAGTTTGAAAGTGATTACAATTAAAAACGGAGATTTATTTTCTGCTACAGAAGGTATTATTTGTCATCAAGTAAATTGTAAAGGAAAAATGGGACGAGGAGTTGCCGCAATTTTCCCAAATTATTTTCCAGCAGCTTATAAGTCATATTTAAAATTTTGTAATATTGCTAAAGAAGATACAACAGTACTATTAGGTCATTGTCTTTTTGTAGATGAAGAAAATGGTAAATCATGCTGTATGTTTGCTCAAGATGATTGGCGAAGACATAATAAATGTAATACTGATTACGAAGCTTTTAAAGTTTGCTGTGAACGTATTTGCCTTCACGTGCATAATGTATCTGAAGATTGGCGCAATTATCCAATAAATATGCCGTATAAAATAGGTTGTGGTCTTGGTGGCGGAGATTGGAATATAATTTTTAAAATATTAGAAGAACAATTTAAAAATTATAATTTAATACTTTGGAGATTAGATTAATGAAAAAATTTATTTATAAACATTCAGTAGCAATTGGTTTCTGGTTTGGAATTTTAGTAATTATAACTAGTTTTATTATTGCTATTTGTAGATAAGGAGAAAATTATGAGTTTATTTAAAAAGAAAAATACCATACCAGCGCTTTTTTCTTTGCTTGACGATGAATTCAATCGTGCGAAAAAGCAGGGGAAAAATTATTTTTTTCATTTACTATACGATAAGGAAAGAGATTTGGCTGGAAAATGGTGCCAGAAAAATAATGTTTATATGGAAATGGATCATCAAACTGATGGGAATATTTTCTATAAATTTAAATTTTAATGAATCAAACTGTTTTTATTTTAGATTTATATGATAAATTTTCTCCTGATAAAGTAATTTCTAAATTTAGAATAAATGATAGATGGTGGGCCATAAAAGAAGTACCTTTAGAATGGGGTGAGCCTCAATTATCGAAAATTGAAGAAGATTCTATTCCATATCGTCTTTATGAAACAGAGGCTGAAGCGCGCGAATATATAAGAAAAATTAAACATCTGGAAGGAGTAAATCTATGAATTTAAATGTATTTCAATGGCCTTATACTAATCGTTATTATTTAACGCATCCTTGGAAATGGTTTTCTCAATTATGGAGAAATATTAAAGCAGCTTATCATCGTGTACGATATGGTTGGTGTTCTTGGGATGTTTGGGATTGGGATTCTTGGTTTTGTTCTACGGCACCATCAATGCTTAGATATATGGCTGATAAAGGTATGGCTTATCCGGGTAGTGAACCATTTGAAACTCCAGAAAAATGGCATGATTGGCTATATAAAATGGCTCATACTATTGAACGATTACAGTATGATGATTGGATGGAAGATTCCAATGAATATAGTAAAGATTATGAAAAAACTTTTGAAGATGACCTTTATAAAGAAGAGCATCCAGATGGACCATTTTTAACAACTTCTTACGGTTCTTCAACTAAAAAAGAAATAAGAGAACAATACTATAAGCGTTGTGAAGAAATTCATAAAACTCGAGGACAAGTATTAGAAGATTTTGGTAAAGATTTTTTTAAACATTTTGATTGTCTTTGGGATTGAGAAGAAGATTTAATTCTTCTTCTTTTTTGTTATAAAAAACTAAAATTATGTTAAAGTATTATTACTTATATTAAGAAGAATATCCTTATATATAAGGAGGGATAATATGGTACCACTTTTAATTCAGACTTCTGAAGAATTATTAAATAATATAAAATTAGTTCAAGGTATGACTTCTTTATTTTGGATTATAGAATATAATCCAGAAGAACTTGGTTATGCTAAAAATGATATTAATTATTCTTCAGATTTAAATAGATATTCTTTTTTACGTACAGAATGTCTTAAAAATCCGACTTCTTATTTACAAAGATTGGACGAAAAAAAATATAGAATTTGGACAGTTGTCCCCCAAGAACATTCTTGGTAATTTAAAAAGGAGGGATGACAATGGCAATGAATGATACTAATTATAGTGTATCTGGCCAAGATATTATTTCAGACTCTGGATTAATTTATTCTCCTAAAAGATGGGAAGATAATGAATTAATAGAGAGAATTGAAATGAATAATATTGAACAAGGTATACAAATTGCATTAGAATCAAGAAGTGAAGTAGAAAGAATTGCGACAGAATCTTTACAAGGTATTACAGATTATTATAGTAATACTATTTCTCCAGCATTAGATAATTTTAATACTACTGTTAGTGGGTTATCTAAAAGAATTACTACTGAAGTTAATCAAAATTTATCTACTAATAATCAAAATATCGTTAATTCTTTTAGAAATTTATTAGGGGCTAACTATGTTCCAAATGATGCGGTTTTACCATTAACATTACCAAACACAATTAACACTGTAGACAGCCGTATAACTGAAATTTATAACGCAGTTTTTGGTAATGGTTCAAGTAATAATATTACTCAATTACAAACTGGATTAAACAATTTAAATACTTATGTTCGCGGCGAAACTAACCCAAATTCTTTAGTTAATCAAATTATTGCTTTACAAAATGAATTGGGCGGCGGAGAATCTGGAACTTCTTTTAAAGAAAAAATTGAAAATGCGTTAGGACGTCCATTAGAGCCTACCGCCGCACAAATTGCTGAAAATAGTAATTTAGAAGAGAATTTACTTTCTTTAATTGAAGAATTGCAAAGTTTTTTGGGTTTAAGTGATTCTAGCGAAGAAGAAACAACAATTATAGATCAAATTTCTGCAATAACTAATGAAATTGGTCAAATTAAAGGAGTATTAGGAATTGAAGGCTGCACAAGTGGTAGTCAATCTAATTTAATAGAAAAAATTAATACAATTTGTTCTTCTATTTACGGTTCTAATGAAACAAATGATTTAGGTACTGGTTATACTTTAGCAAGAGTTTTAAATGATTTATACGGAGAATTAATTGAAAATTCTACAACAGGAACTTTCTCTCGTTCAGAAAATCCCCTAATTAATATTTTAAAAAATTTACCAAGTTCTGTTAATACTTTATCAACAAGAGTTGGGGCAATTGAAAATAATAATGAACAAATAAATTCTGATATTACCACTATTAAGGGATGGCAAAAGAAAATTGAAGATGCTTATATTGATGCTGATTCTTTTGTTCTTCAAGAAGATGAAAAAACTTATTTACGTTTAACCCGTGTAAATAAAGAAGTGCCTAAAACTATACAAGAAATGAATAATGACTTAGACAATACTTACATTCAACTTCCCGAAGGTGGAGGAGGCGGTACATCAACGGGTGGAGGTACGGCCGCTATTACTCGTATTACAGATACTTCTATTCAAATTTTAATAGGTAAGGAATGTCATATTAAGTATAAATTAGAAGCTCGTGACACCAGTAATGAGTTAGTAGGTAATGGTTCTGCTACTTGGTATATTGGAGGGGTGCAAGTTGCTACTAGTACTGCTTTAAATATTACTGCAAGTGATGGAAATATTATTAACGATTTTGATATTTCTCCTTATTTATCTGTTGGAGCGAACAATATTACTTTACAAGTATCAATTAATACTGGTGGAGAATATGCAACAATTGTTCGAAAAACTTGGACAGTTAGCGTTATTAATTTTTCATTAGTGTGGAATTATAATGAAGAAACAGTTTTTGATACAGGAACTATTACCTTAGAATGGATTCCTTATGGTGCGGGAATAAATAAAACAACTTATATGATTATAGATGATGAAGAACCGGTTGCAATTTCTACAACTATACAATCTGGCATTACTCAAACTTATACCTTTGAACATAATTTATCACACGGAGTTCATACTTGTCAACTTTATTTAGCCGCGACTATTAATAATATAGATGAAACAACAACTCCTCAATCTCATGATTTAATTGTTTTACAACCGTCTAATACTACTCCAGTTATTTCAAGTTCTTTTAATATTCCTTCTATGGAACAATATGATACAGTTGAAATTCCAATTGTAGTATATACACCAAATTCAACATTAACTGATAATGTTACATTAAAAGTAGATGGTATAATTGTAGACACTTGGAATAATGTTAATAGAGAATTACATTATTGGAATTATTCAGCATCTACTACAGGAACTAAAATTTTAACCATTTCTGTTGGTGAGGTAATAAAAACTATTACTATTGAAGTAATTAGTATTTCTATAGATAACGCGGAAATTGAAGGTTATGATTTTAAAATAAAAGCTAGTGATATTGTTAGTAATACAGATTTACGAAATAATAATTTATTAACTTTTTCTAATAATTTTGACTGGATAAATGGCGGAATTAAATCTGAACGAGATGCTACTAATAATATTCAACAATATATTTGTATAAAAGCCGGTACTACTATGACAATTAATAAGCAATTATTTAATAGTAATTTACCAAATGGTTTAGATTTTAAAATTATTTTAAAAACCGCCAATTGCAGTGATTATGATGCAAAAATTTTAGATTGTTATTCTAATGATATTGGTATCGAACTATTTGCTCACCAAGGTATTTTACGTTCTTCTGGCCAAAGTATCACTACTCAATACGGTGAAAATGTTTATATAGAACTAGATTTTGAGGTGTATGGTACAAATGATACTCCTCGTTATATGATGTGCTGGGTAGATGGAGTTATGTCTATTGTTCGTGTATGTAATACGACAGATCAATTTGAACAAACTTCAAAAGCAAATATTGTAATTGGTTCAACTAATTGTGATGTTTATGTTTATTTAGTTAAAAATTATTATAAAAAGTTATCTATTGACGAACATATCGCCAATTTTATTGCTGATTCTCCAAACGCAACTACAATGAAAGCTCGTTACAATCGCAATAATATTTTAGGTGAAGATGGCGAAATAAGCGATACGCTTCTATATGATGCCGCACCTGATTGCCGTATTTGGTTATATGATATTTCTCGTATGACTACTGGTAAAAAAGACCCAGTAGATGTATATTCTTTTACCCAAAAATGGAAGAATGGTGGAAAAGAGTATTTTGATGGACTATATGCAGAAAATGCTGTTTTAACCGTGCAGGGAACTTCTTCTGTCAATTATAGAAAAGGTGCCGCAAATACAGATATTAATTTTGGGAAAAAAGCAAACACTATTTTAAGATCTGCTAGTGGAGAAGATTTATTAGCAGACGGATTAGAACATAAAGGAATGAAATTAACAGAATCTTCTATCCCTATTACATATTCTAATATGAAAGTTAATTTTGCTTCGTGTGAGCAAGTTAATAATATGTGTAATGCTATGTGGTATCAAAATTTCCAACCTTATCCATCTTTATCTGAGAGAGATTGTATGGAATTTGTTATGGGAGTTCAATTTATTAAAGACCGCGGCGAAAATGAAATTACAGTAGAAGATCCTATTACTCACGAACAAGTTCTAGAAGTACCATTATTTTCAGAAAAAACAAATAGACAAGCTAATAAATTCTATATGTATTCTATTGGTAATTTAGGAACAAGTAAAAAGAATACAGATATTTTTCACAGCACTAATGAATGTTGTATTGAAGTTAATGATAATACTACAGAAGGACAACGAATGATTGCTTGGCCAGAAAATATGGATTGGACTGGTGACGATAAAACAAAAGATCAATCTTATGGAATGCGTTATCCAGATACTAAAACTCCTGATAAAATGATAACCGATGGTTGGGAACGTTTCGTTAAATGGATGGCTGCGAACAATCCAAATGCTGCAACTAACGAGCCTATTGAAGAAGAAACCTATCCAATTTATACCTTCAGAGGACATTATAGAGAAGGTTCTCAAGTCTTACGTGGTTCAACTGTTTCTCAATACGCAGGCACTTATACAACTGATAGTTTTAATCGCCGCATGGCAAAAATGTTATCAGAATGTGAAGATTATATGGCGATGGATTCAGTTGTATATCACTTCTGCTTTATTGAGCGTCATACGATGGTAGATAATGTTGCTAAAAATACTTTCTGGTCTGCAGCAAAAACAAATCAATATATTAATGGTGTCGAGCAAGAAGACACAGAAGGATATTGGATTTGGGATTTAAGTAAAAATTATGACAACGATACTTCAGATGGAAATAATAATGAAGGTCAATTAGTTTTCGATTATGGTAATGAAGCAGATGATTCTATAAATGGTAAAATGGTATTTAACGCTTCTGATGCAGTTTGGTTTGTTTTTATTAGTCATTTAACTGAAGCTTGTGCAACAATGTTTATTAATCGAGAGTCTGCTCGTTCTAATGACGGTAAATTTGTTGGAGCTTGGAATTCATTAGCTTATCACAATTATTTATTATCAGAACAACAAAAAATTCCAGAACGAGTATGGAATGAATGTTATAGATATGATTATTTACGGCCTTATGAACGCGGCATTAATACTTCTTGGATTAGTTTCTTAGATGGCGGTCAAAAAATTCATCAACGTAGACATTATGAAACTTTTCAAGAATTATATTTGGCTTCAAAATATATGAGTCCTTTAAGTGTAAATAATATGATTACTTTACGTGGTTATACTCCTACTATTACTGAAAATATGACAGAAGAGCAAAAAGAAATTATTCGTACAACGCTCGCGGCAGTACCTTCTAAATCTGAAGTCACTGTTACTATGTATAATAAATGTTATCTTACTGTTCATATGGGTAATAATTTCTTACAGGAAAAAGTTCAAAAAGGTGTTGCAACTACGTTAACTTTTAGAGAAAGTAATGGGAATTATTTAGGATTAATGGATACTGTAATTAATATTGATACAGCTTCTATGATTCAAGAGATTGGAGATTTATCACCTCTATATCCAGGACAAAGTTCCTTTGGAGCAGCCTATAGATTACGATCTATAAAAATAGGTTCTGCAGTTGAAGGCTATCAAAATCTAAATATTAGTGCGACAGAAACTGGTACTTTTGATTTTTCTACTAATACGATGTTAGAACGATTAGAAATTCAAAATTTAAAATCTGTTAATGCTCCGCTGGCTTTGAGCGGTTGCCCTGCTTTAAAATATCTTGATGCTTCAGGTTCATCTTTTACTGGCTATTCTTTTGCAGATGGTGGTCTAATTGCAACAGCAAAGTTAGGTAATCCTAATACAATTATTATGAAAAATTTATTTTATTTAACAGATTCTAATTTAACTTTAGATAGTTCTATTAATTTAAGATATTTAACAATTGATAATTGTCCTTTAATTAATACTTTCTCGCGTTCACAAACTTTAGATAATTTATTATCGCTTAATTTATTAAACGTAGATTGGCAAGTTCAAGGAATAGAATTTAATGCTTTTGTAAATTATATAAAAGAAATTCCAAATTATCTAATTACTGGAGAAGTTAAATTAACTCCAGAAATGGGTTCTTTTAATATTGGAGATTTAGGAAATACTTTTACAAAAGATTTAAAATTCTATTATTATAATATAAATGACCCAGAAGCAACACCACAGCCTTATTATACTGTTTCTTTTTATGGTTTATATGGTAATGATTTTATTAGGAATCAATATATTCCATCTGGTGGCAAATTTATAGGAAATAATTTTGAAGATTATTTTACTGATGAATATATTAAAAATTATAATATATTTAAAAATTCTGATTGGGTAGAAGGGGCAGATATTAGATTAGGCTTTGGCTCTTGGAGCATAGACCCAGAAGAGCCAGTTGTTGCAGATTTAGATGTTTATGCAGAAGAAGACACGGAATATAAATTAACATATGTAATGCATACTGCTGACCCAGAAGTATTTTTAACTGATAGATATTTTTATTATAAAGAAGGA
>Ga0310691_10007473_pt1 | contig 11370 bp, 4 predicted proteins | sample 176DNAGHGlowgp2_FD_203887 | JGI IMG/M metagenome (GOLD analysis project Ga0310691, IMG submission 203887) | Sheep rumen microbial communities from Palmerston North, Manawatu-Wanganui, New Zealand - 1766 DNA GHGlow gp2 (v2) (version 2) | ecosystem: Host-associated > Mammals > Digestive system >... | reverse complement strand
TTGTCGTAGCAGGTGAAGTATAGTACTGATTTTCCTATGGGATAGGAAAACTTCAGGTCTGTTGCTTCCCCGCTGACGATATCTGCTGAGGCGAGGATTGTCACTGTCTTGTTGTAGAGCGGGTTCTCCAGGTACACTGCCACCCGATAGCTTTCGCCATAGTCGCCGTCGACGGTCACTGTGGCATCCATGTTTCCTGATGTGGCCCATGTATGTTCGGGGTCAACGTCGTCCACGGGGAATGCTGCCTTGAGCTTGGTGTCATAGGCTTCCGCGTCAAAATAGTCGTCAGAACATGCCGTTAATCCCAACGACATGGCGACAACGCCGATTAATAGTTTTGCGTTCTTCTTCATAGTCATCTTTGCAATTATAATAAGTATTCGAATACGGTTGCAAAATTAATAAAAATTTTGCAACCGTCAAACGTTTTCTTTTATTTTTTTTGAATATTTATTTGTGCCTGACCACTTTCAGCTTTCCCCTGCTGACGTAGATGCCTTTCTGTGCTTTCCCCTTGGCCACTTTTCTTCCCTTCAGGTCGTAGAGTGTCTCGTCGGCCTTGCCGGCCTCTATGTTGGTGATGGCGTCGGTGGCGGGCGTGACGGTGAGCACTCCGCTGACGTAGTTCATCTCGTAGTTCTGGGCCTCTGCTCCGCCTACCACTATTTCGTATTCGCCTGCGGGGCTGTCGGTGGTGGCGTTGCAGCTGACGGTGGGTAGCATTGTGAGCACGTCGGCCGTTTCGTGGTTGCGCCAGCCCTTGTAGGTCACCTCAAACTCTGGGTTCGGCTCGCCCTGTCGGCGGCTGTAGCTCTTTGCGGTGATGGTCAGTGGTGCTGGTGTGATGGTGAGCACCCCTTCCTGGCACACCAGTCCGCGGCTGGTGATGGTGCCTGGGCCGACATGTATGGCGTAGGTTCCTACAGGTGTGGTTGAGACGGCCAGCTCGTCGCTGCTCAGCACGGGGTCGCCGTTGATGGGTGCTCCGCTCACCTCGTACTTCAGCACGGCGATGGTGCGCCCGTAGATGCGGGTGGCGGGCAGTGCGGTGACGGTGGGCGTGCCGGTGTAGTCGACGATGTGGCATGCCTGCCAGCAGTCGGCTTCGGCATAGTGCTCGTGCAGTGCTTCGGGCACGAATACGGTGGCCACACTGGGCACGCTGCTGCTGCCTGCTGGCACTACGCGCTCGGGGTTCATCACGACGATGTATTTCAGTGTCGAACAGCCCATGAAGGCATACTGCCCGATGGTCTCTACCGTGGGTGGCAGGAAGATGGTGGTCAGTGCCGATGAGTTGCGGAAGGCATTCTCTGGAATCTCCTTCAAGGCCGTGAAGTGCTTCAGTGCTTCGAGGCTCTTCAGCTGCTGCTGGTTGCGGAAGGTCTCTCCGATGTTGGTCACCTGTGCTGCCTCCTCGTAGGTCAGCTCTCCGTCGGCGTTCTGGTCCCATGCCTCCAGGCAGATGGCCTTGGCGCGGCTGTCGGCGAAGTCGATGTAGTGCAGCTTCTGGCGGAGCGAGCCGATGGCCTCTTCAATCTCCGTGGCGCTGCTCTGCAGGTTGTCGTAGACGGCCTGCTCCTCTGCCTTCTCTATCTGTCGCTGCTCGCAGGTGGCGAGCAGTGTGCGCAGTGTCTCGATGTTGATGTCCTGCTGCTGTGCTGCCTCCATGTCTTCCTTGGTGATGAAGCGCCACTGTGCCTGCTTGGGGCTGTCGGCGAGTCTGATGTCCCAGTAGGTGCCGTCGGTGGGGCTGGCAGCCTCGCTCTGGTGGTCGGCCTGCGTGCCGAGATACTGTCCTTCGGCGTAGGAGGGGTCGCCCGATGGTGTCTGTAGCGTGTAGGTCATGTCGGCCACGCTGTCTACCACCCAATAGGCTTTCTGCGAGAGCGTGCCGTCGACGAAGCAGGCCCTCACACCGCTGCCCACCTTCGTGTCGGTGTCGGTGCGGAAGAGTATCTTGCCGTCCTTGCCCGTCTCGCTGGAGTAGAGGTAGTACTGCCCCTGCGGCATGTTCTTTGTGCGCATCCAGGTGTAGAGCAGGCCTTTCTGTGCCACTACCGACTGTGTGCCGTAGGCCTCGCCTTTGGCGAGGAACTTTCTGGTTGCTACGTTGTAGACGTAGCCCGTGGCCCCTTCGCTGACGGGCGAGAAGCGTGGGATGGTGCGTGAGCGTACTTCCGTGATGTTGCCGAAGTTCTTCCATGTGTTAGCCTGTGCGTAGCTCTCCTTGCTTCCTGCTGGCACCTGTAGTGTGGCGTTGGCTTGTGCTGCTGTTGAGAAGATGGTGGTGCCGATGCTGATGGCTGCTGGGTCGGGGCAGCACACGGTGACGGTCTTCAGGCTGGTGCATCCTGCAAATGCCTGGTTGCCGATGGTGTTGATGTATTCGGGCAGGGTGATGGCTTCTAAGGCGGCGCAGTTGCGGAAAGCGCTGTAGTAGATGCGCTCAATGCTCTCTGGCAGCACCACCGAGCGTAGCTGGCGGCATCCGTTGAAGGTGCTGCCGGCGAGGTATTTCAGGCTGGTGAAGTACTGCAGCTCGTCGAAGCTGGCGATGGTGCTGTTTTGGAACAGCTCTCCCAGCTCTGCCACCTGCGATGCCTCCACGATGCTCAGCTCTCCGTCGCCGTCGAGGTCGAAGTTGCCGATGCAGGTCTTCCTCACGGTGTTGTCGGCAAAGTCGACGAGCTTCAGCTTCTTTCGCAGCGACCGCTGTGCTTGGAGCAGCTCGTCGGTGGTGCTGCCGAGGTTGTCGAGCACCTGCTGCTCCATGGTGGTGCTCAGCCGTTTTGCCGCTGCCACGTCGATGAGGTTCTGCAACTGTCGGGCAGCCTCGAAGTTGGCTGTCTGGTCGGCATCGTAGGCCACCAGTCGCCACTGGCACATGGCCTCGTGTCCTTCGTATTCTATGTCGCTATAGACGCCCCAGGTGGGCGATGCGGCATTGCTGGCGTGGCTGTTGTCGACGCCCCACCGGTGTTGCTCGTCGTAGTTGAGGTATCCCTTCGGTATGCTCAGCGTGTAGGTGTTGTTGCCCACGTCGGTGAGCAGCCAGTGGGCTGTTGCGGTGAGGTTGCCGCCGTCTACGAAGGCAGCCTGCACGCCGCGTCCCACGTTGCTGTCGGTGTTGGTGCGGAAGAGGTAGTGGCCGTCGCGCCCGGTGTCGACTGAGGTGAGGTAGTAGGTGCCTTCGGGCATCGTGCTGTTGCGTTGGGCCACGAAGCGCATGGGGTCGCTCTGGCCCACGACGGCCTGTGTGCCCCAGGCTTCGCCCTTTGTCAGATAGCGTCCGGTGCCCACATGGTAGAGGTAGAATGTCTGCCCTTCGGCGAAGGGTGCGAAGATGCCTCTCGACAGCTCGCGCTCTTCCTTGACCGACGCGAACTCCTTCCACTGCTCCGCTTCGGCGAAGAAGCTGCGGGTGCCCTGCATGACATGGAGCGTGGCCTGGGTGGTGCTGCCCTTGAAGGCTTCGTCGCCCAGCTTGATTTGGTCGGGCTGCATGGTCTTTACATATAGCTGTTGCAGGGCGGTGCAGCCGGCGAGTGCCCCGCTGCCGATGTTGCCGATGGCGATGGGCAGCGTCAGCTCGGCGAGAGCTGAGCAGTCGGCGAAGGCATTGGCGGGCAGGGCGGTGAGTGCGGCGGGCAGGTCGATGCCTTTCAGGGCGGTGCAGCCCTCAAATGCCTGCTCGCCCAGGGTGGTGAGGGCGTCGGGCAGGGCGATGCCTTGCAGGGCCGTGCAGTCCTTGAAGGCGCGTGCGCCGATGGCTGTCAGCTGGCGTGGCAGCTGTATGTTGGTGAGCATCTGGCAGCCCTTGAAGGCATCGTCGTCGATGCTCGTCAGGGCGGTGAAGTAGTGCAGCTCGGTGAAGGTCTTCAGGGGGGAACCCTGAAGCACACTCCCTAACTCCTTGACTTGGGCGGCCTCGCCGTAGGTCAGGCGGCCGTCGCCGTCCTGGTCGAAGGCATTGGTGCAGAGGGTGCCTGCCGTGGCGTCGGCGAAGGTCATGGCTCGGTCGGCATAGTTCTCCGGCTCTATGCCCATGATGCACTCGCGGTAGTCGTTGTAGCCGTCGTTGCTGCCTCCGATGCCCTGCTGTCCGGGTGTGAGGTTGCTCAGGTAGTAGTGTCCGTCGCTCTGTCCGCCCCATCCCCAGTTGATGTGGTAGCGTCGGGCGCCGTCGTATCCGTCGCAGACGAAGGCATGGCCGGCCTCGCTGTTAGAGCCGCTGATGTAGAATGGCCTGCCCTGTGCCAGCTCCTGGTAGCAGAGGTCGTCCCACTGCTCGTCGCTGCTGACGTTCTGGTAGCTGACGTAGCGCACGCTGCTGCCGAAGCCGAAGTAGTTGCGCAGGGCGTTGTAGACCTCATACGACTGTGCGCCAGAGGCCCCGTTGGTGTAGTCCATCTTCACGGCCACGCCGCAGTAGTGCATGAGCTGCGCCACTGCCTGTTTCTGCACGGCCGTCTCGCCTCCGGAGTAGGTGTCGCGCATGTTCGCCCAGTCCAGGGGCATGCCGGCGGGTATGCCCTGCACGTGCAGGTGGCCGTAGGTGGGATGCTCCGTCCAGGTGTCGTAGGCGGGCATGGCGGCCTGCGTCTCGGTGACCATTTTTTCGCGCTGGAAGTAGAGGAGCTGTGCGTAGGCCGTGGCCACGCAGCCTGTCACCGAGCGGCCCAGGGTGAAGTACATCGGGCACTCGTCGTTGTAGGGCGAGCCTTGGTTCCAGCGGCTCTTCACCATCTCGGCAATGGCCGGGTGGGTGGGCACTCGGCGTATAGGGCTGTTGCCCAGTGCTGCCTGCCCCTCGTCGGTCTGCATCCATGCTATCTGGCGGGCGTAGTCGTCGAGCCAGCCCCGCATGTTCGGCGGCAGCTGGTCGTAGTCGAATCGCCCCTCGTCGCAGTAGCCGAGGATGCTCTCAGCCGTCTGGTCGTCGCCGCTGACGATGATGTAGCCCTCTGCCTGTCCGCGGTCGAAGACGTAGTAGGGTTCTGCCTGCTCCTTGCTGCCCTGGCTGCGGGCGGCGTCGCGCTGCTGGCCCGGGGCGGCGGCAAAGTGGTAGGAGCCGGCGCGCTGGCGGTCTACGGCGGTGAGCATCTTTACGTCTTGCCGCTGCTCCATCAAGGCCACGGCTTGCAGGCGGGCCTGTTCGCGGCTGATGGGGCGGGCCTCTGTGCTGCTCCATGTGGCGGCCATCATCACTGTTGCCACGATGCCTCTCAGCATGTGGCGGCTGTTGCTTGCTATTCTTATCATCATTTGTTTTTTAGTAGTTCGTCACAATTGCTGCAAAGGTAGTGCATTTTTTCTGTTCTGCCAAATAATTTGCATATTTTTAATAGTATGTTGCGCGCGTATGTAAAGTGCTTGTGTGGGTGCTTGCACCTGCTTGCACCTGCTTGCACCGGTAGGTGTAGTAGGTGTGGTAGGTGTGGTAGGTGGAGCTCGTAAAGATTATTTACTTGAAGTGCCAGTTTTTTTCAAAAACCCGTGCGTTTTTTTTCAAAAAGCGTTAGTTTTTTGTCGTCAACTGGCACCTGTGAAACCTTCTGTCTGTGCCGTTAGCGGTGCAGGACAGGTGCAGGCAGTGGTGCAACTGCTGGTGCAAGATAACTGCCTGATAATCAGGTGCCGGTGCAAGAGGTGCAACTGGTGCATCGGCTTTTCTCGCTGTGGATATAGCCACGGTTTTCCACGGTTTTTTATGGGTTGATTTGGCCACGGTTTTTTACGGGTTGATTTGGCCACGGCTTTGCACAAAAAAGAGGGTGTCCATTCACATGGACACCCTCCCAAACCTTTTAATCTTATGAATTCTATTAACGTATTTGATGTGTCAGACTTATCTTACGACAGCAGTCGACTTGGCTGCGTCGTTATTTTCCAGATTCTTGTCAACGAAGGCAGCCACGGGAGTCTGGAAGCAGTCAGTGAGGCTAACCTCTGCCTTCACCCACTTCACGAAGTTTGGATAAGCGTTCTCAATGCTGACATATTCATCAGCCCACTTGGTACCCAGAGGAACGCAAATCTTCTGAGGAGCCTGACCCTGCTCGGCCTCGAGGATGACATCGCCTGCACCATTGGTCTGGCTGACCACAATGGGAATGCTCTTAATGGTAGTCCAATTGTTAGCAGCAGCAGTTTCAGCGCTGACATAAATCTTCTGGGTTTCATCCTTGCTGTTCACACCGGTATTCATCATCTTGCCGAGGGTGATGGCGTTGCCAGCAACGGAGATAGGCAGCGTGCCACCAGCGGCGAACACCTCAATGTCAATCTTGCCACTCTCGTAGATATAAGCGTCGAACACAACATCGTTGAAGTCGAAGTCACCAATGGCACCCAAGTCCTCGCAGAACACGCGGCCAGAAGCAACAACTTTGTCCTCTTCCTCTTCAATGTTCCAATCTCCCTTACCAGGAATCAGCTTAATGACGCGATCGTTGAAGTAGCCATCGGGGTTGATGTCACCTTGATTACCATGGCTCTCATAGTCGAAGCCAACGTAGCAGCCCCACACGCCATCAACCTTGATGAATCGAAGCACAAAATTTCTATTGATGGTGCTGTATTTGCTTCCCTGCCCATTGTCCTGGAACGAATCGTGGAAACCGAAGTACTCCGAGCCAGTGTAAAGGATGTGCTGAATTACACCAGAGTTGGCGTTGAAATTGTTGATGTGCTCATCGCCATTGTTCCATGTGATAGCCTTTGGGGTGGGGTCGTTCCAAGCGGTGGCTTCAGCACCAGGACCACAGAAGATCCAATCCATCTGGTTAGAACCTACGGCATCATGACCAGCGCCATTGTTGTCGACACAGTGATACGAAACACCACCATGACCTACATTTTGAACGAAATAGTCGTGGATGTCTACAGTCTGGCTGGTGGGATTCTTGTTGGTTGCAAACCATTCCATCACAACCTGACGCTCACTATCGCTAATAGCCGAAGGTACATTATATCCCTTAGCAGCCCATTCATTGCTGTTAACGTCTACTGTACGCGTAGTGCGTGTTGTCTCGCCAAATCCCCAAGTCTGGCTGGCGGCAGGCTTTGCAAAAGATTTAACGAAAGCATCAGAATAGTTTTTTGCCAGTTTTTCCTGAGCGGCATTGGGGTTGTACACCTCCGAGTCACTTGAGCAGCCTACGTTAACAAAGGCAAGCGCCAGGGCGGCTGCTCCTGTCATCAAATACTTCTTCATAATACAGTTGTTTTGTTAAAAAATTAATACTATATGTTTACTATATTTCCGTTTTCTGATGCCTCTTCTGCGTAAAGCATGTGCAAAATTACAATAAATATTTGTTATAGACATCCTTTTTGTTGTTAAATCTTGTTAATACATATTCTTTTTTCTTCTTAATTTACATTAGTGGTGTTGCGTTTTAATAAATAAAGTAATGTGTTTATTTGGCCGAGATAATAAAAAGTAGTACCTTTGCACGACGAAAACAGTAAGAGACAATGGTGTTGAACTATATTTGGATAGCTTTCTTCCTGGTGGCCTTCGTGGTGGCCTTGGTGAAGCTGGTGGCGTTTGGCGACTTGGAGGTGTTTCCGGCGATGATGGACTCCACGTTTGCGCAGTCGAAGACGGCCTTTGAGATTTCCTTGGGCCTGACGGGCGTGCTGTCGCTGTGGTTGGGCATTATGAAGATTGGCGAGAAGGGCGGCATCGTCAACGTGCTGGCTCGCTGGCTCAGCCCTGTCTTTACACGCTTGTTCCCTGAGGTGCCCAAGGGCCATCCGGTGACGGGCAGCATCTTCATGAACCTCTCGGCCAACATGCTGGGCCTCGACAATGCCGCCACGCCCATGGGTCTGAAGGCCATGGAGCAGCTGCAGGAGCTGAACACGAAGAAGGACACGGCAACGAACTCGATGATTATGTTCCTGGTGCTGAACACCAGCGGGCTGACGCTCATCCCCGTGAGCATCCTGGTGTACCGGGCGCAGATGGGAGCGGCGCAGCCCACCGACGTTTTTATACCTATTCTGTTGGCTACCTTCTTCTCCACCCTGGCCGGCATCATCGTGACGTCGGTCTACCAGCGCATCAACCTGCTGAATCGCACGATGCTGCTCACGCTGGGCGGCGTTTGCGCCGTGGTGGCTGCCGTCATCTGGGGCTTCAGCCGTCTTGACTCGCTGACGATGAACAGCGTGAGCGTCTCTGTGGCCAATATCCTGCTGATGACCATCATCGTGGGCTTCATCGTCGCTGGCGTGCGGAAGCGGGTGAACGTCTACGATGCCTTCATCGAGGGAGCGAAGGAGGGTTTTTCCACTGCTGTCAGGATTATTCCCTATTTGGTGGCCATCCTCGTTGCCATCGGCGTTTTCCGTGCCTCCGGGGCCATGGACTGGCTCATCGACGGCATCCGCTGGCTGGTGGCCGCCGTCGGCCTCGACACCGACTTCGTGGGCGCGCTGCCCACGGCCCTGATGAAACCCCTGTCGGGCAGCGGCGCGCGCGGCATGATGGTCGACGCGATGACCACCTACGGTGCCGACTCCTTCATTGGGCGGCTGAGCTGCGTCTTCCAAGGCTCGACGGACACCACCTTCTATATATTAGCGGTGTACTTCGGCTCGGTGGGCGTGCGCTATACGCGCCACGCCGTGGCCTGCGGCCTGCTGGCCGACCTGGCGGGCATCGTTGCCGCGATATTCATAGCGGCGATGTTCTTTGGGTAGGTTTTTGGTAGGTGGGGTAGGTGCAGTAACTACCAAACCTACCAAAACCTACTAAACCTACCTCACCTACAGAACCTACTTCACCTACAAAATAACTCTGCTATGGCAAACCTGAAATCCCTGGCCAAGGACACGGCCATCTACGGGCTGTCGAGCATCGTTGCCCGCTTCATCAACTACCTCCTGGTGCCCATCCAGACGGCGCGCTTTGCCGCCTCGGGGGGTGAGTACGGCGTCATCACCAATGTCTACGCCTACGTCTCCATCCTCGTTCTCCTGCTCACCTTCGGCATGGAGACCACCTTCTTCCGCTTCATGAACCGCGAGGGTGAGGATTCGCGCCGCATCTACTCCACCACGCTGCGCATGCTCGCCACCACCTCGCTGCTGAGCATCGCCGTGGTGCTCCTGCTGCTGCAGCCCATTGCCGGAGCCGTGGGCTATGCCGACCATCCGGAGTATGTCGGCGTGATGTACGTCACGGTGGCCATCGATGCCTTCATGTGCGTGCCCTTCGCCTATCTCCGCTATCAGCACAAGCCGCTGAAGTTCGCTGCGCTGAAAGTCCTGAACATCCTGCTGAACATCACGCTGAACGTGCTCTATCTCGTTGTGCTGCCGAAGCTGCAGTGGAATCCCTTCGGCATCTACGACGACCACTTCACCCTCGATGTAGCCTTCGTCTTCTACATCAACCTCGTCTGTACCGTCGTCACGCTGCTGCTGCTCTACAAGGAGCTGCGCGGCTTTCGCTTCGGCTTCGACGCGAAGGCCTGCCGCCGCATGCTGGCCTATACGTGGCCGCTGCTCATTATGGGCGTGGTGGGCCAGCTGAACCAGGCCGCCTCGCAGATTCTCTTCCCCTACCTCTACGACGGCTCCGTGGCCGAGGCCCGCACGCAGTTGGGCATCTACGGCGCCTGCATCAAAATAGCCATGATTATGGTCATGATCACGCAGGCCTTCCGCTTTGCCTACGAGCCTTTCGTCTTCGGCAAGGCGAAGGACAAAGACAGTCGCCAGACCTACGCCCAGGCCATGAAGTACTACCTCATCTTCACCCTGCTGGCCTACCTCTGCGTGATGGGCTGGATGGGTGCGCTGAAGCACATCATCGGCGAGAGCTACTGGGAGGGCCTGCGCGTGGTGCCCATCGTCATGGCGGCCGAGATTATGTTCGGCGTGTTCTTCAACCTCTCGTTCTGGTACAAACTCACCGACCGTACCATCTGGGGAGCCTGCTTCTCGGCCATCGGTGCCGTGGTGCTCATCACCATCGACGTGCTGTTCATTCCCCGCTATGGCTACATGGCCTGCGCCTGGGCCGGCTTCGCTGCCTACGCCGTGTCGATGCTGCTGAGCTATTTCATTGGCCAGCACTACTACAAGGTAGACTATCCGCTGAAGGACATCTCGCTCTACGTGGTGCTCGCCTTCGTGCTCTATGGCTTTATGCGCGCCGCCGTCGACTGGCCGCTGTGGGCCTCGCTGGCCTTCAACACGCTGCTTATATGCGTCTTTGTGGCCGTCATTGTCTGGCGCGACCTGCCGCTCAGCAGCCTGCCCGTCATTGGCAAATATTTTAAACATTAACATAACAACAAACATAATGATGAAAAAAATCTTTCTTTCCCTGACATGCCTGGCAGCGCTCTCGGCGCATGCCGACGAGGGCATGTGGACGCTCTACGACCTGCCGCAGGCCGTGTATGAGCGCATGCAGTTAGAGGGCTACCAGCTGCCCTACGACAAGCTCTACAAGGCCGACGATGCTATTATGAAGTCGGTAGTGAACTTCTCCGGCTATTGCTCGGGCGTCGTGGTCAGCCCCGACGGCCTGGTGTTTACCAACCACCACTGCGGTTTCGAGGCCATTCGCAGCCACAGCACCGTTGAGCACGACTACATGCTCAACGGCTTCATTGCCAACAGCTACGAGGAGGAGCTGCCCAACGAGGGCATGTTCGTCAGCTTCATGGTGAGCCAGGAGGATATTACCGACCAGCTGCCAGAGAATGTCGGCGCACTCGTCCGCGACGAGCGTCTGGTAATTATCGACAGCCTGGAGCAGGTCATGGACAAAGCCGCGAAAGCCAAGGACCCGTCGCTGCGCGTGGAAATCCTACAGTTCTTCGAGCGCAACCGCTACTACGCCACCACCTATCGCGACTTCACCGACCTGCGCCTCGTCTTCGCCATTCCCAAGTCGATGGGTAAGTTCGGCGGCGAGACCGACAACTGGATGTGGCCGCGCCAGACCTGCGACTTCTCCGTCTTCCGCATCTATGCCGACCCGAAGACCAACGGCCCGGCCAAGTACTCGAAGGACAACGTGCCCTACCACCCCGAGCACTGGGCCCAGGTGAGCACCGAGGGCTATAAGGAGGGCGACTTCTCTATGACCATGGGCTATCCTGGCTCTACCAGCCGCTATCTGTCGAGCTTCGGCATCAGCGAGCGCTACGCCCAGAACGCCATCCGTGCCCAGGTGCGTGGCGTGAAGCAGGAGGTGATGAAGCGCCACATGGACGCCTCGGAGGCCGTGCGCATCAAGTACGACTCGAAGTATGCCCAGTCGTCGAACTACTGGAAGAACAGCATCGGCATGAACAAATGTATCGACTCCATCGGCCTCATCGGCCAGAAGGAGCA
>Ga0310691_10007472_pt1 | contig 11374 bp, 23 predicted proteins | sample 176DNAGHGlowgp2_FD_203887 | JGI IMG/M metagenome (GOLD analysis project Ga0310691, IMG submission 203887) | Sheep rumen microbial communities from Palmerston North, Manawatu-Wanganui, New Zealand - 1766 DNA GHGlow gp2 (v2) (version 2) | ecosystem: Host-associated > Mammals > Digestive system >... | reverse complement strand
CTTACTTCATGGAACTTTCTGTAATCCATCATGTTTGACATAAGTGCGACCTTGTTCCATCTGATAAATGCTTCGGGGATTTCATCTGCATGGTCGCCTACTAAATCATATCCATTCTGTTTCCAGAACTCCATATCAATCGCTGTGTCAATACAAATTCCGCGAAGCCACGCCTCTTCACATTCTGTTTTAGTACACTTGAAGTCAAATTTAACTTCTTCTACAGTAGCTCCTGACCCCTTGAGAATATCGACCGCTTTTAAGATAGAAACTCCAATTTCGTCTTCTGGGTCAGGGAATAGATCAAAATTAAGAGTATACCCAATTTTCAGCTTATTTGCGTAGCGCCCTGTCCAATTCTTAGGCTGAAGAGGGACTGAAAGCGGGTCACGTGGATCAAATCTTTGTAAGGCTTTCATTACAGTTGCCGCATCGTCTACTGTTCTCGTTGCAGGGCCACCACAACAATATGGATGAGTAGCTGCCCAAGCATCTGGCCTGCATATACTAGGAACTAATCCAGCAGAAGGTTTGAATCCAAATACTCCACACCATGCACTCGGACATCGTGTTGATCCGCCAGCGTCGCCAGTTTCTGCTATGTGTACTAAACCATCTGCAACTGCTGCACAGCTCCCACCGGAACTACCGCCAGAATTGAATTCTGTGTTAAACGGAGTAGATGTAGGTCCGTACATCTTATTATCTGTTGTTGCCCTGAATCCAAACGACGGAGCATTTGTTTTACCGACAGCAATCCCACCTAGTTTCTCAACTGCTTTGCAAAATTCGCTGCTCTCTTCATCTATTGTAATGAACGATTTAACACCACCATGACTTGCTGTCCATCCCTTCTTTGATGGCAAGAAATCTTTGAGAGCGAAAGGAACACCTGCAAAAGGTCCTGCGTACTCCTTCTGTTTTACTATCCTGTACTCAAGTTTCTTCGCCTCTTCTATTGCTTCATCAAACTTTGTGTAAACGAATGCATTGATTGAAGGGTTTCTTTTTTCAATTCTACGTGCGAAGTAATCGATTACTTCTGTTGGTTTAATCTGCTGTGTATTGACTTGATTTCCAAGTTCAATCGCTGATAATTCTTCTAATTTCAAATTCTAGTATACCTAACCTTTCCTTATTATTTCGGAGTATTTAACGATTTAGTGTTACTTTGCCGCTTTCCAGCCGTCGTCGATGTGGCATTTATAATGTTCGCTAAAATCATACTGGACCTTGCACTCATCGGAAGGTCTAATTCCAAACTCCAACTTGATGTCATTCAAAATCTCTTCAGGAACATTTGGATTAACAAAGATTGTAGCTCTGCCTAAACTGTCCCAATCAACTCTTCCTCTAGGGTAGTAATTGAACGGTACTTTACTGCCTTTTGGCTTCAAGTCTTTCCATAATTTCTTATGATTATATGTATCACCCGATTTAGCGATTCCATTAGGACTAAAAACAGAACCAAAGGGATATGCAAGAAGCTGCTCTTCATCATCAATCCACCAGAAAATTCCGTTAGATGACTCTGTCATTCCTTTAATATAACGTTTCATTATGTCCTCCTTACAAAGAAAATAAAAGCACTGTACATTTCAGCTTGTATCTGCTAGGAAAACAAGTCAACGCAAACAGTGCTTTCATTATTACATTCAGACATTAAGTCTGAGAGTAACCATTCATTCAATTGTAAATACTTGCGTTGACAAATCTGTTTCCCTAGCATAATAATTATAAGATAGAAATTCAAATTTGTCAAGCATTTTTTACTCATTCATTGTAAACATATACGACGCTTCTATCAACTCTTGTGCCTCTACAAACTGAGGAAGTATTTCTTTTAACCTTTGGATAGAAACTCCGATAAGTTGACCTGAGGATTCTAATTGCTGTCGGCTTGCAGTTGTTAAAATATTGTGAGAAAATTCATGAACAGCATAACAGGGCTCTTTCTTAACAGCCCCATTTATGACCATTGTGTTAATGACATCATTGCGCAGTATTTCAAAAACAATGCCGTCTAGAACAACTATGTGTCCAGGCTTGAACTTCATTTCTAGCAAGTCATTGATTTCTTTGACTGTAGCATTCTTTGAGATCTTCGAGTTCTGCTTCATTTATCCCTGCTCCTCTGTTTATTGCCTTGATATGCTCTTTAGGGTGAATACCAAACGGCATATTCAACTTTTTGTCGAAAACCCATAAGTGATAGGTATCTGTGACATCAACTAATCTGTCCTGCTTAGGATAAACTTCGATTGCAAATCTATCTTCGCCGAACAGCTCGTTCTTGATTGTCATCTTCTCACTCCAACCAATAGCAGCTTCTCCGCCAGTGTATACTGAGAAATCCTCACCAGCTTTGTGAATACGTGAAATTGTTACATGTTCGACTTTTCCGAATTTTGTCCTGATCAACCTAGAACAGACTGAATATCCTCTTTCGTAATCCATCCAGCATCTGTCCATCTCCGGCATCCACTGCCCACTATAGATTCCTAACTTGTCATGCATCAATTTTGGTGCAATTCCTTTAACCCAAGCCATCTGTGTCCTCCTCCTTCCACTCAAAACATTTACATCTATTCCAGTAATTTGGCCACGTGTTGTACTTAGGACTTCTCGGATTAGTGCATAATTCGGGAAGACCCGTTGTACACCAGAACTTGCAATGTTCGCACTTAATGTTTGAGTTCTTTGTTCTATCTATAGATCTCATGTTCGTGTATTAACCCTCCTCTACAGGTTTTATTTCTTCTAAAGTACCGAATTGATTATAAACAACAGCTGCTGCTACTTTATAGTTTTCTTCAGTTCCAGCTCCTTCATCATCTTTCCATATAGTACTTCCATCAGCATAAGTAATAGTCCATCCATTAGGGCCAGCATCTATTCTGATTTTCATATTAAACTCATCCTTAAAAATAACAGTCTTCTTAATTTCTTCACTAGGCATCATTCCCATAAATCTTTTCATATATGACCTCCTATTTCCTTCTAGCTACTAATGCCCAATTTCCCATCTTTACGCTCCTTAGTAATGAGGCCGTAATATTTAGGGTGTCTCAAGCTTTACCGCATTCTCAATATCTGCATAAGAAATACCTCTATGAGGAATTGACCAGATTTTATCAAGCACTTTCATAAATTTATCTGCATCAACTATTGCCCCATGCGTTTTATCGAGAACAATACCTTCTCTTATAGCATCTAAGAACTTGTCAACCCTCTTATGGCTAAGATAGCCATCCTTAAAATTCTTCAAGTCCTCATCCTCAACCTCAATAATTATCTGTGCCATTAAGAATCCTCACCTCCTTTGCCTATTTCTTTACGCTGTACTGAGAAAACGGACAAATAGTTGCATACTTACACCCGCCCATCATCTCATTAAACTCGTCAAGTGTTAAATCTTCATTGTCGCCGGCTTGCTCTGCACATTGGCCAAACACAACAAACTCGCACTGCCGAAAAGTGATTTTCAGTTCCTCTTCTGTCATTTACTCACCATCCTTATCTGCCTCGATTACACATGGAAACCTTGCTATTACATTACAATCAACATATTTATGTCCCTCAATCTGATTATGACAATAATCCATAAGTTGTCCTGCGTCTAACAAAGCATCATGTCCCTTTGGAAGTACAGTGCCTTTCTTTATGTAGTCACCATACTTGCCCCACCAAACATAATTGTTCTGTAATTCTTCAAATTCCTTTTTGGGAATCCGTACTAATACTTCAACTGTTTCATCTGATACCTCCCGTTCAACTTTCGATACTACTACATCTATAAACATTAATTCATTATATTCAGGAACAGAACGATCGTCAGATATATGATAAACAATTTTCTCTACATTATATAAACCTAAATGCGGGAAATAAAGCTGTGTATTTAATTGCGGAGAAATTGTGCTTTTGTAAATCAAAAAGCATTCATTGTTCTCTGCATTATAAACAGCAATCAAATATTTATCTGGATTGGTCATTCTACTGTATCCTCGCTTTCCTTTAGCATAAAATGTGTCGGTTCGTCAAACTGCACCCATCCATCTATGCCGTCCACATAACCCTGTTCACAACCCTCGCAACGTTGAGTGTTTACGTTTGCACATTCCCAACAATCAACCATCTGTATCACCTCTCAAAATCCGCCGATAAAATTACGATCGTCAGTAGATTTGTTTACCGTCTTGCTCATAACTCGGCACATAAACTCGGTATCACTTTCATCTGTATCACCTGCCTTATCTGCTTCGATTACAGCCTTAGAATCACATATTAAAGCAACTGCACCACATAAACCGTTGATCGTATCAAGATTCTTTAATCGTTTTGACTTCTTCTCTATCGACTTAATCAGTTTATCAGCGTCAATCAATTTTCCGTAACCTTTAGAAAGTGGTATGCCGTTCTTGATCGCGTTCACAAGAATATCTGCACCGCACAATGTATCTGCTTTTGCATTTAGATACATCTGTTCGGGTATATCAATTATCAGTTTCATTGTTCATCACCTTCTGCTGTAATGTATGTATCGATTGTGTTGCTTATCCTGTCGCATACATCTGCGTATCTTAAATACCTATCATCTGTGCCGCCATCTACTTCCATCAATAACCTTCTTTTCAATTCTTTCATGTATTCCGGAAGTGGCGTTCCGTTCATAACACACCCTACAAGGTCATACATATTATACTTTGCACCGAAAGAACCTTGTACAAATGCCTTATGCATTTCCTTCGGTATATCAATCACTATTTTCATTTCTGCACCTCACTTTCTGCCTTATCTACTTCGATTATTTCCGTATAATCATTACACACTATTCCAAAATCCTGATACTCATGTAACCACTCACAATAATCATGATGTTCACAATTTTCACACTGTTTATCCATTATCATCATTCCTTACTTTCCTGTAGCTTGATACCTCTGCCAACAAACTCAATATCCCATGCCTTAAATATCCTCACTATTCCACCATTACCATCGGGACTTTTTTCAAATATTACTTTGTCAGCAAGTTCGCCCTCGGCATATACATGAGCATTCTGTGGCATCTGTTTTAATTGTTCTATCAACTCTGATACTGTCATTCCTTGTCCTCACTTTCTGCTTTTGACTTCTCTGCTTTTAGCCAATTCTCCCAAAAATCCACCTCTTCCTTATTACCACCATATCCTGCAACCGTTGCAAGGAATCTCGCAAATTCCCTGTTATCGTAAGTCTCTATACGCTCTCTGTTTGTCATTTCTTATTCCTCACTTTCCGCCTTGGTCGCTTTCCATTCATCAAACGTTGGGCATTGACTTATTGTTTTGTATTCTGCATAAACACGCTGACCATTTCTTCCCTTACTTATTTTTCGTAGAGCAGAACCCAAACCTGTTTCTATTTCATACATTGTATAATCATGAGTATCTTCTCCTTCACTCATTATTTCGATATATCCATTACACGCATTCAAGACTCTTTGTATTTCAATGTCCGTTAAATATATTGTCATTCACATACCCTCCTTATACTTATCGAATATCGCAGCAAACATCATCTCTAGTCTTTCGTACGCTGTTGTAATCAAAAACTATTTCTGTGGGATATTCTTCGTATCCTGTATCCTTACATACACCGCAGGCACACCAATCCGGCTTTATCCGATCTGCCTGCTCGACTAACTGTTTAACCGTCATGTCTTCAGGTGCTTCAGCTATGAACGAAATATCGCAGCCGTTTAAAATAAATTTCATCCGGTTGCTTCTACTATCGTTTTCAATCTGCTCCTTTTGCATCCCCTTGCTTGCTGCTTCTTTCAGTTCCTGTTCATCTGCTTCAACTACTGTCGGAACTTCATTCTTATCTGCTTCTATGATTGTTTGTGCATTTGTAAGTATTTTTCTTACAGCATACATTTGTGCAGGGTTAATTATGTCTTTAATATTTGATGCGTTATATATTTCTTCTGTATTTTTTAAGGTTCTATCAGCATCAAGCAGCTTTCCATGTCCCTTAGGAAGTATGGTTCCATCTTTAATTGCCCTACCAACGTCTTCGCTCATCTCTTGGCCCACATAACCTAATTTACAAATATTCTGGTAATCGCCTTCATATAAAGTAACTACTACTTGTATCATTGCCATATAGTATATCCTCCTTAGAATAAATGTCGTATTTATGTTATGCCTATATTATATGATATTTATATGAAAAAGTCAAGAAGAATTTTAAAAATTTGCAAAAATAAAGGACACAGCCTTGAACCCTGTGTCCTTGATAACGATTTCTGCTATTAAACTTAACTGTTAAGCAGTTTTTCAACCTCTCTAAGATAATCTTTGATAATAGAAATTGTCTGAGAGAATTCGCGGATTGCATAATCGCCTGACCAAGAATCCTGTTTCAGTTTCCTATCGGAATCAAGCGAGTTAAGCAACACTCTATATTTGTAAATTACTTCAGAGAATATCCGGTATGCTTGACTGTAGTTGTCGCTACGCGAATAGTCGGTAGGGCTATTGAAGTCTGCATTCATTAATTCCTGCTTGACTTCTACAATCCTGTCATAAACCTGATCAACTTTATCTGTTACTCGCTCAGGAAATCTGCTGTAGTAATCTGCAATCTTCTCTTCAGGACTAGGTACTTTGTATCCTGACTTATCTCTAGCTCTGCGCTCATTTGAAGGAGTCATGCCGACCTTACTCCATTCCTTCTCGCCGTACTTACCGTCTCCGAGATAAGGTTCTCTCTGATACTGACCTGCATAAGTTCCTCTGGAGCTATTCCTGTAGGAATAACGAGGGTCTTCATATCTTGCTTTCTTGGTGAAGGTATTGTTAGCATCGTCGAGATCAAGCCAAACAACATCGGTTGCTATTTCTGGAAGTTTTGATTTTGCTAAGCTTCCGAGCTTACGAGACCTGCCGTTAAAATAAGCTGTTGTATCATCATTTGCTCCCGGAACATAAACAACTGTTCCGTAATCTGACTGAAGCAAATAGAATGGTAAACTGTTTACAGGTGCATAATCAAGAAACTGAGCTCTATCTAACGCAATGTTATATTTCTTAAGTAATTTGGATTTGAGATCATCGCCGAACCGGCTAGACAGTCTCCTTTGAAGCCAGCTAGGAATAGATGCATCAAATGCAGCATGTATGTATCTCTTCATACTAAAATTCTCCTTATCAGTAGATTTTCTACTAATATGTAAGGTTAAGCTCACCTGGTTGAAGAAAGATGCAACTCTTGCACTTTGCTTTCAATTTCCTTACGAGTTTCAATATCACGCTGAAGCTTAGGGGTAATGAAAGTTACGGAAGTCTGGCCTTCGCTTGCTACACCCCGCATGCTTACACAAGTGTGTTCCATATCAAGACGAACATAAACTTCGTCAGATCCAGTTGCAAGTTGAATACACTCTGCAATATCTGCCGCTAATTTCTCCTGTAACTGAAGCCGCTTTGAACACATCTTGACAATTCTAGGTATCTTAGAAAGGCCAATAACACGATAACCCTCTTCGGGCTTCTTTGGATTCCAATACGCGGGAATGTAAGCTACGAAACACTTGCCATTTGTCATTGCAGCCATATGGTGTTGACAGACACTGTAAACATCTGTTACTTCTTTAATAACCATTGAGTCATAGCCTACATGAAAATCCTTTCTAAACATCTCGGCAATCTGCTCATTAGTGAAATCTTCGCCTTCAAGCACTTCTGCCCAGAATTTAGCAACGCGTCTAGGAGTTTCTCTCAGGCCTTCTTCATTAATGTCTTCACCTAAAGCAATAAGGAGATTTTTAACTGCATCTTCTACTTTTGACATATCTAATTTCTTGTAGCCCATTGTCATCACACTCCCTTCGCATTCGGATCATACACAAACTTATGAATTTGAAGCTGAAAGCGTGCTGTATCCATATTATGATCTTTCATGTACTGAATAATATCTTTCGGATCAATCTCACCGAATACAGGACTAATAAAAGGAATCGCTCGAGTTTGCGGAATTATCTTTGCAACTTCATCTAAATCTTCTTCTGAACCAACTACAAACTTAATGACATCGTGTCCGTCCAGTAATTCCAGATTTCTTGAAATCATCTTACTATTCATTCCGCTAGAAGGACACTTCCAGTCCATTGTATAAATGATTGAATCGTCGCTTGAAGGAAACTTATCCAAGGGGACAGCTCCGTTGGTTTCTACTTCGACAATGTAACCTCTATTAGAAAGTTCGCCGATAAGTTCATCAGCATCTTTTTGCAGTAAAGGTTCACCGCCTGTAAACACAACTCTTTTTGTTGACCACTGACTGATAAATTCAATTATTTCTTCAACAGACATCTCCATGTAATCCTGCCCTTCTACAGAATACATTGAATCGCAGTAACTGCAGCGAAGGTTGCAAGAAAATGTTCGAATAAAGATAGCAAGATATCCTGCATTTATGCTTTCACCAGAAATTGATCTGAATATTTCATTTATTAACATCTATTCAGCCCTCCATTCGTAAGTTGCAACATTACCTTCGCTTTCTTGTACCTCTACTTTGTAGCAGTATCCTACTTCACATAATTCAGTAACCTTATTGCAGACCCACTTTGCAATATTCTCAGCAGTCGGATTAAGATCAGGAAGAAGATCATTAAGATATCCATGATCTAAAAATCCATGTATTTCTTTTTTAACCTCTGCAAAATCAACTATCATTCCATAATCAGTTAATTTATCTGCGGTGCAATAAACTGTAATGAACCAGTTATGCCCGTGCAACCCCTTACATTTTGATTCGTAAGGAAGATTGAGCTGGTGTGATCCTGCGATCTCCATTCTTTTTGAAATTGTCCACTTCTCCATATCTGCTACACCTCCTCGTACTCAATTGGATCTTTAATTCCGTTAGCTTCAAATGCAGCAAGCCTATCACGGCAAGTTCCGCAAACACCACAAGCTTTTTCACCTCCGTGATAGCAAGACCAAGTCAATTCAAAAGGTGTTCCTAATTCAAGACCTAACTTAACAACTGCTGCTTTATTTAGGTTGATCAGTGGTCTTTCCACGCTAACAAGATTTCGGCTACCAATCTGAATCAACTTATTTGCAGTATCTGCAAATTCAACTGAACAATCAGGATAAGCATTACCTGCAGTGTCGTCGCTGTGAGCTCCATATATTACAACGCATTCCTGGCCAGGAAATAAACTCATTGCAAGAGAACCCGCAAGAACTAAAAATATACCATTACGAAGCGGAACTTCTGTATTAGGTTTGCCTTTATCTGATATCTGTTCAGCATAACTGCGATCATCAATCTGTATATTAGAACCCTCCATTAAAGAACAAACTGCTTTAGCGTGACTCATTGCTTCTGAAATATCTTTTTCGATATGCTGCAAACCGTAGAATTCTGCAATCTTCTTTGCAGATTCAAGCTCGCGTGAGTGTTTTTGACCATAATAAAGACTCGCAGTGATTACATTCTCCTTGCTATACTTATTTACAGCATAAGAAGTGCAAACACTCGAGTCTAAACCACCACTTGATAATACTAGTGCTTTCATAGTTAAATTTCCTTTCTGTTTTTTTAAATTTTATTTTCAGCCCTTCAAGCTAGGTCAACAGCACTGTCCTGAAGGACCTTGTTACTTAACTGCCCTGAGAAAATGCAGCTCGAACCATGTCATCAAGGTACAAGTATTCGTCTGACTGAGCATGCGATCCGCCGCCGTGAGCAATTCGCTTATGCAGATGAAACTTGACGCGATTCGACTTGGTTACTCCGTAAGGTTTAAGCTCTTTTGCTGCTCTAGTAACTACATAGGCTTCAGCATTGCCAATTCGGCTATTACGGGTTACTTCAATTGCCCTATTTAAACTTCTAACCTTACCTGTATTAGAAACTTCGTAAAGACCCTCATACCCGACAACAGTCCTCCATTCCTCCTGCATAGTTGCCCCTCCTCCCTATTTAAACAAAAACACTACCTCCAATATAGAATAACGATTTGAACTCTAGCTGAAGGTAGTGTAATTTCCGCATAATTATTGTTTCTCCTTTAAGAAAATAGTTTTGATTTGTTACACGCAGGATTTCGTGAAAGGATTCAAAATACGAACTGCGTCTTGATACTTAATCATGATTTATTGACAGTATGTAAGGTTAGATATGAAGCTTAAAACCTAGGTCTGGGAGTATGATGTGTAATCTCGGTCATCAATGCAACTTGCATTGCTTTCTTAAGATCTTGATGATTTTCGTCTGCGTAGATACTGTAAGGCAGTATACTTATGCCCCCTCTGCTGTTGAAATCCATATACACAGATAAATAAGCCGGTTCGAGTAACTTAACAAGATCATCCATGATCATATGGCAGCAGGTCTCGTGGAAATCTTGATGCTGCTGATATGAGAATAAATAAAGCTTAAGTGACTTAGATTCAACCATCCAACCCTCTTTTCCAGGTATATACGAAATATATACTGTACCATAATCCGGTTGATTTGTCTTCTTACATCTTGATGCGAATTCAAAACAATCCAAGTTAACAATCTGTTCATCTTCTTGAAATGGGTCGTAATGTCTTTTGAATCTTTCCAACAATCTCGGATTGTAATCAAACTCATACTTTGTGTTCTGATTGCCTAAGAGAGTTACTCCGCTTAGGTCTTGCTTGTTTTGTTCATTCATGATTTAATGAACCTCCTTGAATTATAGTTTTTATTTGTAACGCGGAGGATTTCGCAAGGATTTTTTTTTGATTGTACGAACTCCGCAAGTTACACTTGTTTAATTTGCTGCTGTCCAGGGCTTGAAATTACATATCTTATCTACAAGCCCTTCTGTTTTGCCGTCAAATGTAATAGCCCTATCATCAATATATACAAGTGCAGGTGGTTTAATATCAGATATTTTATCTACTACTATATTGTATTTTGTAAGCCATTCTAACATAGCAAGTTTACCTGCAGGATAAGCACTTCTTGTTGACACTATTACAACCTCATAATCTAAATTCCTTAAAGAATCTATTACCTCTTTAATCCCTTGCACAGGTTCGTCAGATACTATATCGTAACCTTGCCATCCACTTTTATAACTATGAATCACACCATCAAAATCGAATACTATTGTCTTTTTCATCTCAATCCCTTCTTCACGATTCATCGTAGTGATAATCGCTCACGTAACTAGCAACTATCATCAGAAGTGCTTCATCTGAAGCGATGTTATTGTTGTAAATCTTAACTGTGTAGTCATTGAGGAACCAGGATCTAGAATACACTGCGATAGCTTCTCCCTGTGCATTATATATTGCACCGTCAGTGCACATATCATTGAATTCTGCATATCCTACTTT
>Ga0310691_10007470_pt1 | contig 11375 bp, 8 predicted proteins | sample 176DNAGHGlowgp2_FD_203887 | JGI IMG/M metagenome (GOLD analysis project Ga0310691, IMG submission 203887) | Sheep rumen microbial communities from Palmerston North, Manawatu-Wanganui, New Zealand - 1766 DNA GHGlow gp2 (v2) (version 2) | ecosystem: Host-associated > Mammals > Digestive system >... | reverse complement strand
TACGCATAAAGATTGCTTCCGCCAACTTGGAGCGTAAGCAATTAAACTTTGCGATTGTGCGAGAGTAGAGTGATGCTCGCATCAACTCTACCGAGCGTGAGCAAAGTCAACCGAAGGTTAACTTCACCATAGTGCGAGAGCAGAAATAAAGTTTGCTTAAGAAACTCTTATGCTGAAGCGCAGGGCTTGGGCATCGAAAGAGAGATACTGACTGGGGAAGTACTTAGGCAGCACGTCGGCAAGGTCGCGAGGAGTGCCAACGGCAAAGCTACCGCCCTCCGCCGTCGCTCCTTCATCCTTCCCCATCAACCACAGCCGGTCGGCGGTCTGTAGGGCCATGTCGAGGTCGTGGGTAGAGAGGAAAATGCACTTGCCCATATCGTGAGCCAGGCGACTGAGCAGGAGCATGGTCTCCACCTTGCTGGGGAAGTCGAGGAATGCCGTCGGCTCATCCAACAAGATGATAGGTGTCTGTTGGGCCAGTGCCTTGGCTATCATCACCTTTTGCCGTTCACCGTCACTCAATGTTGCCAACTGTCGGTTCACCAGAGCCTCTATGCCCACCTGACGGATGGCCTCATCCACATGGCGGTAATCCTCATCCGTCAAGCGTCCCCAGAAGTTGGTGTACGGACTGCGTCCCATGGCCACCATATCACGGACCGTAGTGCCTGCCGTGCGGATGCGGTCGGTGAGCACGATGCCTATCTGAGTGCTTAGTTGGCGAGGCGGAATGTCCGCCAGGAGTTTGCCTTCGAGGAATATCTGGCCCAAAAGCGACGGCTGAAAAGCAGCCAGCGTGCGCAGAAGCGTACTTTTGCCGGCCCCATTAGCTCCGAGCAGGCAACAAAGTTCGCCCGCGTGCAAAGTCGCGTTCAACGGCCCTGCCACCTTGTGTCCCGGATAGCCAATGACTAGTTCTCTTAACTCTATCTTCAACTCTCTATCTTGTGTTTTCAATTATTCTACTTTATGACAATAGCTGTAACCGAGTTTGTCGTAAAGTTTCAACATACGCGGCAGACGGCCCTGGAAGGCCTCGAAGTCCTTTTTGTCAGATGCCATCCACTGGACTTCGCTCATGGCATCCAGACGAGGCAGCAACATGTACATGGCATGTTGGGGATAACCCACATACTCAGTCCAGAGATTCACTTGCGGACCCAGTATATACTTGGCTTCCTCCTCGTTAAGGCCTGCCGTGGGTTCGAAACTATACACCTTCGACACGGGCAAGTAGCCCCCTATTCCTAAAGGCTGGCTCCCATGGTCCTTCAGCTGGTAGTAGTCGATGTAGCAATAGTCGGTGGGCGTCATGATGACACGGTGATGCTGACGAGCGGCTGCAATGCCTCCCTTGGTGCCACGCCACGACATCACGATGGCCTTTTCGCTCAAGCCACCCTCCAGCGTCTCGTCCCAGCCAATCAGGTCGCGGCCCTTCTTCTGCATGTAGGCCTCCAGTTCCTTATTGATGTAGGTCTGCAGTTCAGCCTCCTTCTTCAGTCCCAGTTCCTTCATCTTGGCCTGGCACTTGGGGCACTGCTTCCAACGATCGCGCGGGCTCTCGTCTCCACCGATGTGGATATACTTTGAAGGGAACACATCAGCGACCTCATCGAGCACTTTCTTCAGGAACTCCAGTGTCCCGGGATTGCCGGCACAGAGCACGTCGCGCGAAACGCCCCAGATGGGCCACACCTCGTAGGGGCCACCCGTGCAACCCAGTTCGGGGAACACGTGCAGGGCTCCCAACATGTGGCCGGGCAGGTCTATTTCGGGAATGACGTTGATGAAGCGCTTGGCCGCATAGTCTACAATCTCGCGGCACTCCTGCTGCGTGTAGTAACCTCCGTAGGGGGTGCCGTCGTAGAGCCCCGTATTGCGACCTATGACGGTCTGCTTACGCACGCTTCCCTTCATGGCCAGTTCAGGCATCGACTTCACCTCGAAGCGCCAGCCTTGGTCCTCGGTCAGGTGCCAATGGAAATTGTTGCAGCCATGCAAAGCCATAATATCCAGGAACTGCTTGATGAAGTCAACGGAAAAGTAATGCCGGGCGCAGTCGAAATGCACGCCACGATAGGGAAAGCGCGGTTCGTCCTGAATCGTGACATAGGGCAGGCTGACCTCAGTCCCGGGCTCCACGCCAATGCTCTTGACCAGCGTCTGGATGCCACGGAAGACGGCTTCGCCGGAGGCTCCCAAGATGGTCACCCCTCGCTTGTCCACCGTCAGTTGGTAGGCCTCGGTGTTCTCGCTATTACTTTTTGATTTTTCATTCTTAATTTTTAATTCTATCGCCGCCCCTTTCTTCACGTCGGGCTGTGCCTTCAGGTTCAGGCCGGCGGTGGCCTTCAGGTAATTCACCAGCAACTGGGCATCTGAGGCCAGTGTCGGGTTCTGTCCGTCGTAGGTCACCACAGCCCCCTGCGACAACGTGTACGACTCGCCCTTAGGGCTCAACTGCACACTCTTGGGGAGAGGAATGACGTCGTAGGAGACCTGTGCCCACGAGGCAACTGCCATCAGGAGCAAACCAAATAGGGAAACGATTTTCTTCATGTCTTGCATGGTTTATGGTTATTCTGGTAGCAAAGATACGAATAAGCGAGCGATTTCCCAAAACAACTGTCTCTTTTCTGAGTTATTTTGCTAAAACCGAAAAGGGAACCCGTCAAATTGCATTATTACTTGCAATTTGACGGGTTCTTTTACTGTAATCCAAAAGACGCTTTCTCCATGCTTGAATATCATATACAAGGGCACATAACAACACCCACGTCAGAATGTATAGCCAACGCCAAGTTGGAGAGAAAAACGTCAACGCGCTTCAGTACTTTCAGCTCGATTATAATAAGAATCATAATAAAACCAAGAATCTGATTCTGAGCCTTAATTTTTCTTTTCTTTGATTTTGAAATGAAGACTGCTCGTCCCGTCCAGTTTCAGTGTCTGCTTGCTGTTGCCATAGGAAGCCGTAGCCGACAGGAGCCACTTGGAAACCTCAAGAGTGAAAGTACCATCCTGCGCCGTATACGTATTTTCGGCTCCGCCTGTGGCCTCCACCAAGGCACCACTGATGGGATTGCCCTTCTCATCGGTCACCACACCGTGAATAGTTTTAGTGGGCTGCGGGTTGTCAGCCACGGCCTTAACCATATTTCTACGCTGTTTACTGTCGCGGATAGCCTTCGCCAGACTCTTGTTCGCAGTGCCCTTTCTGCCTAAATCACACGCCAGAGAGAGGTAATTTGCCGACGTCTTGACTTTATTTCCATCATATTTCATGTTTCTCCATTCGTGTTCGTAGCCAAACCGCAATCTCTTATAGTACAGTCCGATGCCCACAGTATGCGTCATTCCAGAGCCACCCTGAGTGTCTGAGTTGTAATCCGAGCCAAGTTGCCCCCACCCGTAGCCTACATGATAGAGCGCGCTGAATCCCAAAACGCTCAGTTTCGCCTTAGAAGATTTCGTAAACGGAGCATACCATACTGACGGACCGATTGAGAACGTTTCATATATCTGAGATTTATAATAATTATCTCTGTAAATTTCGGGAGACAACTTAAACGAAGCATCAAGCCCGAACTTCAGCGCATCTGCGACTGGTTTTTTATGGAGATAAATAGTCCCGCCGAATTCGATAGCGTAGCCAAAACCCTTAGAGGAAAAAGTGGATTTTCCCAATAGGACTTTCAGATAGAGCGGAGAAGGCCAGTAACGCTTGCTTACCCATCGGTTGTAGTCCTTTATAGGATCCATCCAAACCACCATATTGGATACGTTGGGCTTAATCCTTACTACCACGGGAGCATAGCCTTGATACTGCGCTAAGAAGGATTCCTGTTTCTTGTTCAATTCCAACTCATAAGCACCGTCTGCATCCGTCACTGTGCCCTCATCAGCGCCTTTGGCCTCTATCTTTGCCCCTGACAGAGGATTGCCATTCTCGTCTACCACAAAGCCTTTTACCACGCGCGTCGTTTGTGCCATAGAAACAATGGCCGCCCCTACCATGAAGAGCATGAGAAATGTTCTTTTCATAGTTTTAGTCTTTAATATTGTTAATAATTGTTATGTGTATTTATCTAAGTTTCATCTTTTTCCACTTGTCGCCCAATGCCAGGCCTGCTGTTACGGTGGGGGTCTGTGCTTTGCGGTTCACCAGTTGCGATTGCAGGCTAACCTCCCTCGTCAGGTATTCGCCCAACTGTTCCAGCGTGACGTTGCCTTTGGTTTCCTGCAGTTTCTTGAGCAGATAATAAGTAAACAATCCATGTTTCTGCTCCTCGTATGGAAGGGCGGTTTCCTTGTTCGACGTAGCACTGAAGATTACCATGTTCCCCTGAGGCTCACCCGGCTCCGAGTCTACCTCCACGCCGCGTGCACTGGCTAACATGCCACCACCACGAGCAGCCCCACTGAAACAGGCATCGAGGAAGACACAGACTTTCTGTGCTCCGAGTTCACCAAGTTCCAAATAGAGTTGGTCGAGCGAGAGATAACCGTCAGTACTTTCTCCCGTGCCATCAACAGGCATTAAGAAAGATTCTTGAGTCGCCACGTCGGGAACTCCGTGTCCTGCATAATAGAAGATGATGTTGAAGGGCTCATGACAGGCTCTGGCAATGCCCGTTACATCTCTCAATGCCCCACGCATCCTCAGGGACGTAGCATTCTCATAGGTACGGATATTCGTCCTGGGAATACCAAGTGTTTTGTTACAATATTCAGCAAACATCCGCCCGTCGTTCAGAGCCATGGGGACATTCTTTCCCGACTCGATGTAGTTTTCATTGGCAATGATGACGGCAAAGGTCAAGTTGTTATTGGTCTTGTTTTCGGGGATATTGATGTCAACATCAGGAACTGCACGCTGGCCTTTCTTCGGTTGAGGAGTGAAAGGCGTTGCTCCGACCGGTGAAGGAGTAATAGGTGAAGGCACATTGTTTATGGCTACGTCTTGCTCCCTCACCGTATTTATCTCGTCCATAAGCGCTGGCTGTACAGATTTATCTACGGAGCGCACACCTAATGCAGTCAATTTCCCGTTCATGTCCTGCAATTTGGCATTTTCACCCAACAGACTGTATACATTGGCCAAGGCACAAGCGTGCTTCACGGACAGCGGGTCGGAGGCCATGATGTTCCTTAGTAAGGGTTCGGCTGCGCGGAAGTGCTCCTCTGCCTTTCGCTTGCCACTCTTGCCCAGCATCCACGACTGCACGCCGGCGTTGTAATAGTCCTGTGCCAGATGCTTGGCAACCTCCAGGCTCTGAGGCTTGCTTTGCTGAATGGTACGATAGCATTCGATGGCCTGCTCGAACTTGCCATTCTTTTCATGCGCCATTCCCTGCAGGTTCAAAAGTGCTTCGTCGGTGGGGCGCAACGAGAGAGCCTGAGCAAGGTAGGGCTGCATACCATCCATGTCCCCCAGGTCCTGATAGGTATTGATGATGGTGGAGAGCATGGACAGGTTGGATGGGTACTGCCGCAAACCCTCAGTCAGAAACTGTTTGGCGTTGACATAGTCTTTCTGCTCGTAGTAGGCCTGACCGATGCAGAGAAATGCCTCCTCGCGCCCTGCGGCATCGCCTGTGGTAAGATAGGCATAGAGGTAGGGGATGGCTTTGGCATGTTCACGCCGGTTCCATGTTCCAGAAGCAGCAAAACGAGATAGTTGGGCATAATTGGCCCCACGGGGCAATGCCTCGCTCTGCATGGCGGGCATCATGGAAAGACTGATGTATGCCTGGGCAAACTGCAGGGCATGCGTCTGGTCGTTTCGGCCGGTGTAGTAGAAGGCTCCGTCGTGCAATCCCGGATATAGTTCCTTCAACACGGCCTTGGCCTGGGCATGGTAGGCTGTCAGAGAAGCATCGGCCAACACCTTGGTGTATTCCTCATAACACTGATAGAGAGCCGGATAGGCTGCACTTTCCAGTCCATTGTTCTTGTAACGGGTGTATTGGTCGAAATAGTTGGCTGCCTCGGTAGCATTTTGGGCCTTCAGGGACAGACTTCCCCACAAACATAGCCCAAAGAATAATATGGTAAAAGCAGAACGTGTCATATTCAGGTGTGGTTTAGAAAGCATCTACAAATGTGAATTCGACATTGATGCGACGGTACTCTCCGCCTGTGCCCTTGGCCAACTCTATATTATATATATAGTCAGGATTCATTGTCTGCAGGCTGGTCAGGTTTTTCTGGATAAAGTCCTTCACACCGGAAGCCCTTAGGAAGGCCAGTTGTTCGTTGGTTCGTATGCCCGTCTTTGAAGTTACTCTCATAGTATTTAGCGCACCATCAAGGTAATAAGGTTCTCCCTCGAAATCGCCGTAGCAGCCGTTGTATGGAATGGTTCCGGTTATCTTCAATGCGTCAGCAGAACCCGTCATGCGAATCTCCACACGTTTGCCGGCACGGATATACTGCCGGAAATCGTTTTCGAACGCTCGCATGACAATCTTCAGCATGGATTCTGCGGCATGAGATTCCTTAAGGACATACTTGCCAGGGGCAAAATCTTCGTGGGCGGAATACTGCCCTTCAACTGTGTAGCCAAAACGAATCTTATAATTATTGATGCGTTGGCCGTCGGCATTGAATGATGGGACGACATTGGTGCTCACCTCTATCTTCGTGTGGTCGGAAATCAACTTGTCACGCTTGGCTAATGAAATGATGTCCTCCTTGATGGCCTGCAACTTGACATCTTCCATGCTCGACTGCTGTACAAGCTCGATAGGAACGAAGTTATCGTCGGAGAGCAGATAGTCAAGTGATTTGCGCGAAAGGTTGTTAAATTCATAGGTCTTTCCTGTTTGCTTGTTGTACACCAAAGCGTACGTCATTTCGAAGTGGTCGTCCTGCGTCAGCCCATAGACTACGTTACGGAACTCCAGCGCCCCGGTGTCAGAGAATGTCGTCACCTCATTCTCAGGAACGGTCAGGTAGATTGGCGACATGTTGTCGAAAGAGACCGACAGCATGTTGGTCTCCTTGTTATAGCTGCCGAGTGTAATGGTAGAGGCACTTACCAGGTCGCCAGCCATGCGGGTGGCTATTTCCTGTTCGAAAAGCTTTGCCTGCTGTATGCGTGTCTCGTCGTTTACACGGGCATGGTATTCATCATCGGTTTCCCCTGGACGAATCTTGGACCATTCGCTCATACGCAAACTTAGTTCATCTGCCAACAGACGGGTGTAGTTGGGAATCAGACCTTTCAACACCTTATATTTGATAAAACTGTTAGTGTTGTAACTCAAGTATATTTGCTGCTTACCATCCTGCAAGTAGCGAACATAACTGAGACCACCATCCTCGTCTGCCAATTTGGGACGATCGTTGACATCACTGAAGTTCACGAAAAGCAAATTGCGGTCGCCGGTAAGGATTGTAGCATACTTGCCTTCGGGATGAAAGTCAAAGCTGCGGGGGGCGCCTAAATCCGAATAAGTAAGTGATGGCTTAAACGTACGCGTATCATAAATAGTAAGTACACCATCGGCGGTCAGTACACCCAGTCGGGAGGCATCGGGGGAGAAGCGTGTGCAGACGACACCACTCGGCATCGTCCAAGAACTGCGCACCGCCCCGGTCTCCTGATTCAAGACTAAAATACTTCCCGCACTGGTCAGGACTATGAAGTACCCATTGGGACTACATTCCATTTGTGAGGGTACGATGGGTAGCGCGTGATTGGCCGTTTCCGTATATTGTCGAGTTTCGTACACATGGAGTTGCTGGCCGTCGGCAACATAGAAGCGACGACTGTCGGCTGCGTATGCAATAGCTGTGGGCGCTGTGAGTTCCGTAAAGCGACGCAATTCAGTTTGTTGCCAAGTGTCCAGTATCTGCACGATCACTTTCTGCTTCTTCTGACTCAACAGGGCATAGCACGACCCAGCGGGGTTAAACTTCAGGCTAACTATATCATAGGGTGCCGTTCCCACTGATAATCCTTTTAAGTTGTACGCATTGTTTCCACTATAACAATAAGTGGAATAAAGGTAATTGTCGCCCCCCATTGGTTTAACCGGTTGGCGATAATTAAGGCTCTTAGCTACTTCTACATGACTATTCTGTGCCGATGTAGCATTGGGGGCAAGTGCATAAAGGACTAACAAGAGAAATCCCAAATGTGCAGACCTTTTCATCATTGTATGTCTTTCCCAACCATGGCCCCAATGGTGATGTTTTTGATTTCAAGATAGCGTGTACATACATATAAAAAACGTGGAGCCAGTCCTTTGCCCAGTCCACGGTATAAAGGCCTTCGCATTGCCCTGTCTATCGAACTGAGCAACGCCGAAAGCCCCACGGTGATGCATATAGTAATCCCTATACACTGCCATATAGGGGATATACACATCCCAATGGGCGTCCTCTTTGTTGCTTTGTTTTGATAGACATGTAGAGTTTGCGAAGTTCTTATACCGTCAAACCAAAGCGTAAGATACGCCTTCCAATATATATGTGTCGCCCCACCTCTGCCCCAACAGGCTTTCGGCATTTGGGTTGACATGGGCAAAGTTAAGAAATATTTATGAAATATGAGACATTAAAATATAAAAAAATTAAAAGTTTCAGAAAATTGGGCATCATGGCAGCCGTCAGGGTGTTCCGAGGTACTCAAAGATGAGTTCCACCTGCCGCACAGTGAAGACGCGCAGGCGCCTTTCGTAGCCACACTGGCGCAGGCGTTCCATGAGTTCGGGCTGCATACTGATCCACTTCATCAGCCGGTTCACGGCCGAACCGGGCTTCAGGTCTGGGGCATAGAGCTGGGCCAGCTGCCCCTTCGACATGGGGCGCGGCCGCTGGTAGGCGAGGTCTTCGGTAGTTTCCTTCATGGTTTTCCGGTGTTTCGTAGTACTATGTAAAATTACGAAAAATCTGCGACATACGCAAGAGTCTTGGCAGAATAATTCGTGTAACTGGTGGTCGGGGAAGGCCAAGGTCAACCCCACAGGTTTACTTTTCACACGCGGGCCGAAACTTGCCGTGTGAATGCTTGCTGCGCACAGTGGATTTCCGTAACTTTGTGGAAGAAAGCCTATGTGTAAAATGAATGAAAAAAAACAGTATTATGATTGCCATGAAAGTTTCTGTGCTACGCAATTTTTGGGACAAAGAGCCGATGGAGAGCACGCTGGAGGCCATGGTCGAGGCCATACGCACCGACCGCCGTACGCGTGAACTGACCGAGGGCTACCGTCAGCAACACCTGGAGTTGCTGAAAAACGAGAGCATGCTGTTTGCCGTGCCCTGCATCTTCCGCGGCGGCAAGGCCCAGAAGCATGTCGTGGGACTGACGGGGATGAGCATGGTGGACTTTGACCACATCAGTCCCCCCACCTCTGCGAATGGCGAAGGAAGCACGCTCCCCGACCTGAAAAAGAAAATCTGTGCCGACCCACACACGCTGCTGTGCTACACCACCATCAGCGGGCAGGGACTGCGCGTGCTCTATCGCTACGCGCTGGACACAAGCTACGACCTGGACCGCCAGATGCAGTTCTACAAGAAGGCCTTCCTGACGGGCAATGCCTACTACGAACGCCTCGTCGGGGCCAAGTCCGACGGGCAGTGCAAGAATGTGACACGCCTGACCGTGGTGGCGCACGACGAGGCGGTGTACTGCAATCCCAAAGCCGAAGTCTTCGGACGGGAATGGATAGAGGCCGAGTGGGAGCGCATGCAGGAACCCATGCGCCAGGAGCGTCGCCGCAACCGCGAGTTGGTGCGCCTGCGCCGCCTCTACGAGCACACCATCCGGCCCGAGGTCGAGGCCGAGGGAGCGGTGTATGCTCCGGGCACGCACAACGACTATGTGATGCGTGTGGGCTATCGGCTCAACCAGTTCGGCGTCTCGCTGCCCGTGGCCCAGGAGTGGGCGCAGACGGAGTTTGCCGACTATGCCCCTGCGGCCGACGTGGTGGCATCGTGCTACCAGCACCGTGAAGAACACGGCACGCGCGGCGGCCGGAAACTCTGCTACAGTCAGGGTGGCGGGGCAGGCGGCCTGGCCACGGTGGAGGAGATAAAGGAATTCCTCGGCAGGAGAATCGAGCTGCGCCACAATGTGATAACCGGACGTGTGGAGACCCGCACCCCACCCTGCGAAGGGGATGGAGAAGGGAACGGCGGAGGCCGCGACTGGCAACCAATCACGGACAGAACTGTGAACTCGCTGTGGGCGGAACTGTCGGAAACCAAGGCCGTGAAGGTACAGGACATCTACCGCATCATAGAGAGCGACTTTGCGCCCGAGTACCATCCCTTCCGTGAGTACCTGGAGGGGCTGCCCATGGCGGATAAGGACTACATCCGCGAACTGGCCGCTACGGTCAGGGTGCGTGGCGGCGATCGCGAGCAGGAACTCTTCCATGACTACCTCAGGAAGTGGCTGGTGGGGATGGTGGCCGGTTGGGTGGATCCCGGTGTGGTGAACAACGTCATACTGGTGCTCATCGGCGAACAGGGTTCGTACAAGACCACGTGGTTCAATAGTCTGCTGCCCAGCGAACTGTCGGCCTACTTCTACACGAAGACCAATGCCAGCCGCATGGGGCGCGACGACCTGCTGACGCTGGCACAGTACGGCCTGGTGTGCTACGAGGAACTGGACACCATGTCGCCGCGCGAACTGAACCAGCTGAAGGCAGCCGTGACGATGTCCTCCATCGACGAGCGGGCGGCCTATGCCCACTTTCACGAACACCGCAAGCACATCGCCTCGTTCTGCGGCACGGGCAACAACGTGCAGTTTCTCTGCGACCCCACGGGCAACCGCCGCTGGCTTCCCTTCGAGGTGGAGAACATACGTTCGCCCCGCGAGCACCCTTTCAACCACCGCGGCATCTACAGTCAGGCCTTCCGGCTCTACCGCGAGGGGTTCCGCTTCTGGTTCTCGCACGAAGAGATTGTGCGTCTGGCCGAACACAACCGTCAGTTCGAGACCCCCCGGCTGGAACACGAGTTGGTGCAACTCTACTTCCGCCGGCCGGGCGAGCACGAGTCGGGCGAGTTCATTTCCGTTGCCCTGGCCCTGCAGCTGGTGGGGGCCGGCATCACCCAGAAACTCTCCACCGTGGCTCTGGGGCGTGCCTTTGTCGAGCAGGGCTATGAACGCAGAACCTATCAGCACACGCGAGGTTACATCGTCGTGCGCCGTTCGGCCGAGGAGATGCGCATGATACGCTACGTCATGGCCCACGAGGCCACACCCGAAGCACCGCCAGCCACGTGACACAGGTGACAGATGCGATGCAGGGAAACTGTCTATACTCGCGTACGCGGGAACATCCATCAGTGACGAAAAGTTCCTGCGTACGCGCGTGAGAGGGTTAAGGTTGCAAATC
>Ga0310691_10007466_pt1 | contig 11381 bp, 11 predicted proteins | sample 176DNAGHGlowgp2_FD_203887 | JGI IMG/M metagenome (GOLD analysis project Ga0310691, IMG submission 203887) | Sheep rumen microbial communities from Palmerston North, Manawatu-Wanganui, New Zealand - 1766 DNA GHGlow gp2 (v2) (version 2) | ecosystem: Host-associated > Mammals > Digestive system >... | reverse complement strand
TTGCGCCATTTATTATCGTCATGCTTGGTCCTTTGTGAGAAATATCTGCATCATATATTATAGGAATATTTAAATTTGAAACAACACTATCTTGAAGCGCTTGTTCTATTGTATAACCTAAAAGACTATTATCATTTCCACATCTTCCAAATATAATCCCTTTTGTATATTTAAAATACCCTAATTCATTAAATTTCCATAAAGTTCTTATCAATTCTTCTTTTGATAAATCACAATTATCAAAATACCAAATTATGCCATCACTTTTATATTTTTCAATAAAAGCTTTTACTTCATCATATTTTGTCCCTGAAAGTTCTGCAATTATATCTAAACATCCACCTATAATTCTGCCATGAATTTTTGCTGGCTTATTATTTAAGGTTTTCCATTCAACTTTATCTGTATAACTGTATCCCTCTAAACCAGTAATCTTTTTTGGTCTTTCGTTTTCAAACATTTCATAGCTTTCTTGTTTAATTAATTCTCCAGAAATAATTTTCAAGTTATCTGTTATGTCTCTTGAATAATCTTCTGTACCAAAATCCCCAAAATTCGTTGAATAAATAGTTGCAATATCATATCGTGTTGTTATTTGAAACAATAATCCAGTTGAATCTGAAAAACCTTGTACAAATTTTGGACCTTGCACTAACTTGTTAAAATCAACATAAGGCAAACATTCAACTAAAAACTCTCCTCCTGCCGCACATATAATAAAATTAATATCATCATCTTCAAACATAGAATTTAATTCTTGTGCTCTTTCCTTTGCATCTGCACTTCTAGCCATTTTAGAATTGTATATATTTTTTGATTGTATAACTTTATATCCATTTTGTTCCATCTTTAATTTAGCATTTTTTTGTTTATTAATATGTAATTCATCATATGCCCCATCTGATGGTGCTGGAACACCAATAGTGTCACCTTTTTGTAAGAATTTTGGATAAATCATTTACTTTCCCCTTCTTGATTGATTTAAGGTTGGAAGTATGATGTTTGAAATCTGAGGTTGGAGGTTAGAGATACGACATCCTACCTCTTACATCCTACTTCATTTTTATCAGCATACTTTAATTCTGCTCTAAAATTATTTCTCGTCCTAAACCAGTTGAGTATATTAACACTTTGTCCACTTTTCTATTTAGTCCGTTCTCTAAAGCCTCTTTATAAAGCATTAATTGTGGTTTATGTCTTTCAATTAATATTTCTTCATCTCCTGGTTTTGCAAAATCTGTTTTATAATCTAACAATATTAGTTTACCATTTTTATCGACAAAATACAAGTCTATTATACCCTGAACTAAAATATTTTCATCAGATGAAACATTCATAACTGAATTTGCAGGGATGTTTATATAAAATGGTTCTTCTTTATGGTATTCTTTTGCTTGTTGTAGTTCTTTATATATATTTGATTTTGTAAATTGTAGAATTACATATGGATTAATACTTTCAGCTTCTTTTTCAGTTATAATATTATTAGTTCTTAAGTCTTGTATTAATTGTTTTACTAGTTCTAAATCATAATTCTTTGAAAAATCAAGTTTTTTCATGCATAAGTGTACTAAAGTTCCTCTTTTAGCTGGAGTAATCTCTTCTTCTACATCCTCTAATCTAGGCCAATTAAATTGTTTATTCTCTGAAAGTATCTTATTCGATCTTTCATCAGTCACTAAATACTCTGTTTTTTTATTTGATTTTTTTCCTGTCCTCGATTGAAACAAATGAGCAATATTTGTTACAGAATCTTTTGATGGAATTCTATTTAGCTCTTTATATTGATAATTAAATTCTAATTTCTTTTTTAAATCTTGCAATTCTTCTTCAGTTATACTTTTAGATTTTTCTTCTAATAATTCAAATATATTAATTTCTTCTTTTTCTTCCTTATTATTATCTTTTAATATTTCATCTTTTTTTATTATATTTACTTTCATCAACTCTTTAGCTTTTTGCTCATTATATAAATAAACTAGCATAAGCCAGTCAATATATTTTTTATATTTTTTTAGCAAAATAGGATTAATTTTACCATTTTCTGTTTTGTATATATCAACTAATTCCTGCATTTTAGTATTGTTTTCATCAAACTCATTTTTTATTCCTGTAATAAAGATTTTCTCTTTTGCACGAGTTAATGCAACATATAATACTCTAATCTCCTCTGATAGATTTTCCTCTAACATTTTTTCTCTTAAAGCTAATTTAGAAATAGTATCATATTTTATTTGCATATCATAATCTATATATTTTACCCCTATTCCTAAATCTTGATGTAATAAAATATCTTGATTTAAATCCATCATATTAAAACTAGAGCCTGTGCTTGCTAAAAATATAACTGGAAATTCTAATCCTTTACTTTTATGAATACTCATAATTCTAACTACGTTTTCATTTTCTGATATAAGTTTTGCAGATCCTAAATCTCCACTTCCTGTTTTTACTTTTTCCATAAAAAGAATAAAATTAAACAAACCTTTAAATGATGCGGTTTCGTACTGTTTTGCTCTTTCAAAAAGCATTCTTAAATTTGCAATTCTAAATTCTCCATTAGGCATTAACCCTACATAATTTAAAAAACCAGTATCTTCATAAATAGTCCAAATTAACTCATCTAAATCTACTATATTATTAAGTTCTCTCCAATTTTCAATTCGTTCTAAAAAATTCTCAATTTTATATCTTAAATCTTCTCTTACTGAAAGTTTAGCTTTTAACATTGCAGTATAGAAATCATCAGTTTTATCTGCTAAACGAATTTCTAATAAATCATCATCTGTAAACATTCCAATTGGAGAGCGCATAACATGTACTAATGGTAAATCTTGATATGGATTATCTATTATTTTTAATAAATCCATAATAACCTTTATTTCATAAGTATCCAAATACTCTGTTGATGTATCAGAATACACATTAATATTTTTGTTTTGAAGCTCTTTTTCAAAAATAGTTGCCTTATTTTTAGTTGAACGTAAAAGAATAACAATATCTTTAGGCTGAATATTTCTAAACACTTTTTTCTTATTATCATACACTTGAAACTTACTATCAATTAATTCTTTAATTTTATTTGCAACAAATCTTGCTTCTATTTCAACATCTTCAAGTAATTCTTCGTCTGTGTTGTTGTCATTCGTACCGGAGATTTTTGACACTGTTGTTGTCACTCGTACCAGAGATTTTTGGCATGGTATCAATTATATTAATTTCAGGTAATAGCATTTGTTCATTTTCTGAATATTCTGCTCCAAGGTTTAGATATTCTTCTTCATTATAGTCAATCTCTCCTAATTTTTCACTCATAATGTTATCAAAAATTAGGTTTGTAAAATCTAAAACCTGTTTTCTACTTCTAAAATTCTTAAATAATTGAATTTTTTTACCATTTGAGGACATTGGTGACATTGGGACCGGTTCTTTTTGTCCTCCGAGTGGCATTGGGGCCGGTTCTTTTTGCCCCCTCTGCTGTCACCGGTACCGGAGATTTTTGGCATGCATCATATTGTTTGTATTTGCTTAAAAATAACTCTGGCATAGCTTGACGGAATTTGTATATACTTTGTTTTACATCCCCAACCATAAATATATTATTACCTCTAGAAATTGAAGTTAAAATATACTCTTGTAATAAGTTACTATCTTGGTACTCATCTATAGCTATTTCCACAAATTTTTCTCTATATTTCTTAGCAATAGCTGTTGGTGTTAGTGACATTTGGGCCGATTCTTTTTGTCCTCCGAGTGACATTGGGACATTGGGACCGGTTCTTTTTGTCACTAAAATCTGCAAAGCTAAGTGTTCAATATCACTGAAATCCACAATATTTTTTTCTTTTTTATTCTTTTTAAATTCAGTATCAAAATATATTATTAAATCTTGTAATTTAACTAACATCTCATACATTTTGATTAAATCTATGTTTGATTCTTCGGAATTTGATGTAAAGATTTTGTCTCTTTTAGATGTAAAATCTTTTTTTATTTTATCTCTTATTTCTTTTGCTCTGTCTTTTTCAGGATTATTTATTTTTTTATTAATTGGCCATTTTAAAAATTCAACACTATTTGCTAAAGTATAAGCTTTATCCCAATTATCCAGATTTCCAGCCAGAGTTTCTAATTGCTGTAAGTCTGATTCCAAAATTCTTTCATAAGCTTCTAATTCACTTTCTACCGAAAGTCTTCTTTTTTCTGCTTGTAGTTTTTTAATTTCATCTTCTAAATCTTCACTCATTTGATATAACAAAATTTTACCCCATTCAGTTTTAGAAAAATCTTGTTTAATATCTCTTATATTGAATTTTTCGATTTGTTCTTGTAACCAATTTAAAGGATATGGATTTGACTCAATATATGTATAAGTTTTTAGGATTAGTTCTTTTAAAGGGGTATCATCTCTATATGAAGTATAAGTCTTTATTAGTTCCTGGAAATCCTGATTTTCTTCTTCATATTTTTCTTCAAATAATTCCTCTAATGTTTCTTGTTTTAGCAATTCTATTTCTGCGTTATCCGCTATTCTGAAATTTGGAGAAATATCAATCTCAAAAAAATTATTTCTAATTACATCTAAGCAAAATGAGTCAATAGTACAAATTTCCGCTTTATTTATTAATGTTATTTGTCTTTGCAAATGCAGAATTGTTTGTTCATCAGCTTCTTCATTGTCAATGATTTTATAAATTGCATCTAAGATTCTCTCTTTCATTTCGGAAGCTGCTGCATTTGTAAATGTAACAACTAAAAGAGAATCTATATCTATTTTTTCATTTATAATTTTATTTATAATTCTTTCTACTAATACTGCAGTTTTTCCGCTTCCTGCAGCTGCTGCGACTAAAATATTACTGCCTTTTTCATTTATTGCTTCTTTTTGTTCTTTTGTCCAATTCATAGTTATGTAATCCTTTCAAATAATTTAAATAATGTGAATTTTTATTAAAAATCATTAGAAACCGAAACTAAGATTTTGTACGCATTAAAAATGCTACAAAATCTAAATTCCGCCATATTTATCTTCTAAAGAAACTTACCACTTACTTGGATAACTTTCCTAAGAATATAAAAAACTATATTTCAACTTCTACATTTACTCCTTCAAATGAAATGTTTTTATATTCTATTTCTTTTATCTCACTTGGAATATCTTCTGTTGTTCCTTCAAAAATAATATTTCCATTTTTTATGATTTTTATATTTAATAATCTAAGTTCTTTTATTTTCATCAATTGCTCCTTAAATTTTATTATGTTTATATTATAATATCTATTTCAACTAATTGCAAGATAATAAAAAAACAGGTACTATATTAGTCCTGTTTTTTATAAATCTCATTAATTTGCTATCATTTAATTAATATTATTTATTTCTTCTTTTCCGATGCTTTAAGCCCTCTTCTGTGCCCTTTGCTCTTGCAGAAGCTAAAGCTGATTGCTCTTCTAATTCTGACATTAGTCTTATTTCTGCTAGTCTTTTAATCTCTTTATTTCCAGTTATAAGTTCTATTTAATGTTTTTATTTACAAATCCTGTACTTCACCTGTTTCTTCAATACTAACATCTAATCCCATAGTATTCTTTATATAACCTTCCATTGTTGAAAATTGAGAAGCACTTGTAACTCTAAGATTTTTCTTAAATGATTGTAATTCATAATTACTATCTTTTTTATCTTCTATCTTTTTTTCTATCTTATAAGAATTTATTCTTTGTTTATTAATAGATTTTTTTAAAAGCTTTTTTACTCTCCTAGTTAACCTTGTTTTTTCAAAAATTGTTTGACTTTTTGATGCTTTTTTTAGACTTAATATTAAATCATATAAGTCTAATAATTTAGATTGGCTTTGATCTACTGGAACTCCTTCTCCAAACACACAATAAGGATTTCCGTCTTTTTCTGCTTCTTGAATTGTAATTTTTCCATCTGGCGTATTTATATTAATAACTAATACACTACCAGAACCTTCTCGATCAAAACTTTTAGAATCATTAAGAATCATTTTTCGTATAAACTTAAAGCTTCCCATATGAGCTCTTTCCAGCTTAAAATTATAACTATATCCATCTTTTATATCTATATCAATATCATCTATAGATACATTTTGCCCATATACCTCATTATATCTCTCTGCCAATATTGCTTTTGCTATATCTAGATAATCATTCTCCATAAGTTCATCTGTAGTTGCTTCTATTTTGTGATTCTCAACTACATTTGTAACAGTTGTTACTGCTGTAGCAGCTAATAAACTTCCAATTAATACCACAGTAACAGTTTTTTTTGCATATCCTTTAATTCTTTTTTTAGGTTTGTTATTATTTTCTTCCATACAATTTACCTTCTAAATAACTTTGCGTAATTCTATAAAATAATTTATTTTTATTGATTTTTTTTAATTGAATCCTCTATTAGAAAAACTAAGAACTTTATTCTTAATCCTTAGTTATATGCATTTGTTAATATTATTCTGTAATTGATTTTTTTTCTCTTACAAATAATTTCCTTATAAATGATGGAATTGATTCAAGCATTTCTTTATAATAATTTCTTTCCTGCTTTATTTTTAAAGATTCTTCTTCTAGTGCTTTTATTCTATCGTTTAATTGATCAATATTTTGTTTGTTTTTTTGTCCAATTTCATCAATTATTTTTCTGCTTTCTTTAGACAGCATATTAATAGTTTCATCTTTTTGCTCATTTTCTCTTTGTAATAATACAATTTTATTCTGCTTTGCTATATTATTTACTCTTTTAACAAACTCGCTATTCATCAAATTGACTCCTCTCTCCTATTCTATCACTTCGAACTACACTAACTGTACCATCTGGATTTTGCGTATAGGTCTTGTCATTAATATTAAACATTGTCGTTTTTTCAACTGGGTCACCTTTTACATTGTAAATTACTTCGGCGGATTCGTCTGTATTAACTTCCTTTGTACTTTTTTCCCCAGTATTTAAGTTTGTGCTAGTAATATCAGTTTTAATACTATGGCTTGATGTCCTATAATTTATTGTTACATTATCTGGAATTTTAATATCCTCCCATCCATCTGAAGTAAGTATTTTATATGGATATTTACTTATAAGAGCACTTTCCATATCGGGATCTACCAAAAATACAATGTCTTTTAGAGTATCCAAATCATATGCTTTACTACCAACTACAATAACTGATTCTCTACCATCTTCAGATTCTAAAGTAGCAGGAATACATTCTTCAATATTTCCATTAGCATATCCGACTATTGTTACATCTTTTTTTTGTATAAATCCTGGAATTATTTCATCGTCTGTTAAATAATATCCTCCTATATATTCCTCCTTTTCATCTACATTATTTCCAAAAAACTCATCCATTATTTCTTTCGTATTTGGTGGCTCTACAAATCTAGATCCCCTTGGAATTGTCATATTTTCTCTTCCTTCTGGCAAAATTAGTGTATCATCTTCTTTTGTCATATAAATTGTTGAATCATTTAAATGTGTCAATCCAACTGGATCCCCAGTAAACATATCTGTACCTAATGCTCCACAAATAAAACAAATTGCACCAAAAATTGTAGTTTTAAGAGTTTTAACACCTTTTTTGATTTGTTTTGATTTATGTTTAGCTCTTTTTTCATTTTCTAATTCATATAGTTCTTCAATAGATGCAACTTCATATATCTCACATAATCCATTAAACATTTTATTTGGTATATCAACTAATTGATCAGATTCAATAAACTGAAGATATCTTATTAATTTGTTTTTTAAACTATCTTTTGCATCTATTTTATCTTGAACTGTTAAGTCTATATTAACTATTTTTTCTAAATAATCATCTTGAAGTATATTTATTAAAGATTCAGCAACGTCTGTTAATTCTAATCCTTTAGTCTCTCTTATTTTATTTAATTTTAAACCAATTTTTGGATATTCAATTTTACCATTATTATTTTTCATTTTTTTCTTCCTTCCACTCTATTTAATAAATTATAACATTGTAATATATTAATGTCAATAATTTCCATTTTACAGTTTTATTGCTATTTTGTTACATTTATGTTACATATAAAGTATAATTTATCCTCTCTACCTTCTCCACCTTATTTGTTTCATCATTCACCTCAAAAACTGCACCATTTAATATACATTCTCCACTTGCTATTTTATATCTTTCAGGTAATGATGTAGTAAATCGTTTAATAGCAACCTCTAAATCCATTCCTAATGCAGAAATCTTTGGGCCTGTCATTCCAATATCTGTAATATATGCTGTTCCATTTGGTAAGATTTTTTCATCTGCTGTTTGTACATGTGTGTGAGTTCCAAAAACTGCAGTTACATCTCCATCTAAATAATAACCCATAGCAACTTTCTCGGCGGTTGCTTCTGCGTGAAAATCAAGAATTATTATATCAACCTCATTTTTTATATTATTTATAATTTGTTTTGTTATTAAAAATGGATTTTCAAGGCCAATATTTATTTCTGCTCTTCCCATAGAATTTATTACTGCAATTTTTTTGTTCTTAAACTGATAAATATTATATCCTTTTCCGCAAACTCCTTCGGGATAATTATTTGGTCTAATTATTTTAGGATGATCTATAAATTTAAATACATCCTTTTTTCCCCATGTATGATTTCCCATTGTTATGCAATCTACACCACATGAAAGAATGTCTTTAAAATTGTTTTCAGTAATTCCCATTCCTTCAGCGGCATTTTCTGCATTTACAATTGTAAAATCTATATTATAATCTTTTTTTATTTGAGGTAGTCTTTTTTTTAGTTCCTGAATTCCTGCATTTCCAACTAGATCTCCTACTGCTAAAATATTCATATGTTCCCCACTTTCTATCACTAATTTGTTTTCAAATATGATGCTACTGCATCTTTAATCAATTCATTAATTGAAATGTTTTTTTCTAAAGATTTTATTTTTGCTTTTGTATGAAGTTCTATACCTAATCTAACATTTAAAGAACCTTTGCATTGTCTTTCAGGATCTTCATTTCTTTCTTTACATACTTGTAAATAATGATTTATTGCATCTTTAAAATCCTTTTTTAATTCTTTTACAGTGCTTCCTTCAAAAAATACTAAATCATTTTTTAATCCTTCAATTTTTCCGCAAAAACATTCATCTTCATCGCTATAGCTTATTTCTGCCCAATATCCCTTATATTTCATAATATTACGCATTATAATTCACCTCTTTCTTTTAATTTTTCCAAAATGTCTTTTATTTTATATAATTTTATAATATTGCTTGGATGCGGTTTATGCAAATCTATTTTCATATTATCTTTATTTACAAATGTTACTCTTGAACCTGATGTCTTTCCTTTATTATTCTCCATATATCCTAATTTATTTAATAAACTTTTTGCTTCTTCATATGTATAATCTTTTGGGTAAGATTTTAGTCTTTCTATTTCTTTTTCTAGTCTACTCATACTATTATACTCCTTTTTTTGTGTTTTTGCAACTATTATTAGTTGCTATTCTTATTTTTCCTTTCTTGTCAACAAAAATTGAAATTTCGCCCATTTTATCTGTTCTATAAATCTTTGAGCCTATATTTTCTAATCTATTTATTACATCATCATTTGGATGTCCAAATTTATTATTTTCTCCAACTCCAATTAATGAAATCTTTGGTCTAACTGCTTCTAAAAATTCTTGAGTACTAGATGTTTTTGAACCATGATGAGCAACTTTTAGAATAGTTGAATTTAACAATTTTGAATTGTCTTTATAGTGTTTTAATATCTCTTTTTCTGCTATTTGTTCTATATCTCCTGTAAATAATGTTGAAAAACTTTTATAATGGAGTTTTGCAACTATTGAATTATTATTTAGCAAATTATCCGAAATAAGATTTAAATTATTAGGCCAAAAAATATCAAAATAAATGTCTTTCTCAATTTGTAGTTTCACTGGGTAAATAGTTTCATCTATACCTACACATATTACAGATATATCCTTTTTGTTTACAATCTCTTTAAATCTTTGGAAGTTTTGACTATTCTCTCCTTGTTTAGATATAAAAACTTTTTTTACTTTTAGTTCTTCCATAACACTTAAAAGCCCGACCGAATGTGGTCTGTATCAAAATGGCTGATTATCATATAGTCTATTGTTTTAATCTTTCTATCTAAAAGATATGGAATTAAAACATTTTTTCCGCACATCATAATCTGAAAATTCACTTCCACCGCCATCTATTAAAACTTTTTTATTTTGTGGAGTTACAATAAGAGTGCAATCTCCGTTGCCCTACATCTACAAAGTAAATTTTTAAATCTTTGGGAATAATGGAATAAAAAGAAAAAAATATACCAACTATTAAAATTAATGAAATAACTTTTGTTTTATTTTGATAAAATCTATACTTTGCTAAGTTTATTAGATTTTTAACTCTTATTTGAAATAAACTAGGCTTTTTTTCTAATTTTATTTTAATAATCAAAATAAATAAAAATACCATAAAATAATAAATTAAAATACTAAAAAAATTGGGGGTTACTATATATATTTTATTTAAATGGATTTTTGGTCCTAATTTTGATATAAATATCAAAATTTTCAAACTATATGATAACAAAATTTGTATAAAAGAAAAATCAAATACTAGGCAAACTAAGCCCAAAATAATAATAGGTGCAATTATGAAACTTGCAAATAGACTTAATAATATACCAAAAATTGCGATAGAATTATAATGATATACTGTAATTGGAATAACCATAATTGTACAAGATATAGTAAGTAACAAAGAATCTAAAAATAGCATTCCTAATTTAAAATTAAAAAATTTTATCACAAATTTTGTTTTCTTCTTATTTTTTCTAATTGCTTTGTTGTTTATTCTTTCTAATTTATCATCAATATACTTTTTTAAAATTTTTTTAAATACTATAATTCCAATAATGGCTGAATATGATAATTGTAATCCTGTGTTTAAAATCGCAAATGGGTTATAAATCAAAATAATAATTAATGACAAACTTAAACTTTGCCATATGTCATTTTTTCTATAGAAAAAATTGGACATAATTAAAACAATTCCTGATATTCCTGCCCTTACAAGTGTAACTGGAAATTTTGTCAAACACATATATATAAATACTACTATGCTTGTTATGACCTTTGAAAAATGTTTACCTATTAAATTATTAAAAAGAAACTTTAAAATCAAAATTATATAAGTGATATGCATTCCTGAAATAGCTAGAATATGAGATATATTGCTTTCTGAAAAATCTGTTACTATGTCTTCTTTAATTTTTGATTTATCACCCAATAGTATTCCTTTTAAAATAGCTTTTTCTTCTTTTAATATTTTTAAATCATCTATTTTGCTATTTAAATACAAA
>Ga0310691_10007464_pt1 | contig 11385 bp, 8 predicted proteins | sample 176DNAGHGlowgp2_FD_203887 | JGI IMG/M metagenome (GOLD analysis project Ga0310691, IMG submission 203887) | Sheep rumen microbial communities from Palmerston North, Manawatu-Wanganui, New Zealand - 1766 DNA GHGlow gp2 (v2) (version 2) | ecosystem: Host-associated > Mammals > Digestive system >... | reverse complement strand
AACCTGACACCCAGCCGGTTTCAGCTGTATTAAATACGCTGCCCTTTAGACCGTCTCTGATATTGTCATTAAAATATGCAAATCCCGGTGTCTTTGCTGATGACTGCTGAGTTGCAAGTGTCACATTTTCCTTGGTCAGATCTGTGTTCATGCTCCAGCCCTCACCGTAGAAAATAACGTCCGGGTGATTCTTGTGTACTTCAGTAACTATCTCGTTAATAGTGTCCACATCAAGAAGTCCCACAAGGTCAAATCTGAATCCGTCAATATGGTACTCATCTGCCCAGTAGCAAACAGAGTCCACAATATATTTTCTTACCATCGAACGCTCTGAAGCGGTATCATTGCCGCATCCTGAACCGTTTGAATATGTTCCGTCAGCATTGATCCTTGAAAAATAACCGGGAACCAGTCTGTTTATGCAGAAATCCTTGCCGCTGTAAACATGGTTATATACAACGTCCATTACAACTGATAGACCATTATCGTGGAAAGCTTTTACCATCTGCTTTACCTCAGATACTCTGACCTGTCCGTTATAAGGATCTGTAGAATATGACCCTTCGGGAACGTTGTAGTTTACAGGATCGTAGCCCCAGTTAAACTGCTCAGAAGTAGGCGAATTCTCATCAACAGAGCCAAAATCATAGAATGGAAGAAGATGAACGTGAGTAACACCCAAATCCTTGATGTAATCCATTCCCGTAGCATTTCCGCCCTCTGTCTTAGTGCCTGTATGAGTAAAAGCGGTATATTTTCCGGCATCAGCTATATTACCTGCTTCCGATACAGAAAAATCTCTTACGTGAATCTCATATATAACAGCATCATTGACCGGCTCATTTGCATGAGGATTAGCATCATTATCCCATCCTTCGGGATTGGTAGAGGGCAGATCGATAACCATTGCTCTCTTGCCGTTTACGCCGGTAGTTCTCGCATAAGGATCGCAGGCCTCAATGTTTAAACCATCTATTACGGCAGTATATGTGTAGTAAGTTCCTGCCATATCTCCATCAACAGCAGTTACCCAGGTGCCGTTTTCATCTGCTGTCATCGGAATCTTCTCGATCAGATCGTCTTCCCAGTCCTTACCTGATTCATAGAGATTTAAATTTACCTCTTCTGCAGTGGGTGCCCACACACGAAAAGTTGTCTTTTCCTTGGTATAGGTAGCTCCGAGGTCATCTCCTGTGTAAGTATATTTATCTTCAAATTCATCTGTTGAATAAATGATCGGCATATTTATAGCGTATTCCTGATCCTCAAAGCCAAGTCTGTAATTTCTGAAAGGATCAAGCTCCTCTTTAATAGTAAGATCGTAGTAATATTCCGTATCGGATGCTTTCTCTGATAGTGTTACCTCTGTAACTTCCACGTCGCCTTGTCTTCCTGTCACATAGAAGGATTTTTCCTGCTCTGCGTCAAGCTCTCCGGTAAACAGAACCGTAACTGTATTTGCCCCGTCATAGGCAGCATTTTTCAACTTTGTACCTGTCACAACATCATCTCCATATTCTTTTTCTTCGCCTTCTACGCCAGATTCCACGTAGACATCCACGGTTCCCGAAATTACTTCCGATACATCGATGAACTGGTCCATATCAACATCCTTGGTCCAATCCTCTGTACGGATGATGTATCCGATTTTGGTAACTCCGGCAGGTACCGGGATCGTAGCAACCATCTCTCCGTTATCTTCTTCGAACGGATATCCTGCTCCTTCCCCGCCATCAGACCAGCTCCACACATCCCATGGCGCATAGTCACCATCTTCTCTGTGATAGTGAAGTCTTATCGTAACCCCCTCATCAGCCCTTACTATCTGCACCCCTAAGTCAGATAAAAACATCGTAAGGACCAGAACCACTGACATGAAAAATGTCAGGATCCGTTTAAACTTTTCCCCTTGTTTCACTCTATAACCTCCCTTGCAAAAATACTAGTTGGAAAACGTTTTCCCATACGAGTTTATCACACCTTCAGGTTCTAGTAAATATGTAAAAAGCACATCTCCAACAAGATTATCCGTCGAAAATGTGCTTTCTATTTATTGCTGATCAGGCTGCATCATCAAGTGCCTCAAGTCTGTCCTTTATATCTTCATACTCACGGTCATAGACATCAAGACCAAATGAAGGATTCTTAATAACTCCGTCGCCATAGATTGTTGTCCAGTCATCCTTCATGGAAATCGGGATCCAACCCTCTTCCTCACAAAGAGACTTCATCTTATCTGCCTTCTCTATATTGCCGTACTCGCGATCCAGATCGTCGCAGCAAAGCATAAATGCCAGACTTCTGTATGGATTATCTGTAATAACGTAATTAGCCATACTGGAGTCACCGGTGCTGTTTCCAAATGAAAGAACAGGCTGAACACCTATTTCCTGCGCAATTACAGCAACCTTATTCATCTTCAGGTTCTTGGTGATGAACTGACCGCTCAGGATCAATTTATCATCATGTGTAAACTGATATGACAGACCATCATTGTCGCCCTGGCCGTAAGCAACAATTGCTTCATCAGAGCCTATTATCTGGTTAGCGGGAAGCCCGAGTGTATCACTTAGTCCGCCCCTTACGATAAGTCTGTCCGTTCCGCTGACAACATACGATGTAAAACCGTTGTCCGCAAGGTAGTCTAGAACCTCCATCATCGGTACGTAAAGAGATTCTGCTCTTGTCATTCCGTCATATCCGGGAGCCTGCTCTTTGCCGTACTCTGCTACATAATTCTCAAATTCTTCAACTGTCATGCCTGCAAAAGAAGAAGCTATCGCCTGACCGTGCTCAGTATCCATTCCCTCGGGATAGTGACCATCCTGAACCCACTGCAGGATCTTGGCTGCACAATCAAGTTCCTTCTCAGAAGGTGTATAATCAGGATCTTCCAGCACTCTGTGAAGCAGAAGGCTGTGATCAAAATAAATAGGATTGGTCTCACTAAAAAGTGTTCCATCCAGATCAAAAACAGCTATACGTCTCTCAACCGGTATATAATCTGCGCTGTTTTCATCAGTAATTGCTTCCATAAAAGAAACAAGCTCCTGCTTTGCCCTGGCACTATCTGTCCAATGGCCAAGTTCTCCTGTCGTTTTCGTTGTTGCTGTCTTCGAAGTGTTAAGCAGATAGACAAGTCCGATCAATGTAAGGACCAGACATATAACAAAAAGTACTACCTGCATCACCTTTCTCGCACTATTATCTTTCATTTTTTCCCTCCGTCATAAGAAAATCATAAAACACTTATATTAAAGCATATCTCACTACAAAATAATACTCTCAGCTGTCCAACAAATGTCCAACATGATTCCTGTATTCATTGGGCGAGCTACCGCTTATCTTCTTAAATACTCTTGAAAAATGTGCAACCTCGGCAAATCCCACCTCTTCTGCTATATCTGCAACTCGAAGCGAAGAATTCTGAAGCAGTTCTTCCGCCTTTTTTATTCTTATCTTATTAAGAAGCTCTGAGAAATTCTGCCCCGTTTCCTTGTTAAGGAGTTTGCTAAGGTGCCACTGGCTTACATATACTTTTTCTGCAACATCAGCGAGCATAAGCTTTTCCTTGTAATGCTCTTCCATATAGTTCATTGCATTTTTAACTATAAAGCCATTGGCATTATCTTCCTCTTTCTCAGGCTCATAAGAGTCGCTTTCGCTCACATTTTTCGCCATGAAGGCAATCGCCTCTTCGATTTCATCCATATTGGAAGGCTTAAGCAGGAACCTGCTGACGCCCAGATTAAGCGCTGTCTTTGCATACTCAAAATCTCTGAATCCTGTAAGGATCGTGATCTGGAGATTTTTGTATTCGGATTTAATAGCTGCGACCATTGTCAGTCCATCCATTTCCGGCATACAGATGTCAAGGAAGATCATATCAGGCTTCTTTTCCTCAATCAGCCTTTTTCCTTCCTTTCCATTGTTTGCAGTACCTACTACCTCGCATCCAAACTTAGCCCAATTTACGCTTCTTGAGAGCCCTTCAACTATAATAGGCTCATCATCAATAATCATAACCTTATACATATCCCATATCCCTCTTAAAAACGGATCCCCCTATACCGTAAACCTTCTAATCCTCTTCTTATATGCTTCGTAAATCATGAAAGCGGCATTATCATGCGGAACTGCAGCTTATCCTCATCAACAAGGTGCACGCTTAATCCGTATTTTTCACCAAATATCAGCTCGATACGTTTATTTACATTATATATTCCGATCGAGGTATGTACCCCCGGAACACTCCTGTTTAGCTGCTCTTCTCCTGAGATGATCCTGCTGATTCTCTCGATATCGCTTTGAGTCATCTTTTTGCCACTGTTTATGACGTCAATTATCAGCTCTTTGTTTTCCTCAAAAATATTAAGCCATATAGCGCCTTCGCTCACGCTTTCAACGCCATGCTTTATGGCATTTTCAAGGATTGGCTGAAGGATAAGCTGTGGTACCATTGCCTGCGTGAGGTTGGTATCTATGAGCTTTTCTACCTGAAGCCTTGATCCAAAGCGCATTGACATTATATATAAAAACGCATCAGCGCAGCGCACTTCATCGGACAATCTGACTAGCTTGTCTTGATTGCGATTAATTCCCGAATCGAGCACGGTTCCGAGCGCTTCTATCATCTTACTTATCTCGGAATCGCCGTTCATTCTGGCCTGCCAGTTCATCATTTCCAGAGTATTATTCAAAAAGTGCGGGTTGATCTGCGCCTGCAGCGCTGCGATCTGGGCATCTTTTATTGCCATGTGCTGAACATATTCTGTGTTTTTCTTCATGTAATAGAAGCACAAAAACATGATTGGGATCATACCTACAACCGTGAATATAACTATCAGATTAAGACGGGAAATCTCATAATACATATCTCCCATATCCTTTAGATAGTAAAAATCAAGGATATAATCCTCTTCCTCCGAATGGTATCTGTATCCTGCAAACCCGGTCTGCAAAGTTCTGATAAGACCTTTGGTATCCTTATTGCTGCTGGTACCATTTCTTAGTTCAGACAATGCGGTGAGCTTTATATCAGAGATCGTCTTATCGTTTTCATATCTTAAAAAATAACCGGTTTTATCAATTTCGATAAACACGTTTTCAAGTTCCCGGATCGGGACATCCTTTAATACAGAATCTCCCTCCAGCCCAACTACAAGCGTACCGTAGCTTATGTCATATATAGAGAAAAACAGATTCTGCAAAATATAAATCTGATTACCTACAATAACTACCTGCGTTTTCTTTTCCTTGTTTTGTATCAGACTCTTTATAGAGTCATTCACATTTTTCATGTAATATTCGGAATCAAATCCTGATTTTCCAACATATTCTTTGGGATCATCCTGCCCATTTAAATAAAACGCAGTGCAGGAAAATTGCTCATCCAGACGAAATCTGCTGATCAGCTGCAGCTTTATCCATATGAGAAAATCATCCATAGACAGTTCCCCTGTCTGAACTTTTCTGTACTGCCCTCGCCACTCTTCGGTCGAAGTCTGACGATTTATCTTGGAAATCGCAGTATCTATCCCGGATTTCACCAATACGCCCGATATATTTACCGCGTTCATAACTTCGCTCTCAGTTCGATCTATATAAGCATTCTGGTACTGATTAAATATAAAAGATAAAAGTACCACTATCGGAATGATCCATGATATCCCGAAAATATAAAAAATAGAATTACGCTTCACACTACTAATTCCTCCATTGTTTCAGTATACCTTAATTCCCATCCTTAGCGGAGTGTTTTTTATATCAATACGGAATCATTTTCCTGTGATGTAAAAAGCACAACCCCGGTAGCGTGAACTACCGGGGCAAAAAGGAAAGAATAAAAAGGTATTATCGTACAATAACGAAGGACTGAGGAGCCAGCTTAAGCTGGTTTCCAAGGGTAGCGTTGCCGATGGCATACACTACTTCGCCTTGTACTTGGAGGTCACATGTTTGTTCCTTCTCTGAAGGATTTACTGCTATTGTAAGGTTGCCGCGCTTATAGACAAAAGGCTTGCCTTTTTCTGCGTAAAGAACCTTGAACTCTGCATCTGCCTGAAGATCTTCTTCCTTATGGCGAAGAGAAAGAAGCTCTTTTACAGTATTTAAAAGTGATGAAGGATCCTTTTCCTGCTCTTCAACAGTAGGTGCATCATCAGCACTGTCAACAGGAAGATAGAGACTGTCTTCGCAACCTTCTGAGAATCCGAGGTTTTTACCCTTGTTCCACTGCATAGGAGTACGGGAACCTGTTCTGAAGTAGCCTCCTTCCTTAGTGGGAATCTCAAGATATCTCATGCCGATCTCGTCGCCGTAATACAGGAACGGAACGCCGGGCATTGTAAATATAAATGCGTATGCGAGCTTAAGTTCATCAGGCTCAAGAGTATACCTTGGACGATTGGTATCATGGTTACATGTAAGCATTGAAATGTAACCCAGATCCTTTGTATCCTCATACCACTTTACATACTCATCAAGGAATCTGTTGATATCGCGATCGCTGTCCTTCTTAAAGAATGAATTGTCTTTTCCGGTCTGACCAAATAAGAAGTAGTCGCGCATGAGCGTTGAGTAGCCGTTTCCGGGATGATTAAGATAAAAGTCCATATCATAGCCGGCTCGTAGTGCCTGCGGAGGATTGCTCCACTCTGCGACCATTGCAGCCTCAGGGAACTCCTCATCCAGCATCTTGCGTACGTCAAGCCATACCTTGCTGGTTCCGGTCTTTTTCTCATCATCATTTTTTACAAGTGATGCTGCCATATCTACGCGGAATCCATCGCATCCGTGCTGCAGCCAGAAACGCATGATGTCCTTAAGCGCTTCTCTTGTGGCGATAACATCCGGATGATCGATCGGAAGCTGCCAGGGTTCTGTTGGATTTAAAAATCCGTAGTTAAGTGCAGGCTGGCACTTGAAGAAATTGAGGACATAGGTCGCGCTTCTCTCACTTTCGCCGCCTACATAGTTTAGATTTCCTGCAGGCTGGAAGCAGAAATCTGTCCATATAAAACGATTGGTGTACTCGTTCTTTTCAGCCTTCTGGCTCTGCTTAAACCACTCATGCTCCTCGGAGGTATGTCCGGGAACCAGGTCAAGAAGCACCTTGATGCCTCTTTTATGAGCTTCGCCAAACAGTCTGTAAAGGTCGTTATTGCAGCCATATCTTGGAGCAACCTTCTTATAATCCCTTACGTCATAACCTGCATCCTTAAATGGTGAATCAAAGCAGGGATTGATCCACAGAGCATTGCAGCCAAGTGACTTAATGTAATCAAGTTTCTCGATGATTCCGTTGAAATCACCAATTCCGTCCCCGTTTGTGTCATAAAAAGACTGGGGATAAATCTCATAGAATACCGCATCTTTTAACCATGTTGCTGCCATTTTCATTACTCCTCCTATTTCGTCATGCATTTTGTATTAAAGGATGGAAACAGTACACACTTCTGCCTCCACCAAGATCGGTCTTGTCGGGTTTTCCCTGCCTGCACTCGTCAGTTGCATAAGGGCATCTGGGTGCAAATTTACAACAGGTCAGGGCGTATTCCTTACTTTCCATATCAGGCATCACAAATTCCTGATTCCACTTATCTCCGACTCTCGGAACAGCCTCCATCAAAAGTTCTGTATAAGGATGTGCCGGTGCATCCATTAGTTCCTTGGCAGGTCCGTATTCGATGAGACCTCCGCGGTACAATGTTGCAATATAGTCGGAAACATAATAAGCAGTTGATAAGTCATGCGTTATGTAGATGAATGAAATGCCATACTTATCTTTTAATTCCTTGAAAAGATTGACTATATTCATCTTCATTGAAGCATCGATAGCTGCTACGGGTTCGTCTGCAATTATGAGCTTTGGTCTTGTGATAAGTGCTCTTGCTATAGATACTCTCTGAAGTTCTCCTCCGGAAAACTGAGCAGTATACTTGCCCTTTACAACGGCAAGTGACATTCCCACGCTCTTTAATGCTTCATCTGCCTTCTCTTCAGCTTCCTTCTGATTTTTGGCTATTCCAAGTTTAAGCGCTGTATTGTACAGATATGTATCAACAGCTTTTCTTGGAGAAAATGATTCATACGGATTCTGGAAGATCGGCTGAACATCCAGCTTGAACTGCTTTGGATCGTAGCCTTTTTTGTCTGCGTATGATCTTCCGTTTAACAGTATGTCCCCGCCATCAGGGGTGTGCAGTCTAAGTATCATCTTGCACAGAGTGGATTTACCGCATCCCGACTCGCCAACAACTGACAGGATCACAGGCTTATCAGCATCTATTGCAAGTGAAACCTGATCTACCGCAGTCATTTTTTTACCGCGAAGCATACCACCTATGCGAAAGTTCTTTGTTACACCTTTTACTTCTAATAAATATTTCTCAGCCACTTATCATTCCACCTCCCTCTTTCAGCAGATGGCATGCAGCAAATCTGCCCGGCTTGATTTCACGGAACTGTGGAACACTGCTTCTGCACCGGTCCGTTGCATAAGGACACCTGGGAGCGAATCTGCATCCCGGCGGAGGATTCTTAAGTGCCGGAGGTCTTCCCGGAATTCCGACTTTTGCACTCTTATCGCCAACCTTGGGAAGTGCATTTACAAGCATTGTTGTATACGGATGGATCGGGTCTTCGAAGATTCCCTCCGTAGGTCCAAGTTCTATCATGCTTCCGGAATACATGATTCCCATTCTGTCTGTGATCTGATAATGTACGCCCATGTCATGGCTTACGATAACCATAGTGTTTTTCAGCTGTTTCTGAAGTCTTGTGAGCATCATCAGGATTCCGCGCTGAACAACTACGTCAAGAGCTGTTGTAGGCTCATCGGCAAGCACCACATTGGGTGACATGAATGTAGCAAGTGCGATTATTACTCTCTGTCTCATACCACCTGATAACTGAAAAGGGAATGCCTCAAGTATATCGGGTGATAAGCTGAGCTCTTCAAGATAATCAGCTACTCTTTTTAAAGTCTCTTCCTTGGTTTCTTTTTTCCTGTCCTCTGCGGGAATAGAATCAAGAAACTGCTTTTTAAGTCTTGTAATAGGGTCAAGAACAGACTGAGCTGCCTGCGGAACGTATGCTATGTTGTTCCACCAGGTTTTTCTGATATTTCCCGATGAATAGGAAAAATCTTTTCCGTCCTTTGTTCCCGATAATGTGATCTGACCTTTGTCAATTTCAAGGGGCCATTCAATAATGTCGTAGAGTGTCTTAAGGAGTGTGGTTTTGCCGCATCCTGACTCTCCTGCTATTCCAAAGATCTCATTGTCGTTGATAGTAAAATTGAGATCGTTTAATACATGTATGTCTCCATCGATCGTCTTGTACGAGGTAGACAGATTTTCAATCTTTATCATCCTTTTCACCTACCTCTCTTCATGGCAAGATAATCATTGTAGCCCGTAATGAGAAGGAACAGACCGATGAACATAACTACCGTAGCAACGATAGGGGATCCGATCCAGAGCCACTGCCTGTTGAATATGGCATTTCTCTCTCTTGCCCACTGAATCATATTTCCAAGTGACACCAGGTTAGCCGGTGATAAGCCGAGCACTGCAAGTGAAGATTCCGATGCTATAGCATTAAGTGTCGCATTCATGAAGTTTGAAAGTGACCATGTAAGTGCAAACGGAAGGATCTCAGTAACGACTATCTGGATAGTACTTTCACCTGAAAAACGTGCTGTCTGTATAAAATCACGTTCCTTTAATGTAAGTGCCATGGAACGGATCTGTCTGCTGGGCCATGCCCATGCAAACATCGCAAGTACGAGTGCAATAAGTATTACCGTTGATGAGCCCTTCATAAGGGATGTCATAAGGATCAGGATAGGAAGTGAAGGAATTACCACGAAGGTATCGGTAACCACCATGAGCACGCGGTCAAGGAGACCGCCGGCAAATCCTGATAAAAGTCCTACAAATACACCGACAACAGTACCTATTGTTGCAACTATAAGCCCTATAACAAGCGAATTATGTATTGCCTCGATGAGAAGCCAGAGAACATCCTGTCCCATGGAGGTTGTTCCAAGAATATGCTCCTTAGTAGAGCCAAGCTTGGGCTGATAAGTATTAAAAATGAAAGGATCAGCATGCGGGATCAGATAAACCACAAAACCTATTATGAAAAAGATCGCAGTGATTATAATTCCGCATCTTAAAGCAAAATTTGCGTTTTTCCAAAACTTTTTCATCCTCTATCCCCCTTATGAATATCTGATACGAGGATCTATGAAAGGATAAACAAGATCGACGATTAGTGTTGCTGTTGATATCGCTACAATTGATATTGTGATACAGCCAAGTATCATATTGTAATCTGACTGAAGGATTGCCTTCTGGATAAGAGTTCCTACTCCGGGATAGCCGAAGATGATCTCAGTCATGATCGATCCGCCAAATACTCCGCCAAGACTCATTGCAAGAGCTGTTACCTGTGTGAGGATCGAATTTTTCAGAACGTATTTTGTTCCGATAACTCCCTCTGAAAGACCTCTGTATCTAGCGTAGAGAACATAGTCTTCTTCAGAAGTTGTAGCAGCCAGAGATTTCATGGAGATGATCCACCAGCCGGTTCCTACGAGCAAAAGTGATAACGCAGGTAGTATCGATGACTTAATAAGTGAAGCCATAAATGTTGCAAATCCCTGGAAGCTGTTGATCGTTGTTGTAAGCGGAAACCATCCGAGGATATAGGCAAAAAATATCTGCAAAACAAGTGCAACTATAAAGTAGGGAATCGGGTAAATGCATATCGCAATTCCCTCCAGAATTTTCGATGATCGTTTGTTTTTTCTAAAGCCTGCGAGCAGACCTATCATGTTACCGATGATCCATGCAAGCAGGGTCGCTATCATGGATAGTCCAACTGTATAAGGTAAATATGTTGCTATTATTTTTCCTGCAGGTTCCGGATAGCTCATAAGAGAGGGACCGAAATCAAAGTGCAGAAGTCCTTTCCAGAGAAAGGTCGTATACTGTTCAATAAGCGAGCCCTCCAGACCAAACTGTACTCGGAGAGTTCTTCTAAGTGCTTCCATTTGCACAGGATCCATGGAGCCGGATCTTGCCGAAATCTGTCCGATCATTGATTCAACAGGATCTGATGGAAACATTCTGGGAACAAAGAATATAAAAGTTACGCCAATCCATATGGTCAGCGCCCACGTCGCAAGACGTTTTAAAAAATATGTTCTAAATTTCACGAAACCACCAACCTTTTATAATTTAAGGCTTAAATAAGCCGTTTTTTTCTTTTTTAGAGGGAAGGAGATGCATTTGCGCATCCCCTTCCGTTTTTTGCTACTTTCAATCAAAATTAAGCATTTTTAAACTCAGCCATAATATACTTGAAGCAGCTCCA
>Ga0310691_10007463_pt1 | contig 11386 bp, 16 predicted proteins | sample 176DNAGHGlowgp2_FD_203887 | JGI IMG/M metagenome (GOLD analysis project Ga0310691, IMG submission 203887) | Sheep rumen microbial communities from Palmerston North, Manawatu-Wanganui, New Zealand - 1766 DNA GHGlow gp2 (v2) (version 2) | ecosystem: Host-associated > Mammals > Digestive system >... | reverse complement strand
TGCCGGGTATGATAATCGTATCAAAGGTATAACCCATAACCTGTCCTGACTGATTCTTGAAGTTACGGCCGATATTAGCCAGCTTGTAAAGAATAGTCTGGTCAGGGATAAGTGAGTTAGTGAATACGTTAGACTGCGTGGGAACGCCTGTCTTCTTGCCGGGATGATCCGTAGCGAAAAGGCCCTTGCCGTCGCCTGTTGTCTTGTCGTATGTCTTACCGCCATAAGTGAAGGTTGCGCCTTCTGCAACAAGGCAGTCAGAAGCGTACTGCGCCCTTGATCTCTTGTAAGCACGAACAAAGTTTGCTGCTGTCTGCTTCATAAGGTCGATATTGCCGTCGTCCTTTGCTTCACGAGTACACATAAAGGTCTTGATAAACTGATGATGTTCAATCAGCTTTGAGAAGCCCATCTGGTAATCATCTGCTATACCATTGTCACCTTCGGTTACTTCCTGGAAGTTTCCGAACTCGGTCATTGATCCCTGTTTCTCACCGAACTTATTAGAAGTCTTTACATTATAAAGAGCCTTTACAAGCTCATCATCCTTATTCTTCTCTGTATCTGTGTCCTGGATAACCATTGAAAGCTCGGTATCTATGGTTTTCCATGCCTCGTCATTAAGACCGCCATGCTTTGAAAAAATAACTGCCATTCTTTATTCCCCCCTTCTTATGCAAACCTGCCTACTGCCTTAGTGCCTGATACTCCACCATCCTGAAGAAGCTGGAATATACCACTTGCTGTAGTAGCGGTAGCCTTCTCGCCTGTTACTGTTACCTTTGCGCCTGCCTTTACTGCGGAAGCATCTGCTGAGAACTCTGTCTCAAACTCATACTCAGGGAGTACGGGGATAACTGCCAGCTTGTCGCCGGTCTTAGCAACCGTATCTTTACCGGTATATACGAACTCTGCGTTTGTGCTTGATGTAACCGCGGTGCCTGCCGTACCAAAAGCTACGAGGCAACCATGCTTGTAAGTTGTGGCGTTAGTTGCAACGATTTCCTTCTCAATAGGGGAATCATTGTTCTCGGCCCTTAAAAATTCAAATGCCATTTTGTTTTCCTCCTAGTTTAAGTGTAGTTTTCCTGCGACTGTCTTATACAGCTCGCGTATCTGTTTCTCTGTTTTCCCTTCTGACTTCATGCGGCTCATAATCTCTGCCGGTACTTCTACATAGTCTTCTGCTTCTGCAACGCCCTTCTGCGTTGTCAAATGCTCTTTACCCCGCATCTGATTGATAGCCTGCTGTCTTGCCGCTTCATTGGTATGCTGCATAAATGTGTCAAAGTTGACCATCTTATATGCGTCTATCAGGGAAGCCCCCCTCTCTACGCGGCTAAGTATTTCAGGGAAGTTAGGAAGCGAAGCTAAGTCCTGTAATCCTTTTATGGAAGGATCATACTTAGTTATCTCCGCTAAATCGTTTTGTAATGCCTGCTCGGCCTGAGTCTTTTTGTTCTGCTCAATAACTTGCTGTGCCTGCATTACTACGGGATTAGACTCAATCATTTTGTCTATCACTGACGGGTCAATCCCTTTTTCCTTTAACTCCTGTTCCTGCGCCTGCCTCTGCTGTATCTGTAAAGCATCAACATAGTCGCGGACATTTGTTATAGGCTGTCCTGTCGTGGGATGTGTTATCCCCTGACACATCGCGCTTATCTGCTGATTTATTGAGTTTATTTCTGACTCATACTTACGCTTGGCTTCTTCTTCTGCCCTTCTGCGTATAGCAGCATATCGCGCGTTTTCCTCTGCGCTCTGTGGCTCCGGCTCGACGGCTCCGGTCTCTACGTCTGTTTCAGTCTCAGGTGCTTCGGCGGTTTCTTCTGCCTGCTCGGCGGGTTCAGACACTTCGTTTTCGCCTGCGTCCTCTCCTTCTGCAAAGTATTGAAGGTCAAGGTCGAAAAGATTTTTTTTCATATTCAGTTTTCCTTTCTTGGGGTTTTTACGCGGTTCCCACGCGGATTTATCAACTAAAAAAGAACCCTGTTACGGATTCTTTAGCCAACCGGTAATTCTGTTTTTACTTCTTCAACCACTGTGTTGTAGTTAGGACAACTTTTGTTTAAGCAACTAAGCTCCTGTACTACAAATAACTTAGTGGGCTTATCCGGTGTATCATCGTTCTCTAAACGATTAACCGACCGGGTAATTCTCAATTCCACCTGGCATTGCGGGCATTTCATTAGGTATTCCCCCCATCTGCTGTTGCGCCATCATCTGTTTCTGTTCCTGCATCATCATTTCTATTTGTGAAACAATATCTCCTGCATTAGGGTAATGGTGTTTCTCCATCATTGACCAATACAGCCTCATGGTGTTTAACTCTCCCAAGGGACCAAAAGCACCACTCTGTAGCTTCATGTCTAACTGCTGCCACATAGCTTCTCTGTTCGCCATCATTGTAGAAGTAGGGTCTGTCTCGAATATGAACTCGTCGTTCCAATAATATTCACCGGCTGAGTCCTGCTTAACAAAATCAGACTTATCTAAGATTGCGAACTGTTGCTCGCCCTGTGGCCCTATCCCTGTAATAGGTAAAGGATCGTCAGCATATGCAAGCCAGAACTTAAACATATATTCATAGAGCTTTGCATAAGCGTCGTTCTTCATTACACGCTTAGATTCCAAACGTCCTGCAACCTGGTTTATCTGATACTGCTTAGACGTACCTGATACTGCTGACGGGTCATATTTACCCTGGAATGAATCTGTTATACCCAAGGTAGAACGTGCGTCTTCATATGCGTTGCTCATTAAAGTCATATCCTGTTGGATATTAACTTGCATATTCATAACATCTATCATTGCTTTCTGCTGTGGGTCTTCAAGCCTTGCTATCTTTAATTCCTTATCAGTAGTCTCTATCTTGACTCCTCTAGGTAAGGTAACAATAGAACCACCTTTTAGTGTCTTCTCTGCGGCCTTTGAGCCTACCTTTTTGATAAGGTCCTGCTGGTCTTCTATAACCTTTACGTCAGAAAAGCCCAACAATGAGTTTAGCTTTGATACATTCTTTCTTACGATCAACGGGAATACGTTAGGCTTATAATAGTCAATCCGTATGACTTCCTCGGCCGCAACCATCATGGGATTACCATTTATGTCAAAACCATTCTCACGCATTATAGGTATGCGTATCTCTTGTTCCTTATCTTCTGTTTCTTCAAACTTCTTAGAACCACATACCGGACATACCTTATCTTCACCGACATATCCGCACTCTTTACATTTCCTTGTAATTCTTGCCTGATAGTCGTCAAGGTCTTCTAATGTATAGTCGTCACACCACACGAAACGGCCTATTTTGCCGTCGTTTTTATAGTAGACGGTATTTACTGTAACTAGGTCTGTATCAAGCCCTGTTTCGCTTTGTGCGCCTCTTATCTCTTTGTATTCTTCGTGCGCGTCCTGTACGTCAACACCATACTTTTTCTTGACCGCATCCTTAGTCTGAGCTACCTGAACAAAGATATAATCCATATCTTCTATGCTAGAAACACCGGGCTGTGGTATAACCTGGCGCGGGATCATTTCTTTTACGGTAACATCACCATAATTTGAGTGAAAACCTAAAGAGTTATCCCACTCAACTAAGAAAAAGTCGCCACCCTGTACTGGTACAACACGCTCCATCTGGTCATTGATTATGGAAAGTTTGAGCATCTTAACCTTATTTACTAAGGCTTTCTCTATTGAACGTGCTAATTCCTCGTCGCCTTCATGGATAGCTGTGACTTTCGGCTGGGGAATTGATGAATCCACCTGAGACTCTACCAATTCATAAGCAATGTTCCTTACATTGATGGCCAAGTCTTTAGCGCCATAATCTTTATTAGGATTTCCGTTTACTTCCCTTGTGCCGTCATAAACAGCCTGGTTCTTCTGTATCTCTTTTAACGTGCTTGAATATGCCATTCTTGCCGTTTCAAGTTTTCCACGCCATTTATCGCGCTTCTTGTCTTCCGGCTTGGGTGCTATTGTCTTTTGGACTTTATCCATAATCGTTTTAAACCTCATACTGGTTCACCGTATTTCTGTAACAAGTATGCTCTGTCCTCGTCACTTGCGTTTTCTATGTCCTCTAAAATAGAGTTATGGCATTTATGCTCTATCTTCTCGTAGTCAATCTCAGGTGATCTTATCCACCACACACAAAAAGACCTCAACGAGTCAACATCATGTGTTAAATCGTGTGGGTCTTTTGCATATACGTCAGGGCGCTTCTTATCTTTTTGTATTTTCTGTAAACAACGGTATAAATTTGGTGCGGCACCATCTAACATTGTTAATCTTGCCTTGTCGTCAATGGGTTTCAACCATTCTTTCATGGAAGCACACCCGGCAGGAAAGTCACGAGACGTTTTTGTGAGGTTAATTCCGTTCTCACTAAAGATTAACGCCCTTGATTTTCCGTCTATTTGGTTCCTTGACCATAAATCTGACGGCGCAAGCCAATGTTCTATCTTTTCATCACCGCTTATAGACCTCAAAATGTCACAAGCAGCGCCAATAGTCTTATCCGGTGCATCATATTCGCGGTAAATTTGCGCATTTCCTTTGGTATCTACCTGTATCCAATGGGCCGACAACATATCCAAACCATAGTCAAGTGCCACATATCGCCTTAATTTTCCCTCTAATTCCTTTTTTGTGATGTGCGTTTCCCGTTTTACTTCCGGAAAGAACGCTCCACCCGGTACTGTTAAGGCTTCATCTATAGTGGCAGGGTACTCTTGGGTTATCATGTCGCCCATAGTACGCTTTGTGTTCTCATACCATGTTTCATCACGCCTTGGGTCCGCATACCAAGGAATGAATATCTTGTTAAATCCGTTGTCAGGGTCAGTAAAGACCTTCTCAAAAAAGGATCCTCTCTCTATAGTCGATAATCCGATGACCTGACCGCCATTCGGACGGTTGATTGTGGGAAAACCGGCTTTCCATATGTCTTCCGCGAACTGCTGGAAGGCCCATTCATCAAATATTATTAAGTCTGCGGTAAATGATCGTGCCGCATTGGGTGAAGATGGAAAACACTTAAACACTGAATCCGGCTGCCCCGGAAAATGTATAGTCAAAATCAGTGAAGTATTTTCCCATGTAGCGTTCACCCAGTTTATAGGTTGGTCATTCTTTGGTGCGAATATAGAACGCATATTGTCAAGGATCACAGACATTCTTCTGACAAGCTCTTGTGCCTCGTCTTCTGTCCTTGATAATCCTATGACCGTTCGGCCCGGTTTTAACATCTTCCATAATGCGTAATGAAGTACAAGCCATGTTATACCAAGCTGACGAGCTTTCAAAATCACGTTTAGCTTATGATCCTTAAAGGATCCTAAAGCCTTTAACTGTTCATCCCACAACCTAAAGGGCTGTATTAAAACGTCTGCATCCTTATCCTCTATATGTCCATACGTCTTTACAAAGTATTCAAGATGCTCGCGGCAATACTCGTATTCAATTTCCCTTAACTCATGTGGTTTCTTTGTGCTTATATCCATACAACGCAAAAGGGCCGCTACCTCTGTAACGACCCCTGAAAGGAGATTATCTTATACCTTTATAAAGCTCGCCAATTAACTTTATTGGTCGCCTTATAATCAAGTAGTTGTTCTATTGCTAGCGGAAGTTTCTCAGCTTTTTGGTCTATCATATCGGTCGGTATTCTTAGAATCTGCCACTCGCTACCTAGTATCTCTTTTATTGTTGAATCCCTTCGTTTATCATATGATTTTTTGAAGTTATGTCTGTCTCCGTCTATCTCTAATATGAGATTGTCTTCCGGAAACATAAAGTCAACTTGATAACTTCCGACTTTTGCCTGCGGTTTGATGTGGTATCTATTCTGAATTAGAATGATCGCGGCCATGATTTCTTGTGAGCTATCGAATTTACCATCATTTTCAAGGTTATATTCCTCAATAGTCTTTATGGCTTCTTCATATTTCACAAAATCTAACTGCTGACGTTCCAATTTATCAAGGGCATTTTCAAACATCCTCTTGCGTTTCAGTGTTACATACTGCTTGTCCTCGATAGCTAACCTTTTCATGGTATCTTCGTAACACTTTTTACAATAACACCGCTGATGTTCTGCTTTAACTGTCTTACGAATAGGGATTTCATAATATAACTTATATTCTGCCGTAATATCTCGTGTACAGTTAGCCCCTTCTTTACCACAAACCCAGCATTTCATGATACAAACACCTCCGCGTTTCTTGTATGTTTTCTTTAGCCCTCCGGCTATTATATAGTTTAAAACAATCTTTTTATCTAATTCTATCAAGTAAATGAATATTTTTCGGAAATTTTGCAATACTCATCTAGCGCTGACTGAAACATTGAGTATGTCCACTGATAAGAGTGATTCAATAATTCTGCCGTCCGCTCCATCGTGTTATTAGAGAAGTAGTAGAACATCAGCACTGATCTCAATGTCCTCGGATATATCTTCTCCACCTTGTTTAAACACCGGGCTTTATAATTAAGTGATTCCTGTAAGAGTTTCGATAATCTTCCCCGGTATTCCTCTATCTTGATTATGGCATCCTCTGTACGATTGCCTGTACTTCCCTGTACTGAACCTTCATAATTAGGTGTCATTTTTGTGGCCACTGTCATTAGACGCTCTATCTCCAACTCCACAGACCTTATGTCTGCTTCCATTTCCTTAATCGGTTTTAATTCTCTCTTGGCTTCTTCTCTGGTCATTCATTCTCCCTTCGCGTAAGCGAAAAATTTTATTTGATTTTTACCCAAACCGCTATATCTAGTGGAGAAAAATCCGATTCCATGATATATCCCCGTCTTTTTTCCCATTTTGTTGCTAGATATTGTACTTTAGTTGGATAAAGCGATTCTATTTTTACATAAAATTTGCTAGCACACCGGGGGGTTCCCGCGCGGGCGGGGGCGCGCGCCATGGCCGGGGGGTGGGTCCGGGCCAGTGTGATCCTTCCTATGTGTATGTGTGCGGGTGTATCATGCGTGTATATATGTGTGTGTATATGTGTATATATATCATGGCGTCATTGTATATATACTATGTTATGTCACCCTACACACAAAACGCATGTTTGCTTGACAACCCTCTAACCCACATGGTTACTAGCTTTGCGCCCTGTTTGCAACTGTTCGCGAAAGTATGCTTTTCTGAATAGTTAGCATTTTATATCATGCTTTCATGATATTATTCTTCTTTATCTGCCGGTCCTATGTCCTTGACGATCTCCAAGCGTCCGCCTTCCTGTAGTCGCTCGGATAGTTGCCGCATCAGCTCCCGGTCTGCTTCTGTGGTGACGTTCTCGGCCACTTCTATCTGTTTTATAGGCATATCCCCGTAAGTATCGCGAATAAGCTCATATGCTTTCATATTCCCACCTGCTGCGCGTCCTACTGCGACTAATTGCAATAGATCGTATACTGTTATATTGATGCCGCTGCGCTTCAACCGTTCCGCTAGTTCCGGCTCTAGGTCGCTATTACTTAGTATCTTATCGGTGACATTAAGAGTGAGTATGTTCTCCAGGGCTTCGCGTGCTGTCCTTTTCTCACCCTTCAGAGCGTTTACAGCTTCCGCGCCTTTCCTTTGTATCTCTCGCGCCTTTTCCGGATCCATGACAGCAAAGTTATATTTCTCTGGTTGTAAGTTCTTCCATCCCTTTTGGCTCCCGGTCGGCTCCTGATCGCCGTCCATGATCTTTTGATATTCTGTCTTTTCTTTTTCCTGGTCCATGCTTTACCCCAACAAAAAAGCGGCCAACCTTTAAAAGGTCAACCGCGCCTATAAGTTACTGTTATATATTTATATTATTATTCTAATCATAAAATGGTTCGTGTTCAAGCTCTGCCGCTTCTTTATCCTGTCTCAGCATCCTCTCCCGGATCGCTTGCGCTGTGTATTCTTCCGGGCTTTGCCCTACTTGCCGCGCATATATGCCAAGATCGGGGACTATTTCAGCCGGTGGAGCTTTGCCGCCGTTCATTTTCTCTTTAACTGCTTCTAGTACATAAGCATTGAGTGACATCCCCGCCGCTGTCGCTGCTTCTGTGATTGTCTCCCGTGTTGGCTCTGTGTCTTTCCGGAGCCTTAACAAGACTTTATCATATACTTTATTTTCCCACTTTGATTGAGCTTTTACTTGTGCTTGTGATGGCATTTCTCACACCTTGCAATCTGTTAAAAGTCTGTTATATTTCATTCTCTGAATATACTATATCACATCATTTTTTATCATGCTAGCGTAAAATTGCACAAACCGCTAGCGTGATATTGCTATTTTTCAGCCGGATCACATGCACCGATCATGATTTTTTTCAGCAAACAAGCGACTTTCAGCGATTTGTGAAAATTGCCTGATTGACTTTTATCACGCTAGCATGATATGATGTCAGCGTCAGGACAAGCTAGCATGATATGAGCTACCCCGACAACAACCACACAACCAACCACGAAAGGAGATATAAAACCATGACAGACAAAAAAGATTACACAGACCTTTACGCAAAAGTAACTGACGAGATCATCAAACAGATGGAAGCCGGGATCATCCCCTGGAAGAAGGGCTGGAAGGCTATAAGCGGCGCCTACAACGCCAAGAACAAGAAATACTATAGTTTTCTCAATCAGTTAGCACTCGGAAGGCCCGGAGCTTACGCATCATTTAAGCAATGGCAAGAATTAAACTGCAAGATCAAGAAGGGCGCCAAGGCTTCATACGTTATCGAGTGGTTTTACAAGATTTACACCTTCACCGATACCGACAAGGACGAGGACGGCAACGAGATCAAGAACGAGAGACAGTACAAAAAATGGTATCCGAGGGTTTACCCCGTATTCCATGAAAGCCAGGTAGAAGGATACAAGGCACCGGAGCTTGACGAGATCGAGAAGCCTGACCCCATAGAGGCCGCTGAGGACGTTATAAAGAATTATAAAGCGTTTTCAGGCATCCGCGACATAATAACCGACAGACAGTCAGACAAGGCTTATTATAGCCCGGTCGGTGATTATATCCAGGTTCCCATGATTGACCAGTACAAAGAAGCAAGCGAATACTACTCGACCCTGTTTCATGAGATCACCCACAGCACCGGACACAGCAGCCGCCTCGACCGCGGACTCAATACAAAGTTGGCCGCCTTCGGTTCCCAGGATTACAGCAAAGAGGAATTAGTCGCTGAATTAGGCGCGGCGATGTGCTGCACAAGGCTTGGAATTGATACACCGGACACAACCACAAACAGCGCCGCATATCTTCAAGGATGGCTCAGAGAACTGAAAAACGATAAAAGCCTTTTAATAAGCGCAGCATCATACGCCGAAAAGGCAACAAGATACATCTTCAACGACTAAATAAAACAGGCCCTGCGGAGAACGACAGCCGGCACCGACGCCGGCCAGGGCATTTCCTAAAAACCAAGCAACCAAAGAAGGGAGAAAAAACATGATAAACATTGATTTTTGGTATGGAAACACAATTGAGGACGTTGACGAAATGACCAGCACGTTTTCAGACGTTGATTGCGAGTATCGCGGCAACTTTATAAGCAAGGGCCAGTATATAGGCGACTATACCACCGACTCTATGCAGGACTTACACCAGTACATTTTAGGCTTGAATTAAAGCCAGAAAGGAGACAAGCCCATGTTAAATCAGATGGAGATAACACTCGAACAGATGCGGGAAGCAATGAAGCATGATTACCCGGTCACAGTAATTATTAACGGCGAATACTATGTATTCAAGGACAATGAAGGGAGTAAAGAGAATGAATAACGCGATCATGTACCACAACCAGGCCGACATAGATAAGTGGGCCAAGGAACCGGACGACAGGCCCGGCATCATAACAGCCTCAATGAAGGCAATACAGGAAGCCTACAAGGAATTTATAGAGGATCTTATGTTAGAGGCACAAGAAGCCTATTAAAAACACAATAACCATGATATAATATTTAGGCCGGAAGGCAGGAAGGAGATTTAATATGAAGTATTTTATCAACTATGGTACAGGCGCAGGAAACTTTGAAGTAGAGGGAACTCTTGAGGATGCCAAAAGAGAAGCAGATAAGGGTATCGCATACACACAGCATAGTGTTGCGATAGAAGATGATCCGTACGAAAATGTTATAGCGCAGCGTAACTGGATCGGATGCGAAGCCACGGACGAAGACAGAGAAGGGGATATAATAGAGTATGGCTCATTCGGATTTTACTCCCCATGGTATGACTTATAATCATAAACATGATATAATAGCATTGAAAGGAGCCTATTATGTTAGACACACCAAAAGTAATCCATGTACTAGAATTAATATCGGATGACAGACCCGTTAATGTCATAATTGATAATGAATCTATAAAAAAAGAGGACCTTACTTACGAACAGGAAAAGTTATACGTTTCTAAAATCCATCATACGCCGCAAGCAATAGTGATTGACACAAGCAAATATTCATGGTAATAATATCGCATCCTTTTAGTTGGTTGCTAAAGAAGAAGCCCCACCGGAGTCATGGCCGATGGGGTTTCGTTATTCCCATTATCACCTCAACACTATGAATCCCATTATCAATCCCAAAACATAAGCTATAACAAATATAATAAACTCTCTTTTAGTCATGAATATACCACCTCTCCTATGTGTCCCAGCTTTACATCACGATCAACAAATGTTTTATACCCTACCCGCCGCGCCCTGATACAAAAAGATATGTCCTCTCCTACGCCCTTAAAAGGCTCAAATAGGCTCTTGTAATATCTAAGCATACATTTTACCACTGATATTTGTATAAGGCAAAATCCGAAGCCACACGCAGCCACAGCGGCAAATCCTGACGTGCTATTATCCGCAATTAACTTAGGCGACCGAAAAGGGAACCGTCGGCGGGTTATTATTTTACTATATACCACGTTTTCCTTGCGGCCGTCTCTCGTAACATACAGACCGGAACATATACCGACGTTATGTGCTAGCAGTCTCTTTAAATCATCCGCACAGAATACCATGTCAGAATCAGCAAAAAGAATATAGTCATAGTCATGATCTATTGCGAACCGCGTTATAGTCTCCCTTGCATCATAGACAAGGGACCCGGATACAATCATTGGGTCTACCTTCCCACGTTCGACTGTCTGTAATAAACTTATCACCGTCCTTGTTGGTATCTTACCTGTTGACGGCATTCCTAATAATATTTTCATTCGTCTGCTCTCCAATAGTGACGGCATCCGTGCTTTGTAGGCCCGTCGTTACTCTTAAACATGCCTTTTGTTACTAAGTCCCCAAGAGAAAAGCACTCGTATATCTCGGCCCCGTTATCTGCTATCCTCATTGTCTTGACCATATAAGGGTACGCTTCAATGAT
>Ga0310691_10007460_pt1 | contig 11390 bp, 8 predicted proteins | sample 176DNAGHGlowgp2_FD_203887 | JGI IMG/M metagenome (GOLD analysis project Ga0310691, IMG submission 203887) | Sheep rumen microbial communities from Palmerston North, Manawatu-Wanganui, New Zealand - 1766 DNA GHGlow gp2 (v2) (version 2) | ecosystem: Host-associated > Mammals > Digestive system >... | reverse complement strand
TGATAGACATCCCCAACCGCAGCATCAACGTGAAGCTGTCGGACGAAGAACTGGCAGCCCGTCCGCAGCAGCCCCTGAAGCGCAACCGCCAGGTGTCGAAAGCCCTGCGTGCCTACGCTCAGAGCGTGTCGAGCGCAGACAAGGGCGGTGTAAGGGTGATAGACTGATTTTTATAAACCAGACAGCATGTCAAGATAACTGTTGATCTTGGCATGCTGTACCAAAAAATCTTACTGTCTTATGCAACAACGACATTCGAACCGCCGCCAGTATTTTGAGGAACTGGCGAATACCTCCCGCGCGTTTTATCTGGATTTCCTGCGTCCTTTCGTATCCCTTGGAGCGGAAACCTGAATACTGGAAATAGGCTGTGGCGAGGGCGGAAATCTTTTGCCCTTTGCCGAGATAGGATGCGATGTGACGGGTGTCGACATCAGTGACTGGCGAATCCAGCAGGCACGTTCCTTCTTTGAAGCATGTGGGAGAACAGGACGATTTGTATCCGAAGACTTTCTGAAAACAGCCGTTCCGGCAGACGAGTCTGGACGTTACGATGTCATACTGATGCACGATGTCATTGAGCATATCGCTCCCGGGCAGAAGGAGGCGTTCCTTGCTCATGCCCAAAAGTTTCTTCGTCGCGGAGGTGTCGTCTTCGTCGGGTTCCCTGCTTGGCAGATGCCGTTCGGCGGTCATCAGCAGATAGTCAGGGGCATGGCGTCAAAGCTGCCATACGTCCATCTGCTGCCTAATGTCGTCTATCGTTGGCTTATCAGCGTGAGTGGCAACAACCAAGGCAGCGTTGATGAACTATTGGACATCAAGCATTGTAGGGTGACCATAGAATATTTCGAAAAGCTGTTGGCTGCAAGGCACTACCGCATCGTCAAGCGCACCCTCTGGCTTGTCAACCCCCACTATCAGCAAAAATTCGGACTGGGCCCAAGGGGCTTGTGGGAATGGGCAGGGAGACTGCCCTATGTCAGGAACTTCTATACGACTTCAGCCTTCTATCTGTTAACCCGCAGGGATGATGTCCCGCGCCCCTGACTTGAAGACGACCCAAATTGCTGCGCCATCCACTCTTTGGGCGAAAGACCTGTGATGGCACGGAAGGTCTTGAAGAAGGTCTGCTCACTGCCGAATCCTGCTTCCAGCCACGCGCTCGATATCTTCATGTCGGGTTGCTCACGCATCAGTTGCTTGGCATGCTCTATGCGGTAGTGGTTGATGTATTGGGCAAAGGTGCCCCCCGTCTGCGAGTTGATGCAGGCCGAGATGTCGTTGCGGTGCATGTTGAAAGCCTTCGCTATGTCGGCAATCTTCAGGTTACTATTGAGGTACAGCTGCTCCTGCTCTATCATCTGCTGTATGCGCTCCATCAGCTGACTGTTGCCATCAGCAGCTTGACCCTTCTCCAAATCGCGAGCAGTCTCCTGCAACTCGTCTGCCTGCAGCCTACTTCTGCGCCTGGCTGCCAGCCACGCCGCCACTGCCGCCACTGCCATCACCACGACCACCCACCACCAGGCGCTGAAGCCTGTCTTTCCTGCCTTGTCGACGGGTGTTCCCGTAGGCAACAGCCACACCTCTGCCGAGGGACTGAAGTTGCTGTTGTTCAGCATGCCGCCCGCCAGCACCAGATTGCCCTCTGCCGTCAGTATGGGGGCTGTGTCGAAGATGGTGTTCAGGGGTTGGGTGTAGTAGAGAGTCAGCGGAGCAGACTTGCCGTCTGTCGCCTTTGCAAAGTCGATAGCCAGCACGAAATACTGCACGGGCTTGTCCTTCTCCTGATGGTAACTGCGGTTGCACCCCATCATATACGCCCTACCCGCCTTCCTGTCGGCCACGATGTTCGAGTGATACTCTATCTCCAGCCCCAGCGCCTTCATGGGCACCGGCTGCTGGGTAGCCAGGAGCGAGAACTCTCCGTTGTCTACCTTTGCTATAGCCACCTGTCCCTCCTCATTATATACAGGCACCAGGTAGGTGTAGCGTCCCTTCGCCTCGTCGCCTATGCAACAGGCACTGTTGTTGGTATTATATCTCGCAATAAAGCGCCAGTGCTCCAACAGCGGCACATGGATGCTGTCGCCCTGCAGCAGGTAGGCGCTGCTGCTACGTATCGTGTCGCCCCTATTGCTTGAGCTGCCCACGATGACGGCATTATCAGCCGCCGTCTGCAGGATATAGGGCGAACAGCGTGGCGTAGACAGTTGGCGTACGAAGGTGAAATGCCTCTTCAGCGTATCATACATCTCGATGGCATCATCATGATACCAGTTGCCTGCTATGACCACCTTGCCGTTCTCCATTTCCAGTGCCGATGCTGCCGTGCGCTTGTGCTCCATGCAGTTGAAGCCGTCGAACGAGTGCGTAGCGGGGTCGTAGAGTTCAGCCAGAAACGTCTGTCCGATACCGATAGGCTCTGCGCATCCGCCTCCCAGCAGCACCTTGCCGCTGCGCAGCACGATATGGAAGCCGGTGTCGTGATTGTACACCATCGGCAACTGATGCCATTCCCCGTCCTTCAGATATTCGGCCGTAGGTGTGGGCACGAAGCCGTGGGTATGTCCTCCCGCCACCATCATCTCGCCGTTCGTATAGAACAACTGATGTCCAGCCCGTGCTATGTTCAAGCTGGGCAGCGAGTCGGCCTTGAGCTTCACCAGTGGCACGCCCCCCAGTCCGTCCTTGTCGGGCTGTGAAGGCTGTCCTGCCCATGCCATGAGCGCTGCAGCCATGAGGATTACTATCAGTATTCGGCGTTTCATCGTTGCAAAGATAATCATATTTAACGATTTATCAAAATTTTCATATAAATATTTTGGAAGACAAGATGAGAAGCCAACCAATGGCGGTTGGCTCCTCATCTTTTGCTTCACGCTCCCCGAAGGTTAAGGGATGATCGTGATGGAATCATTGCTCAGTATTTTTAGGTTTACTATTCTTGTTGGCATCGGCCGAGGGCTTCCACTCCACCGAGGCGATGTCGGTGTCTTTGTACACCTGGATGGTGTGGGTCTCCTTGGTCTTGAGATAGACGATGGTTTTCCTGTCCTCGCGTATCACCTTGATGACTTGATGCATGGGATAGGTCTTCACCGTGCCATCGGTCATCTTTATCTCTAAATCGTAGGTCTTCTGGGCAAAGCCGATGCTGCTGAGAGCCAGGAGACATGACAGAATGAATGTTCGCTTTTTCATAACGCTATGTATTATTTAATCGTGAGCTTAAATGCTTTGCCACCCACTTTTACCACGTAAACGGTGCCAGAGGTGCCTGAGAGAGTGAGCTCTGCCCTACCCTGCGCATCGGCTTCAGCTGATGACAGTTGACTGCCGCCAAGGTTGAAAAGGCTGACGCTCTGACCGCTCTGCAGTCCACTGACGCGGATTCGCTGGGCGGTGATATCGTAACGAACCGTCTGCCCGTCGTCGGCGGTGACGGCATCAATGCCGTTGGGGTCGTCGAGATGGGTGAAGTAAACGCCAAGCACAAAATCGTGAAAGAGCGTGAGCTCTACGTCTTTGGCGGTGAAGACTATATCATCCACATCGCCTATATCGCTTTTGACAAAGGTGAACTTAGGCTCTGAGGAGAAGAGAAACTCGTTGGTCTCTAAACCATACCAGTAGTAAGGGTTACTAAGTCCAAGAACGATGCCATTCCTCAGTGTCTCTGCAGCCTTATCCTCGGCTACGGTGTCGTCGAGCGTCAGGTCTTCTTCTATCACTTCAAAATCCTTCCATCCCTCTGCTGCCTGATAGGCGGCCTTGCATCCGGGCAGCACGTGGAGCTTGCATTTGTTCCAGTCGGGGCGGTCGAACACCACGCTACTGAACACGCCGCCAAAGCCATACTGGTCGTTGCCTTGAATCTGCTGTGGCGTGGTGGCATAGTTGTAGACGTCTGTCAGATTTTCGCACCAGCGGAATGCTGTTTCACCGATATTGACCAGCGCAGAGGGGATGGTCAGCTTGGTGAGATCGCCAAATGATTCGGTAGCCACTCGTGTCACCGTCTCAGGAATGGTGAACTCGCCCCTGCCGCCGTAGCTATAGTAATCAGTATGCGAGGGGGAACAGAAATGTATAGTGGTCATATCCTTATTGTAGAGCACGGCGTCTACCGACGTAAGGATAGGATTATCGGCATCTACGTGGATACCCGCCACGTTCTTGCAGCCCTGAAGGACTCTGTCGCCCCACTGCTTGACATTGGCTCCTATGTAGACATCTTTAAGCCCCGTACAATCTCTGAAGGCGGCTTCACCTACCTCCTCAGCGTTCATATAGGCATCTCTCAGCGCCATGCAATGCCAGAAGGCATTGGCTCCGATTTTGGATGCTGTATAAATATATATATCCTCCAACACCATACAGTCGGAGAAGGCCCAATCGCCGATGGTATAAGGGGTGTACGGCATATTGGCGGTCTTCAGTTGATGGCAACCGGCGAAAGCATGATTGCCGATGGACGTAACGGATTGGCCAACGTTTATCTCATTCAGAAGGTTGCAAAATTCAAAGGCATTATTGCCAATAGAGGTGACGGATGCAGGGATATTGATTTGCGGGAGACTGGTACAGCGGTTAAAGGCATAGTTCCCGATGCGCTTTGGTCCGTCTTCCATCACCACATTAGAGAGTGTTTGACAATTGATAAAGAGGCTATCGGTAATTGACTTGACCGTTCCCGGTATTTTGATGCTATTGATACTTGCCGAATTAATGTCACTGGTATGGAAGGCATAGAGCCAAATGTCGGTCACCTGATAGGGTTTCCCTTCTATATCAACGGTAGAGGCTATGTCCAAATCATAGCAGGCAGACTCATTGCAGCCTATCACCACAGCCTCCTCATCGTTGATGGCTGCATAAAACACATTGTTCTGCTCTGCCTGACGCTCACCCGGCTGTATGCCTATTACCATCACCTGATTGTTTGTGAAGTCCCACATGTCTTCAGGATACATGGTGATAGATGATGTCTTATACCAGCCGTTGCCTTGGCCTTCCCATCCCAAATTGAAATGGAAGTAGCCATTATCGGTATATCCGTCGCACACAAAGGTATGGCCTACGGGTGGATAGTATTTCTTATCTCGCGGAGTACCTGAATACAGGAAGGGGCGTTTGGCATCGAGTTCGGCACGCATCATATCTTCCCACTCCTGCGTTTCATAATCCCAGGAAGCAAGATATCTGTAATTCATGCTATAGCCAAAATACTTCACTAAGGCTATGGGGACATAATACGTACTCGCACTTGTGCCAAAAGTCCCACCATAGTGGGCCTCAATACTGATGCCGCAGTCGGCCATCAGCCGTGCCACAGCATTGGCCTGAGCCTCGCTGTACGCCACATCGGCATAGCCATTGAGCATATTGTCCCAGTCGTACACCGAGGAACTGAAATCAGCATAATAACTGGAGCCGCTATCATCATAGGCATGACTGCCACGGCCCTGCTTGGGATACTTCCAGTAGGCCATCACCTGAGCCATTGCTGTAGGCGTGCAACCAGTCACGTCTTTTGTGATGTTATTGTAGGGCGCGTACTGGTTCCATGTAGTCTTCAGCAGAGGGGCAACGACAATATTGCCTAACTCGTCACTGCTGGGAGCCCTTCTGTTGGCTTCCGTTCCCTTCGAACGGATGGCGATAATCTGCTCCTCGTACATGGCAAGCAGGTATTTCAGATTCTCAGGTGCCTCTTTGATGTCGAAATGCCCCTTGTCGGAATAGCCAAGGACAGAGGCTGTGGCCTGATCACTGCCTGAGACGATGACGAATCCCTCACCAGCCTCATTGTTGAACACGTAGAGGTTGTTGCTGCCGCCCTCGTCGGCAATATACGCCAAGGAGGGAGTGGCTGCACTGGCGCGATGCGTGGCATCACTGAAGCCCGCCATCATCTTGGCTGCTATCTGCTTTGCCTGCTGTTCGCTCACATCGGCAGCATGGATGGTCAGTGTGAGCACGCTCAAAAGAGCGGATAGTATGATTCTTTGTTTCATATACATTCTTTCTTCGTTTGGTTCATTCCTTCACCTTCAACTCATACTCCATCTTGGTATTGCCCGTTTTCGTGACGGTTGTGGTTTGAACTTCCATTGGCGGAAATTCGTAATAGCAATAGTCTTGTAGCCATACTGGATTTATGACAGCTGAAAGCGCTGTGCCATTGAGTTCAAACGGACCTTCGCCCTTGAAGGTGTAAGCGTAGCCCGAACTCCTCTTCTCTACAGTGAAGGTGCCCTTAATGTCGTGCTTGATGTCGCCCGACATCATAAGACTGAAAACGCCATTATTTTTATCCAAGTACTCTATGTAGCCATCAACGGTCGAGAAATAGGTCTCTACATCTGCCACATTCATCACCTCCTTGCTGTAGGATGTGCTGAGCGTGAAGGTGCCTTCACCCTTGTTGGTATCTTTGTTGTAGGTGCCGCTCACAGAGAGACCGTCCTTGGTGTAGTTGATGGTGCCTGCATCGTTGGGCAGCACCTTGGCTTCCTTCATGGCGTTCTCCACGTCTTCTGTCCAGCCATCGATATAAATGCCGTCGGTCGCTTCAGAGTCGTGATGCGAGTAGTACTCTTTCTCTTCAGGATTGTAACTATCCATCTTGAACTCCATGGGGAAGAATGCCGGATGATGGGTGATGGATGCTGGTATGGCCTCGCCGATGGTGAAGTCGTAAGAGGGTTCGCCCAGCCACTCTTTGCCAAACATCTGGACTACGGGGTAGACCTTGTAAGCACCGTCTGGATAGGGCGACAGCTCCTTGTTATCCCACAGGATGAACTGGGGGTAAATGTTCTTGGGCACTTCCTGTCCCAGCAGCTGATGGATGTGGTAGTAGGAATGGGGCCATGTCTGCGACTCCACGAGTTCATATATGCCTTCCTCGTTTTTCTTGTAGAGGGCTGTACCTGTGGTGACGGGTGAGAGCACAGCTCCTGAGGGCTCAAAGGCAAACACACGGCATGCCTGCTGGGTGCCCTCCAGATTGTCGGGGGCTGCACTCCATGCTTTCTGGTCGGCCTTGTGGAAGAACAGTTTCTCGGCCGACACCTCGCAATCACCAAACTCAGGCACGAATGCGGCATCAAGGGGCGGGAATAGACTGATGCTGCCATCGGCCAAGGTCACTTCCTGCTTGCCACTGAAGGCGGTCTTCACAGTGCCTTTCACCTCGAAGTCGGCATCTACGATATGGAGCGACAACTTGGTGTTCTTCATCAGGTTATAGGCACCGGTATCGGTTCCAAGAGGATTCGTCAGGTCGAGGGCTATGGCACCTGCCACCTTCGGTCCTACAAACCATGTACCGCCGATGTCTGCGGCAAACAATTTCTTGAGGACAGGAAGACTCTTGAACTTCATGGGGAACAGCATGCCAGCCTGTATGAAGCCGTTGAGTTCTACAGAGAGGCCTTCGCTGTCTTTCTCCGTTGCGTCCCAGTTGGCGTCGCCGTTAGGATTACCCAGACCGACAGACATTGAGGGCCACCAGTTGTTGATTTCGAGTTTCGACCACATGCCACCCTTCAACTTGGGTGCCTGTGCCGAGAACTTGATGTGGGCATCACCACGGATGAAGGCATCGGGGGTAATGTCGAGATAAATGAGGGGGAACGTAGCCGGTACAGGTACGCCGTCGAGCAATCCGCCGATGCCTCCAGGGAAGAATTCCTTGATCAGTCCGTCTACCGTGAAGCCTAAACCAACGCCGAAGTCGAGCTGCGACTCAATACCGATGTATTTATCGCCAAAGAGCGAGAGGTTCCACGCGGTCTTGAGGTGGAGCTTGCCCTCGATGGTGGGGTCTATCGTGATATTCAGGTTATCACTGGCATAAAGGGGAACGTGGCCGCTCAAAGAGAAGTTGAAGAGGTCGCCCTGCCAAGTGCCCTCAGCACGGCGGGCAGCATTGTTCACCGTTAGGTCAGGACGTCCTGCCACACGGCGGCGAATCAGCTGACCACTGCGGTTGCCGTCATATTGTTCCACCATGACGAATTGCTGGAAGATATCGGTGATGTCATCGATGGGACCGCACTTGACAGTGATGTTTCCTCCGGCGTTGTTGACTTCAGTCACCTTGCCACTCCAGCCGTTCTCTATATCAAAGGAGGCGAACACATCGCCAACCTTGGGTTGCAGGGCTTCGGGTGTGCTGCCAGCGAAGACGAGGTTCTCGTATTCCTCATCATGACTGATCAGCGTAGCAAACAACTGGTCTTCTGAGACGAGGCGCAAGCGGGGATTGTATTTCACCTGTGGCTGCACGAAGCCCACGGAGTCGATGGCCGAGAGCATGATGCGGTAGGTAGAGTCGGCAGTGACAATCTCCTGCGATACATAGTCGTCGTGCTCCACGCCGAGGGTGTCGAGAAACGAATAGGTAATCTTTTGCACATCCTCGTAGAAGAAGCCGTCAAAGTGGCCGTCGTTCTGGTAGATGTAGAAGGCATCGGTCTCAGCCTGGGCTTTCGCTTCCGTGGTGAATACTGAGAACTGGGCTGCTAACAATGCCAACAGTGCAAAGGGACGCAACAGCAGATTGGTTGCCGTTCTGGAGTGGTATATCGTCTTCATGGCTTCAACATTTTAATGGTTTCATTGGCTGCTTTCACTACATACGCACCCGAAGGATAGCTCCGCAGGGTGATGGTCAACGGTTGGGCATCCTGGGCAGTATGCTCCTCAAGAAGCATTCCGCCAAGACTGTAGAGCCTGACGATGGTGCCGGGCTTCAGGCTGCGGAAGGTGACGGCCTCACCCAGCTCGCTGATTTTCACGCCATACGCCGATGGCATGTCGTCAATGCCTGTCGACTGCACGTTGAGGTACGTGTAGCGCAAGACGTTGTCAAGTTGATACGACACGGTCGAAGTGCTGCTCTTGATTGTCAGCAAACCGTCGCCGAAGCTGGTCTCCGGCAGTTTGTCAAGGTTGAAGTAGGCTTTCTCGCCTCCCTTGAGCCACACCACGAGTTGGGGGTGGGCTTCTTGTGCCATCAATGCCACGCTCTGCATGGCAATGAGCATCAGTAAGAGTAATCGTTTTCTCATATCTTTGCGTTTTATAGAATTAAGTTTCACTAAATTTTCCGCAAAGATAAAAAAAGTAGCACACAAAAGAACTATCGTTTTGCAAAATCGACTACCGTTTTGCAAAACAGTAGTCGATTTTCCGTATTTTAGGGCTTTGCAGCCTAACTGCTACTACATGGCAAACTACACTTTTTCGTTATGCGAAGGTTCGCATAACGGAAAATATTTGAGATTATAATCCTTTTGAGATAAAAACTGGAACTAATTACCTCAAAAAGTTAGAAATCAAGGCTTACATACGCTCAATTCTATTCTTCTTGGTGCTCTAAACTCTAAAATCGTTCAATCTTATATGGTCGGGATAATAATGCCCAAACAAGTGATCGTGAAGACTGGTTACTGAATGAATTCTGTGAATTCCCTTCAAACAACCATATCACTTCCCTAAACAGATTCTGTATCCATAATCTCTGTCCTCCGCAATCGGATAAGGTCATTGTGGCACTTGGAAATGAAAGAAAAGCGAGTTTTCCTTTTGCATTTCTCTCGTTTTTTCGTAACTTTGCACCCGATTTGTCAAAAACTAAATAGTATGAAGGAAAAGATAACTGGCGCGAAGGCGCTGATGCGTGCTCTGCAGGCCGAGGGGGTGAAGACTATCTTCGGCTACCCAGGCGGCTCCATCATGCCCACGTATGATGCGCTGTTCGACTACACACGAGGATTGAAGAAGTGTTTCGACCATATATTGGTTCGCCATGAGCAGGCTGCCGTGCATGCTGCCGAGGGCTATGCCCGCGTCAGCGGCGAGGTGGGTGTGGCTCTGGTGACCAGCGGTCCCGGTGCCACGAATACGCTGACGGGCGTGGCCGATGCCATGCTCGACTCTACTCCCGTCGTGGTGATAGCCGGACAGGTGGCCATCTCGGCGCTGGGTACGGATGCGTTTCAGGAGGTCGACCTGGTGGGCGTGGCGCAGCCTATTTCGAAGTGGAGCTACCAGATACGCCGCGCTGAGGATATTGCCTGGGCCGTCAGCCGTGCTTTCTATATTGCCCGCAGCGGCCGGCCGGGCCCTGTGGTGCTCGACTTCCCCCGCAATGCTCAGGTCGAGGAGGTGGAGTGGGAGCCTAAGAAAGTAGACTTCATACGCAGCTATGTGGCTTACCCCAAGCTGAATATGGATCGAGTGCGCGAGGCTGCCGAGCTGATCAACAATGCCAAGCGCCCGCTGGCCCTGGTTGGTCAGGGCGTTGAGCTGGGCAATGCGCAGGAAGAGTTGAAGGCGTTCTTGGAGAAAGCTGATATCCCTGCCGGCCGCACGATGCTGGGACTGAGCGCTTTGCCCTCCGACCATCCGTTGAATATGGGTATGCTGGGCATGCACGGCAACTATGCCGTCAATCTGAAGGAGCAGGAGTGCGACGTGCTGATAGCTATCGGCATGCGCTTCTCCGACCGCGTGACGGGAAATACGAAGACTTATGCCAAGCAGGCCAAGATTATTCATCTGGATATTGACCGTAGCGAGATAGACAAGAATGTGAAAACCGATGTGGCGGTGGTGGCCGACTGCAAGGAGTCGCTGCCTGCGCTGACGGCACTGGTGCATTCCAATAAGCACCGCGAATGGCGCGAGTCGTTCAGGAGTTTGGACGAGAAGGAGCGTACGAAGGTCATCGAGCCCGCCATCCATCCTCAGGAGGGGCCGCTGCTGATGGGCGAGGTGGTCAACGCTGTGGCTGAACAGGCTCCGAAGGGTACCGTGCTGGTGACCGATGTGGGTCAGAACCAACTCTTTGCCACGCGCTACTTCCGCTATCCGCAGAAGCGCTCTATCTGCACCAGCGGCGGACTGGGCACGATGGGCTACGGTATGCCGGCAGCCATTGGAGCCACGTTTGCTACCGATCGCACGGTGTGCTGCTTCATGGGCGACGGCGGTTTCCAGATGTGTATCGAAGAGCTCGGCACCATCATGGAACAGCAGGCTCCCGTGAAGATGATTCTGCTGAACAACCACTATTTGGGTAACGTACGCCAGTGGCAGGATATGTTCTGGATGCGCCGTAAGTCATTCACCAAGATGATGAACCCCAACTACGAGTTGATAGCTCAGGGTTACGTCATTCCTTATCAGGCCGTTACCGACCGCAAGGATTTGGGCGCAGCCGTTGAAAAGATGCTTGCCACCGATGGCCCGTTCATCCTCGAATGTGCCATCCTCGAGGAGGATAATGTGCTACCCATGACACCTCCGGGTATGAATGTCAACGATATGATACTGGAAATTTGAAGTGAAGAGTGAAGAATTTGCTACCG
>Ga0310691_10007459_pt1 | contig 11391 bp, 11 predicted proteins | sample 176DNAGHGlowgp2_FD_203887 | JGI IMG/M metagenome (GOLD analysis project Ga0310691, IMG submission 203887) | Sheep rumen microbial communities from Palmerston North, Manawatu-Wanganui, New Zealand - 1766 DNA GHGlow gp2 (v2) (version 2) | ecosystem: Host-associated > Mammals > Digestive system >... | reverse complement strand
GAGGGCGGCGGCGCGTCCGATGCGAAGAAGGGCGTGACGTACTCGTTCCCGAACATGAAGTTGACGTGGATAAGTGCGCAGCCAGGCGTGGCGGAGCGGATTGCGGCTAAGCCGGAGTCGGAGGCGATTGACGTATGAGCCGGGAGTTCACATATAGGGCGTCGCCGACGGGCGAGGCTTTCCACTCGGCGGCGCCGGGGACGTTCCTGTACAAGGGGGTTCGCGGCGTTCCGGGGTGCGGCAAGACGATCATGTGCCAGCAGGACATCGTGATGAAGTCGCACATGCAGCCGCCGATCTTCGACCCCGCGACGGGGAAGACGGTTCGTTGGGTGCGGTGGGGGATGTTCCGCGACACGTTCCAGGCGTTGCAGAAGACGACGATTCCCGACTGGCTGGACTGGCATCCCGTCGGCCCGAACATGACGATGCACTGGTCGCCGCCGATCCGGGGCGTGTACGAGATACCGTCCATGCGCGAGGACGACCGTGAGAAGGGCGTGTGGGTTCGGATCGAGCTGGAGTTCTACGCGACCGGCGCGCCGACGTTCGTGAACGACATCGACGGACTTTCGCTTTCGGGGGCGTACTTCAACGAGGCGGCGGCGCAGGACTGGGAGCTGATCCACAAGGTGCAGGAGCGCGTTGGGCGCTTCAAGCCGCCGGGGGCGTCGGCGCAGGGCTGGAAAGGTCTTTCGTTCGGCATACTGATGGACACGAACACGCCGGTCGATTCGTCCTGGTGGTATCAGCTTGAGCAGGTCGAGAAGCCGGACCGGATGCTGTGGTTCATCCAGCCGCCGGCGATGATCCGCACGACGAAGCCGCCGCCGCGCGGCTGCACGTTCAAGCGCGTCGGAGACGTGTACTACGTCCGCAACGACGAGGCGGGACATGCGGCATTCGGCACGTCCGGCGTGTGCGAGAACGTCGAGAACCTCCAGGACGGGTGGGACTACTACGAGAAGCAGCTCATCGGCGCGGACGAGGACTATATCAAGCGGCGGCTCCTGAACGAGTACGGCAAGATCCGCGCGGGGCTTCCCGTGTGGCCGGCCTATTCGGACGCCATCCACTCAACGGACGACGAGATGCCGCACGAGCGCGGCACGGTGACGCTCGTCGGCATGGATACAGGCGGCAATCCGGCGGCGGTGATCTGTCAGCGCACGCGTATGGGGCAGTTCCGGGTGCTGGGCGAGGAGGTGGCTTTCAACAAGATGGTGCCGCCGTTCGTGGACGAGCAGCTGATTCCGCGCCTCATCCGGGACTTCAACTGGCCGCAGACGCCGGCCGTTGTGTTTGCAGACCCTGCGGGCAAGGGGCATAGTGGCGACATGAGCGTCTGGACAGCTTACCAGTATCTCGCTTCAAAGGGTCTGCGCACCGGCGTGTTGGACCACCTGAAGAACAACGACGTGAAGGTGCGCATAACGGCGGTGGACGCGATCCTGCGCCAGATCTACAAGGGCGTCCCGACGTTCCTCATGTCCCGGAAATGCAAGACGCTCCGCGAGGCGATGAACGGCGGCTACTGCTACAAGAAGATGCGGGCGGCGGACGGCTCGTCGCGCTACGACGACAAGCCCGACAAGGACTCCCCGTTCTCGCACATCTCGGACGCCTTGCAGTACGTCGTGGTCGGCACGACGGGCGGAGCTGGCGCAGCGTACAGCCTGCCCGGCGGCGGGACCGTCGGGTTCCAGCCGTCGCAGCAGATGGACTCCGCGCCGGTCGGCGGGTGCGTGTGCGGCTGCGTGTAGATTTTCGCGAAAAGGCTAGGTAAAGCGGAGGTAAAGCGGATTTATCATTTGAGCCATGGACGCATTAGAGCAAATATTCGGCGCGGCGCTTGCGGCGAACGTGCGGAACATGACGGCCCCGCAGGGGGCCGAGGCCATCGCGTCCCCGTCGCCCGTCCAGACCGCGCAGGAGATCCGAGCCGAATCGGGCGAGGACGGTGCGGCGGTCGAGCAGGCCGAGCCGATGAGCCGCCTTGCGACGCTCGTCACGTCGGCCATGCGCCGCAACGTGTCGTTCCGCGCGTCGTCCAACGTGACCGAACGCCTCCAGTACGCGCTTGACGCGAACACGAACACCTTTACCGACGAGCAGCTTGCGGCGCTGTCCCAGGTCATCCCGCTTAAGACGGCGAAAAAGCTCCACACGTCCCTCACGGCCACCAAGACGCGCGGCGCGAAGTCGCGCTTCGTGGAGGTCGTGAACAACGCCCGCGACCCGCTCTTCGAGGTGTCCGCATCCCCGTTCCCGGACGTGCCGTCCAGCGTGGACGACGAGGTGTACGCGTCGATGGCGCAGGAGATACAGGCGTTCCTCCAGGCGCTCGTCGCGGCGCGGAACGGACAGCCGCTCTCGCCGGATGAGGAGCAGGCGTTTCTCGCCGCCGTGGCCAAGACGACAACCCAGCGCAAGGACGAGGTGTACGCCCGCCGCAGGGAGTACGCCGACGTGCGGGCCAGGCGGATGCAGAGCAAAATCTGGGACATCTTCGTGGAGGGCGGCGGCGACAAGGCCCTTGCGGACTGCATCGCCAACTGCTGCCTCTACGGAACATGCTTCCTCGTGGGGCCGATTCCGCGCGTCGTCGCGCAGAACAGGGTCCACGAAGATCCCGAGACCGGCGTCAGGAAGTACACGCGGGAGTTCAAGCTGAAGCCCGTGTTCGAGAGCCTGAACCCGATGGACTGCTACCCCGCGCCGGACGCGAAGCAGCCGTCCGACGGGCCGTTCTGCGTCCGCGAGAAGTACACCGCCGAGACGCTTTGGCGCTACTCGAACAACGGCGCGCGGCGCGAGAAGAACGGCGAGGGTTGGAACGAGGCCGTCGTGCGCGACCTCCTCGACCGCCACCCGAACGGCGGCGTGAAGCTCTACACCGAGCCGGAGGACGAGCGCAAGAAGGCCGCCGAGATGAACGGCGGCGCGGGCGACTCCGAGGACTGCACCTTCGAGGCGATCCGCTGCTTCCTCTCCGTGCGCGGCTCCGAGCTCGCCGAGATCGGCATCGTCCGCAACCGCGACGGCAAGAAGATCGTCATCGGCGACTTCTACCACGCCGAGGTCATCGTGATCGACGGCAAGGTGGTGTACTGCCGCATCCTCGACGCGCGGATGGAGGTTCCGATCTCCAAGGGCGTGTTCTACGAGCTGCCCGGCTCCTTCTGGGGCGAGTCCATCGCCGACAGGCTCGCGTTCGTGCAGATGATGCAGAACAACACGGCCAAGGCGATTCTCCTCGATCTTTTCGCCGTCGGCCCGATGGTCTGGGTCAACAACGCGCAGCGGCTCATCGACAAGGGGCCTGACGCGCTCAAGTGGCGTCCCTACGGCTTTCTGCGCTTCGGCGACGAGATGTACTCGCCGTCTGGCGCGAACGGCGCGCCCATCGGCGCGATTTCCCTTCCGATAAACGCCGAACATCTCGGAAGAATGTTCGACAGATGGCAGCAGCAGGCGGACATCGACAGCGGCTTCCCGCGCTTCGCGGAGGGCCAGACCTCCGGCGCGATGGGCGCGCTCCGCACCGCGCAGGGCCTCGCGCAGATGACGGACCTCATGATGAGCGTCGTGCGCATGGTCGCGATGAACTTCGACGACGGCATCGTGAAGACGACCGCGCAGCGCACCGCCGACTGGGTTCTCGCGTTCGACGACGACATGGACCTCAAGGGCGACGTGTTCATCCGCCCCGTCGGCATGTTCGGGCGGATGCTCAAGGCGCAGCTCGACGCGTCGCGACTCCAGTTCTTCCAGATGTTCGCCTCGAGCCCGTACCTCCAGCAGCTCCTCGGCCCGAAGCTCGCGCTTCGCATCGCGCGGTCCATCGTCAAGAGCCTCGACATCAATTCGGACGGCGACTTTCCAAGCGAGGAGCACGCGAAGTGGATGGAGGCCGTCAGCCAGCTCGCAGCCATCGCGGCGGCGGAACAGCAGGCCGCAGCCGGCATGGGCGGCGCGCAGCCGCAGCCCGCGCAGGAGGGCGCCGCGCCCGCGCCGGACGCCGGCGTGGAGCAGCCAGAAGTTGAAATGCCGCAGGCCGCGCAGGGCGGCGTCGCGGAGAGGAGGGCCGTCGCATGATGGACGCATGGCAGAGGCTTTACGAAATGCTGGCAGCAGCCGGGAGGCTCCCCGACTTCGTGCAGCTCATGGGCGAACACGCCATGCGCGTGGGGCGCATCGCGTGTCAGGTCGGCCAGACAGACGACGCGCGGCGCGACGCGCTCGCGGAAATGAGATTTTGTCTATCGAGGGCGGACGAGGCCGCCAAGGCTCTGATGGCGAAGCGGACGGAAGCCAACCGTCTCGCCGCCGGAGGATTCCAGGAAGGAGGTCCCGCGCTCGCGTAGGCAATTCCGTCCGCCGATTCCTCCCGTTTGAGGCTCGGCGAGGCAACACCAACTCCCCTGTGGCAAGGGGCTTGATGAGGAGCAAAGAAAGATGAACGAAGAGATGGAAGAGGCAATGAACGCGCTTTCGGGCAACGGAGCGGCTGGCGGCGACGCCGGCGGCGACACGACCGACTGGAAGGCCAAGTACGAGGAGGCGCAGCGTCAGCTGAACTCCGCGCGCGTGGACGAAGGGCGCGTCAAGAAACTCTCGGAGAAGATCAAGGCTCTGGAGGGTCAGCTTGCAGACGCTACGGCGCTCAAGCGTGCCAAGGAAGAGGTCGCCAACATGGGCGAGGACCAGCGGGGCGAAGTCCCCGAGGACTACCTCGTCGGCGCTGGCGTCCTCGCGCAGAAGATGGCCGCCAAGGCCATCGCGGCGCAGAAGGCCGAGTTCGATCAGCGGATGGCCGAGCGCGACCAGCGCGAAGCCGCCGCGGCGCGGCAGAATTTCGCCCAGAAGATCGGCAACGAGTTTCCTGGATTTTTCAGGGACGCCGTTCTTGAAGGCGGTGACAAGCACGCCGCCTGGCAGAAATATCTGCGCTTCAACGCCGCTTCCGTGACCACTGCCTTCAACGCCTGCGACTTCGACACTCTTTCGTGGCACATCCGCAACTTCTACAACACGGAAGTCGGCATACCACCTCCTTCTGGCGGAACGGGAGCAGCCGCGCCCGACCCCAGCCCTACCGGCGGCGGAACGTCCGTGGCGGTCAAGTCCGGAAAGGTCTACACGTGGGACGAGATCGACAAGCTCTACGACGAGATCGAGGTCTTGCGCTCGCGCGGCGACCGCGAAGGGATGAAACGTCTTTCGGACGAAGTTGAAATGGCCCAGAGGGAGGGACGCGTGAAGTAAAAGGAAACCCGCGCCCCGTCCTCTCCGGGTCGAACGACGGAAAGGAACGTCAAATGATTCTCACAAACACAATCGGCTACAATGCGCCCGGTTTCGTGGAAGGCCAGAAGATCGCCTTCCCCGGTACCCGGCACACCACGATTGCCAAGCAGTTCAAGAAGCGCCTTCGCGACAAGTCGCTTCTCCCCGAAATCACCACCAACGGCGACATGTACTTCGAGAAGGGCTCCACGGAGGCCGTCATCCCCGTGCTGCCCATCATCGAGACCTACGCCACCAAGCCCGGCGACAAGGCGAAGTACCAGCTTCCCAAGTCGTCCTACGAGCGGTTCATCAAGGGCCGCGAGCGCGCATGGGGCCTCTACTTCGAACTGGAGGACAAACGCTTCTCTGCGTTCGACGTGGAAGCTCCTATCACGCAGGAGGCCATCGCCGCGATGAACGACGACAAGGAGACGGAACTCCTCACGGATGTCCCTCTCAAGGTCGCATCGTTCAACACGGGCAACACGGCGGGCTTCATCTCCCGCAACGTTCAGCTCGGCGCGGCCGACGCGCCCGTCGTCCTGTACGAGGCCAAGGCTGCCGCCGACGCCGCGTACAACGCGAGCACGAACCCCTACGTGGCGACGTCGCTCCGTTACGTCCAGCGCGGCATCAACTCGCTCCGCCAGTTCAAGGGCGCGAGCACGCTGACCGGGCTGAAGGCCGTCATGCCCATCATGGTGGCTGACGCCCTCCAGGCGGACGAGCGCTTCGGCAAGGCGGACGGCATGGGCGACGCGAAGAGCGTCATTCGCGGCGACGTGTACTCGCTCGGAAAGATCTCCGGCGCGGACGTGTACGTCTCGAACGCGCTTCCCGTCTATTCGGACGCGAACGGCAACCCCGTCTATCCCGTGTACTTCCTCGACAAGAGCGCCATCGTGTACACCGAGGACATGATGGTGGACGAGCGCCAGCTCACCGACATCGACTACTGGGGCACGTTCTCGCGCTCCAAGCTGGTGTACGACTGGTTCCTCCAGTACCCGGAGCGTCTCGCGGTCGGCTACGTCAAGATCGCCGCCTAACGAAACCGCGCGGGGGCGGACAACACCGCTCCCGCGCACAAAAAAGAAAGAAGGTAAATCATGGCAGCCACATCAACTGCAAACACGCTCTTCGGCGCGCCCGGCGCCTCCGATCCCGTTATGTTCCACCCCGGCCTCGTGTGCATCAAGCGCAAGTTCGACTTCTCGGTCACGCCGCTCGACGTCTCCGAGGTCGGCGCCAACCAGGCGGCTTTCGGCATCCCGAAGTCGTTCGTGGCAATCGGCGCGTTCTTCGAGTCCGGAAAGGACAAGAACGGCAAGTACCCTGCCGCCGAGGCGGTCACGCTCAAGGTCGCGGACACCGTGAACGGAAACGACGTCACCATCGGTTCGGCGTTCACGCCCAGCAACAGCGCGTACAAGCGCCAGACGATCCTCAACGGCTACGCCGGCACGGTCGCTGAATCCGCCGCGACGATCACCGGAGGTCCCGCCGTGTTCGACGCCGTTGACGCAACCACGGGCAAGCTCAACGCGTTCCTCGCTCTCGGCAGCGCGGACCGTACGCAGGGCGCCTTGACGGTCGGCATCATCGGGTTCGTTCCCGACGGCGACAGCCTTGACAACGTGGTCACGGCGCCCTACCGCGTCGTCGAGCAGCCGCAGCAGAATGCGGCCGGCATCGACCCGTGGCAGGAGAGGGCGGTTAGGGGCTAACGCCAACCTGCCGCGCGGCGGCGCGGAGGCTTGATTCCGCTCCGCGCCGCCCAACATCTTTCACAACGAAAGGAATACCCAATGGGCAAATACTCGATGAACATCAACGACGGACGCTGGGTCTTCACGTCCCCAGCCACCGCCACCAACATCAACTACGTGGATCTCGACGACGAAATCCATGACGCGGTGAAGGGCGGAAAGCTGCCGTGGCAGACCGTGGCGAACGCCGTGCGCGCCAAGCGCAACAATGATCCGTCCTTTGACTGGGCGCAGTACGACATCCTGCGTGATCGGCTCAACGTCCGCAAGGCGAAGTTCGACCTGAAGGGAAGCGAGACGAGCCGTGATGTGACGGGCGTCGGCTCCACTGAGCAGAAGGGCGTCAACCCGTCCGTCTCGTTCGTCGAGTTGAACCGCGTGGACAAGGGCGGCGCGTCGTCCGAGGACAACACGAACGTCGGCAGGCTTTCGCATCAGGCGGCGAATCCGTTTGACGCCGCTTCTGCGGAGCCGGCGCACACGAAACCCCCGAAGATGAAGGTGAACGTCTGACATGGGCGACTTCACGACAGAATGGGAGAGGCCGGAGTTCGATTCCGTGCCGTCGCTTGCCGAGGACATGGTGTACCTGCTCCCCGGCTGCGATTCCGTTCTGATCCGCAAGACGCTCCAGGCGACCTACCGCGATTTCTGCAGCCGCTCCGCCGCGTTGCGGACGTGGCGGCGGGTCGCACTTCCGCATCCCGATGCGTTTCCCGCCGTCTGCGCGGGGTTCGCCGTCGCGCCCGTGCTCTCGGGCGAGATCGACTGCGTGACGCGTGTCGTTAGCGACTGCGGCGGCATTCGCCACGACGTGCGCGGCTGGCGGCTTGAAGGCTATCCGCCGAGGCTCGTCTTCCCCCATCCGTCGCACCACGACTTCTTCGTCGGCAGAAGCGATCCGAACCTCGTCCAGCAGAGGCCGAACGTCGGTACGCTTCCCGTGGGGAACGCGCCGGCGGACGACGCTCCGCGCACACGCCCGCCGATGCTGTGGGTGGAGGCCGTGGAGATACCGCACATCGGCGAGGAGCGCGCACCGAGGGAGTTCCTGCAACGGTACGGCGACGCGCTCGCGGACGGCGCGCTTGCGCGGCTCTTCTCGATGACCGGCAAGCCGTGGACGGACGTGGAGCAGGCGCGCCAGCGCGGCGTCGCGTACTCCAACGCGCTTTCGGAGGCGCGCCAGCGCTCGCAGTGCGGCGGACCCGCCGCGAACGCCGGAGGCGGATTCGCCCTCGACATGGGTAGCATGGTGTAAGGAGGATTTTTTCAATGTGCATGAAGGGAACTTCCGAAGGCTGCATCCTGCTGGAGCGCGTGGCGAAGGTGGAGGCGAAGCAGAACGTGATTTTGGGAACAGTTGTGCTGATGTTCCTCGTCGTGGCGTTCATGGCGATCAAGCTGCTCAACACGCAGATATTCCTCCTGACGGGCGACAGCGGCCTTCGCACGGTCACGGACGCGTCGAAAGCGGACGCGCAGACGCTCAAGCAGATTTCCGGCGGCGCGGTGCCGCCGGGCAACAAGGAGACGAAGAAATGAAAACACTCATTAAGTGGTTCGTGAAGCACTACGTGTCCAAGGACACGCTCAAGGCGGCGATACACGCCGTGAACGAAAGCCTCGCCAAGATCGAGGTGGACGAGGCCAAGACCAAGGTGCTGTCTGCGGCCAACAGCGTCTCGGACGTTTTGGGCGCATACCTGACCGGTTACGCCGACGACGGGCACATTGATGCGGACGAGCTGGCCGAGGTCAACGCGCGGTGCGACGCCGCGGTGGACAAGTACATCAGCGACGCGACCGTTGAAGCCTTCATCGACAAAGTTTTTGCGTGAGGTGGAACATGGCGAACAAACCCGTAAAGGAGAAGGTCAAGGCGAAGGCCAGGGCCGTCAAGGAAAAGCTGAAAGGAAAGGCGAAGAAATGAAACTGTTTCAGATCGTAACCGTTTGCGCGCTCGTGGCGCTTGTCGGCTGCTCGACGGCCACGCCCGCGTCCCGCGCCACGACAGCCAGCTACGAGATCAACGTCAAGGTGTGCATGGACGAGGGCGTCAAGAGCGCGACCGTCAACGTGCCATTTACGTTCGGCGACGGCGCGCTTGCGTCGGCAGATTCGAGCGGATCCACCGAGACGCAGACGGCGACGCCTACGCTGGACATCAAGCCCGACGTGAACGTCAACTACGCCCAGGGCGGCGGAATCTCCACGGGCGGCGGTCGCGCCGCGTCGGGGGCGGCAGGCATCATCGAGACGCTGACCGCAGAGGGCTTGTCCGCGCTGAAGGCCGCTATCGCTAACAAGACCACGGGCAAGATCACCCTCCAGAAGAAGGACGGCACAACCGTCACGGCCGACTGCAAGGACGGCTCGTGCACGTTCTCGGACGGCACGGTCGTTACCGGCGCGGACTGCGAGGACTGCGTCGCGAAATGATGGACGAGTGACACGACTTGCTCCGCGCGGGGACTTTCCCCACCCACAGTCTACCCGCGCGGAACGCTTTGACTTCTAGGAGGCGACAGAAGATGACGGAACTGACGATAACGCCGAAGGTTGCGGACAAGACCGCGCGGTTCAAGGGAGCCGTCGCGGCCGGCGAGCACGTCGCCGTCACGATAAAGGGCGGCGCGGAATGGCTTGGCGACGACGCGGGCGCGAACCTCTCGCTCCGCGTGCTGGACCTCGTGACGGGGCGGACGCTGGCGGTGTTCCCGTACTGGACGGAGGACAACAGCGAGGATTGGCCGGATGATGTCACGTCGGCTGACGCGTGGGCTCCCGCGACGGATGACTCGAACGACCTCTACTGCGAACTGAATCTCAACACCACGCGCATGGTGGACGCCGCGCGGCACATGCTTCGCGTGCCGGTGATGTTCGTGCTGGGAGACACGGGCAACCCGAGGACGCTCTACTTCCGCGACAGATGCGAGGTGGAATATTGGCCGGAGCGCATCGGCGACACGGTGCCTTACGATTTGGACAAGTGGCCGAAGCAGATCGACGAGTGGGCCGAGCAAGTGGCGGCGTGGAGCACGCGGCTTGGCGCGATGAAGCTGTCTGCGGTGCGCACGGAGGCAGAGGACGAGAATCCAGGCAAGACTACGATTACGTTGAACGACGGGACGGCGGAGACAGACACCATTGTTGAAATTCTCGACGGGCAGGTGACGCCTAAGCAGATGAACGCCGCCATCGCCGCGATGGGCAACACGAAGCAGGACAAGCTGACATTTGACGCGATCCCGATGGAGGGTAGCGACAACCCCGTGAAGAGCGGGGGCGTGTACGGTGCGGTGAAGGAAGTCGCGGACGCCGTGACGGAACACGTCGGCAACACGGGCATTCATGTCACTGCGGAGCAGAAGACGGCGTGGACGGCGAAGTACGCGAAGCCGCAGGACGGCATACCGAAGAGCGACCTCGCGACGTCGGTGCAGTCTAGTCTCGGAAAGGCGGATAGCGCGATCCAGGAGCATCAAAGTCTTGCGGCATACGTCAACGGCGGCGTGTACGACGGAGACGCGAAGAAGATTCTGCTGAAGCACGACAGCGCGACGGTCGCCGAAATCGACGCGACCGCGTTCATCAAGGACGGCATGGTAGATTCAGTGGAGATTACTGGCGGAAACCTCGTGATTTCGTTCAACACGGACGCCGGCATCGAGGACATCGAGATTCCGCTGACGGACATCTTCAACCCGTCGAACTACTACGACAAGACGGCGGCGGACAACCGCTTTGTGCAGAAGGAGGCTGGCAAGGGGCTCGTCGCGGTCGACGCGATGCTTTCGACTGAAGGCGCCGCTGCTGACGCGAAGGCAGTTGGAGACGTGCTTGACGGCAAGCGCGGCATGGCCAACCTCTCATACGCGGCCGACGACTGGTTCGTGACCGGCGCCGCCGAGATGCGTCTCGTGCGCGACAGTTCCGTCCAGCCGCCGAGGGGGCAGTGGTCTGCGACCGTCGCAGGAGAAACGTGGGTTCTCTTGTACACCGAGGCCTTCTGGAGATTCGGGACCCGTGGGGCGACCGCAGAGGACGAGGAGTCTGGCGCGGACGCGACCTCCCTTACGTTTGACATAGACGGCAACATTTATAACTTGTCCAAGGGATCACGCCTCGCCCTGATAAACGACGTGCCGCAAGCCGATTCGTCTTCGACCCCGCAGATGGACTCTGCCTCCGGCTCCGCAGGCGGAGCGCAGACAACGACCTATTCCAAGTCCGACCACTCGCACCCGTCCGACACGAGCAAGCAAGACGCGCTCTCGAAGTCGCAGCTCGCCGCTGTGAACAGCGGCGTGACATCCGCGAGGGT
>Ga0310691_10007457_pt1 | contig 11395 bp, 18 predicted proteins | sample 176DNAGHGlowgp2_FD_203887 | JGI IMG/M metagenome (GOLD analysis project Ga0310691, IMG submission 203887) | Sheep rumen microbial communities from Palmerston North, Manawatu-Wanganui, New Zealand - 1766 DNA GHGlow gp2 (v2) (version 2) | ecosystem: Host-associated > Mammals > Digestive system >... | reverse complement strand
AAATACATTATTGAAACAATAATTTTCAATCTTATTTAATATGAATTCATTACCAGCTGTATTTAAGTAACAGTTAATGCCAAATGTATTTCCGTTAAATCCGTGGAATTTCTCAGCATCATAACTATATGTTGAAATAAATACATTATCATTAAGACAGAATCCAAAATCATCAGTATTAAGATATACATTTGCTCCTGAGCATGGTCCAATTATATTATTGAATACACCTAAGTATTCATTATCACCTTCATTTAAATTACCAACAATTGATGCATCTAATATATTTCCATTATCATCAATATATGTAAATGTATAATAATATTTATCTTCATTTGGAACTGTGCCTAAAACATTTTCACACCATGTTGCATTTTCTGTAAACCAAGTAGTATCTCTTAAGAATTTAATGTTCTTAAAATCATAAGGACAATCATTTCCAAATTCATCTATCATACGATAGATTACTCCCTTAAATGTATATTCATTATTAGGGTCTTTTACCCAAGCAAATCTATTTTCATCATTATCAAGGCAATACCAAATTTTCCAAGCAGTTAAATTAGAAGAAGCAAAATATGTATCTCCACTATGTCTTATAGCATATGCTTCTTCAGCAACTGAATTATTTGATAATGCAAATACAATAATATCAAATTGATGTCCTGCACTTATTGTTCCTTCCTGTGAAGTTACTGTTGTATAGTCATTAATTCTATAGAATGATCTTTCAGCTAATGTTCCTGCATTTCTAAGAGCAACTAATTCAGCATATGTTACTGATGATATTTCAACTGAACTTCCGTTTATTGAAGAAACTACAGTTTGTAATGATGAAGTACCTACAGTTGATGTACCATCATATTCTCCTAAACCATATACATAAATATCGCCAGAATTTGTAACTTCAAACGCATTCTTTCTTTCTTCAGATGAACCTATACCAATAGAATGAATAGTATTTGCATTAGATACATTATACATACCTTCTGCATGTTCAGCAGAATTATATGAATATGTATGAATACCTTCAGCATGTCCGCCACTTCCAGATACATATGTTTGAATACCTTCAGAGTGAGAACCAGTTCCATAAGAAACAGTCATATGACCTTCAGCATGTGATCCTGTGACTGATTCGCCACCTGCATATGTTTGCAAACCTTCTGAGTGGGTAGCAGTACCTATTGAATATGTAGAACTACCTTCTGCATGACCTGATGTTGAATTAACATATGTATTACTACCTTCTGCATGAGAATACATTCCAACTGCATATGAATTATTACCTTCAGAGTGTGCAGTATTACCAATAGCATATGTTCCATTACCTTCTGCATGAGAATACATTCCTAATGCATAAGAGAAATGACCTTCTGCATGAGCAGCCATATTATTTACATATGTTCCTTGACCTTCACCATGAGCAAACATTCCACTAATAGTAACATATGAAGCACCTTCAGCAACTGAATATGAAGCATTAGCTTTAGCATTAGCAAATGCTAATTGAGCTGCATAAGTAGATTCTCCAGTTTCCCAAACTACTACTGCATCTATTGCTGGTTTATTTGCAATATAAGCATATGATGTAGGATCTGTTTCATTCCAGTCAGCTATTAAAGAATATGAATAAACTGCATATGCTAAATCAGTTAATGCATAAGACATAACTAATTCATTATCAAGAACTTCATCCATTAAATATGAATAAGCATTACTTAAATAAGTATAACCAGTTCTTAATGATAAATATCCTGTACTTAAATATGTATAACCATTTCTAACATATGTATAACCATTTCTAACATATGTATATGCATTACTTAAGTATGTATATCCATTTCTAACATATGTATAACCAGCGCTTAAGTATGTATAACCATTTCTAACATATGTATAACCAGCGCTTAAGTATGTATATCCATTTCTAACATATGTATAACCTGTATTAAGATTATTTATTAATCCAACTAAATAAGAATAAGAATTTGTTACATATGAAGAATATGCAAATTTAGAATCTACTTCATCTTTTGTGTAATAATAGTCTGATAAGAATTCATCAGATTGAGAAGAACCACCGGAGTTTCCGCCAGAATTTCCTCCTGATGAACCACCAGATGTTTGTATGTTAAATAATGCGTAAGAAACAACAGTGTCTAATGTATCAATATCATTATAAAGATCATTTAATGCAAAAGCAGTAACATATTCTCTTAATTCAACTTCTTCTTTAGTAGCATAACTTGATAAATCAACATTACCACCTCCGCCACCGCTAAATAAAGATAATTGATATTGACCTTCATCGTTTACAGTTAACACTTTACCACTGTCCTCAATAGTAACATCTGGTAAAATATTATTTTCTATTTCAGTATAAAATTGACGTAATGAATTTACAACAAATCCTCTTACATTATCTGCCATACACTATTATAAGTTACATTATATATAAAAATAAAAAATCCGCCAATTAATGGCGGATTTAAAATATATGTATGGTAATTTAGCTTGTTGCAAAAATTGATGCTAATTCAGCAGAAGTTAAATCTGATAAATTATCAATATATGAATGAAGATAAGTAATTGATGTTGCAGTAACTTCTTCATCTTCAATTATTTTATCAACTAAATATGTATAAGCAGCATTTACATATGAAACAACTGCATATGTTGATGCATAATATGCTGATGAAATATATGAAGCATCTGTTAAATCATTCTTTTTATTTTCTACATTTTCCTTAGCTGTTAAATCAATATTACCAAGCGTTTCAGCTGTTAAGTAACCATAAGAATTAATTGCATTAATTCTATCGTTAATATCAAGTAATGCTGTTGCTGTAACTTCTTCACTATCATCAATTAATGTATCTACTTGAGATTTTGTATAATAGTTATTAGGATTAAATATATCTTGGAGAGGAATTTTAATATCTACATGTGCTCCGCCAGCTTCAGCATCAGTATTAAAATCAACATATAAGTATGATGCCCCATAACTTGTAATATCTTCACCAGTATATTGTTCAATAGATACTGAATCAATCATACTATCTTTTATGAAGTTAGCGCCATTAATTGTAAAATTAGATAAAGTGGTAGCACCATGTTTAAAGATTATTTCTTTATTGGTAGAATCCCATTCTGCACTAGTAGGATAATCTGCAAGTATTCCAGCTATTGTATCTGCTTCAGCAGCAGAATGTACTGCATGATATTGTTTTAATGCATTTATAACAAATAATCTTACATTATCGTAATTAGCCATATATTAAAAAAACTATTTTTTATTCATCTAAAATATAACTCATTTCTGGGTCTGTTAAAGTAGATAAATTAGCAACTTTATTTTCTAATGTAGTTATTTTTTCCTGATGCTCATTTAATGCATCAGCAACTAATTCATCTAAAGTTTCAATGTCTTCACTATTCTTAGCAATATTTGCTTCATCAGTTGTTAATCTACTAAGAATACTCTTAGTATATAAATCATGATATTTCTGAATAGCTCTTTTAGTGGTATCTTGTACTAATTCTCTTGTATTCATAATTAATCTTCTGGCATCATTGCTAAGATTTCAGCATCTGTAAATCTTACGTAATCATCTGTACAATAAAAAGCGCCGTGGGTCCAAATAAGTTTTTCTAATTCTATAAAACAAATATTTTCCCACAAAATTTCTGGTGTTCCAAATGTTTGTGGTGCACTACCTATTGTATAAAGAGTATCTGTATCATCTACAGAAACCTTTAATGTATTAAATACTTCTATAGAAGGTATATATTTAAAGGCTTTATTATACATCTAAAATGAAATCTTATTCTTATATATAAAAATAAAACTATACATATTGCTTTACTATTAATTCTCTTATTAGTTATTTTTATATATATAATGAAAAAATATAGATTAAAGATATGCCACTTGATAATAAAAACTTAAACAGAATTTTTGTTTATGTTCCTGCTGCAGAGGTAGCTAATTTTAAAACTGGTGCTGGTTTAACTAATGCATATAAGAATAGAATTAGTTTCCTTTCAAGTACTGGTGAAATCATGACTAATGGGGAAATCTTTGCTATAAATAGAGATGCTGATTTAGCTGCAATTGAGGCATTAATTGGTGCAAATGCATCTAATTTATTAACAAATCTTGGTTTAGGCAACGATTTCGATGGAAGTACAATTGTAGCAGCAATAAAGTATGTTTATGAAACTGCAAATAATCTTAATAATGCTCTTGATGAAAGATTAGATATTATTGAAGGGGATGGCGAAGGATCAATTGAAAAGGCAGTTTCAGATGCTATTGCTGCACTTATTAACGACGCTCCAGAAACATTAGATACATTAAAAGAAATTGCTGATTGGATTTCAAGAGATGGAGCTGATGCTGCTAATCTTGTATCTAGAGTAGAAGAACTTGAAGAACACATAGAAGAAAATGAACAAGTAACCGCAGCTGGTTTAATTGATTTACAGAAGCAAATTGACGAAATGGTTGGAGGCGGCGGATCAATCCAACAGCAAATTACTGCTAACATTGAAACATTAGATAGTTCTGTAACACTTGCTGGTTCAACAGCTGCTCAGCCACAAAATGTTGGTATTGATACTTCTGTTGATGTTCTTGGTTCAATTACAGTTTCTGAAGTAGATGGTTTACTTGACCAATCTTCTTCTTCAAATGTTGTACTCCAAGCTGATGCTGCTGGTGCTGCTAGAAAAGCATTCGATACTTTAATGGGTACAAATGCAGATACAATTGATATGTTAACAATGAAAGGTGTTCAAGGAAGAGTAAATTATTTAACAAGAACAGGTACTCTTTCAGTTGCACAAAGTGGAACTACTCTTTCATATGATTCATCAACTGGTAATCTTGCAACTGTACAGAATATAGCTGATGCTATCAACAATATTGAAATGTGGGAAACATTCTCATCATCACAAGATTAAAAATAAGAATAATAAATTATGAGATATCTTAAAATATTTAATAGTAAAAGTGAAAGAAACGCAGCATTACTTCAGCAGAAGCTTCATAAGAATTCAGTTACAATTTGGGGTAAAGATGCAGTAAATAAAAGTGACGGTAAAATTGAATATGGTGTAGGTAATGGTGATCATCAGATTAACTTAGGTTATAATGATGTTGATAACGATTACGATGATAATAATTCAACAAATGATTAATAAAGTTTATTTTTACATATAAATTAGTTAATAGATAGATTATGCAATCATTAAAAGATTTTTATCTATTTGAAGACGAAGATAAATTTGTTTCTATAGAATATAATACAACAACAAACGATGATGTAACATTAGCTGGTCCCATTAATGATCCTGAAGGAACTGCACAGGAACCAGTTGATCAAAATGATATATTACCAGGGGGTGCAAATTTACAATTAGTTGGTGAACTTAGACTTTATTCTGAAACATCAAGTATTTTTAAAGATAGAAAAAGAAAGATTGCTGAAGTATTTAAAACTAAACTTAAAGATGAAGAAATAACTGCTAATAGAATTAAGTACACTAAGATTTTTGATTATTACATTAACCATTTAATTCATGAATATAAAAAGAATGTTGATAATAATTTGAAGTTAAATGTTTCTTCAAAGGATGAATTAAGAAGACAGATTGCAGATGATTTTGTAATGTTATTAAGAAATATGGAAATTATTCCGAAAATATAAGATAAGTTTTTTTATTAGCACCCCTATAGGAACTCAGATACCTGGGTTCCTTTTATTTTGAATTATTATTTTTTATTTCTATATTAATTTGTGGTTTTTATTTGATAATTCAAAATAATAGATATGAAACGATTTATAACAATTTTAATGATTCTTTTCATTTCTGTTGCTGCATTTGGACAAGAACAGAAGAAAGAAAATAAACAGGAGGATGTTATCGTAGCTATCAATGTTTCTAAGGTTGATAAGACCATTGGAAATGTTGTTAAGTTTATTGTTAGTGAAGCAAAACAGTTTAAAGATGAGGCAGTAGAGAATATGCCTCAGGAAACTAAAGATAATATTCAAAAAACTAAAAATAGTTTTATTGAAGAAATGAAATATGCTCGCGAAGCTATTCATCAGGGATGGAGACAAGGCTGGCGTGGCGAAAGTTATACACCTCCTAAACGAAAATAAAAAAATACATTTTAGTTTAAACTATGGGATGGTTATTAGCACTTATAATTATTTTAATCTTTGCAGGTTTTTGTATATTTAAAAGTGCCGAAGTATATGAACTTCATAAAATAAAAGATTTTTTTGAAGAAAAGAAATTCAATATTAATGTTCTTATTCATGATTATGAAAATAATTTAGAAGATGATGATGATACATCAACTGAAGATTTTAATGTAAATTCTTCTAAACAAGAACTCCAAATTATTGATGAAATTGAAGAGAAACTTGATAAAGATATAGATGAATTACAATTATATGATTTAAAGAAATTTAAAAATTAATGAAAAAGTTTATTCTTATATTACTTACATTATTTGCAGTTACTTCATGTTATGTTACTTGGGTTGATAAACCAGAATTAACTCCGGCATATTTTAACGATGAAGTAGTTGTATGCGATTCTATTATTTATAATATGAATTGCCAAGTGTATACTGATAGTGCAAAAATGGAATTTATTAAACGTCTTTGGATAACTACAGATACACATCAAGTAATTATAACAAAAGATACTTTTGATATTAAGAAAAACAGTTTATCACTTTTAGAGGAAGAACTTGTTTATTCTCCAATAGGATTTAAACAAATGCTTATAGAGAAAAATAAACTTCCTCGAGATAATTGGTGGTTTATGATAACACCAAATATGGGTATTTCGTGGTATACTTTTGATAAGATATTTAATAAATATATTGAAGATAGATAATGGCTGGATTTTTTACTACGCCTCTTGGTACAACTGGATTAGGTAATCCAACAGCTCCAATAGAAACATCAGTTGGAAGTGGAGATACTTTTACACCTGTAAAAGAACCAAAGAAAAAACATAAAAAGAATATTAAACCATTAAAAGAATATATTAAAGGAAAATGAACCACTTTTCTTTAGCAACTTATATTTTTAGCTGTGTTTGTTTTGCATTAGCAATTTATTGTGTTCTATATTGTAAATATCATGAAAGGAAAAATAAGCAATGACTAAATCTGAATTTTTTGAAAAATATTGTAAAGATTGTAATGCATGGAAAAACTCCGATTGTGGCGGAGCAATTATTGAATGTGGAGTTTTAGGATGTAAAACTTATCGTGATATTTGGCCTACTAACGATATTAATTTGAATAATAAATATGACTAAAGAAGAATTTGCTACTTGGCTTAAAGAACATAACGGTAAATGTTCTATTAAAGATCTTGAAGATCTTGGATTTAAATATCATCCACATTCTCCTTATGGTTATTGGACTGATGAGGAAAATAAGTTTGCATTAGTTTTTGAAGAAGGTGTTGAAGCATATAAGCCGCCAAAGACTGAAGATATTATTAAGCAAATGGAAACATTTTTAGATACACAGCATTATGAATCAGTTCTAGATATTGATTTAAATAAGAAGTGGTACGATAAGTTTTACGAACATAAAGGTAGAAAAAGATGGCAAAGGTAAATATTGTTGAACAACTTAGACAGCATCTTGCTTCTATAACTGAAGAAGAGAAGCAGAAAGAATGGGATGAACTTAAGAAGTGGAATGATGTTGGCCCAACTGTTAAAGAATACATTCAGTATTTAAAGGATAGGGGTTTGTATAATGAAAATAAATGAGCTTTTACATAAAGATTTTTTCGACTTAAATGATGATGAATTAAAATATATTGGAAATTATTTTTCAAAACATCCAGATAAGTTAAAGGCAAAACCTAAAGTAATACTTCATAAATGTATTAAATGTAAACATCTTATATGGTGGGATGCCTTAGGATGGGATTTATGGAAATGTCTTAAGAAGCAGAAGCCCGGGGAAGGTGAATATGAAAATACTATGACAAATAAGATGATAACACACAAAAGAAAATGTGATTTGTTTGAAGCGGACGAAAGATAATTATTTTTAATTTTAAGGTATATTTTTTACCATCGTATCTTAGTTTAAAAGAAGGGAAAACACCGGCCGGTTGATTTTTCAAGGACCGTGAAAATGGGGGTTCGAATCCCCCAGATACATCAAAAGCTCGGAATATTCCGAGCTTTATTCTTTTAATTTATGATTCTTATCTATTATGATAACATTTAGATTTCTTTTATGATCATCAATTGTTATATAATATTCATTACCAACTATTGTTAATCTATCCTTTATTTTAGAGTTATCATATAATAGCTTAGACGAATTATCATTAAATATAATAGATTCTATCCACTGATAATACTTATTATTACAATTATATAAGTCGTGATATTTTCTTGGAATTTTATCTAATGTTTTTTGCTTACAATAAAATCCTACATCATCTATATCATTATCTTCAATCCAATTCTTTATAGTATTTATTGGAACATTATTATATTTGCTATTAGATAATCCTGTTGAATTACAAATTACATCTAATAAAGATTCGTTTTCTACTTCAAGATCTTTATTAAGGTGTAATTTTTCTGTTATGTATGTAGTAATGTTTCTCATATATATAAAAATAATTATCCGTTAATTATCATTTTATTTTTATATATAGATGATTGTTAAACATTATGAAAGTAATTGATTATGAAGGTACAAAACTTTATGTAAACGGATTAATACCATTTGTTGGTTATTTAGCAATGATGCTGTTTGGATTAATTTTTTACAGAAAAGATTATGAAAGTTATCTTTATGATAAGAATAAACGAACATATATTTTAACAATGATTAATCATGAAAATATTCATAAAGAACAGATTAAAGATTTCACTCCATTTTTAAAATGGTGTCCTCCTTTACAACTGTTTATTGGCGGAATTATTTTTTATTTACTATACTTCTTTGAATGGATTATACGATTATTCGTAAATGGTCCTTCAAAAGCTTACAAAAATATATCATTTGAACAGGAGGCTTATAACAATGAGTTGGATTTCGAATATATTCAAAAAACAAGAAAGCACTTCAACCAATGGAAAAAAACAAAATAATGTTGTTTCTAAACCAATTATTGCTAGACCAATAAATAGAACAAACAGTTTTAATCTTATTTCCTATGGTAATGAATTACCAGCTGCTGTAGTTATTGGAGAAATAAAACGCAGATATCCAGAATATTATAAGAATCTTTATGTTATTCTTGATAATGGTCATGGAATAGATACTCCTGGAAAAAGAAGTCCAGATGGTAAATTTAGAGAATATAAGTATGCTAGAGTTATCGTATCTATGATAGCAGATGAACTTGAAAAACTTGGCATTGCATATAATATTCTTGTTCCAGAAACTAATGATATATCATTACCTGAAAGAGTAAAGAGAGCTAATAAGATTCATATAGAACAACATAAGAACGGTAAAACAGTTATTCTTTTAAGTATTCACTGTAATGCTGCTGGAAATGGAGATTGGAAAACTGCAAGAGGTTGGTCTGCTTGGACAAGTAGAGGAACTACTGAAAGTGATAATGTTGCAAGTTGCTTATATCAAGCTGCACATGAAATACTTGATCCTAAGAAGATTCAAATAAGAAAGGATATGTCTGATGGAGATGAAGATTGGGAAAGCAATTTCTATATTATTTATAAATCAAGTATGCCAGCGGTTCTTACTGAAAACTTCTTCCAAGATAATAAAGAAGATGTAAAATATCTTGAATCAGAAGAAGGTAAAAAAGATATCGTTGATATTCATGTCAAAGGTATTCAGAAGTACATTGAGTTGAAGTTTGGTAAATAATTTATTCGCGTATCATTAGGAAATGCTTGTTGAATAAAATCAACAAGCATTTCTATTTTATAATTGTATAATAAGTTTTAATATGAGACCTCGTATAAAGAAATCGGAAGTTACTTCATATAGCATTGTTCCAATTGAAGATGGAAAAGTAACTGATCAATATATACAAGATAATGCAGGTATTGTTTATAAAGTAATGCCTAATCATTATTTAAAGTTATCTCCTTGGAAAGATGGAGAAGATAGACGTGTTACTGAGATTGAACAAGATTCTTATCATATGATAACATATAAGAATGCTTGTATGATAATTAATAAGCAATTTAATAACACAGTTGAGGACTGGGAATTCAATGGAAAGAAATATATTGCAAATGCAATAGGAGATAATAAAAACATTGATGAATATAGTTATCTTTTAAGTACATTGCCTAATCATACATTAACAATTTCAAGTAATGATAATCTTACAGAATTAAAATTGATTCGTCATAAAGGTAAGATGTATTACATTTTAATTATCAATGAATTTTTACCTCGAGTAAAAGCATATGATTTATTTGGTAATTTCTGTATGTGGGCAGGTATTGATAATTGTAAACCAATATTTTGTAAAGATGATAGGAGATATATTTAAGAGGAAGTTTTGAATTTCCTCTTTTTATTTCTATATTATATTGTACAAAATAAAAACAACATGAAAGAGTATTACATCGGCAGTGGAAATTATTGGGGAGAAGACGGTCCTAATAAGTATTTTAATAAGGAAGTTGTTCCTGCCTTGAAGAAGATGAAAATGTCCGATAAAGACATCGATAAGATCGCACAGATGTTTGTTGAAATTTACGACATCGGTTATTCCAACGGTTCTCATAATGCTGAATGCGCTTTAAATGAATATTAAGATATGAGTTATATCAATATCAAATTTAATACAGACCTTAGAAAAATATTTACTAAGGATGAAGAGATTAATTTTGACTTCAGTGATAAAGATATAATTTTGATTACTGGTCCTAATGGATGCGGTAAGTCAACTGTCATTAATTCTCTTCGTTCTCATATCTGTTCTAATGATGATAGACAGGATAAAATTTTAGGTACTGCTAATCTTCAGTATAATGAAATTCGTTCTGAACTTAAACCTTATACTGAAGTTAATACTGATTTTGATAATATCTTTTATCTGTCATCTGAATTTGATGATCCTCTTTCAATGTATAATACATTTGATGCTTGTGCATTTATTGATAATGGAGGATGGGCAACTTCTCATGTAAGTAAAGGACAAAGACTTCTTTATCAATTTGTTGACTATATGAAAAAGTACAGAGACAAGTTTGATAAAAATACTCTTATTGTTTTTGATGAAGTTGATACAGGATATGATCTTAATAATCAGATTACATTCTATAAACTTCTTCCTAAGATGTGCAAGAATTATGGATGTAAGTGTATTGTAATTACTCATTGTGCTATTCCTTT
>Ga0310691_10007455_pt1 | contig 11396 bp, 7 predicted proteins | sample 176DNAGHGlowgp2_FD_203887 | JGI IMG/M metagenome (GOLD analysis project Ga0310691, IMG submission 203887) | Sheep rumen microbial communities from Palmerston North, Manawatu-Wanganui, New Zealand - 1766 DNA GHGlow gp2 (v2) (version 2) | ecosystem: Host-associated > Mammals > Digestive system >... | reverse complement strand
TAAAACCGATGGCCGTTCAGGTTGAAGATGGCTGCCGCCTTCAGTTCCTTCCCCGCATACCTGTCACAGTTGCCCTGAACAAAAACCGCCGGCACGGGAATACTCTTGTTCCGTGTTTTAGCCGTTTCATCGAGGCATGACCGGATCACACCCGGATCATCCTCGATATCACCCAGATGGATCAGCATATCCGGACACTCCTTCCGGATGATGTTCTCAACCAGGCCGCTTCTGCCGTGTGAATCACTGACGATGAGTATTTTTTGAATCATCCTGCTCCTCCACGCCAATTTCTACAACAACTGTATACAAACTACCATCGCAGCACTTCTATGTAGCTGCTACGCCTCTGTCTTTTCTTCCGACAGATACTCCGCCATAGCCCGAAGCGCCTTGCCTCTGTGGCTGATGGCATTCTTTTCCTCCGGGCTGATTTCCGCCGATGTCTTTCCGTATTCCGGCAGGAAAAAGATCGGATCATAGCCGAAACCATTCTCGCCGGCAATCCGGTAGCCGATCCGGCCTTCCATCACACCGGTGATGACCTTCTCTGTTCCGTCCGGAAAAACAGCTGCCATGGCACAGACGAAACGAGCCGTCCGCTTTTCATCCGGCACGCCCTCCAGGCGGCTGATCAGATTATTATTCTTCTCCGTATAGGATGTATCATGTCCCATATATCTTGCGGAATAGATGCCCGGCTCCCCGCCCAGCGCATCGATCACCAGCCCGGAGTCATCCGCCAGAACCAGTTCGCCGCAGGCCTTCCCGATGGCCCGTGCTTTGATCAGTGCATTTTCTTCAAAGGTTGCACCGTCCTCCTCCACATCGATATCAACACCCGCCTCTTTCATGGAAAGAATCTCGTAGCCCTTTCCACCGAGGATTTCGCGGATTTCCCGCATCTTATTTGCATTGCCTGTGGCAAAGATCAGTTTTTTCATTTCCTTTGAATCACTCATTTCTGGTTTTCCTCCGATTCTTCTTCCTCTTCCTGTTTTCTGTCATTGGTAAACGTTTTGAGACAGATGTTGCAGGGTGTATTCTCGGCCCTGTGCCAGAGCTGGCCGTAAAGGCTCATATAACCCTCTCCGTCCGCAGTCGTCATGCTCCGCGTCATCTCACCGTTTTCACATTCAATGGCAATGGGGCGGTCACTGCCCGGTGTATGAATATTCACAACGATTGCATACCGTTCGCCCTTCCGAAGCGGAATCTGCTCCGGCAGACGGACTGTATAATATCCGGCATAGCGGGTTTCGCCGGTCAAAATGAATTCTCTGTCCGCAAGAGAGTCCGTATCCTGAAAATCGTGTACCATATAAATCGAAAACGTCGTGTCGGGGCCTGTCGCATAAAAGGATACTGCCGCCAGATCCTCCTCCCGTTCCGCTTTGAAAACATTTGCAAAAAAGGCAGACTCCTTACCGAAGCCCATCTGACCAACCCAGCCCAGATAATCCGCCTGGTAGATATGGTCAAAATTATCCGCCGATCCGAGCCGCGAATACACAATGGCCTTCCGGCAGATGTTCACATCATCATAGGAAACATAAAAGTAACCGCCGTCACCAAAGCCGCTGCCCCAGCTGTTTCTACAGATGAAGGCACCATCCCGGGACGGTTTCTCCGTGAAATTCTCCTTCGGGAATGTATCGTCCCAGCCCACAACAACAAGGTCATGGTTCGGCCGCTCACTGCCGGTATAATAATAGGCCGCTTTCTTCTCATTATAATAATTGGAAGACTGCCCGCTGTAGGTCATCTCCACATAGAGGGAGGTTTCCACACCGCCATACTTATAGATGGCGCTTTTGATCATCTCATCATCCCGGTTCTCCATGATGACAGCTTCTTCCAGATGCCGCGCCGCCTGCCTGTTATCCGGACTCACGTCATCCCCATAGGGATCGTCTTTTTCATCAACGGGTCCCAGCCAGGCCGCCAGATAGGAAATACTGATGGAATAATCTCCGCCGTCACTTTCCTCCAGATCGTAGCTGTTGTGGTTTGCCAGATGATCCACCGAGAAAATTTCCTCCTCATAGGGAAGCAGACTCGTCTCGAGAGAACCAAGTGCCGCAAAGGCCCAGCAGGTTCCGGAAGAACCCTGGTCCCGTACCGGTGTCACCCGGCCGTAATCCCGAAGGTCAAACTTCTCCGGCAGACTGTTTCCTCCATCCACACAGGTAAAGGAAACTGCGTTTTCCGCATAGGAATAGACAGCCTCGTAACCGAGATACGGCAGAAGGGACTCTATCGGAAGATAAAATTCATCATCCCGGGAAATCATCACAGGTCCGGAAAGAGGGAAGGAATTCCCATCCGCCTCGGCCGCTCCGGTATTGGCATCGATTGTGATCTCTTCGCCCTTCCGGAGAAGCAGAAGCTTTCCCTCCGGATATCTGAGGAAGGCACAGCCCATGATATCCTCCAGAAAATGTTCCGGGCAAAGGATACCCATTTCATCATCCGCCAGAATGGGATAATTGAAAAGACTCAGACTCTTCCCTTCCACCCGGACATCCATCCGGTTTTCTTTTACATATGCTGCCGTCATCGTACGAAGGGTAAGCGATGCTTCCTCTGCCGCGTCCGTCACCTCCGGTTTTCCGCTCGGCTGTTTTAAATATATCGTCAATATTCCTGCCGCTCCCACGATCAGGAGCAGCAGAAGGAATAACCATTTCTTCAATATTAAGCCTTTCTTCCCGGCGGTTTCTTTCCGGGAAACTGATAAAATCTCGCCTCGATCATTCCGTTATAGATCTTACGGTTCTTTGCAGCCTTCTGTCCGATGGCTTTCTCCGTATCGGCATACGAAGAGAGCACGTAAAGCGACCAGTCGGAAAGACTGCGGAACCTATCGCCCAATACGCGGTAAAGGCTGAAGAGCTCATCCTTATCGGAAAGCCGCTCGCCATAAGGCGGATTGGTCACAATAAAACCATAGGATTTCGGGGATGAAAGCTCCGCCACATCATGTGCCTGAAAATGAATATGCTCGCGGACGCCTGCGTCCTCCGCATTTTTCATGGCCGCCGCAATGATTTCGGGATCCTTGTCATACCCTCGGATCTGCATTTTCACATCATGCTTTTCCATCGAGAGCGCTTCGTCTGCCGCCTCGTACCAGAGCTTCCTGTCCATAAACTTGGTCCAGTTCTGTGCGGTAAAATCTCTGTTCACGCCCGGAGCGATTCCGGCGCCCATCATGGCCGCTTCAATAAGGAAGGTTCCGCTTCCGCAGAAGGGATCCACCAGAATCCGGTCCGCATGCCAGGGCGTCAGCATCAGGAGTGCCGCCGCCAGCGTCTCGGAAACAGGAGCCTTTCCCACCAGCTTTCGGTATCCCCTCTTGTGAAGGGATATGCCGGAGGTGTCCAGTCCAACCGTGACTTCATCCTTAAAGATAAAGACGCGCACGGGATATTCGTCACCGTCCTCCGGAAAAACCGACGTCAGCCAGGTTTCCTTCATCCGATCCACCATTGCCTTTTTCACAATGGACTGAATGGCCGTCTGGCTGAAGAGCTTACTCCTGGATGTGGATGCCTTAGTTACCCAAAACTTCGCATCCCGCGGGAGAATTCTCTCCCAGGGAAGCCGCCGCACCCCCTCAAATAATTCATCGAAGGTTTCCGCATGGAAGGCGCCAACCTTCAGAAGGATCCGCTCCGCCGTGCGTAAAAAGATGTTTGCGCGTGCAATCGAACTGGCGGGTCCCCGAAAGGTGACCCGCCCATCTTCTACCTCTGTAATCTCGTAACCCAGCCGCTGCACCTCCCGCTTCAGCACTGCTTCCAGGCCGAAGTGGCAGGGCGCAACAAGTTCAAATAACTGTTCCATATTCATTCTCCGGTAAGACAGATTCAAAGCATCTGCCAGTTTTCCCTTCGCATCAGTTCACGTCAATGAAGGGATATACCATCTGCACATCATTTTTGATTCCTGCAACTGCCTCATCGATGGAAGAATATTCGCCGGAATTGTAGGCCATGGATGCCGTATCCAAAAATCCGTTGATGGTGGAATCGTATTCCGTCGCATTTTTCAGGGACAAGCCCTTTGCTGCGCTATCCCATACCGTAAGCGGATTGTAACCGGCAAGGACTTCGCTGGCACCCTGACCGGATGAGATCAGATTGGCAATGGCCTGCTGGTTATTGACAAAATCCAGCGTCTCCACGGACAGCTTCTGCATCACATCCGTATCGCAGCAAAGTGTATAGATCACAAGCGCTGCCAGACCCTGATTGGGACAACCTTTCGTTACAGTCAGATAGGAACCGCCCCAGTGATAGGGCTTCGGGCCCTGACAGATCGAGCAGTTTCCATCGAATTTTGACCCCTGCGGAATGCACCAGTATACAAACCAGGTACATCCAAAGTAACCGAACACATCTTCGCTGAAGCCGGCATTCCATGCATCGGACCACATGCTCGTGCGGTTTGTGTAACCGCCGTCATAAAGCATTTTTGCCATTTCCAGATAGTTGGTTACGGATACATCTATGTTCAGCTTATCATCCGAAACCCACGGTGAATTCCTCTGATCCAGGAAGACATATTTGATATCATCCGGTCCGGAAACGATTTTGAAGCCTGCTTCCTTCAGCTGATCGGCGGACGCCATAAAGCTGTCCCAATCCTGAAGATGGTTCTGGATATCGGCCGGATCATGTGTGCCGAAAACAGCATCCGCAATGTCGTTCCGGTAAATAAAGGAACCCGGGCACGCCTGCCAGGAAAGGGCCTTCAGGCTGCCGTTTACAGTAGCAAAATCCAATGTGTAGCTGTAGCAGTTCTTTGTCATATCGGACGTGATACCGATCTGATCCATGGTAAGACAGTTATCGGAATCCATGAAATAATGAGCAACATCATTATCCGTACATATGATAGACGGATATGCATCGCCACCCGCATCTATTGCACTCTGGATAGCCATTTTATAATCATCGGAGGTTCCGCCCAGTCCCAGATTGACGTAGTTGATCATATTCTGGTACTCCGGATACTTTTCATAGAAATACTTCAATCTGTCACCCAGCTCTGTATTCCAGGAGTAGATGCTGATCTTCTTATCGGTAAAATTGGCAGAGAACTTGGCCGCATCACCCTGGAGCTGTACAGCCTCGGTTGCAGCCTCCGTAGCTGCTTCCGTTACTGCCTCCGTAGCCGGTGCTTCCGTCTGCTCCTCCGTGTTTCTCAGCGAAGCATCCAGCATAATATGCTCTTCAGCCGGAGCCATTTTTTCAAAGGATTCTTTTCCGGATTCATATTCTTTTTTCGCATCATCCCGGTCGCCCTTCCAACGGAAGAACAGTATCCCTGTTACGACAGCACCCGCAACGAGAAGGAGCGAAAGAACGCCCAGAAAAATCTTAAGACCTTTATTCATTTTCGCCCACTCCCTTCTTTACATATTCCGCACTCACGCCGGGATACAGCTGATACGTACAGGGAGTATCCGATGTGCCGATGTAAACAAATACTTCACCATCCGCAACGGCAACATACCATTTCCAGGACAGATCCCCATTTCCGCTATCCGGCTGAAAATTGATTCTGGACAGGTTTTTCGTGTTCCCGATGCACTCGTTCACTTCATTCAGGAACGCAGTTCCATTCATCCCGTTTGCAGGATGGAAGGAATTGTCATCATCATCGATCCAGAGGACAACGGATCCTTCTTCTTCATTAAGTCCGTATTTGCAGGCATCATTATAAGCGTCCTCACTCGCCAGTGCCGTGACGACTCCGGTGCGAATTTCGGATGCATGCTGGATATCCGCCCGCATGTCGCTGATATTTTTTGCCTTTTCTTCGTAATCCTTTTTTTCGTCCCGGATTTTAAGACCCAAGATCAGAAATACCGCGATGGCCGCCGCACCAAGAACACTGAGGATGGCAAACAGGATCACGAGACCTTTTCCACCGCTTGATTTGGAACCCTTCGCAGACTTTCCGGACTGTTGCTGAAACTGGGGATTCTGACCATATACCGGATTCTGACCCGGCTGCGCCGTAAGCGGGCGCCCACCGATTCCGGAATCCACAGGCTGGCTGGCCAGAACATGTCCGCGCGCAGTCATATCCTCCTGACCGTAACCGGATCTGGGGCCACCTGCGTTCCCTGCTACATGAGAAAATCCACCCGGTTTTGCCGGTCCACCCATATGCTGGGGCATATCCGCCGCCGTAAGACGCGTCGTCTCGTCCAAACCGAGTGCCGACGCATTCGTCTGCTTCCGGAACTCCTGCTTCTGATTCTCCGGCATATCCGCCGCGGTAAGGCGAGTGGTTTCATCCGTACCGAGAGACGCCGCATCCGTTGCTTTTTCAAACTCAGCCCGCTGTGCTTCGGACATATCCGCTGCCGTAAGGCGAGTGGTTTCATCCGTACCAAAACTATCCGGTGCCACCGGCTTGGGCTGCGTTACGGGTCTATTCTGGAATCCCGGCGGCGCCCAGTTCGGCGTCCACTGCTGTCCGGGAGCGCCCTGCGGCTGTCCCTGTGCATTCATGCTGACCGTAACGGATTCCGCATCCTGCTGAAATGCGGCAGGATTCAATTGCATCCCGCCCTGCGGCATTCCCATTGGGCCGCCTAGCGGGAAGCCCTGCGGTGTTCCCATCGGGCCGCCCTGCGGGAAGCCTTGCTGTGCACCTGCCTGACCACCTTGCGCGAAGCCCTGGGGTGCCCCTGTCGGACCGCCAAGATTTGCGCCACACCCTGTACAAAAAGCAGCTTCATCCGGAAGCTGTTTTCCGCAGTTTTTACAATACTTCATAAGCCTTCTCCCCTGTATTTGAACCTGCCTGGGGTTCGTTCTTTTCGTCACAATCGGGTGCAGAAGTTTATGCCTCCTGCACCCGGTTTATTTCTTTTTTCTCGTAACTGCTTTGAACCTGCGGTTCTCTCGATTATATCATTTCAAGCTACGAATTCATTCTGTTCAAACAGCTTTTCTTACTCGCCAAGTCTTGCGCGAAGCTCAGCAGTCTTCTCCTCGAAGCCCGGCTTACCCAGAAGAGCAAACATGTTCTTCTTATAGCTCTCAACGCCCGGCTGATTGAAGGGGTTCACACCCAGCACATAGCCGCTAACGCCGCAGGCAAATTCGAAGGTGTACAGCAGTTCGCCAAGAACTTCCTCGGACAGAGTCTTAAGATCGACACGGATATTCGGCACACCGCCATCCACATGGGCAAGGATCGTACCGTTCATGGCACACTTATTGATGAAGTCCACTGTCTTTCCTGTCAGATAGTTAAGGCCATCCAGATCCTCATCCTCTGCTTCCATCACAACAGTCTTCTTCGGCTCGAGAACGTTCAGGAATGTTTCAAAATGATTCTTGGTCCCTTCCTGAATGAACTGGCCAAGAGAATGGAGATCGGTTGTAAAGTCAACGCCTGCCGGGAAGATACCCTTGCCATCCTTGCCTTCGCTCTCACCGTAAAGCTGTTTCCACCACTCTGTCACATAGTGCAGAGCCGGCTCAAAGTTACCGAGGATTTCCATTCCGACGCCCTTTCCGTAAAGAACGTTACGAACTGCCGCATACTTCAGGGCATCGTTCTCATCAAAGGATGCGGAAAGGCAATATTCTCTTGCGGCAGCAGCACCGGCCATCAGCTGGTCAATATCTGCGCCGGAAACGGCGATGGGCAGAAGGCCGACCGCTGTCAGAACAGAGAAACGTCCGCCGACATCATCCGGAACAACATAGGTCTCATAGCCTTCGCTGTCAGCCAGCGTTTTCAGAGCCCCACGTGCCTTATCGGTTGTAGCATAGATACGCTTTGCAGCCTCTTCCTTGCCATACTTCTTCTCTGCCATCCGCTTGAACAGACGGAAAGCAACGGAACATTCCGTCGTAGTACCGGACTTGGAAATAACGTTGATGGAGAAATCTCTGTCCCCGATCACTTCGCAAAGTTCACTGATATAAGTGCTGCTCAGGTTATTTCCGCAATAGTAGATCTCCGGTGTCTTGCGGATGCTCTTATCTACGCTGTTGTAGAAGGAATGGCGGAGTGCTTCGATCACGGCTCTTGCGCCCAGATAAGAACCGCCGATACCGATGACCAGAAGGATATCGGAATCCTGACGGATCTTTTCAGCCGCCTTCTTGATCCGGTCAAATTCCTCTTTGTCATAATTGATGGGAAGGTCGATCCATCCCAGGAAATCATTTCCGGCACCTGTCCGACTGACGAGGGTTTCCTTCGCCGCCTCTACCTTGCCGCGGATAGCCTCTACCTCGGCATCGGATGCCATAAACTTTGTGTTACTGAAATCAAAGCTTACATTTCTGCTCATATATATAAATCTCCCTCCCGTGCTAAAGCACGTAATAATCTAACCTTCATCATAGCATTTCAAGGGCATATTGACAAGATTTTTTATAACAAGTTCAGCACATCCCTTCTTATGATAATAGTTGGATTGAAGCTTTCCTCTTATAGTGTTATAATGAAGCCGCTACATCAAAATACACTATTGAAATATTTTCTGCAACGTTTCTTTAGAAAAAGTTGCAATATAGCGGGAGGATATAAAATTGAGCAAAAAAATCGTTCTGACCGGTGGCGGAACCGGTGGTCACGTTACCCCCAATCTGGCAATGGTACCCAGACTCCGGGAACTGGGGTTTGAAATCAGCTATATAGGCAGCTATGACGGAATCGAAAAAAAACTTGTTACCGAGGCCGGTCTGCCCTACTATGGCATTTCCTCCGGCAAGCTCCGCCGGTATTTTTCCATGAAGAATTTTACGGATCCCTTCCGTGTTCTGAAGGGTATGCGCGAAGCAAAGAAGCTGATGAAAAAGCTCGATCCGGATGTTGTTTTTTCCAAGGGCGGCTTCGTCAGTGTCCCCGTTGTTTTTGCAGCTAAGAAAAGAAAGATTCCCGTAGTCATCCACGAATCGGATATGACACCCGGTCTTGCCAACAAGCTGGCTCTGCCAAAGGCTACGCGGGTATGCTGCAACTTCCCGGAAACCCGCGATACCTTCCCCGAAGGAAAAGCAACCGTAACCGGTACCCCGATCCGTCCGGAGCTCTTCACCGGCGATGCCGATAAAGGTGCCGCCTTCTGCGGCTTCAATCGGGAAAAACCGGTCATTCTCGTCATGGGTGGTTCCACAGGCGCTGCCAGCGTGAACAAAGCCATTCATGAAGCACTCCCCATTCTTACAAAAGATTACCAGATCGTGCATCTGGCCGGAAAAGGTAAGACAGATCCGTCAAAGGACGGTACACCGGGCTATGCCCAGTATGAATATATTTCCAAAGAGCTTCCGGATATTTTTGCCCTGACAGATCTTGTCATCTCCCGGGCGGGAGCCAATGCCATCTGTGAGTTTCTGGCACTGAAGAAACCGAACATCCTGATTCCTCTTTCCAAGCGTGCCAGCCGCGGCGACCAGATTCTGAATGCCGCATCCTTTGAAAAGAGCGGTTACAGCAAGGTTCTCCAGGACGAAGATGTCACAACCGAGAGCCTCACCGCTGCCATCCATGAAGTGATGGAAAACCGGGACAAGTACATCAGTGCCATGTCCGGCTTCCATGAAACCGACGCCATCACCATGATCACCGACATGGTGAACGAGCTGGCCAAGAAACAGATAGCGAAAAAGAAGAAAAAATAAGAAGCACTCACTGCGCAAAACGCTCCATGAAGCAAAATCTTCATGGAGCGTTTCTTTTATTTCGGAACTATTTTTGTTTCTTTACTACATCTTTACTTCTATACAAGAACGTGACTGCCTGGTCGCGGCTCACGTTACTCTTGGGAGAAAAATGTGTCGCATCCGTTCCTGTCGTGATGTGATTCTCACTTACCCAGAGGACCGCGTCCCTATAATACTTTCCGGCTTTTACATCGACGAATGGATTATTTCCTTCCTGCGGCGCCGGGCTTCCTGCCGCCCGCCAAAGGAAAGTAACAAACTCTGCTCTGTTACAACTATCCTTCGGTGCAAACCGGTCCGGATACTTTCCCGTAGTAATATTATTCTCAACCGCCCAGAGAACAGCCTTGTAATAATAGTGGGACTTTTTCACATCCTTAAACGGATTATTCTTTGTCTTCGGCTCCGGACAACCCATCATCCGCCAGAGGAAGGTTACTACCTGTGCGCGGTTACATATTGCACGCGGTTCAAATGTCGTATCACTTGTTCCTGTTGTAATCTGCGGATCGGAATGCACCGCCCAAAGAACCGGGGCGGTGTAATACTTGCCCATGGAGACATCTTCAAAGGGATTCTCAGAATACGAAAGCGGCAGGAAATTGATTCCGTTCTCCATTGCATACGCTTCTGCCTCGGATTCTTCTTCGCCGAAAATCGTCAGATTATCGCTGCAACCACGGAATGTCCATTCCTCTATGGTCGTTACACCGGCAGGAATAACTATCGTATTTAAACCGGTACATTTATCAAACGTATATCTATTAATTTTTTCAACTGTTTCAGGCACTACAAAGCTTTTCAATCCTGTACAACCCATAAATCCGCTTAGTTCGGTTATTACAGTGGTATCAGAAAACTCTATATCATTTAATGCATCGCATCCATCGAATGCGCAAAACCCAAAACTAATGTTATCCGAATTAATCACCAATCTTGTTAGACTTTTACAGTCAGAGAAAGCATATAATCCCATGTTCGTTACGCTTTGGGGAATAATCACCTCAGTCAAACTTGAACAACCTGAAAATGTAGCATAACCGACAGATGTAATTCCATTGGGAAGGTTAACTTCCTTCAGACCCGTACATCCTGCAAATGCATTTTGTCCGAATTCCGTAATAGCATCCGGGATAGTAATCCTCTCCAGACCCGTACATCCAGAAAAAGCATAATCTCCTATTTTAGTAACGCCGGCAGGAAAAGTATAATTCTTTACATCACGTCTACAGCAAAGAATTTTAGTTTTATCTTTATCGTAAAGATTACCATCCTCTGTAGTAAAATATTCATTATTTTCATCCACAGTAATGGTTTTTATTCCTTGTGGAATCCATCCCGTTATATACGTAACATTTTCTGATACATACAGTTCTTCACACCGCTGGGGAATCACAGAGATCCCGGATATCTCCTTGTCGAATAAACAACCATACAAAGAAGCGTACCGCGGATTGTTTTCATCTACGGAAATTGATTGCAGAGAATAGCAGAATCTAAGCCCTTTAACATCAATCCTATCTGCACTGTCCGGAATAAAAACGCTGGTAACATTTGTATTGAAAAACGCCGTATCACCTAAAGACCTTACCGGTGTTCCATCAATTTCTCCCGGAATTATGATATCCGTTTCATTCCCGGAATATCCTGTAATACATATTTTATCTACGCCATCTTCAGAATACT
>Ga0310691_10007454_pt1 | contig 11397 bp, 24 predicted proteins | sample 176DNAGHGlowgp2_FD_203887 | JGI IMG/M metagenome (GOLD analysis project Ga0310691, IMG submission 203887) | Sheep rumen microbial communities from Palmerston North, Manawatu-Wanganui, New Zealand - 1766 DNA GHGlow gp2 (v2) (version 2) | ecosystem: Host-associated > Mammals > Digestive system >... | reverse complement strand
AGGCGATGCTTCGGGGCAACGGACTCCGGGTCGGCGATGCCTTGCTACGAGAGGGACACACGGCTGTCGTGGTCGAAGCGGACGAAACTCCTTCTGGCGAACCCGACAAGACCCCGAAGTGGGTCGGCGAAGCCTACGGCGCAAAACTGATCGATGTGTATGCCGATCCGACAGGCACGGCAAAGCTGACGGCATGGCCTCAGTTGGCAACAGGAAACCTCTTCGATGTGTGCGATGAGCGCGGTGACAGATGGTACATCCGCATTGCAGGACAGTACTACGGATGGATCGAGAAGCGGTACTGTCTCCGCAAGACGCCGCAGAGGACGGCAACGGTCAAGACAGACCTCTGGCTCCGGCAGAACGCCGGGCCGGGCTTCAAGGGATTGACCGTGATGCCGGCAGGAGCGACCGTCCAGATTTGCGACCAGAAGACCGGGACGAACGGAAAGCCATGGGACTACCTCATCTTCTCTGGCCAGTACGGCTTCGCCTCCGACAGATACATCAAGTGACGCTTCCCGGAGGTTTTAGGGTTTCCCTCCGGTTGGCAGATAGAGACATGGTGACCTCCTGAAAAGGGCGGCAAGCATCCGGATTCCTCCCGGCTCTGCTTGTCGCCTCTTTTTTTGCGTTCTCTGCCTTTGTTTTATTGTGTTTTCTGTGTTTTTAACATATCGTCCGGCCGGATTTTTCCGGGTTTTCGGACACGGGTTCAACTCCCGTCTACTCCATGCCTGCGGCGGCAAAAGTCATTTAGCAGATCGTCCGACCGCAAGCTCGAGCGTCTCTTGCATCTGAAGGATGCTCGAATTGTTGTAATAATACGCGGAGAGTGTCGTTCGCGGTGAGGTATGGCCTAAAAGATGCTGAACCTCCGCGAGCGGCATTCCTGCGTTCAGGAGCTCCGAGCAGTAGGTCTTCCGGATCGCGTGGCAGCTCTTTTCCGGGATGCCGAGCCAATGGCAGACCTTCCGGAGCTGACGGCTGAAGCTCATGCCTCTGATCCTGCGGCCGTACCGCATGAAAAGGTATTCACCGGATGGAAGGGAGCGGATCAGCTCCTGTGCCTCCCGGATCAGGACGACGTCCCGAGCTCCGGCGTTCGCCTTCGTACATTCCTCGACGGTGTAAACGTACCGGCCGGATTCCTTGTGACGGCGTTCCATCCGCTGGACGGTCAGGACGTCTCCGTCTACATCTTCCGGCTTCAGGGCGGAAAGCTCGCAGACCCGGAGGCCGGTCATGAACAGGAGGCGGATGCCGAGATCTAAGGGGTCTGTGGAGCCGGAAATGCGGCCCAGAATCGCTTCTACATCCTCCGGCATAAAAACATTCGCACGAATGTCCGCGCGCGTTTTTCGGCGGTTTTTGACGATCAGGCGGCCAACCGGTATGATGTAATCACGGAAGGCGAGTCGGGTGTCGATTGTCTGGCCGGAGCGCCGGGTCACAGAAGCCGGTCGGCATCTGTGACCCGGCGCTCCGGTTCCCATCCCATCAAATAGGCCGGTGTTGTGTTCAGCGCTTCGGCGATCCTCTCGATCATATCCGACGGGATGTTCGTGACCGTTCCGGTCTCGTATTTGTAAATGTTCTGCTTTGTAGATCCTACGCGTTCAGCGAGCTCAGTCAGGCCCAGTCCTCTGCGGTTTCTCAACTCGGAGATCCGCTCCCCCTTCGTCATTTTTGCCACCTCCTTCCGGTGCGTTCTTTTTGACTCGATTCCATCATAGCACAATATTTTTCCGAAAACAAGAAAAAAATAACTTGACAAGATACAGTTTTTGCCTTATACTTGGCGGCGTAGCGTAAAAAGCTACAACACAAAACCGAGGAAGGAGGATGCAGAATGGTTGACACGAACAAGCTGCGCGGCGTCATGGCAGAACGCCAGAAGACGCAGGCAGAGGTCGCAAGAGCAATCGGGATCACGCCGAGGACGTTCAGCTCACGGATGAAGCGCGGCGTTTTTGGCTCTGATGAGATCGAGGTAATGGTCAAGTATCTCGACATCAAGGAACCGGCGGCAATTTTTTTTGCTCAGAAGTAACTTGTAAAGCTACGACAATTCAGGAGGTCGCACATGAAAGACAAAATCAAAGTAATCTACAAGCGCGTCGGCTTCGATCCGGTGGAGGTGACGGTCGACAACACGCTGGAGCAGTTCCAGTTTATGGTCGGCGGCTACATTGAGGCGGTTCCGATCGGCGTTCCGGAATGCTACGCGCCGACGGTGATCCTCTGCGATGAGGACGGCAAGGTCGACGGCCGGGCGCTGAACTTCGTCTTGCCGAGCGGATTGGATGTGATCTGCGGCGCGGCGGTGATCGTCGGCGTGGACGGTGAGGAGTTCAACGACGTCAAGTTCGGTCTCGCAGAACTCCACGCGTTCTGGCCGCAGCTCTGGAAGGAGGCCCGGTGATGGCAGGCACGATGAATCAGACCGAGCTGGTCAAGACGTATCTGGAAAATCACTACGGGATCACGGCGAAACAGGCAATGGAGGAGCTGGGCATCTACCGGCTCGGAGCCCGGATCTGGGATCTGAAGCAGCAGGGCCTGCCGATCAAATCGGCGATGATCGATGTTCCGACCAGAAACGGCGAGACGACGAAGGTCAAGATGTACTGGCTGCCGGGCAAGCCGTATGACATGGAGGGGAAACGATGAAGGAGAAAACGATCTACAGAATCTGCCTTCCGATGATGGCAGCGGCGGCAATCTTCACGGTGACGGTCGCAATCCACGACAGAAGCGCGAAATCGGCGGTTTACGCGGCTCCGGCGGAGCTGGTCGATAATTTTACCGCCGAGACGGAGAAAGCACCGGAAAAGGCCGATTTTGACGCGCAGAGCGCCATGCCATGCGTGGACGGAGAGAGATTCGAGGAGTGGTATGAGACCTATACACTTGACGCCGTGGCTGCTGAGCCGGTCGCCGCTGACGACAACGCCGAAAATGAGACGGAAGAACCGGAGACGGAAGTGGCGGAAGCTGCTCCGATCTATCGGATTGACGGAACGGTGATAGATCCGGAGATCCAGCGGACGCTCTGGGAGCATCTGAACGCCGCCGGGATCGGTTACTGGTACGAAGGCGCTCTCGCCCAGATGTATCAGGAATCTTCCGGAAATCCGTGGGCCGAGAATCCGAACGGCCTCGACAAAGGCCTTTATCAGTACCGGACAACCTATTGGCACGAGCCGGAGGACATCTTCGACACGGATGCCCAGATCCGCCGGTACACTCGCGAGGCCGCGGCCCGGATCAACGCCGGATTGACGACAGATGAAATCATCAGCCGACATTATACCAGCGACGAAGTGACCGAGGTCAATCAGAAATACGTTCAGGACGTCCGGCAATGGCTCGGAAAAATGGAGGTGATCGAATGAGCAAAAAGAAGCCCGATAAGGAACCGCTGCCGATGTCGTACTGGTACACCTACCTCGCGCAGCGCGGCATTCCGAAGCATACCGTCCAGATGATTCAGATCGCCATGATCCAGGATGCGCTGACGCAGAGCGGGAACATGAAATGCGACCGGATTTATACCGGAATCGGCCTGATGCTCCATGATGTTTTCGGCTTCGGTCAAAAACGGATCTTCAAAGGCCTGCATGGATTCGATGATATTTGCGGAAGTGTTCTATCGGATGATCCGGAGAACGAAAAGGACTGGGTGGACATCATGCAGCGTTTCAAAAACGAGACCGGAATCGTGATCCATACCGGCGGAGACGATAGGCTGATCGCGGAAGTCAGCAGAGATTAGGAGTGGAAGCATGAACGAACCATACAGAAGCAAAGTCTACACCGATCGACCGGATTATGCGGACTTTGATTCTCCGGAAAAATTCCAGGCGATCCTCGGGATCATAATGACGCGACTCCGGCAGCATCCGAAGGCCATCTGCTCGTATTCCGGCGGAGCTGATTCTGACATCCTGATCGACCTAATCGAAACGGCCCGGCAGATCGTGCCATCGCTTCCAAAAGTCGACTATGTGTTTTTTAATACCGGATTAGAGATGCAGGCCACGAAGGACCACGTCAAGGCCACGGCCGAAAAGTACGGCGTACACATCGAAACGGTCAGGCCGAAGGTGAACATCGTGAACGCGGTTCGGAAGTACGGCGTCCCATTCGTCTCGAAGATCATGTCCGGAGGACTGGAAGAGTGGCAGAAAAAGAATGTACCTCTGACTGTCGCCGATGAATACAATGAAGCCGAGGACAAGCAGACAAAATTCGCGGAGCTGGTCGAGAGATACCCGAACTGCAAAAGCGTCCTGACATTCCTCTGCTGCTGCTCTAAAGACGGAGAACCGAGGCCGAACATTCAGCTCGTGATCAATTCGTCGAAGTACATGCTCGACTTCATCAAGGAATGTCCGCCGGACTTCAAGATCAGCGCGAAGTGCTGCGACTACTGCAAGAAGCAAGTCGCTCACAATGTCCAAAAAGGATATGAGATGATCATCACCGGCGAACGGAGAGACGAAGGCGGAATGCGATCCGTCCCAAGGAGCGGAGACCTTAACAAGACCATGTGTTTCTCGGAAACAGCTTCCGGCCAGTACCGGCTCCGGCCTCTGTACTACGTTACAGACAAGGACAAGGCATGGTACAAGGAACGCTTCGGCATCCGGTACTCCGACGCGTATGAGGTTTATGGGCTCACACGAACCGGATGCTGCGGATGTCCGATCTCCTACAAGGCGGTCGACGACCTGAAGCTGATCGGAAAGTATGAACCGAACCTCGAAAAGGCCGCGTGGAATGTCTTTGGGGATTCGTACAGATACCGGCTTAAATACTACGAGTACAAGGCCCGGCGAATGGCTGAAGAAGCCAGAAACAAGGATGTGATTGAAGGACAGATGTCCTTTGAAGATTTTATGAAGATTCAGGAGGTAAAAGAATGAACGAAGAAAGATGGATTTTGGCACAGTTAAAGCGGAAGCTCGTAAAACTGGAAGCGGCCGGAGATGAACGCCGAGTGGTTATGGCGTGCGAAGTCTTGACGATGATCGCGGAGATTGAGGCGGAAGCCGTTCTCGGCGAGGACGTCGAGACCGATCCGATGGATGCCGGTGCCGGTTTTAGATATGAGGAGGTGGAATGATGGGAGTCCCTGTTCTGATTATGGGTAAGTCTGGCTCCGGCAAGACCTACTCTTTGAAAAACTGTGATCCAGAGAGATTCGGAATCATTTCCATCGAAAAGGGGCGGCTGCCATTCAAATCGAAGCTGAAGGTGGCGAAAATCCCGAAGACACTGAGGAATCCGGACGGATCAGAGGCCGCAAGCTACGCACAGATCAACCGAGCGAAATATGCCTGGCTGACGCAGGTGATTAGAGGCTCGAAGAACGTCAAGGCCATCGTGATCGACGACAGCCAGTATCTGATGGTCGGAGAGATGTTCGACCGCTCCGGAGAGAAGGGGTACGACAAATTCACGGACATCGCGAAGAATTTCCGAGACCTGATTCACTTCATCAATGACGGCACTCCGGACGATATGGTGGTCTATTTTTTGCATCACACGGAGACCGGAGCCGACGGACGCGAAAAATGCAAGACGATCGGGAAGATGCTCGAAGAGAAGCTCGTCGTCGAGGGTATGTTTGACGTCGTGATCTACTGCGCGGATCATAAATTCCAGACACAAGCCAACGAGATCAGCACGGCGAAGACGCCGGAGGGAATGTTTGAGGACTTAGAGATTCCTAATGATCTCGCAGCGGTTGACGCAGCCATTCGCGACTATTGGAACCTGAACGAGAAGGAGGCAGTCAATGATTGACTGGTACAAAGAAAAGACGGAGGTAAACGCCGAAGGCACAACAGTCACCTACAAGGCCACGAACGCGCCGGTGACGATCGAGAGCCAGAAAAGGCACGTCCCTCACGCGAACCGCTCCGGAACATGGGACTATACATCCTTTCACGTTTTCTGGTTCCGCGAGAAGATCGCCGTCAAGAACTCGCTGAAGGATGCAAAGGCCTTCGCGGAGAAGTACATGGAGGCGACGCAGGCATGAAGATGATCCCGACGGCGGACAACCGCCGGATTAAACATGACGCGGAGATCGCGATCGACGCACTACAGTCGATCCGCGTCGAGACCACGAACACCGAGGCCTTCCCCGGCTACATCCTTGAAAAGGTGGCCCGGGCGAAGCGGTGCCTCGAATTTATCGAAAATACAGCGACACGCTACAAGGAGGCAGACGAATGACACTCTACGAGTTACAAGAACAGTACCAGACGCTTCTCGCTCTGGGAGAAGATCCGGACACCGATCCGGAGGTCTTCGCCGATACGATGGAGGCCATCGAGGGCGAGATCGAAGACAAGGCCGATGGCTATGCAATCGTGATGACCGAGCTCAAGGGCAGGAGGGCAATCCTGAAGGCCGAAATTGACCGTTTAACGGCCCGAATGAAGGCATGTGACACTTCTATCGACCGGATGAACGAAAACCTGAAAAACGCCATGATTTCGACCGGGAAGACCAAGTTCAAGACCGACCGGTTCAGCTTCAACATCCAGAAAAATCCGCCGAAGGTCGTGATCGACGATCCGAGCCGGATTCCGGAGGCGTACCTGATACCACAGGAGCCGAAGATTGACACGGCAGCCATCAAAAACGCCCTGAAGGACGCGGACGAAGCTCCTCTCTGGGAGGGCATAGGGCATTTAGAGCAGGGCGAAAGCCTGCGGATCAGATAAGAGGAGGAAAACAACATGCAGAAGCCCAAAGCATACGATGAAACCAGAGCAGGCGGCGAATTTACGCCGATAGAGCTCGGAGGACATAGAGGCATCATCAAGGAAGTCCGCGAAGACCAGACAAAGGCCGGAAATCCGATGATCGTCGTCTCGATCGACTTCGCGGCGGAGGACAGACAGCCGCGCTACTTCGAGGATCAGTACCGGGCCGACACAAGAAGCCCGAAAAAGTGGCCATACCAAGCCGTCCAGTACATCACGACCGAGGACAAGGACGGCAACACGAGCCGGAGCTTCAAGTCGTTCTGCACGGCATTTGAGGACAGCAACGGCGTAGAGATCAAATGGGGAGACGGGCCGCAATGGGCCGCGCAGTTCAAGGGCCGCCGGATCGGCATCGTCTTCGGCGAGGTCGAGGAGGAATACCAGGGCGACATCAAAACCAGGCGCCGGATCAGATGGTTCTGCGACGACCACAAGACCTTAGATCAGGGCGTTCCGGACAAAAAGTTCTACAACGGCCCGAGACCGACCGCACCGGCGCCGGAGGCATCCTCGGACGGATGGATGCAAACCGATTTCAGCCAGGATGAGCTGCCTTTTCGCTGATGCGATGAACGTACCGGAGAAACCGGAAGGCCCGGTCGTCCAGATTGACACGCGCGAACACGCTCACGCGATCCGGAGGATCATCCAGGCATTCGATGACGCAGGCATCCAGCATTTCAGCTCGAAGCTCTACGTCGGTGACTACCAGCGGCTCGACAATGGGCTGCTGGTGGTCGATAGAAAGCAGAATTTGCAGGAAATCGCCGGAAATCTCACACAGCAGCATGAAAGATTCAGGGCCGAGCTCGAAAGGGCCAGAAAGGCCAAAATTCGGCTTGTGGTACTATGTGAGCATGGCGGCCAGATCCGGAGCATCGAGGACGTGGCAGCATGGAAGAATCCGAGGCTGAAAGAATCGCCCGGAGCGATAACCGGCGACCGGATGGCCAAGATCATGCGGACAATGTCGGAGCGCTACGGAGTCGAGTGGCGATTCTGCGACAAGCGGCAGACCGGAAAGAAGATCCTCGAGATCCTTCAGGAGGGCGTTGATGGCAAAGAGTAAGGACAAAGGATGGATAAAGCTCAGCCGAGGCCTCCTCGATAGTGCCGTCTGGACGTCGCCGGAACCGTACTCAATCCGCGACGCATGGGTCGATTTGCTTTTATCCGTGAATTTTGAGGATCGCGAAATGATTACAAGGCACGGAAACGTGGTCAAAATCCCCAGAGGCTCGATGTTTACAAGCATTCAGCATCTCGCAGACCGCTGGCATTGGTCTCCGAACAAAGTGAGGCGGCAAACAGAAAGGCTCAAAAAGATGGGTATGATCGAGATTTTCGGCACAGCAGACGGCACACTCCTAACCGTTGTAAAATATAGGGATTTTCAAGATGAGCGGCGAGCAGACGGCAGAGCAGACGGCAGAGCAGACGGCAGAGCAGACGGCACACGACTAAAGAAAGAAAGAATGGAAAAGAATGAAAGAACGCGCGCGCGCGCGCCAGTACCAATGGATGTGACAATGGAAGCGGTCGACAAGTGGATCGAGAAGATGAAGAAGGAGGGGGAAGCATGACGACGGAAGAATGCAAAAGACCATTCGCAATGCTCCACGCAAACTGGGCTTTCCTCGACTTTTCGGATGAGACGACGGCGCTGATCTGGTTTGAGGCCTTCCGTCCGTACATGGAGCCGGAAGTCCGGCAGGGCATATCGGACGCAATCGCGAACATAACCACAAGATCAGCACCGACCGTCGGCGAGATCATGGAGTACATCCGGAACGTACACGACGGCTTCCGGCGGCTCGAAAAAGAGGAGGAGGCGAAAGGCAGCGGCTCGGATTCGGTCTCTTGTCAACTCTGTAATGACTACGGCTGGCAGACGATCATTTATCCGTCCGGCTACGAGGCCGTCCGGGCCTGCTCATGTTCCGCTGCCATGAAGGCCTTCGGCGAAAAGGCCCTGAAGCGACAAACCGAGGACAAGCCTAAATGGTTTGACCGGCAGATGTTCGGAGAAAATGAGATTCCCGGCCAGTATGAGCTGGTCAGGGTCTCCAGAACACCGGTTCCGACCGGCGAGAAGTACAAGGATTCACAGGGGAACCTTCAGGAGCGGATGACGTGGGGATGGACACCGTATTTCCCCAGACAGGGCCGCGATGAGGTTTTTCTCCAGTACCAGAAACGGAGGCGAAAAGCATGAAGAGCGGAGAAGCATCACGGAACCAGTCCGGCAAGGCCTACAATCTATCCGATGCCGAGAAGATCCGCCTCGGCCTGAAGAAGCCGGCAGCGCCAAAAGGCACGATCCACGTCGTGATCCCGATGCACTACGGCGCGAAGGGCGTCTGGTGGGAGAGCCGGTACATCACACCGGCGGAGTTTTTATTGTGCAAGGCAGCGCATCCGAACATGCAAGTGATCGACGGCGCCAAGGAGCCGCCGAAAGATGCCCAGGATTCGGAGCGGATGCCGTCAAGAGAACAGGTCGAGGAGGCCAGAAAGGGAGTGATTTTATGGCATTGATTAATCAGGACGCGACAATCCGAGCGCTCGTACAACTCCACGAGGAGACCGGTGTCAAGACCGCGCAGGCGATCAGAGTTGTCAGAGAGATGCCGGAGGCCGATGCGTTATCATCGGAACAGGTAACGCAAGCCAACGATCCCAACACGTTGAGCGCATTGGATTGCGTTAGCAGACAGGCGGCGATTGATGCGATAAAAGAACACAGGGCGTTGTATTGCGATAACACTCCGGATACATTTTCAAAATTGTCTTATGCAGAAAAAAGCAGAGTAGATGAGTTGGACACGGCAATATCAACACTTGTTAATTTGCCACCCGCACAGCCAGATGCGCGTTTGAAGAAAATAGCAGACCTCGTTGATGGAACGATAGACCACTTTGACAGGGATGATGCGATGGACTTACTTTACCAGATTAAGGAGGTGCTGAAGGATGGATGATCTAATCAGCAGACAGAAGGCGATTGATGCACTCGATGGAGAAATAGAAGTCACTGGAAAAGCGAACGCGAAAGCCGTGCTTAAATACACACGGATGGTCAGCGACAGAATCAAGGCACTACCATCTGCACATCCAGAGCCGAGGTGGATTCCAGTGACGGAGAGGCTGCCGAGAGATGGGCAGAGGGTTCTTGTCACAGATGAGGACGGCGGAATTGATATTGCATACTTCATAGATTATTCGAGCATTGACGAGAGTGTCGAGTGGTGGTCGCACGATTACCAGTGCCACCCGATCGCGTGGAGCGAACTCCCGACAGCCTACGAAAGGAGCGAAGGATGAGTGAGTTGAAACCTTGTCCGTTCTGTGGGGGAGAAGCGTGTCTTCAGCGACATGAGTTTGTCGGATATACAGACACGTTTGGAGTTGTGTGTCTTGACTGTTGCTGTGAAACGAGGCAATTCTTTGAGACAAAGGAAGAGGCTATCAAAGCATGGAACAGGAGATCTGAAAGGAGCGAAAAATGATCGACATCATAATCGCCGGATCTCTCGGCCTTCTGGTCGGCGTGATCTTCGGAATGTTCATCGCGGCGCTTCTCGCCGCAAATGATCTGTATGATGAGGAGGACTAATGACGGCGAAGCAGTATCTATCACAAGCATCATCGATCAGGCGCCGGATGAAAGAGGCATCGGATCACGTCCAGGAGATACGCGAGACAATGGCATCCGTAAAGGCGATCAAATACGACAAGCTCCACGTTCAGACTTCTCCGGACGGAGATCCGCTGATCCGCGAGATGATCCGGCTGGAGCAAGCCTCGGAGCGGTTCGTCCAGCAGGCCGCCGACTATTATGCGATCTATAACGAGATCGAGAAGCAGATCGACGAAATGCCGGACGCACTCTTCCGGCAGGTCTTGCGGCTCAGATACCTCGAGGAGATGCCGCTCCATCAGATAGCAGCAATGCTCGCGTACTCGGACAAATACATCCTGAACATCCACGGAAAGGCCCTGCAGGACTTCGGACAGCGGTTCCTCGGCATCTGACCCCGAGAAGATGGAAAGATGTGGAACAATGTGGAGTTTTTTTGTGATACACTATAAGCTGTCAAAATCGGACCAACCAAAAAGGAGGGCCTCCTGAAGTCACAGCCTTTTAGCTTGTGGATGATTTGACAAGGGCCGACGCCATAAAGAGCGCCGGCCTTTTGTATTCCAGGAGGACGAACATGGCAACGAAACAGCGAATCGACAGGACCGGACAATTCCGGACCGAACTGGAACGGAACCGGCTCATTATTCTCCGGACGCAGAACATCTGCGGCATCTGCGGACAACCGGTCGACAAGACCAGGAAGAACCCGGACCCACTCGCGCCGACAATCGATCACATCATTCCGGTCAGCAAAGGTGGCCATCCGTCGGAGCTCGCAAACCTGCAGCTCGCGCACCGGTGGTGCAACAGGCAGAAAAGCAACAAATTGTTTCTGCAGATGAGAGAGCCGGAAGACCTCGAGAACGATCAGGTCAACAACGACGACTTGCCGCTGCATTTTGATTGGACAAAGTACACGGCAAATTGATACCCGGGGGATGGACCCGGCCCTTTCCGCTTCTGTAC
>Ga0310691_10007450_pt1 | contig 11398 bp, 10 predicted proteins | sample 176DNAGHGlowgp2_FD_203887 | JGI IMG/M metagenome (GOLD analysis project Ga0310691, IMG submission 203887) | Sheep rumen microbial communities from Palmerston North, Manawatu-Wanganui, New Zealand - 1766 DNA GHGlow gp2 (v2) (version 2) | ecosystem: Host-associated > Mammals > Digestive system >... | reverse complement strand
GCTTCTATAAGATCACGGGCCGCATCAAGGACATGATCATCCGTGGCGGTGAGAACATCTATCCGCGTGAGATTGAGGAGTACCTCTATCATATGCCCGGCATCCGCGATGTACAGGTGGCTGCCGTGCCCTCGAAGAAATACGGTGAGGCCGTGGGTGCCTTCATCATCCTGGAAGAGGGTGTGAAGATGGAGCCGGAGGATGTGCAGGAGTTCTGCCGCGGAAAGATTGCCCGTTATAAGATTCCGAAGTATGTGTTCTTCATCGACGAGTTCCCGTTGACAGGCTCTGGCAAGATCCAGAAGTTCAAACTGAAGGAGATGAGCCTCGCCCTCTGTGAGAAGTTCGGATATGAGGTGATTTAAAGTTGATAGTTTAAAGTTTATAGTTTATAGATGATATGTTCTATAGGCAGAATGGCTTGCAGGGTAATCAGCTATAAACTATAAACTCTCAACAATAAACAAAAAAAGAAAAATGTTTGAGAATTTAAGTGACAGACTTGAGAGATCGTTTAAGATCCTGAAAGGTGAGGGAAAGATTACCGAGATTAATGTCGCCGAGACCCTGAAGGATGTGCGCCGGGCTCTGTTGGACGCCGACGTCAACTATAAGGTAGCCAAGACCTTTACCGATACGGTGAAGCAGAAAGCACTTGGTCAGAATGTGCTCACCGCCGTGAAGCCTAGTCAGCTGATGGTGAAGATTGTCCACGACGAGCTGGCTGAGCTGATGGGTGGCACAGCCTCCGAATTGAAGGTCGAGGGCCGTGCCGGAGCGCCAGCTATCATCCTGATGTCAGGTCTCCAGGGTTCTGGTAAGACCACATTCAGCGGTAAGCTCGCCAACTTGTTGAAGACCCGCAACCATAAGAAACCCTTGCTTGTGGCTTGCGACGTATATCGTCCAGCTGCTATCGAGCAGTTGAAGGTAGTGGGCGCCAGTGTCGGCGTGCCCGTCTATACCGAGCCTGACAACAAGAACGTGGTGGAGATTGCCAACCACGCCATCGCCGAAGCCAAGGCCAAGGCTAATGATGTAGTCATCATCGATACCGCCGGTCGTCTGGCTGTCGATGAGGAGATGATGCAGGAGATCGAAACGCTGAAAAAGGCCGTTAATCCCAACGAAACCCTCTTCGTGGTCGACTCGATGACGGGTCAGGATGCCGTGAACACCGCCAAGGAGTTCAACGACCGTCTGGACTTCGATGGCGTGGTACTGACCAAACTCGATGGTGACACCCGTGGTGGTGCCGCCCTCTCCATCCGTACGGTAGTCACCAAGCCCATCAAGTTCGTCGGTACAGGTGAGAAGATGGAGGCCATTGACGTGTTCCATCCCGAGCGTATGGCCGACCGCATCCTCGGTATGGGTGACATTGTCAGCCTCGTGGAGCGTGCCCAGCAGCAGTACGACGAGGAGGAGGCCAAGCGTCTGGAGAAGAAGATTCGCAAGAATAAGTTCGACTTTGACGACTTTATGGGCCAGATCCAACAGATCAAGAAGATGGGAAATATTAAGGACCTGGCAGCGATGATCCCCGGTGTCGGCAAGCAGATCAAAGACCTCGACATCGATGACAACGCTTTCAAGGGTATCGAGGCCATCATCAACTCGATGACACCAAAGGAGCGTGCCAACCCCGATATCATCAACCAAAGCCGTCGGCGTCGTATCGCAGCCGGCTCCGGTACGAAACTCGACGACGTGAACCGCCTGATGAAACAGTTCGACCAGACGCGAAAGATGATGCGCATGGTCTCTGGTATGGGTTCCTCGAAGATGGCTCAGATGGCCAACGCGATGAAGGCCATGAAGGGCGGAGGAATGCCGAAGCTATGATGTAAATGTTGATAGTTTAAAGTTTATAGTTTATAGATGATATGTTCTATAGGCAGAAGAGCTTGCAGGGTAATCAGCTATAAACTATAAACTCTCAACAATAAACAAAAAAAATATGCAACTGATTGACGGAAAAGCAACAGCAGCAGCTATCAAGGCAGAGATAGCCGAGGAAGTGAAGGAAATCATGGCCAGTGGTGGTAAGCAGCCGCATCTGGCAGCTGTATTGGTGGGTCACGACGGTGGCTCTGAGACGTATGTGAAGAATAAGGTGCTGGCCTGTGAGGCCTGTGGCTTCAAGAGCACCCTCATCCGCTTTGAGGACAACATCACCGAAGAGGAGCTTCTGGCATGTGTCGACAAACTGAACAAGGACGCCGATGTTGACGGCTTCATCGTGCAGCTCCCGTTGCCCAAGCATATCGATGAGCAGAAGATCATCGAGGCCATCGACTACCGCAAGGATGTCGACGGTTTCCATCCTATCAACGTCGGCCGTATGGCCATCGGTCTGCCATGCTTCATCTCGGCAACGCCCCTCGGCATCATTACCCTGCTGAAGCGCTATAATATCGAGACCAGCGGTAAGAAGTGTGTCATCCTCGGCCGCTCAAATATCGTTGGCAAGCCCATGGCCCAGCTCATGATGCAGAAGCAGTATGGCGACGCCACTGTCACCGTCTGTCACTCTCATTCCAAGACGTTGAAGGAGGAGTGTCGCGAGGCCGACATTATCATCGCAGCTATCGGACAGCCCGACTTTGTCACCGCCGATATGGTTAAGGAAGGTGCCGTCATCATCGACGTAGGTACTACACGTGTGCCCGATGCCACCCGCAAGAGTGGCTTCCGTCTGAACGGCGACGTGAAGTTCGACGAGGTCAGTCCCAAGTGCTCCTTCATCACGCCCGTTCCTGGCGGTGTAGGGCCGATGACCATCTGCTCGCTGATGAAGAACACCCTCGCTGCCGGGAAAAAGGAATATTATAAATAAGGTATAATGACCGCCGAAGAGTACTATCAGCTTGGCAACGAGGCCCGGAAGCGTGGTGCGTGGCACGAGGCCATCAACTACTACATCCAGGCCATTGAACTCGACCCCGATAGTCCTGCTGTCGAGGCGAAGCGCATGCTCGATGACATTATGGCCTTCTATTGTAAAGATATGTATAATCCCTAAGCTGAACAGCTTGGGGATTTTATTTCTTCTTCCATGTCACCTTGAGACTGTGGAGCATCGTAGTGCTCTCGCCACAAGAGCCGGTATGCTGGATGGCTATGCCTCCGAAAGGTTGCGGGGAAACAATGGCGGAGAGGTCGACGGAGTGGGGTAGAGAACTGTCTTCCGGCTTGGGTGTTGTCGTCTCGACATGGGCCGTCAGTTTGCTGCCTTCGATGACGAGAATGATGGTGCAACCAGTTCGATAGCAGGTGGCACTGATAGCTTCTGATATGGGTTTGACTTCTCCATGTCGATACTCTACGAGATAGAAGTCTACAGCTTTGGCATGCTTGGTGGTACGTATAATCCGAAGGCCATATCCCGTTAGTGTCTGAGTGTCGAACTTCAGGCAGATATCCATATATTGTCCTGTGGCAGAGCCAAATCCTTGTCCGGCAGTCTTCGTGGGATCCACCTTCAAGGTCAGTGTCATATCTCCATAGTTGTCTTCATGAGGTGTGTACATCAGTCTGGCTCCACGCTGAGCTTGAAGCAGCCCTTTCCCAACAGCCCCGTTGAATCCCTTCCCGTATTCCCACATAGGTTTCGTGGAATCAAACGTCCAGTGATACTCGGCGGTGTCAGCGGGCTTATATCCATCAGCCCGCCAGGAGTCGGGAACTATCCCATGACTTGTTTGGCAACATATATTGCTAAAGTCGGTCTCTAGGTAATTGTCACCTTTTATATCTTTGGCAGTTATCAACTTACTCACCACCTGTGTCATTTCTCCTTTCGTGCTTCGTGAATGGGCAGGACGTATGGTGACTATCAGTCTTCGGCCGATATCGCCAGGACGAAGTTTGTATGACAGTTGGGGCCTATCGTTACTGTCTGCCAGAATCACTTCTTGTTGACAATCGTCACTATCAAGTCTGCCCCAGATGATGTGTGATACGTCTTCCCTTCCATTTAAGTTGAGCACATAGTCAAGGCTGGCAATACCATTTTTTATTTTTACTTTAGGTTCTTTCAAGAAAGTTGGAGGTGGGAGTAAAGAGGGATTGATAGTCACCTGACATACGGCTATACCACCAACTCTTTCGTCACTTATGGCATAGGCAGTAACAGGGAAACTGACGGGTTCTTCAATATCATCACAGGCGACACTAACCTTCACCGAGTCTCCTGTCATAGTGTCCAATGTCGCTATTTGGTTGTAAGGTGGACATATCTGCCACACTACCTTTCTTCCATCGGCCTTGACATGAAGCCAAAGTGGCTCATCCCCCACCCGCATATCGGCCTCATGGCGGTCGATGGCAAGATAGGGTGGCTGATACATATCCATCGTTATACTGTCCATCACGATGGTATTATCCATCTGACGATTACCTATGATATATGGTTTGCCGTTAAGTGTGAAATTTTTCTGATAACAGCGAAGCCAAGGCTGGGGATAGGCTGTCCAACCGATATAGATACTGTCAGATGGAGCATGATAGCGGCAGTCGATAAGTGTCACAGGTCCGCCTTGTTTGCAGAAGTACATCTCACGACTCCTGCCCATCACATTGAAATCACAGTCAACAAACATTGCACCTTGCCCGAAGGTGCTCCAAAATGGCTTTTGGCCATAGAGGTCTACATCACAGTGCAGATAGAGGGCTGTGCCGTTCAAGGCATCGTCTGTACACTCAAAATGACAGTTTTCGTAAACAGAAGTCTTTGCTCCATTGAGGGGATTCAAGTTCAGACGGCTGATGAACCGTACGTTCTTGGCTTTCAGACTATTACCGTGAACATATCCTACATGAGCCTGAGTGATGGCGTCGCTGCGTTTCTTCCTTGATAAAGCTGGATTAAGCGGATAGTCGAGGTCTACGTTGCAGTAATTACCAAGTGTCAGGTTCTCCACATTGAGCGAGTCGCACCAGATATCGAGCATGGTGAAATTGCCGATGGCTCCTTGCGTCTGACCTCGCTGTGAGGCCAACACGGTATTGCGGGCATCACTGTCCAGGCCAATAATTTTAAGATTCTTGCATTTGATAATGCAGCCGAAGGGTTCACGTCCGTCCTTGCCTACAACAACCTCAGGATAATCAGGATTGTCAACCCAATACACTCCTGGGGCAACAAAGAGCGTGCAACTGTCTCCCAAATGCTTTGCTGCCTCTTGGAATGTTGTAAAGGCATAGTCGTTTCTGTCTGTCTCGCTCAGACTGGCATTTAACAACAGGTGATGGTTGTCTAAGAGAGGAACTTGCGCCGTCACTACAGATGTCGCCAGTATCAAGATGGATAAAAGTGTTCTTTTCATTATAGTCTATATGTTGTTTTTGGTTCATTGTACATTGATGGTGCAAAAATACACAAAAAAATTGATTTTCTAAGACTTTCGTTCCCTTTTTTGTTTATTCCGTATCTTTGCCATGTCTATCAATCGTATGAATATGATATATGTCTGACCGTCGACAGGCTGCGGTGATGTACTTTTTCGGATTCTTTGCGATATTGGATTGATAGAAATAGTATTGATATTCTGTGAAAATGCAAAGAAAAAGCGATTACATCTTTGCATTTTGTTCGATTTGTCCAGTCTTTGGTTGACATAGAAGGCACTTTTGATTGAAAGATAAAAATATATGCGGATTTATTTTGTTCTTTGCTCACTTATTCGTACCTTTGCATCCGATTTTTGAAATTAATGCATTAATTACAGGATAATATGGCAAAAATGAAAGGCGCCATCGAGGTGAATACCGAAAGGTGCAAGGGATGTTCGTTGTGTATCATCGCTTGTCCCCAGAAAGTCATCGCGCTGGCCAACAAAGTGAATCTGCATGGTTATCCATACGTGGAGGCCGTCAACGAGGAGGCCTGTGTGGGCTGCGCCTCTTGCGGCATCGTTTGCCCCGATGGATGTATCACCGTGTATCGCAAAAAAGTGGAGGATTAAGTTATGGCAGAAGAGAAAGAAGTTGTGTTGATGAAAGGCAATGAGGCCATCGCCCATGCTGCTATTCGTTGCGGATGCGACGGCTATTTCGGCTATCCTATTACTCCGCAGAGTGAAGTGATCGAGACGCTGGCAGAGCTGAAGCCCTGGGAGACCACTGGTATGCAGGTGGTGCAGGCTGAGAGCGAGCTGGCATCTATCTATATGGTCTATGGTGCTGCCGGAGCCGGTAAGCGTGCCATGACCTCGTCTTCGTCACCTGGCATCGCCCTGATGCAGGAGGGTATCACCTATATGGCTGGTGCCGAGGTGCCGGGCGTGTTTGTGAACGTTCAGCGTGGTGGCCCAGGTCTGGGAACCATCCAACCTTCTCAGGGTGACTATTTTCAGGCAACCCGTGGTGGTGGTAACGGTGACTACAAGGTGATTGTGCTGGCTCCGTCAAGTGTTCAGGAGATGGCTGATTTCGTTGATCTCGCCTTTGAACTGGCCTTCAAGTATCGCAATCCTGCTATGATCCTATCCGATGGTGTCATCGGTCAGATGATGGAGAAGGTTGTGTTACCGCCATTCAAGCCCCGTCGTACAGATGAGGAGGTCATCAAGCAGTGCCCTTGGGCCTCGACTGGTAAACCGAAGAATAGGGAGCGTGTGGTCATCACCTCGCTCGAGCTGAAGCCTGAGATCATGGAGCAGCGTAATATCGCCCTTCAGGAGAAGTATCGCAAGATAGAGGAGAATGAGGTGCGTTTCGAGCAACAGCAGATGGATGATGCCGAATATGCTATCGTTGCTTTTGGAAGTGCTGCCCGTCTGTCAGAAAAGGCTATCGAGGTGGCTCGCGAACAGGGTATCAAGGTTGGCTTGTTCCGCCCGATCACCCTCTTCCCCTTCCCCACGAAACAGATTGCCGAACTGGCCAAGACAAAGAAGGGTATCCTGGTGGTAGAGATTAATGCCGGACAGATGGTGCAGGACGTTCGCCTTGCTGTGAATGGCGCTGTGCCCGTTGAGCAGTTTGGTCGTCTGGGAGGTATAGTGCCTGAGCCAGAGGAAATCGTAAATGCACTCAAAGAGAAAATAATGAAATAAGACATACTAACAGACAAACAGGCATATTAACATAATCAAAATTTGTGTTCGTATGTTATTCTGTCTTTAAATGGTTAATATGTATATGGATAGAAATCAAATAGTTCAACCGAATGAGCAGCGAGAGCAGAATGGAGCTTGCTCCAATTATGCCGAGTCGCAATTGAGGAAGAGCATTGCTCAACCAGAGAATATCGTCTGCAAGAAGCCGACGCTGATGAACGACAATAACATGCACTACTGTCCGGGCTGTTCGCATGGCGTAGTACATAAGCTCATTGCTGAAGTCATCGAAGAGATGGGTATGGAAGACAAGGCCGTAGGCGTATCACCTGTAGGCTGTGCCGTCTTCGCGTACAACTATATAGATATCGACTGGCAGGAAGCTGCCCACGGTCGTGCTCCCGCATTGGCTACGGGTATCAAGCGCTGCTGGCCCGATCGCCTGGTGTTCACCTATCAGGGTGACGGTGACCTCGCTTGTATCGGTACCTGTGAGACCATCCACGCCCTGAACCGTGGTGAAAACATTGTGATAATCTTCGTCAATAATGCCATCTATGGTATGACGGGTGGTCAGATGGCACCTACCACGCTGATTGGTCAGAAGACCTCTACTTGTCCTTATGGCCGTGATCCTCAGTTGCATGGCTATCCCCTGAAGATGGCCGATATCGCTGCTGGTCTGGAGGGCACCTGTTACGTCACTCGTCAGAGTGTCGAGAGTGTGGCTTCTATCAACAAGGCAAAGAAGGCGCTGCGCAAGGCATTCGAGGCTTCGATGGCTGGCAAAGGCTCAAGCCTCGTTGAGTTCGTTTCTACCTGTAACAGCGGTTGGAAACTCTCTCCCGCTAAGGCTAATGAGTGGATGAAGGAGAACATGTTCCCCTTCTATCCCAAAGGTGACCTGAAAGACACTACGAGTCTTTAATTGAAAATTGAAAATTGATAATTGAAAATTAAGATGAAGAAAGAGATAATTATTTCAGGTTTCGGAGGTCAGGGTGTGCTCTCGATGGGTAAGATTCTGGCCTATAGTGGACTGATGGAGGATAAGGAAGTGACATGGATGCCGGCCTATGGTCCTGAGCAGCGTGGTGGAACGGCCAACGTGACGGTGATTGTCAGCGATGAGCGTATCTCTTCGCCTATCCTCAGCAAGTACGACATTGCCGTAGTGCTTAACCAACCTTCACTGGAGAAGTTCGAGCCGAAGATCAAGCCCGGCGGAATCCTTATCTATGACGGCTTTGGTATCATCAACAAGCCTACGCGTAAGGATATTACAATCTACGAGATCAACGCCATGGACAAAGCAGCAGAGATGAAAAACGGCAAGGTCTTCAACATGATTGTCCTCGGCGGTCTGCTGAAAGTGGCTCCTGTTGTGAGCGACAAGGGTGTGGAGAAAGCCCTCAAGAAGACGCTGCCTGAGCGCCATCACGACCTGATACCTCTGAATATGGAGGCCCTGAAAGAGGGCGCCAAGATTATAGGGGAAGTGAAGTAAGAAGAAACAGAAAAAGGCTCGCAGATGCGGGCCTTTTTTTAATACACCTCATTACTCTTCTTAGAACGGCCCTACGCCCATACAACTGGTCGTACTGATCGCCGTGAGGAATGCCGTGAGCGCGGCTACTATCACCTTCACCGCCAGCTCGATGATCCTTTGCTTCTTCATGGTTCGTTTTTTCTTTTTCGAGGAACGAGGAAGGAGGCGCTCGGCCGAAGGACGCTTGCTACCGGAGGGACGCAAGAATGAGGAAGGAGATTACTCCTGCGTCAGAGTAGAGGGCAGATAGTCCTTTCTGTGTCAAGCAAGGGCGGACAGTCCGTGTTTTTCTGCACTTAAACTATTCTCCTTCCTCCTTTCTCCTTCCTCCTTCCTCGAAAATCTAATTACCCGTTGCCATTGCCTCCGTCGCCAGAGTTATCCGCCGTAGGAGCCAGCACGTACGTCAGCGGCGTCTTCTTCTGGAATCGCTTCTCCTTGCCACCCACGGTTCGCTTCTCGCTCTCCACGAGATACCCGAAGGTGAAGATACAGTCGTCCTTCAGAGCCCTTGAGGTGAGCTTCTCGCCCTTCGTGTTCTCAGGGACGAAGTTGATGTGGATGCCGTTGATCATCGCATCAGGGCCACTGGCCACCGCCTCTGCGAGGTTCGCCTTGCCCAGCTTCTGACCGTCCACAGCGGGAGAGAACGTGCCGAAGCCATCCAGCTTCACGGGCTGACCCTGCGTCAGCAGCTCCTTCATGCAGTCCACCACCTGACCCAGCACCAGCACGCACATCTGGTAGTCGGCGATCTTGCCGTGACTCGTCATGTGGGCTGCAAAGCCCTTCAGGTTAAGAGGTTCCTTTGCGTCGCACTCGGCAAAGTACTTGCCGAAGGCCGTCGAGTCGTCGTTCTTGTTCTGACGGAGGTTAATCACCATAGGAATTTCACTTCTTGCCATAATTTTTGTTCCTTTCTTTTTTTAGTTAAACATAAGCTTTCTTGTCTCCTTGTCTTGAAGCTATTCGTGATCACTCTTTACTTCTGAAAGACACCACAAAATTAATCATTTATTTTTAATTATGCAAGTATTATAATCTTCTGAAACATATTGTTCAACGTTATTCAATGTTATTCCATGTTATACTAAAATATTTGCGGTTTTCTTTGGCAATTTCAACTATTTTTAGTACCTTTGCATCATCAAACATGTTTCACTAAAAACCAATCATCATGCAACATTCCAACTCACATTCCAATTCTCATTCCAACACCGTTCAGCCCGCCAGGCCCTCCTCCCCTTCGGGGAGGTCGGGAGGGGTTTATGGACGTACGGAGCTTGCAACTCGCTATTTCCCCTACATTCAACCACAAACAGCCTGGCAGAAACTCCGTTCTTTGCTTGCCTCAGACCCGGCACTTGCGCACCTCGCTGCATTGCGTCGACGGACGTTTCTTCCGGCAGAAGTAAATATTATTTACCAACACTTAGGGCAGCCTTGAACTGCCCTTTTTCGTGCTTTTAAGCCCCTTGGAGTTTCCTGCCTTGAAACTCTGACTTTCAATACTTCAAACTCCGACTTTCCTGGCACTAAACTCCGGGTCTCAAGAGAGCTCTTTTCTGTCATTGTTCACAGTTGTTTAGATGTAAATATATTTCTTTATGACCTAAATCAGGAAAAGACACCATTTTCTTACAATCTTACATTCTTACAATCTTACACGACATGCTATTTTAGTGTATTTATTAAGTTAATGATAATATATATTATAATATATATTATCATTAAATTATTCCTTCCACATTTTTACCCTACCCTGTGTAAGAATGTAAGATTGTAAGATTGTAAGATTTTGAGGGCGCAAAAGGGTCTGGCACCTTTGCGCCCAGAGATCAATGACCTGTCCCCATGATCCAACGACAACGGGGAATAGGCTTAGGGCGCAAAAGGGTCTGGCACCTTTGCGCCCTAAAAAGTAAAAGTTATGGCTGGATTATTTTTAATGTTTGTAATGACGATTGCCCTTAGCAGTTTAGTGAATGATTATGTGCAGTCAGCCTCTGACTCAGAAGACTCAGAGCCAACACCCCTCATCGTCTTTACCCCTGAAGACGACAACACCGATTGGAAAAATGATGGAGAATAATTTGGTGGACTCAGAAATAGTTCTTATCTTTGCACCATTGGAACTAAAAGCAATATGAACGATGACATTCTTAAATCAGTTTCACAAGGAAGCAATGGAGCGTACGATGAGGAAAATCGAAGAATCCGAGAAATCTCCGATGAGCTCCAAAGACTTTGCCGACTACATGAGGAGGAATCTCGAGATGGCAAAGGCGATGGAGGCCGCTTCGAAATAGAGCAACGAGCAGCAGAGCAATATGCTAAGTCTGTAGGAATGTGGATTCCTATGGACAAAGTTTTTGATTTGGGCGAGCCTGGTCCAAGCGGGAATGAAAATGACACCTATGTTTCTGGGACTATTATTTATAAGGTAAATAACCTGCTCAATAGTGGTGGCATTGTGAAGCTTTTGGATAAGGTGTTGTTGCATAACCTAATATTCCCTAATACTGCTTACATATTGCATGGCTTTGCAGGATACGATAAGAGAAGTGTTATGCCAGTATTGATGCAAAGGAGAATTCGTAATGCCCAGCCCGCCACTCAGGGCGCAAAAGGGTCTGGCACCTTTGCGCCCCGTGGCTCTCTAAAAAGTTTTGTTTGGAATCTGTAAATCGATAAAGTATGAATATGAGTTTATTGGAGATTTGTCAACAATTGCCTGATATAGATGTTAGTGAATTCCATAGGTTTACCTCAAAGTGGATAAACT
>Ga0310691_10007447_pt1 | contig 11400 bp, 9 predicted proteins | sample 176DNAGHGlowgp2_FD_203887 | JGI IMG/M metagenome (GOLD analysis project Ga0310691, IMG submission 203887) | Sheep rumen microbial communities from Palmerston North, Manawatu-Wanganui, New Zealand - 1766 DNA GHGlow gp2 (v2) (version 2) | ecosystem: Host-associated > Mammals > Digestive system >... | reverse complement strand
TTGTCGCCACAACAACAATAGACCTTGCCATTCCTTCTTCTCCAAGGTCTCTTTCTATAAATTCACGAACTTCCCTGCCGCGCTCTCCGATAAGTGCGATCACATTTATATCAGCCTCAGTATTTCTTGCAAACATACCCATAAGAGTAGACTTTCCAACTCCGGAGCCTGCAAAGATTCCGATACGCTGACCTTTTCCCACCGTAAGAAGTCCGTCAACAGCCTTTACCCCGAGAGATAAAACATCTGATATCGGGTCTCTGGTCATGGGGTCCGGTGGTTGATTTTCTACCGAATAAGCAACGCCGTTTTCAAGAATCGCACCTTTTCCGTAGTTAGTGCCATCAACTCTTCCAAGTCCGTCAAGTGTCTTGCCAAGAAGTCCCTCTCCTACATTTACCCTAAGCGGTGCGTCTGTGTTTTCAACAATACTACCGCTGCCGATTCCGACAAGATTCTCATAGGGCATAAGAAGTACATGGTTGTCCCTGAATCCAACGACCTCTGCCATAGTTCCCTTGCCTGATGGTCTGGCTGTAGTTTCGCCGTCCTTACTCATAGGATATATATAGCAGATATCTCCCATCTTGGCCTGAGGTCCGGCGGATTCTATTGTTAGGCCGACTACATTTACAACCTTTCCCCTCACCCTGAAAAAAGAGTTATGGGAAAGCTTTTTATATTTTGAATAATCGATCAGTCCATTACCCATTAGCGCTTAACCCTGTCATAAGAAAGAAGCTTAAGTTTCCTTGAAAGCTCCGATAATTCTACTCCGAGAGAGCAATCGAATACACCGCCCTCGGATTCAATAATACACTCATTTTCTTTTAATAGAGGATCTTCAATTATCTCAAGAGAAGCATTCGGGGAAGTCATAGCCTCCTCAAGAGATGCCCTCTCATCCGTTACCAGATCGTAATCATCCGAAGATATGTGGATGATGATATCAACTCCACTGTCCATCTTACCAAGTGTTGTCTTTATCAGATGAAGGATAATATCCTTATTCTCTCTGAATTCCACATTAAAAACATGCTCATAGATGGATGTCAGAGCCTCAACCATGTCAGGTTCAATAGAATTTACCAGCTGCTTAAAGTCCTTCTCCATCTTTTCTTTTTCCTGAGCCATCTCAGCTTCGGCAGCTTCTTTTATCTGCCTTGCCTCTTCAGAGCCTTGTGCAAGTCCTGCCTCATATCCGGCATTTCTTCCTTCTTCTTCGGCCTGATTTCTGATGCTTTCCGCCTCCGCATTGGCATCAGCTATTATCTGCTGAGCCTGCTCCTCGGCCATTTTTATCTGCTCATCAATCTGAGCCTGTATTTCCTCAAGGTTGATCTGCGGAGCATCCTCAGAGCCGTCCATTGCTCCGTCCTGGGAACTATCGGCTTCAAAACCCGAATCATTTCCGGCATCCATACCACCGTCAAAGCCTTCCATGCCGCTATCGAAACCTTCCATGCCGCTGTCAAGATCATCCATTCCCGGTTGAAATGCTTCGCCATCCTGCATATTATCCTGAATCTGGCCAAGCTCATCAGCTTGCGGGTATTCACCATCCGTAGAATACCCTTCAGGAAGCCCCTCGGAAAAGCCCTCATTAAACTCGTTATTATCTTCCAGATCAGGTCCGGGAGCACCTATAATATTCTGGTTATCGTCATAAGCATCAATCTGGTCATAGCCAATGCCTGCTTCAAACCCATCATAAGAAGATCCTTCTCCGTTTTCTTCTCGTTCCTCTAAAAGACGCTTGGCTTCTTCAGCCTGATGCTGCTCTATTCTCTTTTCAGAGAGTTCATTATTATCAATGATCCTCTTGTCGTTTTCATCGACATTAACAAAGTAGCCCTTAAATAAATTAGATCCATTAGACAACGAGTTCATCACCTCCACCTCTGGAGATTACAATTTCACCTGAATCCTCAAGCTTACGGATAACATTTACAATCTTCTGCTGAGCTTCTTCAACATCCTTCATACGAACAGGTCCCATGAAGTCCATATCTTCCTTGATCATAGCAGCAAGACGCTTGGACAGGTTGTTGAAAATAGCAGTCTGTACGGCTTCTGTAGATCCCTTACATGCAAGACCAAGGTCCGCATTATCGACATCACGAAGCACACGCTGAATAGCACGGTCGTCCAAAAGAAGGATATCCTCGAATACGAACATCTTCTTACGGATTTCATCAGCAAGTTCAGGCTGCTCGATTTCCAAGGTCTCCATGATATGTTTTTCTGTAGCTCTGTCAACAGTATTAAGTATTTCAACAACAGCATCTACACCGCCGACAACAGTGTAATCCTGGTTGACAAGAGATGAAAGTTTTGATTCAAGGATTCGCTCTACATCCTTTATAGTATCAGGACTTGTTCTGTCCATAGTTGCAATTCTTCTTGCAACATCCGCCTGCCTTTCAGGTGGAAGCGCACCAAGGATCATGGCACTTTGTGAAGGTGACATGTAGGACATGATAAGAGCAATAGTCTGCGGGTGCTCATCCTGAATGAAAGTAAGAAGCTGTGAAGGATCGGTTTTCCTTATAAATTCGAAAGGCTTAACCTGCAAGGATGCAGTCAGCTTACTGATAACATCCATCGCCTTGTCTTCGCCAAGGGCCTTCTCCAATAGTTCCTTTGCATAGTTAATACCACCCTCAGCAATATACTGCTGAGCGAGGCATATTCCATAGAACTCCTCTATGACAGCTTCTTTTACCTGAGGTGTTACGCTTCTGGTATTAGCTATCTCAAGAGTCAGCTCCTCTATTTCATCTTCTTTTAAATGTTTAAAAATCGCTGATGATTTCTCAGGTCCAAGGGAAATAAGAAGGATTGCCGCCTTCTGTGTTCCTGAGAGGTTAGCTGTAAGTGCAGGGTCATAGGTTGCTCCTGACGCTGCAGGCGCTCCGCCACCACCGGTACCTCCATCTAAATCATCATCAAAATCTTCGCCGTCAATAGCCATTTATGTAACTCCCCTCTATAATTATTCGTAATCCTCATTGAGCCAGTTTCTCAAAAGCACAGCTGCCGCTTCCGGATTCTCATCAATAAACTTCTCAATAAGATGCATTGTCTCACTACCTTCATCAAGAGATATATCCTCAAGACCCGGCTCTACGATTTCATCAGGTTGGGACTCAAGAAGCTCCTCAACCGACAACTCCTCTGGAAGAATATCTTCCTCTGTTTCCTCTTCTTCAATCTCCTCTCTACGGGTTCTGATACTTCTCCAGATAACAAATCCAAGAAGCCCAAGAATAAGGAGAATGAGAATGATCTGCAAAATATCCGTAAACGTCAACCCCTTTCCTTCTGAGTCGAAGAATTCAGGCTGATTATATGCTGTCATGGAAATGTTTGCAGCCTCAATTCCACTGGCCTTAGCAACTATATTTATTGTGTCCTCGGTAACCTCTGCCTGAGTAACACCGGTATTCTTTTTAAAATCCTCCCAGCTCATACCATCATGTTCTTCGGGAACATAATCATCCTCATTGTAGACGATATAAGAAGTAGCTGTTACTGATATGGATGATTTCTCATAATCAACAGCTCCGCCGGGTTCGGTAATAGATGTGATCTTCTCGTTAGGAAGATAATCTCTGGATTCCTCTTCTATATTCGAAGTAGAATTGTTATTGTCCTGCAAAACATAAGATGTCTCATCATCATTATTGGTGTCTGTTCCGGGAAGTCCACTGGTTCCGTTGACATTGTTTGCAGAATAGGTATCTTCGTGGCTTAAAACACCCTGAGTCTGACCTTCCGGAGGATAGTACTCATGCTCTGTTGATTCAACCTTTGAAAAATCAAGTACAAGATTACTTGCGACTTCAATATCGCTGTAAAGATGTGTTCCTCTTAATACGCGAACAATTTCCGACCTTATGGCAGCTTCCGCTTTGGACTTGGCATTTAGCTGTGAGCTTGCAATTCCGGATGTGGACGCCTCCTCTGAGCCCGAAAAAAGCATATTGCCGGCACTGTCCATAACAACGATATTGTCTGTTGATTTATTACCCAAAGCAACAGAAACAGCCTTTGCGAGGTATGCTGCATTGTCCTCGGTAAAGGCTTCGGGATCTTTTAATTTCAAAATAATACTTGCAGATGCTTCTTCATTCTTTGACAGAAGTGTCCCATCATTTTCAGGGATTGTAAGCTCAACCTTGGCTTTCTCAATGGCATCGAACATCTTGATAAAATCATTAGCCAGAGTATCCTGCAGATAAACCTTATATTTCTTCTGTTTATCTGATTCTGTGGTTGAAAAGCTTCCATCCACAACATTGTCGATCGTATATGCTTCAGACATGATGTCGTTCTGCGCAAGAAGGAAAGCAACCTCCGTCTTATCCTCTTCAAGAACTTCATATCTTAGTGCATCATCTGAAAGCCTGTATTTAATACCATTTTCATCAAGAAGCGCAGCTATTTCAGCTGACTGCTTGGTCGTCTCCGCTGTAACCACTTCGACATACACAGGCTGGTTAAATACGGTAAAAAGTATTACAGCCGCAAAAACAACGGCAGCAACACCGGCTCCCATAAGCGTCTTTTGTTTGTTTGTAAATCTGCCAAACCACTCAAGGATCTTGTCCCTAAGCTCAAAAAGACGTTCACGCATACTCCCATCCTCCCAAAAAACTTAAAAAAATAACAAAAACCAAATAGTGCACAAGCACTAAACAACATGCGTTACTATCAGATCTGCATGTTCATAATATCCCTGTAGGAAGTCAGAGCCCTGTCACGTACAGCAATCGTGTATTGAAGCGCTGTCTCCGCCTTCTGAAGGGCTATTCCAAGATCATGGGCATTATCGGTTTCCCCAAGAGCCCACTTAATCTCCTCGTTCTCCGCATCTGACAAATAAGCATTAGTTGTATTTATATTCTCAACTGTTTTCTTGAAAATATTGGAAAAAGAGCCATCATTACCAAACCTGTCCCCTATTGGGCTTGTAACACGGCTTGTCAGCTTCTCCGCATTTCTTATCGCAGCCGAATGTACATTTCTGATCTGACTGATATCTATATCTGCCATTTTTTTGCCTCCACTAGTCCCTTAGGACTTCCCCATCATATAAGAACTTTATTACTGCTGAGCTATCGAAAGACCCTGAGTTATCAGATTCTTACTTGATGCAAAAGCTGTGGCATTTGCTTCGTAGCCTCTCTGCGCATCAATAAGGTTCGTCATCTCAGTGACAATGTCAACGTTTGGATATGTTACATATCCGTACTCATCGGCATCCGGGTGAGACGGATCATAGACCATCTTGTAATCTGTCCAGGTATCATCCTGAATTGAAGATACCTTAACACCGCGTCCCGAGTAGTGATCGAGTCTCTCATTTAATATTTTTGAAAACGGCGTCTGTGTTCCTTTTTCGGAAAAAGTTACAACTTTTCTAGTGTACACATCACCTGTTGCATCTCTTGTCGTATTGGCATTTGCGATATTCTGTGAAATGATATCCATTCGAAAACGCTCAGCCGTCATTCCTGATGAATTGATGTTAAAGGAGTCAAAAATATTACCTGTACTGATCATGTGCTACCTCCTTACTGTCCGCTCATGGCATTTTTCAGGTTCCTGAATTCGGAGTTGATTCCCTCCATAACGCCCTGATACTTAAGCTGGTTTGCTGCAAGTGTAACATTCTCGGTATCTATATCTACGTTATTCCCATCCATTCTATATGAATAATTGGAATAATCTGTGTAAGATCTGGGCTTAAGCCTATTTATCTTAAGATTGCCCACCTTGGAATCCATAGTGATGTATCTGGAATTGCCAAGTGCTCTCTCCAGTTCTCTCTCAAAAGCAACGTCCTGCCTCTTATAGCCGGGTGTGTTTACATTCGCTATATTATTGGACAAGACCTCATTCCTTATCCAGGATGCATCAGCTGTCTTATCCAGCACATTTATATAGTCATACGCATTGCTGTTGATCATAAAATACCCCCCTTTATACAGGCTAACCTTTTAACCCTACTTACATATTATGATGTTTTTATGCAAAATACAAGGCATTTGGCAAAAATAATACTTCATATAGTGTCTTAAATAATTATCGCATACAAGTATTAGTAAAAATCATTCTATATAAAAAGAAAGGATCTACCGGTCAGATAAATCCTTTCATCATGTCCCTGTTCAATTGTTTTATCGGCACCAAAAGTACCGGTTTTACAGATTTCGCCAATGTTTCACAGCAAGTTCACATTTTATCACATCTGTGACTTAAGCTTCTTTATCTCATCAAAGACAACATCATTTAAAACCTTTATATATGTACCCTTCATACCGGAGGATCTTGACTCTATTACGCCGGCACTTTCAAACTTTCTTAGTGCATTTACAATTACGCTTCTGGTAATACCGACTCTGTCTGCGATCTTACTTGCAACAAGAACGCCCTCCATTCCGTTAAGTTCATCAAAAATATGAATGATAGCTTCCATCTCGGAAAAAGAAAGTGTGCTGATAGCTGACTTAACGACAGCAAGTTTTCTGCTCTCTTCGGCATTTTCTTCATTAACAGCGCGGAGCATCTCAAGTCCCACCACTGTTGTTCCATATTCACACAAAATAATATCGTCAATATCATATGGCTCATTGCACTTATAGATAAAAAGTGTACCAAGTCTCTCACCGGCGATTTCTATAGGAGTAATGATAGCCTGATATTTTCTCATGTCCACGTCTTCAAATCCAAGAGTTTCCAGATTGACATTCTCCTTGGTTGAAAGAACTGTAAGAAGTCTCTCATTGAGCATAGGATCAATAAAGCTGCCCACATCGTCAACAAGCATCTCACCAAGTGAATCTACAGAGGCTGTCTCTCCAATGCCCAACACCTTACCTTTGCGGCTTATGACGAGCATATTGGAGTTCAAAATTTCACACAGTACCGAACAGATGTCATTAAAAACCACCTTACCGGAATTGCTGTTGTGTAACAGTTTACCGATTTTTCTTGTTTTATCAAGTAACTGTACGCTACTCATTGTAAAAATCTCCTTTTTTCTGAAAACGCGACACAATTCGCATAATTTCACTACAACTACACAAATTTTAACACACATATCTGCGCATTTCAAAGAAATATAACTCTATTATTTATTAAAATTAAATAAATTAGAAAAAAGTCTCACATTTATGTAGTGAAAACAGGGAAAAAAAAGAATCAGAGCATAATGTCTGATTCTTTTTTGAAATATTCTATTCTTCGCTATCTTTTGGTTTGTCACCAATGTATCCACACTCAGGATCATTGCAGACGAGCTTGTTGTTTTTAATAAGCATAAGTCCGCCACATCTGGGGCACTTTTCTTTTGAAGGCTTCTGCCATACCATAAAGTCGCAATCAGGATTGCCTATACATCCGTAGTACAGACGTCCCTTTCTTGTTCTCTTAAGGACAATATCTTTGCCGCACTTAGGGCACATAACTCCTGTCTTCTCATAGTATGGCTTAGTGTTCTTGCATTCCGGGAATCCGGGACATGCAAGGAACTTTCCATGTGGACCATACTTTATTACCATGTTCCTGCCACAATTTTCGCAGACAACATCTGTAGCTTCGTCCTGGATTTCAACCTTTGCAAGTTCCTTCTGAGCTTTAAGTACCGCATCAGCTAGATCCGGATAGAAGTTTTCTACAATAGTTTTCCACTTCACATCGCCTTCAGCAACTCCATCAAGAAGTCTCTCCATATTGGATGTAAAGCTTACATCAACTATCTGAGGAAATGCCTCATTCATCATCTTGTTAACAGCTTCACCAAGTTCTGTCACATACAGGTTTTTATTTTCCTTAGTGATATAGTGTCTTGCAAGAATTGTTGTAATAGTCGGCGCATAAGTACTGGGTCTTCCGATTCCGAGTGCTTCAAGGTCATGAACAAGTGAAGCCTCTGTGTAGTGAGGAGAAGGCTGTGTGAAATGCTGCTTTTCCTCAAACTCAACAAGCTCAAGCTCTGACTTTTCATCTATGCGCTTGGCAAGTGTATTCTTTTCAATCTGATCATCTTCATCAGTATATACATTCATGAAGCCATCAAATACAGTTCTTGATGCAGCAACGGTAAATCTGTGTTCACCTGCATCTATTTTAACGGATGTTGTCTCATACTTGGCAGCTGCCATGCGGCTTGCCATGAATCTTCTCCAGATAAGCTGATAAAGTCTGAACTGGTCGCGGCTAAGGAAATCCTTGACAGCAACAGGTGTATTGTTTACATCAGTAGGTCTGATTGCTTCGTGCGCATCCTGGATCTTAGCACTTGTCTTGGCTGTAGCAGGCTTCTCTGCAAGGTATTCCTTTCCAAAAGCTTCCTCAATGTAGTCATGGGCTGCCTGCTGTGCTTCTTCGGAAATACGTGTGGAATCAGTTCTAAGATATGTGATAAGGCCTACTGTTCCTGCCTTACCCATGTCAATTCCTTCGTAAAGCTGCTGAGCTGTGCGCATGGTCTTCTGTGTTGAGAAGTTAAGCGACTTAGATGCTTCCTGCTGAAGGGTTGATGTGGTAAAGGGAAGTGGAGCTTTCTTTGTCCTCTCTCCTTTTTTGATCTCACTGATCTTAAACTTCTTTCCCTTTAATTCTTCAAGGATTTTAGCAAGTTCTTCTTTTGATTCTATTTCAACCTTCTTGCCGCCCTTACCGTAGTAATGCGCAACAATAGGTTTCTTTTCACCTTTAACCTTAAGTGTTGCATCAAGTGACCAGTACTCCTTGGGAATAAAAGAGTTGATCTCATTTTCTCTGTCGCAGATTATCTTAAGTGCAACAGACTGAACACGTCCGGCGCTAAGGCCTCTCTTTATCTTCTCCCATAAAAGAGGTGATATCTCATAACCCACCATTCTGTCAAGAACACGTCTTGCCTGCTGAGCATCAACAAGATTCATATCGATATCTCTGGGATGCTTCATTGCCTCTTTTACAGCGCTTTTTGTGATTTCATTAAATGTAACTCTCGAAAATCTGTCCTTGGCATCCTCAAGTTTAAGTGCTGTCATAAGATGCCAGGAAATAGCTTCACCCTCACGATCAGGGTCAGTTGCAAGATAAATATGGTCGGCATTTTTTGCTGCCTTCCTAAGTGCCGCAAGCACATCACCCTTTCCCCTGATAGTAATGTACTTGGGTTCGAAATCATTATTAATATCAATACCCATCTGACTTCTAGGGAGATCTCTTACATGCCCGTTACTGGCTGCAACCTCATATCCCTGTCCCAAAAATTTCTTGATTGCTTTAACCTTAGTCGGAGACTCCACTATAAGTAGTTTTTTCTTAGTAGTTGCCATCAATATTGCCCCTCTTTAAGTTTTATCGTTTTTATTAATAGTAGAAACAGAAAATTTTCTGCTCCATAGTTTGGTAATATACACCATATTTTTTTTATTGGCAACTAAAAAAAGAATGTCGCTCGCGACATTCTCGCGCCGAGCGCGGTTGCAGAATGCAACATATTCCTTTCGCGCGAGTGCGCATCCACATCGTCTTCTTATTTTATGATATAGGAATTTCGGAGAAATTTCCTATATCATAAAATAAGAAGACGCCGGCATTTTTACCGACGTCTTCTAGTTCTGAATTTCCAATGGACTTTTACTCCTTTTCTAGTGATATATTTTAACGAATCTCCAGGCGAAACCATGCTGCGCATCAAGGCTTCTGCAACCTACCGCTCATGAATCTTGTGCGGTACCAAATGATTCGTTGTAAAAATATTGGAATAATGTTGAATCGAATCGGTGAAGCACACGCCGCCTCATCTCATCATTATTCCGCTTTCAAACGGCTCTTTTGATCTATTGCTCAGGTAAAGCACTCGCTGCCTTTGCTAATAAATATAAGCCATTCGTATTTGGTAATATGATAATATCAATTGCCGAGATAATTGTCAATACATTTTAAATTATTTATTTATTTTATTTGAATTTTATTATTATATTTCGTTAATGTCGCAATTTTCAGATTATTCTATCCAACAGTAACAACTTTTATCATTATACAGTTATTACTTTATCGTTATATAATTCATATCATATATCTTGTATAGTCATTATTTATATAATCCAATATTTAGGAGATAATTGTCACCCTATTTCCTCTGAATTGAGGTTGACAATACATTCAACTTTACCTATACTTTGTTTGTCACCCGCATTTTATATTTTATGGGTGACAAAAAATATAAAAACATAGAAATTGTTTATCTCTGATAAACAATTAGGAGGAAAAAATGAGTGAGAAAAACAGCATTGCAACAGACTTAAACGAAAGAAAGGAGCACTCATATTCTGTAGCTTCTTTGTGCTACATCGGCGTATTTACTGCTATTATCTGTGTATTATCTCAGATTTCAATACCCATGCCTGCAGGTGTACCAATGACTCTTCAGACACTTATAATCCCGCTGGCAGGAGTTGTACTTGGCAAGAAAAAAGGTACCTATGCCACATTATTGTATCTGCTTATTGGTGCGATCGGAATCCCGGTATTTGCAGGTTTTTCATCAGGTCTTGGCGTACTTCTCGGTATGACGGGCGGTTTCCTTATTTCATTTCCAATCCTTTCATTTACAGCTGGACTTGGTGATGAGCTTGGATTAAAGCTTTCGCATAAAAAGGACGGCTCCAGAAACCTTGCCATTTATTATGCTATTTTAGTGGCAAGTCTTGTAATCGGTGCTACAATTAACTATGTGTTTGGAACTTTCTGGTTCATATTTGCAACACAGAGTACTTTCCTGTATGCATTTACAGCCTGCGTTCTTCCCTTTATAGGAACAGCCATCCTTAAGATCATACTTGTTGCACTTATTGCTCCGGAGCTTAAAAAGAGACTTGCCAGAGTACTTCCAAACTAATACTTTAATTTTAGGAAGGTTAGCTCATGTCAGATACCAAAGAATTGGTATTAAAATATCTGGAAGAAAATAAAGACAGCTTTTCATCCGGCGAGGAAATCGCAAATCATCTAAATCTTTCCCGCAACAGTGTATGGAAAGCCATAAAATCCCTTAGAAACAGCGGTTATCAGATTGAAGCGGCCACGCACCGCGGCTATCATCTAGTCGGTGATATGGATCTGATAACGCTTAAGGGTATATCTGATAATCTTCTGCCCGGCATCGCCCAGGACAGGATTCATGTATATAAACAGATTGAATCAACAAATAAAACTGCTAAAGGCGCTGCAGCATTTGATGCGCCGCATGGAACCTGCATAATCGCTGAGTCACAGACGCTGGGAAGCGGAAGAAAAAAGCGCCCGTTCTTCTCTCCCAAGGGAGGAATATACATGAGCGTAATACTTACTCCGGACAAGCTCCCTTTTAAAAACACGAGTCTTGTAACAGCT
>Ga0310691_10007446_pt1 | contig 11400 bp, 29 predicted proteins | sample 176DNAGHGlowgp2_FD_203887 | JGI IMG/M metagenome (GOLD analysis project Ga0310691, IMG submission 203887) | Sheep rumen microbial communities from Palmerston North, Manawatu-Wanganui, New Zealand - 1766 DNA GHGlow gp2 (v2) (version 2) | ecosystem: Host-associated > Mammals > Digestive system >... | reverse complement strand
AATATCACATACGCGCTTTTTCATAGGCCTCTTCCAGCCTCCTGATCATAAACTTGGTCGCGCCCATCCGTTTCAGCCACTCCTTCATCGTTGGCAGGTCTTGTATGCTGTCTGGAATCTTATACTGTGCGCGAATGTTTTTCAGAATATAAATCTCGTATTTCTTGTCTTCCATAATTACCCCTCGTGAATCGTCATGTATTTGTCTACAAATGTCGCCACGCCATACTCCACCAGTGCAATCACGTCAAATATCGGCTTGGCCCATTTCGGTGGAACAAAGTTGTAGCCATAGTTGATCTCTGCATCAATGATCTTCTGCTCCAGGTCCTCGACAATGTGCTTTTTCATCCATTCGTTGTCCCGTTCCAGCTCCGCCTTCTCCCGGTCCGTCACCTTTCGACTATCCAGAGCCTTCTCCATCTCGTTCGCCCATGCTTCATCACCGGTCTTCTTGATGACCACCGCGCCCTTCGACCATGCCATAAATATCACTCTCCTTTATCGTCATTCTTGATTCCCCTTCGTTCATTCCGAATTTCTAAAATTTCCCGAAGCATATTTTGCGTCTGGGGCCAAAATATCTTGCAACCGGATAGCGCTACGTCTAATATTGACAATTCCACATCTGTAAAATTCTCAAATCGATTCATAAATATCACCATCCCGTATTGTAATTTGTTGCAGAACCTCCGATAAAGTTCTGCTGCGTTCGTTTGCCATGTTCATAATTGATCTCTTTAAGCATTTCTTCTCGATCAGGCGAATATATCGGAGAAGAGGTCAAAACCATTTGCAAATAAGCCAGCTCGTCATCTGTAAACTGTTTAAATCTCATAGACGGGACGACTTGATTATAGCCGAGCATTTACTCTCCTCCCATCAGCGCCTGCATAAATCTCACCGCGTAAGTCATGCAATCCGGGCAGAGTTCAAACTGACGGCGCTCGTAATAGCCAGACACACCACCATCCGCTATAAAATCTTCCGCAAATATCAGCATGTTGGAAAACTTAAGAGCCGCATCGGGTTGATACGGCTCATAGAATCGTTCACAGCGGTCACACCTCTTGGCGTTCATAGTCATTCTTCCTTTCCAAATAAATATCCAGTGATAGGCGGCGCTGTCCTGCAACTGACAACCCACATGCGCTCGCCGTTCTCATCGACAGACGGTATGCGTTCCCAATAAATCGGTTCGTCTATGCTGAAACCGTACAGATCACCAGGCCATTCGAACTCATAGCCCTCTTTTGTCTTTGAAAGCCCCAAAAGCTCGTAAAACGTGTTGTAATTCACGTGCTGACCCTGCATGAACATGTGATTGAGCATTTTCTTCGCCCATTCGAAATGTTCAACAGAGCAATAGAACTCTCTGAAGAACACATCCTCCATGAAATGCTCGTGACCATGCCCCGTTTCTTCAATAATCGGCTTCTTTTTCTCCTTCTTGGCTTTCTCTACTCGCACTTCTTTAGTGGCCTCCGCTTGCAGTTGTCTGCTCTTATCCTCGCCAATTTCTTTTCGCACCCGCTCGAGGATCTTCTGCCTGTTCGCCGCCAAATATCCGCAGCTTGCCGTGAGCGCCGCAATCTGTTTGCTGGACATGTGATGAGACCCCAGTATGCAAGCGGAAGTCAGAACCCCGCTGGCAATGGCAGGCGCATAGGCGATAAACTTTTCCTTCTTCTCCTTCTTGTCCTTTGCCTTGTCGTGACACTTGACCGACAGCAATGAAGTGATCCCAACGCCAGCCACGCCAACCAAACTCATTCCCAATCGTACCCATTTGGTATTAATGTTCATCTCAGTTCCATCCTTTCATAAAACACTTCTCGATCTGCCTGTGCCGCCCGATATATCCAGCTAATCTATAGTCAATACAAGTCCGGTTCCTTCCCCACATATTCGTCCAAGAAGGTCTATAACGTGGAGGCTTAGACGCCAGCCAATCGTAATATTTGCTTTCCATATAGTATTGATATATCATCTGTCTCTTGTAGGCTTTTAAAAATCTCAAGTCATGATTCATATTCAGCCCTCCTTGTTAACGTAGAAAAATAAAAAGGATGACCCGTTTCGGATCACCCTTTCGCCATCAACCAATCCTCAGCTCTTCATTGCCCATTTCTCGAAGCCAGTATTCAGGAATATCTTGGCCATAACTCTGAACAGATCCTCCTTCTCAAAGCTCCCCAGCGCCTTGTCCATGGTTTCGTTGCCGAGAATATCCCTGAAGAAACTGTCATTCAGTTCCGAGATAAAATCTGCAACGGTATTCATGGGACCAAGGCCGCCGAAGAAATTCGGGTCGGGTTTCCTGTAATCCTTCGTATCAATGGCCGCGTCTTCTCTTGAATAGAATTCGTCAAATTGCTTCATACAAAAAGCCTCCTTATTAAATTGGTATCATAAGGAGGCTTGTTCGAGATGCGAGTTAATCACTTATATGTCATAAGGATAACAGTCGTCGTAGGCGTTGAAGCTCTTGATTGACTTGTTATTATAGAGCACCGGACCATACCCAGGGCTCGACACATAGTCTATAATATAATACTGTTCGCCGTTCTCTGTAAAATGGTCATCGCCAATGCTCAGCAGTAATGGGCTTTGCTTATTGAACATGAAATATTCTCCGAATTTAGCATGCTCCGGTCCGCCTTTTGGCCCTTTGAGATAATCAAGCCATTCGTTGAAATCAGGAGACCATTCAACGCCGTCACGAGACAACATCAGGTTAAAGTCTGCCTGCGCATTCTTGACCGCCTCATAACTCGACCTGAACCATTGGCCGGTCATTTTCTCAAAGAACAGCTTGTCACCATTTCCGGTCTCGATGATGTTCTTCGGCGTCGGAGGGTTCGCTTTCGCCAAATCTTCTGCCGCCTTGTCGTGCAATATCTTCGCCTTCTCCGGCCCAATCTCCTTGACCACCTTCTCCTCCAGTCGCCTTAATGAAGCCTCACTTGCAGAATATAAGCTAGCCATGATTGCTGCCTTCTTCTCGCCCATTGCACATCCGCCGATGATGCAGCCTACCGACAGAGCTAGCATACCTATAGCCGGCAGATATACAGGCCCCGCTACCTTCACCTTCTCATACCACTTGGCATCCGGTCCCAGCTCCTCCAACCGGTCCCGAACCACAGGGGCCTCCTTGTGCATGAACCAGAAGCCCAACGCCTCTGCGGTAATCGCCCCGGCAGCAAGGAGCTTTGTGCTATTTCGTTTTGTCCACTTCCACAGGTTATTCAGCACTGGCTTGAAATTCATAAATATCATTCCTCCTTAACAATACTTCGCCCAAAGCTTGAGCTTGATCATTCGGTCGATAGTTTGCTTGCAGTGTGCCAGCTCCGCAAAGTTTGCTTTGACCAATTGTCCGTTCGGTGCGTCGATGTCATACCCTCTTCTGTTCTCGTCCAGAGGTGTCGGGTGCCTTCTCACGATGATTCGGTAGCCTTTGTAGATCATAACGCCCTCCTGATATCTTCTTGTAGTTTCCGAAGAAACTTAAGCCTCACTTTTCCAATGCCTGGTACGCTGAGTAGTTCATTGTCGGTTTTATGATCCAGCAATCGCAAAATATCGCCTGCGGTTGTTCTTCCCCAATTGTCTTGGTGGATTAAAACTGCTGGAAATTCTTGAAGGATGAGAAATAGCGTATTCTTTGCAAACGCTAAATGCTTTTCATAATGAACTACTATGAAACTAAGAATGTCTATATCATCCGGGTCTTTAATTTCAACAACCGCCATTGGAAACGTATCCCAGTTATGAGATTCCTCCTTCTCACCGAGCAATTCCAGAATATCCATCTGTGCCTTCTCCGTCAGGTCCTGCCAGTAAATCTCGATCTTCTTCATGCTCAAACCCTCCTTTCATAGTTCCGCTTCGCTACACCCCTCCTCACAAAGTTCGGAGAGAAAAATATAAGAGGAAGCGTTGTCAAGGCACAATGATTATTCAATCCTCTTCAAATCATATCAGATTGCTGTGCGTGCCTTTCATTAACACTTCCCCTTCATATTACCGCTTGTTTATACCGCGAGTCAGATGCGCAGCAGCTGGCTTATTGTTTTGCGAGTAAAACTAGCTAAATGCGAACTATTCCTTCTTTACCTCATTCAAGCCTTCGTCGTTCTTAATCTTCTCCAAAACCTCATCCGCCTTCTTATTCAGTTCACCGGCAATCTGTTTGATCGCGTTCGCCAAAGCATTTGCCATCCTCCCAGCATGCTGTTCCTTCGCGTTAAAATATCCTCGAATGATGCTCACAACCCCGGCGCTAATTACCGGAACGATCAAAATCACCGCGAACACCAACCACAAAAGCTGCTGCCACGGATTCAACAATGCAAGACTCATAAATATCACTCCTTACCTTTCACAGCGTTGTTCAGTTGGTTGTAGACCTGCTCCTGATTTCTCCGTTGCTCATCGATCTCCGCATAGGCATCCACGTACCCCTGCAAATATCCGCGAAGCTCCTCGGCGGGACGGTCTTTGTAATTGTCAAGTACAATGTTAAGATTCATACATTATCCTCCTCATCCAAAATTTTACGCATCTCTCCCAAAATATCCTCCACCATCTTCCGGGTTTTCTCATGCAGCTTCATATCCTTATGCTTCTCGTACCACTCGAATATCTCATACAGATTTCCACTCTTCCAGCTGAATGACCACCAGTCGCAGATCATTTCTATTACGCGCTGCTTCGGCATCTCCAGCGCTTCCTCGGGCTCGTCGTCGTGCTGCAAAACCCAGTATTGCCAGTGATGCGGGTTGTGGTGGATGTGGTGAAGCCAGGCATAATTAAAATCCCGCACAACCTTGAAGCTTTTGTTGCCGCCATAGAAATACCGGTCGTAAGCCTCATATTCCTTCGGCCCGCGTTTGGATGCGTCATGCTCGTCCAAATCCTGCACAAAGGAATCCGCCGGAACCAGATGATGCTCCACCAGCCATCCATAAGCCTTCTGTACGCCCTCAATGTGATCGTGCAGGTATTCGTCATATAGGTAACTCATATTCCTTTCCCTTCCCATCCGCAGTTTGAGCAAATATAACCCCCAACTAACTCTTCTTTTTCTTGATCTTAAGCGGTAAAGTTATGCTGTCCGGAACCCGTTCCCCAAGACCCATTACGCCAAGCCCGCTGAGAAGTTCCTGCCACGTCGGGTTCTTCAGATCCCCAGTTCGATATTGCATCAGCCAGTCAAATATCCCATACTTTTCTGAACACCAGGTGAATTGAATCGGATGCCCGTAGCCTGATACGCCAACGAGCTTTGACTCTGTGTTCAGTCCGTACATCACAGCGAACATTTCCTTGGCGTACTTTTTGTAATTGTGCTCCTTCTCGCCATATAGAAAATATAACGGTATGTGGGAAAGCTTTGGCAGGTCGGCTTTATAATTCTTCGCGGCGGAAAGTGACGCCCCAGCCGCGAAATATCCAGGATACTTGAGCATGATCTCGATAACACCCATCACACCAAGACTGTGCCCGGTCAGGTATACCCGCTCCTTGTCACACCCCAGCTCCTCGACAAAATGCCCGATGAGCTTCATCATATCCGCCGCCATCTTTCCCCAGGTGTTCTTCGGCAATTGAGGCATCAGCACAAAAGCGTCGGTTTTGAACTTGCCGTTCTTAAGAGAAATATAAGGCTCTCTCTTCTTGAGCTTGCTGAGCGAGCTGCCAATCTCCCCTGAGCCGTGCATCACGACGATCAGAGGCAGATTCGTCAAGTCCTCCAAATGGTCCGGCTTGTACAACAGATACTTGAATTTTCCATAGCTTCCTTCTTCAATCACAAATATCCCTCCTTAAATCAGCGTGAGAATCGACCCGTTCTCGTTCTCGTCACAATTGATCACATACTGCCCGATATGCCCAACCGGTGCGTCCAGATTCGCCCACATAGAATATCCGCAATCGCTGACCCGCTTGCAGAACGCCAGATCCTCCCCGAGCAGCGGTGTCGGCCTGAAGCATGTTCCATTCCTGTTCCAGACTTTTTCCAGAATATCCGTGCTGGTCAACACACATCCAAATCCGCAGCCCTTGATCTCCTTGATGCTGGGCTCCTGATCAAAAGAATCCCATCGCTCCGGAGGCTCCAACTTCTCAAATATACAGGGACGGTGCGTTCCATGCCTCCCCCTGTATATGGCCGTGACGAATTCCTTGCCAACGTTTCTAAGCTTCCAGTAAATATCCTTGTCAAACACCATATCGGCATCCAACCACAGAACCTCGGTATAATCCTCTTCCATAGCCTTCTTTACGATGTTGTCTCGAGAAATATAAACGAGTGTACAGCCTTCGAAATGAACGTCAAAGTCCGGCCCATTAGACTCCAGATTCTTAACTAATCCGGCTAGACTCTCCACAAACTTCCTGTGAATGTAGTCAAGTGTAGGAACCGCGATAAGCAATTTAATATCCTTACCCATTTTTCGCAACCTCATCAAATATAAACCTGTACAAGTCTTTCTCGCACTCTTTGCATAACTCAAATCGCCTGTACTCCTTTGTCACTGGATCTGTGCCGCAAACCATCATTGACGGCCTCCATTTTCCTTCTGTGCGTGTATCGCCGAATGCACCAGTCATAAAATTGAAATCATTTGGGTTCAATTCTACTCCACATCGGTCGCAAGTCATCTTAATCATATTATCTCGCCTCCAAAATATCTAATATTGCAAATGGAAAATTATACCAAAGCAGCTTTCTCATTTCTTCTTTCGTCATTCCGGAATCCAACGACAAAGTAATAACGCCAGGGTACCCAGTAGGCACCCCGACGTATACGACATGGTATTTGCTCAGAAGCATGCCCAATCACGCTCCCTTGCCAAATATCGTGTTAAGAACTTTAATCTTGTCGCTGTCGGACCAGAACTGATCCAGTATTGATGATACATTCTCAAGATTAATCTCGCCATTGACAGCGCGGTCCGCAGCTCTTACCAGTCGCCCACTGAACCCTGACCGATTGCACATCGTATCGAATGCCATCTTACCAAACTTCTTCTGGGCCTCTTCAGTCATGGCGTCAAAGTCGAGATTCTCTATCTCCTCGTCCACACGCTCCGTGACCTTTCCCTTCAAGTCGCTGTAAACTCTGTCTATATCCTTTCGAATCATGCTGTCCATGTCACTTCGGATAAGATCAGCGGTTTCGTCAGCGGCCTTCTTTGCGGCAGCATTTGCGTGACGCTCGACCGCATTCTTGACAGCCTTGTTAACCACGTCCTGCGAAATATCCACCTGAGTCTTGTTCTCAAGGGTAGAAAGCGTCGTGTCCAGCTTCTTTGCCAGGTCGTTGCTCTTCTTCTCACGCCAGATGCCATAAACGGTCCCTACCACTCCAACCACGATACCGACGATTCCTGCTTCGTTGAACTTGATGTTGATAGCCATGAGATTGCCCTCCTTATATAATAGGTAGAAAGTGGTTTGAAGACGAAAGAAAAACACCGAGGATGTGTTCATCGTTCGGCACTATTTGGCGCTCTTATCATTCATTTTTCGCCTCAGCTTCTCGATGAAGACATCCTCATTTTTTCTTCGTCTTCTTCTTTTCATATAGTAGCTTGTTTATACCGCGAATTTTCAGACGCACAACGGTTGGAATTCTGGTTTTCGAACGTAGTGAGATACACGCGAGAAAAAAAAACGCGAATCATTCAATCCTGCACGCCTCACACTCAGAATATCCTGTCTTCTCCTCCAGCCGCTTCGACCATCTGTACAGCTTATAGTAGCTTACCAGCCAGTCCGGATGAATGTCCAGTATGTTGCAGGCAACGTTGACGACATCAGTGTATTCCTCGACAAGATTGTTCCTAACCTCCATCTCGGTCTTAGGAGTAGGATTCACGCCCCGCAAATATCTTGCCATCTTGTTTGCCGCCTGGCTTAGTTCCGCCGCCTCCTCTGCCAGTTGTTCGTACAAGTCAGGAAGCGGCACTTTGTCCTTAATGTACTTCACATGTTCCTGGGATGTTGGTATGAGTTCTGTTATCATTAATCTCCCACCCTCACATAAGTTTCTTCAAAAAAATCTTTTCTGCATGGATAAAGCTCGCCCTTTACCCCTCGAACCAGATAATCACCAGGTCCGGCACTAATGTCGCCTTCGAGCGTCTTTACCACAAAGCCGTTTGGATGCCCGGTGTTTGGATCAAAACGATATCCCCATTCCTTCTTATCGTAACCGTCCTGGACCCATGGCTCCCAGTACAGAAAATCTTTTGCACCGAACGGACTGGCCTGAACGGTGACGGGCCTCTTTACGTACTTCGGCATTAACCAACACTCCTTTCAGTAGTTCCAAGCAATTCAATGGAAATAGACCTGTAATTTTCGATCCTTATCGGGTAAAAGCAGGATATCCATATATTTTCCTTCTTCTCCCAATAAGTTTCATAGTCTATATTCCACTCCATAATCTGATCAGCCAGTTCTTTCTTTGCAGAATCGCTATCATACATCTCATAAATAGCCTGAGAATATATCGCGCTGTATCTTTCAGACCACTCCGCTTCCATAGCGCCTCTGTCAATATTCGCTTTTATTGCCGAGACGCAGAGAATCAAAAATATAAGGCCAATAAGCCCGGCGAAGAATCTCAGCCAGGACTTGGCTTCGGACTTATCCTTACTTAGGTTTGCTGCGACAATCAAAATGACAAATATTGCATTAAACAGTAGAATCAGCAACACTTAATTCATCTCCTCAAACATTTTGTTGTAAATTTCGTATCTCGTTCTTATGCTCGTCAAGCAGGCATCGGAATAGTGATTATCACGTATATATTTGAGGAATTGCGCAAAATGATGTTCTTTGCACATGCCAAACTCTGGGCAGCCCATCCTGTAGCAACAATTCGGAACCAGTACGAAAGACATCTCAGGGCTTACTTCTTTTAAAGCCAGTTTAAAGTCTACCGCCAATTCTCTTGTCTCAGGACTTGCTTGATAACAGAGTCTTTTTCGAAAAGCGTCAATTAAGTTCTGAGCGTTTGCAAAGCCATCAAAGCGTACCAGTGCTCCTTGAGGTTTATCATTTCTTGTCCTATACGGATGATGCTCTGTCCCGTCTTCGTCCATCCATACCGGATCGAAGTCTCCGAAAACCCATCCGTCTACTCGATCGTCTCTTTGTGTAGAAATGTACTTTTCAAACTTGTGTCTCGACCAGTGCGTGGCCACCCAGCTGTAAATATCTTCCCAGCTCCAGTCTACTTCAATCAACCTGATCGGTGAGTGTTCAGAAATAAGCAGGTTTATCTTGAAATCTTTATTTGGCTCTTTTTCGGTGAAGCTTTTGTTTACCGTAGTCCTGCAATGATTTTTTACCCTTACCCAATCGTCCGAAATATAGTTAAACTTGGTTTTCATTGTATAACACCTCTCCTTCCGTTCTTTAACAGCGCTCGCCCATTATCTGCTATATAGCCGTAATAATCGCGTTCATCCTGCGACGTCCTGCCGATCACAGCATGCTTGCTGTCAGGAACATACTCAACATATCGTTCCGGATCATAATGCTCTCCCGGCCTGTAATTCTCGGGCATCAGCTCATAAATATCCTCCTTACTTAGCTTATATGCCTTGCCAACCTGCTCGGCGATCTTCGGATGGGTTACATTCCCGCGCTCCAGCATTCGAAGTAAAACCTCACTAGCCCCACTCTTGCGACTCATCTTCTCGATAGAATATCCGTTCTTCTCCCTGTATGCCTTCATCTTTTCCTGGACTGTCAATCTTCTTCGTCCTCCCTTTCCTGTGCCAGCCACCAGCATTCGTGCTCCAAAGCGCCCTCGTAATCGTCCCAGAATTCCATTCTGTCGGAGGTTACATGGACCGTCTGCATGAAAGGAATATCCCAGCCGTCATCGTCATCTCCATAGTCAGGAACTTCTGACGTGTTTATCAACATTGCCGCCAATTCTTTTCTTGACAGTGATTTAATGTAGTCTTCGTTTGTCATATGGATAGCCTCCCTCTTGTTACATTAGACCACAGTGAGATGCCGTATGAATATAGGATATCGTCATAGTCATCAACAGAAACCTCAAGGAAATATCTTGCAACAGGAATCGGGTAATCCGGTCTTAAACCGATTCTGTAGGCCTTAACCTGTTTCGTATTTGGAACCGTATTAACAAATTTATTCAGTAAGTTATAACAGTCTTTTTCAGTTTTTGCTTTGAATATAAAACGTTCGCATCCTTTCGCGTACTCAACGTTGTCATAGATCGGCATATCTTGGCTATTAACGATATCACTGATTAGGGACATTTGCTTTACCTCCTTATTGAAAAAATATAAAAGAAAAAGGAGCCGATTACTCAGCTCCAAGCGCCCTGTTGATTGCGTGACGCAGGTGTTCCAGGTCTTCCTTATCGAACATGGTTCGCGACCGAACGCCTCCTGATTTGTCAAATATCAAGAGTTCCGCTCGATGCTCGCCATACTTCGGATCTCCGGATGACATTTCCCATACAACACCATTCGCCTTGCGTTCTTCCTTAGTTCTTGGATACATAACAATTCCTCCTTGTTCTTTTATTCATATAGCGATTCGTTTTGAACGCGAAAAAAGAAAAGAGCCCTTGTTAGGACTCTTCTTCGTCTTCTTCGAATGAATCAAATAGGTCGCACGATTCGTCTGTTTCGCTAATAACCATATAGCCATACTCTGCTCGACCGCACCTATATTGGCCGTTATGCAAAATACAGTATGAACACATAGAACAAGTGCTACTCATAAATTATCCATCTCCTTTCTGTATTGATTCATATAGAGGGATGTTTATGATGCGAAAGAAAAGAGGGCCTGCTAAAAGCAAGCCTTCAGGTGTTCTGACAACTCTTCGAGATCATCCATGTTGTATTTAAATCCAGCATAACCAACCTCAGTAGCTCCTTCCTTCAGCATAGCGTCCACGGCTTCGCAATAAGCCATAGCTACCGGTTTAGGAGTGTTCACTGTGATCCAATATTCACTGCTGAGATACTCGTACAACCGTCCGATGATCCCACAGAGCGCAAAACCAAAATTCTCATGCCGCTCTTTCAGGTCCTTCAATTCTTGATCCATTGTAATTCCTCCTTTTAATTATTTCGTATAGCAGTATGTTTTGAACGCGAAAAAAGAAAAGAGCCAATGTTATGGCTCAATCCATTCGCTCTTATGGTTTGGCTGATAATCATGCAAGCTTCCTTTTAGCGTTCCAATAGCGCTCCAGAAATAATAGTTCTCTTCTACGCCGATCCCATCACAACGAAACTTGCTATTATCGATATTACCAAGCAGCATAAGAGCCCTATCGATTGCATCTACTAAACATTGTTCTCTAACCTTCATGTGACGATACT